>JACCED011901150.1_pt1 | contig 11922 bp, 9 predicted proteins | sample 7455021 | NCBI WGS metagenome assembly JACCED01 (sample SAMN15323456, study PRJNA562643) | freshwater metagenome | isolation source: river surface water | place: USA:Blue River Watershed | collected 2017-08-19
ACATCGGTGCGCATGGCATCGCCAATGCCGATGATGCGCTCACGCGCAACCGGCTTGCCGCGGATTTTCTCTGCCAGCATCAAAGCGCGTTCATAAATGGGCGAAAACGGTTTTCCCGCCTGATAGACGCGCCCGCCACGCTCTTCATAGGCCTGCGCAATGGCGCCCGCACAATAGATGAGCTGGTCGCCGACATGAACGACAAGATCGGGATTGGCCGAGATCAGATCGAGACGGCGCTCATGCATGAAAGCAAGCCGCTCGGCATAATCATCGGGTGTTTCGCTGCGGTCATCGTTGAGGCCCGTAATGACCACATAATCGGCCTCTTCAAGCGCCACGAGATTGGGCTTTATCCCAGTTTGGCGCTCGGAAATCTCGAACAAAGTGTGATCGCGCTCGGGGCCGATATGGTGCAGCTTCTCGCCGGCCCGCGCCGCGATGAAGGCCAAGGTCACATCGCCTGAGGTGACCATGTCATCGAATGTGTCGCGCGGTACTTTGAGCCCGGCCAGCTGATCGAGAATCGGCGGATTGGGCCGCGGTGCATTGGTGATGAGAATCACCGTTCCGCCCCGCGCCCGGAAACGCTGCAACGCCTCGCAAGCGGCCGGATAGCGCGCCTCGCCATTATGAACGACCCCCCAGACATCGCAAAAGGCGACGTCATAGCGGCTCTCGATCTCGGAAAATCCACGCAAGATGCGCGGTTGGGAAGAATTGGTCATGGGAGGCGGCTAAAGGCCCACCCTCTCCCTGTCAAGCAAAGGGCCCCGCGACAAATCCGGCCGCCCATGCTGCGGTGCAGCAAAAATTGTTCAGCTGGCGTTCATCCGCAGCTTTCCATCTTCTGAGAAAGATTCCGGCGAAACCTCGGGCTTGAGGCTTGACCCTGTCCGGGGGCGCATGGAAAGTCAGGACAAGTTAACGCCTGTTAAGAAATGGCGGAGCGGGAGATGGGCTTTCACAATCCAGGCGACAAGCGCCGCAGCCGCCGCGCAGGGCATGGCCTTGCGGCCGGGCTGGCCCTCGTTGCGCTCGCCGCCTTCGCCCAGCCTTTGGGTGCCGCCTCCGACACGCCCGTGAACGAGACCTGCCCCTCGGGCGGATCCATGGTGATGCGCGAAGCGCAGCTGGCCTCCTTCACGCAACGCCTGTCTGAACGCGCCACATTGCGCGTGCTCGCCATCGGCTCCTCCTCGACGCAAGGTGTCGGCGCCTCCACGCCAGCCAATAATTACCCGACCCGTTTCGAGGCAGGGCTGAGCCAGCATTTCGGCGCCAATGTCAGCGTCACCAATGCCGGTGTCGGCGGCGAGACTGTGGAAGCAACCATCGAGCGGCTCGAAGAGCGCATCACTGCAGAGCGTTTCGACCTGGTTGTCTGGCAGGTCGGCACGAATGATGCCGTGCGCGGCGCCGATGAGGAACGTTTCCTCTCTCTGCTCAAGCGCGGCGTGGCGGTGGTCAAGGCCAAGGAGATCGATCTCGTCCTGCTCGATCAGCAATTCTATCCCACCATCAAAGATCCGCTGCGCTACGAGCGCTTCGTCCGCATGGTTGAGACAGTGGGCCATGAGACCGGCGCGCCTGTTCTCTCGCGTTACAGGCTGATGAAAAACTGGGGCGAGCGCGCGCCGCTAGATCTGCCGACAATGCTGGCGGGCGACGGCTTTCACATGAGCGATCGCGGCTATATTTGCCTCGCCCGCGCCATGGTCAGTGCCATGTCGGATCTGGTCACCGGCAGCCCGCTGCTGGCCCAGAGCTCCTCCTCGACCATCGCCGCCGCCCCGCGTCGCGCGAGCGCGCCCTAGTCGGAAACTTTTCCATCGACAATCTGGACATGCCGATCGGCTTGGGCTGCCAGTGCAAGATCATGCGTGACCACCACCACGGCTTTCTGCGCCGCTCCCGCAATCATTTCGCGCAAAATGGCAATGACCTGCGCGGTTGAATGGGTGTCGAGATTGCCGGTCGGCTCATCTGCCAAAACAACCAGCGGATCATTGGCGAGCGCGCGCGCAATGGCGACGCGCTGACGTTGACCGCCCGACATTTGATCGGGCCTTTTGTGCATATGCGCCGACAATCCCAGCGAATCGAGAATCTCGCCAGCACGCGCGCGAATGCGCTCGCTCGACAAGCGGCCCAGTGCGCGCATCGGCAGGGCAACATTTTCCAGCGCTGAAAATTCCGGCAGCAGAAAATGAAACTGGAAGACAAAGCCCAAAGTCTCTAGCCGCAGACGCGCCATTGCCGCCTCATCGAGCGCCCCCGTTGGCCGCCCAGCAATCGTCACTTCGCCGCGCGTGGGCCGATCCAGCAGGCCCAGAAGATACAGAAGCGATGATTTGCCTGAGCCCGAAGGGCCGGTAATGGCGAGAAACTCGCCCGGCATAATGTCGAGATCGACGCCATCGATCAGAGTGGTGGGCACTTCACCATCGATCACGCGGGTGAGGCCGCGCGCCGATATCAGCGGGGCGAGATTCACGATGCCCCCCGGATAATATCGACCGGCGGCACGGAAGCCGCCTTTCGCGCCGGGAAGAAACCGGCAATCACCGAAGCGCTCAAGGCGACAAAACCGGCAATCGCATAATGGAGCGGCGAATAGAGCACCGGCAATTGCGTCGTATCCATGAAGGGCGATTTGAATTCGATCAATGTCATGCCCCAGGTCATCGCATAACCGAGGCCCCAGCCGATGATGAGGCCCATGATTCCGATGATCATCGATTCCACGACAAAGATCCGGCGCACGATATAGGACGGGAAGCCCAGCGATTTCATAATGGCAATATCGCGCGTCTTCTCATGCGTGATGGTCGAAATGATATTGTAGGTGCCGAAAGACGCGACCATCAGGATCGCACTGACAACCGTGTACATGATGAAATTGCGGATCTGGAATGCCGAAAGCAGATCCTCATTGGCTTCAAGCCAGGAAATCGCCTTGTAGCCTGTCTCCGCCTCGATCCGCGCCGCCACATTGCGGGCATTCATCGCATCTTGCGTCTTGACCCGCAATTCATTCACAAGCCCGGTCTGGCCGGCAAGAATCTGCGCCGTCTTGATCAAGACATAGGCCTGGTTCTCATCGATCCGCGTCACGCCCGCATGCGAGATTGCCACAACGGTTGCTGCCAGCGTGCGCCCGCCCCCCGATGTCAGCACGACATTATTGCCGATGCGCACCCCGATTTTGCGCGCCAGGCCGCTGCCCAGAATAATGGCATTGGAAGCTTTGTAGAGATTTTCCAGCGATCCCTGCCGGATCTGCGCAGGCAGTTTCGACACATTGGCTTCACGTTTTGGATCGATGCCCGTCAGGCTCACCGCCGTATCGCGCCCGGCAAAACGGATCACCGCTTTCGATTGAACCGAAGGCGCCACGGCGCCCGGCACCCAGCCTTCGAGCGCCGCCACAATGGCATAGGGATTTTTGATCCCCGGCCGCAACTTCATCGTCGTCAGGCCATGGATTTCTGCCGCCTCGAAAAGAATATCGGCGGGCTGCCGGAGTGGCTCGCGGCGCTCGTCGGTCACCGAGACATGCGGCATGGAATCGACCAGCTGGGTGACAAAATCTTTCTGCGATCCTTCCATGATCGCTGCCATCATCACAGAAAAACCAACGCCGATGGCGACGCCGAAAACGCCGACAAGAGTCTGGCGTAAACGGGCGCGCACATGCGTCAATGCAATCGAGAAGATGAGACCGGCCATGCCGCTCATCTGCTCTCCCCGCTTCTGACACGCACGCGCATGCCCTCATAAAAGGTCGCCTGATAGGGCGAGGCGACACGCACGTCTTCCGGCAGGCCTTCGAGAATTTCCATCGCACGCGTTCCGCGTATGCCGGTTTTCACCTCGAGCGCGCGCAAACGATCGTTTTCGATGAGGAACAATCGCTGGCCCGAAAGGGCCTCTGTGGGGACAAGCAAAGCCTTGTCGCGCTCGCGCGTGACAATATTGGCTTCCGCGCTCATGCCGATCTTCAGCGGCGTCTCGGCCGGCAGATGGATATAGACACGGAAAGTTTTCGTCGCCGGGTCGCCCTTGGGCGTGATCTCGCCGACCTGTCCCAGCAAGACCTCGTCCTTAAAACCTTCATTGCGCAAAAGCACTTTCTGGCCGGTGCGCACGCGCGGAATATCCTCTTCGTTGACATCGGCGACAAGCCGCAGCGGCTTGGGATTGCCGACCCAGAACAAGACATCGGCCATAGCCGTTCCGGCAATCTCGCCGACTTCGCCATCTTTGCGCAGAATTATGCCATCCATCGGCGCGCGCAGAACGAGATCGGCGATACGATCCTCCTGGGCCGCAATACGGGCCTCGAATTCCGACAATTGCGTTGCCAATTGATCGAGCGTGGTCTGTGCCGCGGCAGCGCGCGCCACAAGGTTGCGCGTGCGCTCCACATCGGCATTGAGCCGCGCCCGGCGCGCCTCCAGCTCGCGCAGCACAGCGCGCTCCTCGCCATCGTCCAGACGACCGAGCGCATCGCCCTTTTTCACCGGCTGGCCCTCGCAATCGCAAAGCTCGACAATGCGCTTGCGCTGGATCGCAACCACCTTGGCCCAGCGCTCAGGCTCGACCGTGCCGGTGGCATAGACAACTTCCGCCGCCGTGCCGCGCATGGGCTTGACCGCACCGACCTGTGTCGCCAGCAGGCCGCTCAGCAGAACAACAGCGACCCCGCCTACCGCCAGCGCCAGAAGAAGGAGAAGAGCGAGACGAGGCAGGCGCATAAGAGGCTCACTTTTGGAGAATTCTGGTATCAACCATCTGCAAACTCGGCCCTGCCTTGCGCCGGGTCAAGGCCAGACCGCTTGCCCCACCCGCCCCCGGCGCTTATGAAGCAGGCCTGTTTCTTTCAGATCAGGCCCGAGTGAGCCCCGTGACCGACCAGAGCCCGAAACCAAATGTGAAAGCGCGCCTGCCGCGCGGACTTGCCGACCGTGGACCCGCAGACATTGCGGCGACCCATCGCATGGCATCCGCCATCCGCGAGGTCTACGAGCTTTACGGCTTTGAGGCGGTCGAGACGCCGTTCATCGAATATACGGAGGCCTTGGGCAAATTCCTGCCCGATCTCGACCGGCCGAATGAGGGCGTCTTCTCCTTTCAGGACGATGACGAACAATGGCTGTCGCTGCGCTACGATCTCACCGCGCCGCTCGCGCGCTTCGTGGCAGAGCATTACGACAGGCTGCCCAAACCCTATCGCTCCTATCGCTCGGGCTTTGTCTTTCGCAATGAAAAGCCCGGCCCAGGCCGTTTCCGCCAATTCATGCAATTCGACGCCGATACGGTGGGCTCCGCCTCCGTCGCTGCCGATGCTGAAATCTGCATGATGGCCGCCGATACTTTGGAAAAAGTCGGTATTGCGCGCGGCGATTACGTCATCAAGGTCAATAATCGCAAAGTCCTCGACGGCGTGCTTGAAGCCGCCGGTCTGGCGCGCGCTGAGCGCGCCGCGCAACGTCTGATTGTTTTGCGCGCCATCGACAAGCTCGACCGTCTGGGCAGCGATGGTGTGCGCCTGCTGCTTGGCCCCGGCCGCAAGGATGAATCCGGCGATTTCACCAAGGGCGCAGATCTGTCTGCCGCCGCCATCGATCGCGTGCTCGCCTTTACCGCGGCGCGCGGAGCCAGCAATGAAGCCACCATCGCCAATCTGCGTGCCGCCGTTGGCGGCTCGGCGCGCGGCGCGGAAGGTTGCGATGAACTGGCTGAAATCGCCACACTCGTTGCAGCCGGCGCATATGAAGGCCGCGTGATCATCGATCCTGCCGTCGTGCGCGGCCTCGAATATTACACAGGCCCCGTCTATGAGGCCGAACTGACCTTCGAGGTGAAGGACGAACATGGTCGCCCGATGCGTTTCGGCTCGGTGGGTGGCGGCGGGCGCTATGACGGTCTTGTTGCGCGTTTCCGCGGCGAGCCTGTGCCGGCAACCGGCTTCTCCATCGGTGTGTCGCGCCTGCTGGCAGCGCTGACCGCCATCAAGAGCCCGCTGGCTTTTGCGCAGGACATGCGCGGACCCGTTGTCGTTCTCGTGCTCGATCGCGCTGAAATGGCGCGCTATCAGGGCTTTGTCGCGCAATTGCGCGCAGCCGGCATTCGTGCCGAACTTTATCTGGGCGCAGCCGGCATGAATGCGCAGATGAAATATGCCGACAAACGCAAGTCGGTCTGTGCCGTCATCCAGGGGTCGAATGAACGCGACAAGGGCGAAGTCTCGATCCGCGATCTCATCCTCGGCGCCGAACTGGCTGCCTCGACAAAAGACCGCGCCGATTATCTGGAATTGCGGGCGCGCGCCCAATTCAGCGTCGCCGAAAGCGATATCCTCAAGGCGGTTCAGGAGGTTCTTGGCCGCCACGCGTGATCGCTTGACGCGGGCCCGATAAATGCCCAAGACGGGCATATTATGCGCTCGTGGATTTTTTTATGTCTTTTCCCGCTCCTGACCGGTGCGGCCGGGGCTGCTGGCGAGAAGATCGCCCTCACCTTTCCGGTCGATTGCCGGCTGGGCGAGACATGCGTCATCCAGAATTTCATCGATCACGACACCGGGCCGGGCTGGCGCGACCACCGCTGCGGCGCGCTCACCTATGATGGCCATAACGGCACCGACATCCGCTTGCGCGATCTCGCCGAGATGAAGCGCGGTGTTGGCGTTCTCGCCGCCGCGGATGGAAAAGTCCTGCGCACACGCGACGGCGTGCCCGATGTCTCGATCCGAGCCCCCCATGCGCCCGATCTGGCCGGGCGCGATTGCGGCAATGCAGTCGTCATCGAACATGCCGACGGCTGGGAGACGCAATATTGCCATTTGAAACGCGGCTCGGTTCTGCCCCTGCCCGGCACGCGCGTCACGGCGGGCGAAAAAATCGGCGAGATCGGCCTGTCGGGGCGCACCGAATTTCCCCATTTGCACATCACCGTGCGGCACAAGGGAAAAGTGATCGACCCGCAAGCACCCGACATGCGACCGGGTGCATGCCAGGCAAAGGGTCGCTCCTTGTGGAAGGCCATAGAACCGGCGTCGCTGTATCTCGAGGCCTTCCCGCTGGCTTTCGGCTTTGCCGACGGACCGGTGACGCGCGAGGAAATCGATGCCGGAGGATTGGAGACGCGCATCCCGACGCGCCAGAGCCCCATGATTGCCGCTTATGTCAGTGTTCTTGGCCTGCGGGCCGGCGATGTCCAGATCCTGTCGATCATCGGCCCAAACGGCCGGATCCTGGCCGAGAACCTGCTGGAGCCGCTTGAGGGGCCCAAGGCCGTCCACTGGCTCATGGCCGGGCGCCGCCGCGGCAGCGAGGCCCAATGGCCGGCGGGCCTTTATCAGGCACGCTATACCATCATCCGGGATGAATGGATCATCCGCGACGAACGCATTGTCCTCAATTGGTAAAGGGGTGATTGCAGGCTGGCCGTCAGCCTTCTATCTTGGCGCGCCCTTGCCGAGGAGAAAGCCCCCCATGAAATTGTGCCGCGCTCTCGCCCTTATGGGTCTTTCCTGCCTGCCGCTCCTGCCGGCGGAAGCCAGCGCGCAACAGGCAAAGCCAGCACAACAGCAGCCACAGCCGCTGCCGAAGGAAGAAAAAACCTTCCCGAAGGATTCCTCCTGGACGCTGCGGATGCTCAACGGCAAGCCTGTTCCTGCTGGAATGGAAGCGACCATGCGCATCGACGGCCAATTCCGCGGCGCGGGTTTTGCCGGCTGCAACACATGGTCGGCGACCATGTGGCCCATACGCGGCCAGCGCTTTGCCGTTGGCGGCATTGCAACGACGAAAAAAGCCTGCCCGGCTCCGGCGATGCAATTTGAACAGGCTTTCCTGCGCGCTTTGTTCGATCAGCCGGTCTGGGACATGGTCAATGGCATGCTCGAAGTGAAAAGCGCCAGCGGCACGCTCAGCTTTTCGCGCGGCTTGTAAAATTCACTCAGCCGCATCGACACGATCGACCGGCGCAAATGCGCCGCCGGCAGCGCGCTGCATGTGAATGCGGCGCTTGTGGAAGGCCACCAGCGTCGAACGATGGCCGATTGAAATAATCGTTGTCTGCGGCAGCAAACGTGCAAGCGCGTGATAAATCTCCGCCTCCAGCTCCTCATCGAGAGCGGCTGTCGCTTCATCGAGCAGCAGCCAATCGGGCTTGGCCAGAAGAGCGCGCGCAATGGCCAGTCTTTGCTGTTCGCCGCCCGACAATCGTTGCGACCAGACACCCTCCTCATCGATGCGCTCAGCCAGCAAGGGCAGATGGGCCGCCATCAGCGCCTCGCGAATTTGCGCATCTGAAAAATCCGCTTCCGGATTGGGATAGGTGACGGCATTGCGCAGCGTTCCCTGCGGCAGATAGGGCTTTTGCGGCAAGAGCAGCAGGCTGGCCTTTTCAGGCACACCGACATCGCCCTGACCGAACGGCCAGACGCCCGTCATGACGCGGAACAGAGTGGATTTCCCCGAGCCCGAGGGGCCGGTGACGAGCACCGGCTCACCCGGCTGGAAAGTCATGCCCGTCGTCTCGACGATCGGGCGGCCATCGGGCAGACGGATTTCAAGACGCCCGATATTGAGCGCGTCGCCCGCATGCGGACGCGTTTCGATATGCGGGGGTTGCTGATCGAGACTGCGCGCCTTTTCGATCGTGGTGTCGAAAGAGGTCAGACGGTCCAGCACAGCCTTGAAGTCGGCAAGCGACGTATAATAATCGACAAAAAATGTCAGCGCCGTTTCAACGCGCCCGAAGGCTTGGGCTGTTTGCGTCATGACGCCCAGCTGAATCTTGCCCGCGAAATAGAAGGGCGCAGCGAAAACATAGGGAATGATCGGCGAGATCTGCCCATAGGTCGAGGTGAAAGCCATCAGCTGTTTGCGACGATGCACAATGGCAATGTAATTGCCGATGATGGCGCGAAAGCGCCCGCGCAGAGAATTTTGTTCCGCGCGTTCGCCGCCCAGCAGCGCAACCTGTTCTCCATATTCGCGCAGCCGCGCCAGCGAAAAGCGGAAATCGGCTTCATAGCGTTGCTTTTCGAAGAACAGGCCAACCAGCGGGCGACCGATCCAATGGGTGATGATCGTGCCAAAAGCCGCATAGGCGAGCGCGACCCAGAACAGGAAGCCCGGCACTTTCGTCTCTGTGCCCGGAATGGTGAAATTGGCTGACAGGCCCCACAGAACGATGGAGAAAGACACCAAAGTCGAGAGCATGGAAATCAGCAGGATCGAATAAGAGTAAATGCCCCTGCCCACAGAACCGCCATCGATGAAACGCGCCACATCTTCGGCAATGCGCTGATCGGGATTGTCGGCATCGGCATTGAGAAGACCCATGCGGTAATGCGTATTCCCGGCCAGCCAGCGCCCGATGTAATGGTTGGTCAGCCAGCGCCGCCAACGGATGATGAGCATCGACTGGACAACATATTCGATAATGTTGCTGGCCACGAAAATGAAGGCCCAGGGCGTGAAGACCCAGAGCAGCAAATTCCAGAAGGTCGTCTCGTCGCGCGCCTGAATGGCGTTAAACCAGTCGCGATTGAAAAACGACAGGCGAACCGAAATCGCGACCTGCGCCTGATTGAGCACCACGAGGAAGACAACCATGGCAATGGCTGCCCGCCGCTCAAGCACATGAATCTGGCGAAACGGCCAGATTTGCACCGAGCCCTGATCCTGATTGTCGAAATAGCGGTCGGCAATGCCGGTGATCGAGCGAATGACCGGAATATGCGAAATGACAAAAACCAGAGTGGCAAAAACGGCAACAGTGAACGGCAGACCGTCAGGCAAAATGTAGCTCTTGGCCCATTCAGGCCAGAAACCGAGTTTGGATGCATAAAGTGCCAGACCGAAAACCAAAGTCTCGGTCGAAAAAATCGCGATGAAGATTTTCAGGAAGCTCGAAATTCTCTGCGCGCCGAAAGTAGCGCCGGCGCAAAGCAGACTGGCAATGCCAAGCGAAATCCCATTGTCGACTTTGTCGGCGCCGCCGAGCGCAAAACTGAGAATCGAAAAAGCAAAGACGGCGAGCGAGAGGAGCTTCATGACAGGTCTTTCGATCGGGATCGGATCATGCACGCGACCTGTGCGCGAGACAGGAGCGCACAATATATTCTTGCAACAAGGAACGAGCCGAGCGAGCCGATCGCAGCGTCAGAGGGACGAACCCGACATGGCGCGGCCCAGCACGGAATCCTCCTCGCCGGTTTCGCCATTGACAGCAGCAATCAGGCGCGGCGATGGGCGGAAGGTCAGAACGCGGCGCGCCGTGATCGGATATTCCTCGCCGGTCTTCGGATTGCGGCCGACGCGCGGGCGCTTGGAGCGAACCGAGAAAGCGCCGAAAGCACGCAGCTTGACCGTCTCGCCGCGCACGAGCGCCACGCAGATCTCTTCAAGCGATTGCTCAACGACCTCGCGCGCTTGCGCACGCGACAGGCCAGGGCAAGCGCCATAGACCGCCTCGAGAAGATCAGCCCTTGTGGTGGTTCTATTCGACATATTCTACCGGCTGCTGTGACAGGACCGCATCTTTACAGGCGCACGGCCCCTGCTTGCAACCGCCCCCCTTATGCCCCCGTACCGCAAGGGACCCTTCCTAGACGAGATTGCAGGTTACAGATACCGCACATCCCAATCAAACAAGGATTTAGCCCCTGAACGGCCGCTCTTGGCGCAAGACTAGCGGAACGAAGAAGGGCCGCCAACAGGCGGCCCTCCCTGACTTTTGGCCAATGGTCCGGCTCCAGGCCGGGCTGAGAGGCTGAACCAAATGGAGGCGCTTCCTTAGAAGTCCATTCCACCAGTCAAAGTCGGGCAAGCCCGACTTTGACCATGTCTCTCTTGGGTTGGAATGGACTTAGAAGTCCATTCCGCCCATGCCGCCGCCGCCCGGCATGGCCGGCATGGCGGAGCCCTTGTCCTTCGGGGCGTCGGCGATCATGGCTTCCGTCGTGATCAGGAGCGAGGCCACGGAGGCAGCGTCCTGAAGCGCGGTGCGGACAACCTTGGCCGGATCGACGATACCGGTCTCGATCATGTCGACATATTGCTCGGTCTGGGCGTTGAAGCCGAAGGTCTGCGACTTGTTCTCGCCGATCTTGTTGATGACGATCGAGCCTTCGATGCCGGCATTGTCGACGATCTGGCGGATCGGAGCCTCAAGAGCCTTGAGGACGATCTTGATGCCAGCCTGGACGTCCGTGTTGTCGGAGGACAGCTTCGACACGGCGGTGCGGGCGCGCAGGAGCGCGGTGCCGCCGCCAGGAACGATGCCTTCTTCCACCGCAGCGCGGGTGGCGTTCAGCGCGTCATCCACGCGGTCCTTCTTTTCCTTCACTTCGACTTCCGTCGCGCCGCCGACGCGGATCACCGCGACGCCGCCAGCGAGCTGGGCGAGACGCTCCTGGAGCTTCTCACGGTCGTAGTCAGACGTGGTCTCTTCGATCTGGGCCTTGATCTGCGAGATGCGGCCTTCGATCTCTTTCTTCTTGCCGGCGCCGTCGATGATCGTGGTGTTTTCCTTGTCGATGCGAACGCGCTTGGCGCGGCCGAGCATCGGAAGCGACACGTTCTCGAGCTTGATGCCGAGGTCTTCCGAGATCATCTGACCCGAGGTGAGGATCGCGATGTCTTCGAGCATGGCCTTGCGACGGTCACCGAAGCCCGGAGCCTTCACAGCCGCAACCTTCAGGCCGCCACGCAGCTTGTTGACGACGAGCGTTGCGAGCGCTTCGCCTTCCACGTCTTCAGCGATGATGAGCAGCGGCTTGCCGGTCTGCACAACAGCTTCGAGAACGGGCAGCATGGGCTGCAGCGAGGAGAGCTTCTTTTCGAAGATGAGGATATAGGGATCGTCGAGTTCAGCGATCATCTTCTCCGCATTGGTGAT
>JACCED012312623.1_pt1 | contig 11917 bp, 2 predicted proteins | sample 7455021 | NCBI WGS metagenome assembly JACCED01 (sample SAMN15323456, study PRJNA562643) | freshwater metagenome | isolation source: river surface water | place: USA:Blue River Watershed | collected 2017-08-19
GTTACAGGTTGGACTGGTGCTAAGAACTGGTTTGATGGAGCAGCAGACAAGCCAAGTCATAGCTTGCAGGCACAGCGCGACAGCGGTGTAGTTGATATTCCTAAACCATATAACAGCGGAGTAGACGTAAGCCACGTACCTATTACTCCGCAGCACGAGCCGTGGGGCGGTCACGAAGTTAGCTTCGTAGGCAGCAGTCGTGCAAAGCTAAACCCAACACCAGCTGGCGGCACAGGCGGCAGTTCAACTACAGCTTCGGCAACACCTGCTCCATTAAGCGGAACACCTGCGTCAGCACCAGCCGCAGCCGCAAGCTCAACACCTATTACACCTAGTGCGCCAACAACTACAGGCACCAGTACAGTAGCCGGTGGCAGTACTACCAGCGAAGGCCAAGCAGCACCAACAGCTACTCGACCTGCTACACCGGTCTCAGCAGCACCTTTAGTCGCAACTACCGCAGCCATTGCAGCAGGAGCAGCCACAGGCGGCAGCACTACAGCAAGTCCAACAGCACCTACAGCACCAACACTAGCAGCACCTAACGGCCCAACAGTTACAGATCCCAAGCGTCCCGAAGGTGATCCAACTGCCGCTAGCGGCGCAGGCTATAACATTCAAAGTGTAACAAACGTTTCAGCAGTTGAAGGTTTCGTAGATTTTACTACACCACCGGCACTGGTAGAAATGCTCAAGGAGATCGGACTAAAGAACTGGCCCGCATATCGAGAAGCTATGGCAGGCAGAGTCAGCAACGGACGCTATGCTCTAAAGAACAACTTGAACTTCATGGGCCGCTACAGCTTGCCACAGGAGTTCCTAGTAGATGCAGGCGTTATGACCGGACCAGGAGCATGGGCGCCAGCAGCAGAAGAAATCAAAGTACCAAAAGCAGACGGACAGACCATTTTCAGCTATCCAGGTAGCCCACAGCTTGCTCCAGGCACAGAAGAAGCATTCTTCCTAGACACAGCATTACAGGACAAACTGTTCATCTTCTACACCTACTTGAACTATCGTTTACTACGCAGCTATGGCATTATTAGCAAACTGCTAACTACAGATAGAGCAAAGGCTGGTTGGCTAGCAATGGCACAGTTGAATACTCCTGGTAAGATTAGCCTAACAGGACTGTCGAAGTTTAGCCCAGTGTTGACCATTATGGACAACAATCAAATCAAAGCAGCTACAGAAGACGGTACTTCATTGGCCAACGGGTGCGTGGGTCTATTTGCTTACTGGAAGGTAGGCAACAGAAACCCAGAGACATTCCCAGGCGCCAGTGCCACTGGGCAAGCACTATATGATTACTATAAGTTTGGTAGTCAGACACAGAGTTAAGGAAATAGACTATGGCCGTAGGTAAGATTTTTTCAGGGTTTACTACAGTGGGTGTCGCTGACATCACACAGACCAAACTCTACGACACTAACTTGATCAAGCAGGATCTACTCAATCACTTCAGTATCAGACGTGGCGAGAAGCTAGAGAATCCAAACTTTGGCACTATTATTCCCTGGCTATTGTTTGAGCCCTTTACTGATGAGATTGAGCAGGCTATCGAGGATGATGTTGAGCAGATTTTCAGCTACGATCCTCGAGTGCAATTGGAAGTAGTAGAAGTGCTAAGGGACGAAGACCGCCATACAATTACAGTTAATTGCCAAGTGTTCTTCATACCGTTTAACAGTAACGACACTATCTCCTGGGAATTTCTAGAAGATGGCACCATACGCATGCTCTAACAGGTGTTTATAAAATACCCTGTTAATTCATCCATAAATATAAACAAGGGATTTGACACACTATGAGCGACATTGCAAGAATTTTTGCTGCTGAAGATTGGAAGAAGATCTACCAGGCTCTAAGCCAAGTAGACCTGAGTAGTTACGATTTTGACAATCTACGCAGGGTACTGTTGGACTACATTAAGACCAACTTCCCCGAAGATTTCAACGACTTTATTGACAGCAGCGAATTTGTTGCTCTGATTGACATGATGGCCTATATGGGCCAAAGTCTAGCTTTCCGCATTGACTTAAACAGCCGCGAAAACTTCCTAGATACCGCTACACGTCGTGACAGCATCATCCGCTTGACACGCATGTTAGGCTACAATCCCAAGCGTAATATCCCTGCAACTGGCATACTCAAGCTACAGAGCATCGGCACTTCGCAGGACTTGTTTGACAGTAACGGTGTCAGCTTAAAGAACAAGACTGTCATTTGGAATGACAGCACTAATCCCAACTTCCTAGAGCAGTTTAACCTAATTCTAAGCCAAAGCATGAACAGCAATCAAAAGGCTGGTCGTCCTTTGCGTCGTGTTACCATCGACGGTGTTGTCACAGAACTTTATGAACTCAACAGCACTCAAGCCAGTGCAGTAATTCCATTTTCTACTACAGTTAACGGCGTGCCAATGAACTTTGAATTGGTAGGCGCAGGTGTAGACGAGCAAGGCAAGCTCTACGAGCGTCCACCTACACCAGGTACAGGCATGACCATCATGTACCGCAATGACGGCCGCGGCAACGCAAGTCCAAACACTGGTTGGTTTGTTATGTTCAAGCAGGGCAGACTACAGAGCACAGACTTTGGTCTTGCCACTGCACTTCCTAACCAAGTTATCAACATTGACGTTACAGGTATCAACGACACAGACGTATGGCTCTACGAGCTAGACAGCGAAGGTGCGTTCTCAAATATCTGGAAAAAGATCGACGAGATCACAGGTAACAACGTAATCTATAACAGCTTGACACTAGATCAGCGCAAAGTCTATAGTGTAGTGTCAAAAGAAAACGACAAAGTTGACCTAGTATTTGCTGACGGTAAGTTTGGCGATATTCCAAAAGGCAACTTCCGATTGTTCTTCCGCACCAGTAACGGCTTGAACTATACAGTCAAGCCAGCCGACATGCCACGCATTCAAAGTCCGCTGACTGTGGTCACAAAGAATAATCAGCAGGCTACTGTAACGATGACTCTTGCATTGCGTAGTACTGTAGACAACAGTGCCGCAGCGGAAGATTACATTAGCATCAAGCGTAATGCCCCACAGGCCTACTACACACAGAACCGCATGATCACTGCGGAAGATTACAACATCTATCCTGCAATTACTAGTCAGAAGGTTCTGAAGAGTAAAGCAGTTAACCGTACCGCTTCAGGTATTAACCGTTACTTAGACATTGTTGACCCAACTGGTCGCTACAGCAGTATCAAGCTATTCGCCGAAGATGGTCAAATCTATCGCAGACAGTCACAGGAATCATTTAACTTTGGCTGGGCTACAGACACAGACATTACACGAGTAATTCAAGACTTGATTCGTCCTTACCTAGTAGACGAAGAAGTCAGTAACTTCTATTACAGTTACTACAGTCCGCTAGAGTCAATTGACACAGCAACACGTTATGTTGTCTGGAAGCCACGTGCATTGACCACACGTATCGGCAACAGCTTTGATGGTTACTTTGCAGAAACAGCAGATAACCTAGACACAGTTACACCTCGTCAGTTTGGCGCCAGTGCAGTTGCATTGCCCTACAAGGCCGCAGCCAAAGGCAGCTTGCTACGTTTTGTCCCTCCAGGCAATACACCTGATCTGCCAACAAATTTTGTATGGGTATTTGACAAAGACCGCAATCTTGTACAGCGCCACGAAACTGATATCCGTGACCAGGACACATTCCATATATGGACAAAGGTCATCAGTATCGAAGGCGATGGTATGAACGGCGGCGTAGGCTTCCTAGATGACGGCACAGGACCAGTGGTGTTCTCAGACTTCATCCCAGAAAATGCCAAGCTACAGCTAATCATTCCAGCACTAGGCCGCGACTTTGGTTCAACAGAACTAGACATGTATCGTGAAATTAAAGCCTATCGTGACTTTGGTCTGGGCTATGACAACGAAACAGGCGGCTGGTATTTGATTCGTAACGTTGACCTAGCAGCCAATGACGACTTTAGTCTAGCACTAAAGGGTGACACCAGCGGCACCAACAGTGATGCAAGCTGGCTAATGGTATTCGAATTTAAGAACGGATCATACCGCTCACGAGTACGTAAAGAGCAGATGATCTTCCGCAGCGTTAACGATAACAAGTTCTACTTTGACACAGATCAGAAGGTCAAGGATCCTTTGACAGGTCGAGTACTAACAGACGAGATCGTTGTTCTAAAGCTCAACGGCGATTATACTAACAGCTTCAAGCCATATCGTAAGGACATTGTGTTCCACATTATTGGCAACTTAGTTGACATTGACGGCTATGTTGATCCCAGCAGTGTTCGCATCAGCTATGCTGACCGCGATGACGACGGCGTGCCCGACGACCTAGACACATTTGATGATATTGTCAATCCTAATAGCATCGAACAATCTTCGGCATTTGCCAAAGGCCCTACTGCACTAGACGTCGACAACGTTGGCGATTATGTCCTAGTCTTCGAACGTTACATTGACAGCACAGGTGCATATCGTTGGAGAGATTACGATCCGGCAAACGTTTGGTTTGCAAACACTATAAGCAATGTTGATGAGCCATCAGTTGCAGAGGGTGAACTAGTTTACATTCGTAACACAGGCAAGCTCTATGTTAAGAAAAACAATGCGTTAGTATTAAGCACTGGCTACAAAGCCTATCGCGGCCGCGGCGAATTACGATTCAAGTACAACCACATTGCCGCAGACACACGACGCATTGATCCTGCACTAAGCAATCTAGTAGACATCTATGTGTTAACTAGAACATATAACAACGATTTTAAGAACTGGCTAAAAACAGACCGTCGCGAATTAACTCGCCCTCAGGTTCCAACAAGTCAGGAAATTCGTGATATGCTATCTAGCATTGAGCGAGTAAAAGGTATGAGTGACGATATCATCTATCACCCAGTACAGTTTAAATTAATATTCGGAGCAAAGGCTATTCCGGGTCTAAGAGCAAAATTCAAAGTAGTAAAACGTTCAGGTACTTTTGTCAGTGACAACGAAGTGCGTACTCGTGTAGTAAGTGCAACAGACTTGTTCTTTGCCAACGCAAACTACGACTTTGGTGAGACATTCTATTGGACAGAACTTAGCGCCTTCATTCATTTGCAATTAAGTAACATCATCAGCAGTATTGTTATTGTGCCAGAAGGCACAGATGGAGAATTCGGCGACTTGTTCCAGATTACCAGCAGACCTGACGAGATCCTACTACACGATTTGACAGTAGACGATGTAGAAGTCGTCGACAGCATTACACAAGCGACAATCACAAATGGCTAAGGCATTTCAACGATCATATAAGTTTCTACCTGAAGTATTTCAGACTGCAATCAATCGCAAGTTCCTGAACAATACTATGGATAACCTGGTAGCGCCAGGTACTACTAATCAGCTGAACAACTATGTGGGTCGTCGCTATAGCAAGGGCTCTAAGACCAGTGATCGCTGGTTAGCTGAATCTGCTAATACTCTACGTACCGCTTACCAGTTAGAAGTAGGTGCAGCCAGTCGCGAAGCCGACGGCACCTATACTTTTGGTGCTACCTTTGAAGATTTAATTCTAGCCATTCAGCACTATGGCGGCAATGTCGCCGAGCTAGGTAAAATCCTTAAAGACGATTTTCGTCCAGCGGACCTTAAAATTGACTTAGACAAGCTAGTCAATTATCGTCAGTACTATTGGTTGCCACAGGGTCCAGATCCTGTACTAATTAACTTTGGTGACGACAACCGCGATGCTATCAAAGCCAACCAGTTCAGCAGTCGTGTACTAGTTTACTTTGATGAAGGACACTACTACATTCGTACCAGTAGTATTCCTGAGCATATCATTGATGCGTTTCCAAATGCCATTAATGATCGTGCCCTGTCTGATAAGACACTGACCTACAAGTTTCCACGTGACCCTGCAAACGTGCAGGTGCAGAACGCAGTAGCAGTAGATCCTGCTAGCCAAATCGGTGTGGCTGTTAACGGTCTGCCTTTGATGACCTTTACACTAGGTACTAGACAGACACTAGGTGCAACAACCTACACAATTAATACGCCTTTCCTAGAACAGCAGGTTCTAGCATTTGATGATTATGGTTTCGATACAGTAGCATTGGACGCCGAAAGCGATTTCACAGAAGACCTCAAGCATCGCAGTCCAACAGCCTTCCGCGGCCATCCAGATGCCAACGGTGTCTATCACTATCATACCTACACCAGTGTGTTCCATGAAGTTACCCCAACAGGCCATAGCCCAATCTTAGGCTTTGCCTTCGACGGTTTTCCTATCTACGGACCATATGCATGGATCAACCAGGACGGCACCGGTGAAATCACTCGCATGCGTTCTAGCTACCAGCTACGCTCAGTTGATGCATTTGGCGAACCTGCTCGCGGCACACCAGACGGCCGTTACGTAGAAGACTACGAATATGTTGACGGTCTTGGCGACCTAGACGTAAACAACGGACGTTTCTGTGTTACCCCAGAATTCCCACAGGGTACCTATGCCTACTTCATGACACTAGACGAAGAAGGCACACCTGCGTTCCCTTATATTGTTGGCCCACGTTACCACGGTAGTCCAGTTAAGCAGAGCGGCGACATTGCTATCCCTGCTGAACTAGAAGTCTACACTCGCATTGCAGGTTACGGTGTTAACATCGAGCGTGACATTATTGGCAAGACACAGTTTAGCATCGGCGACATTAAGTTTACCAACGGACTAAAAGTTCTGTTCGGACCAGATGCATTGCCTAAGAAATTTGCCAACAACGAATATTATGTAGAAGGTGTAGGCACAGCCATTGAACTAGTTCGTGCAGGCGATCTTCGCTTGCCTGAAGTGTACATCGGCACAATCACAGACAAGTATGACTTGGGTGACTATGATGAAACTGCCTACGAAGAAGTAGGCGCAAACCCAATTACACCTGACTATATTGTAGCCAAGCGCAATGACCAGTCACTAAACGGTTGGTCACGTATTAATCGATGGTTCCATATTGATGTAATCGATGCCACTGCTAGATACCTCAATAAGCCAGTAGTAGTAGATAACCGCAGTAGAGCCAAGCGTCCTATCATTGAGTTTGACGCTAACATGGCCTTGTACAATCACTCACAGCGCAACATTGCCTTCGTTGATGTATTTGACACAACTATTACAGACGCATTCAGCACAGTACAAGGTTCGCCAGGCTATACACTAGATGGTGTAACACTAAACAACGGTACAAAAATTGTATTCGCTTCAGACACTGATCCAGATGTTCGTAAGCGTGTCTACGAAGTGGAAATGCTTTACTTGGACGAAGGTCGTGCATCCAGCGAATTTGTAGACCTGATGTCTGATGATGTTTCTGCAACAGTCAGCGGAAACTTTGTTGACTACACCATTGCAGTCAAACAGGACCAGCGTGTATTGATCTACGGCACTGATTACAGTATCAGTGACGCAACAGAAACTTCTGGTACTATTGTACTGGTAAATCCTCTGCCAATTCCAACACAATTAGAAGTTGTGTTTATGGATCTACGTGCAAACATTCGTCTAAAGGAATATGCAGTAGCCGAGGAATATGACGGTGTACTAACAGTTAGCGGCCTGAATAAACTAGGCGATGATTACTATTTTAAGAATGGCAATTGGGTAATTGGTCAGCCTAAGGCTCGCCTAAATATTGAACCCTTGTTTGACCTATTTGATGCTGACGGTAATCGTATCAGTGATCGTACAAGCTATCAAGGTTCGACATTTATTGGCAACAAGTTATTTGCCTATAAGCGAGGCAGCGGCCCTGCTGACAGCGTATTAGGATTCCCATTAAGCTATAGCAGTATCGATAACATCAGCGATATTCAGTTTACTTGGCATCACAGTGCAGATACTTTTAGCTTTGTTGTTGGCCGCGGTGTTTCAACAACTCTAAGCACTGAAAACTTCTACGTTTACGATCATAAGAAGCAGTCATTTAGATCTATCACTACGCCAACAAATAAAGTCCAGGACCTAATGGTTATGGATTTGCGTTATATTGACGTTACTACTGATTCAATTGATTTACAGACTGACTTCCAAACTAACAACTATCAGCAGACACTATTTGTCTATGTTAACGACGTTCTAGTAACTCGTGGTAACGACTATGACGTAGAAGAACGTCTAGGACTTGATTCAGAAGTTATTGGCAAAAGAATCCGTTTTAGAAATGATCTAGTAGCAGGCGACAAAGTACTAGTTCGCTATCTACCAGCCGAAACTCTTATCGACAAAGATTTAGTTTGGGAAGTACCAACATCACTGAGTATCAATCCCTATAACGAACAAATTCTAGACTTGGACCTTGGGGCTATCAGCAAGCATTATGCTGCCGGTGTTGGCTCAGTATTGAACTTTATTGGCACACCGTACGGTCCTAATAACAGTCGCGACATTCAGATTAACAGTCTGTGCAGCGCACTGGGTTATAATAACGGTAACCTACTATTAGCTACAGCACTACTAAAGAATCAAGACTTTGGTTTTGTTGAAAGCATTGAGTTTGCTCGTGACGAATATACTAAGTTTAAAAACAACTTGATTCAGATTTATGAATCAGGTTCATTTAGCTACGATGTAGATAAACCAGGCGACCTACTAGACTCACTATTGGCAGATTGGGCGTTAGGTAAAACTTCTGAATTCCCATTCGTCGACAGCGACATGGTTCCCGGACATACAAACTTTATTGAAACTCGTTATTCAGTAAAGTATCAACAGGATAAAACATATCCTCTAAGTGAAGTATGGAGTGACGAGGAAGAAAGTCGCCGTGCAGTACTAATCTATCATAATGGCACACTATTGATTCGTGGCAAGGACTATGAATTTAATACTGTATTGCCTAGCGTTACACTAAGCGCGGCATTAGATATTGAAGAATATGATACTATTCTAATCCGCGAGTACGATACAACTGTTAATAACTTTGTACCGCCTACTCCAGCAAAACTAGGTCTGGGCGAACTTACATACCCAGAACTAGTCACAGTAAACATGCCTGGCAGAGCTGTTCGCTTTATCCGCGGACACGATGGTAGCATGACACCAGCATGGCCTGGCGATGACAACGAGCGCAACTTCATTCTACTGGATCTAGAGCGCCGCATCTATAACAACATCAAGAAGAGCCGCAAGGTTGCAGCAGACAAGATTCGTAACAAGTTCCAGCCGCTACCTGGTGCTTATCGTAGCACCCTAGAGGATCTAGAAAACGGCAACTTTATCTTAAACCGCAGCTTCGGCCAATGGATTCTAAAGTCAAGTCTAGACTACACAGTTAACGACATTTACAATCGTGGCGACGAGTGGACTTGGAACTATCGAGGTCAACGAGACTATGCAGGCAATGAGTGCCCAGTGGGACACTGGCAGGGTGTCTATCGTTGGTACTTTGACTGCCAGTATCCAAACGTTAGCCCGTGGGAAATGCTAGGCTTTGTTAACAAGCCAGATTGGTGGGACGAAGAATACGGCCCTGCTCCATATACCAAAAAGAACACCAAGCTATGGACAGACCTAGAACTAGGTCTAATTCGTCAAGGTCCATTTGCCGGCATTGATTCAAACTATGTACGTGCAAACCTACAGGCAATTATTCCTGTAGACGATCATGGTAACTTGCTAAACCCACTAGAAGCAGGCGTTATTCCACGTGCATTAGGCGACAAGCTAGGTGCACCATGGCAGTTTGGTGACTGGGCACCTGTTGAAGCAGCATGGCGTCGCAGTAGCGAAAGCGTATTTGCCTATCAAGAATATGCAGCAATCACCGGACCACGCCAGTACTTTGGCTTAGGCTTTGACCTACTAGACATGGCAGAAGATTCAGTTGACGGCTTAGTTAAGATTAATCTGCCTGCTGAATTCCTCAACCGCCCAGTGCGTCGCGAAGATGTAGCTCTAAGTATTGCTACAGCCACACAGGCAAACGGATACATGGCATGGCTAGAAGGTCGCAGTAAACAACTGAACATTGCGTCTGAAGACTTCGCCACATTTATTAAGAACATCGAGCCTCGCTTGATGTACAAATTGTCAGGCTTCAGTGACAAGGACAAGCTACGTTTCTATATCAACAGTGCAAACGTTGGTACAGACAACGTTCGTAACCTACTTCCAGAAGACAGCTATCAGCTAATTCTTGACAAGAGCGCACCTATCGACAAGCTAGTCTACAGTGGCGTTATTATTACCAAGGTCTTAGATGGCTGGAAGGTAGAAGGCTACGACAAGCAGAACGCTAACTTCTACATTCTGCCAAGCATTAGTCCAGGACCTAACCGCACTGTTCGTGTTGGTGCAAAGCCAGAAAGCTTTGTAGAACGCGAAGAAGGCAAGCGTTATGTTAAAGGTCAAGTTGTAAAAGTTGATGACCGTTACTTCCGTGTTATCAAAGATCACGAAAGCTCAGAAGACTTAGGTGTTAACACATTGCTAGCACCACTAAGCGGTCTACCAGAAGTAGGCGGCATTGTTGGCATTGTGTGGGACACATTTGACACAACTCCTGTTCGTATTCCTTACGGTTCACGATTTGGCACAATTCAAGAAGTGTTTGACTTCTTGATTAGCTATGGGCGTTACCTAGAAAGCCGTGGCTTCCTGTTCAACCAGTACAACAATGAACTCAGTGAAATCTTAAACTGGGAATTGAGCGGCAAGGAATTGCTATACTGGTCAACTCAAAACTGGAACATTGGCGCACAGCTAACACTAAGTCCATCAAGCACATTAATTTCAATCTATGTTCCACAAGGCGACATGGATAGCATCTACGCTCCTACTAGCGATCCTAAGAGTGTATTGAATCAAAACAACGAGCCACTAACATCTGTGGATCTAAACGTTGATCGTAACTATGACCTAGTAGAAGTTGTGCCAGTATACCCAACTGAAAAGCCAATTTACTATCTAAGTGCAAACGTTCGTAACTTTGACCACTTGGCTATCTTTGACAACCGCACAACCTTTAACGACGTTATCTATAACCCTGTTACAGGCGCACGTCAAGAACGACTAGAGATTAAAGGCTTCCGCAGCAATGGATGGAACGGCAAGTTCTTTATTCCAGGCTTTACACTAGATCAGAACAAGATCTCAGAGTGGGAAACCTACAAAGACTATCGCATCGGCGACCTAGTCAAGCTAGGCAATACAGTTTATCAGTGCGTTGAGAATCATCTCAGCGACACACTATTTGACTACGACAGGTTTGAACAGACAATCAAGCAGCCTAAGCTTTACATGCAGGCTAACTTGGAAACACTAGCTGACCAGATGGATCGCTACTATGGACTAAGCAGTGAGCAAATCGCCAGCGACGTCAGCAAGTATGCACGCCACTTGATTGGCTTCCAGAATCGCGAATATCTAGAAGACCTGCTAGCCAACGACGAAACACAATTTAAGTTCTATCAGGGCATGATTACCCAGAAGGGTACAGAAGAAGCAGTCAGCAAGCTACTACGTGCCAGCGTTACTGAAACCACTGACATTCCAACAGTGGACATCAAAGACGAGTGGGCATTGCGTGTTGGCGAATTTGGCCAGGCAGACAATGTTGACGACATCGAAGTGCGTCTACATAAGAGCCAGTTCTTCTTTGATAAGACTCTACTAGACCTAGAAGGCAATCGTTATCCTGACCGCGACCTTATTGGCGTCAGCGAAGATGATCTCATCACAACCGGAGAGCGTGTGCTAGGCGCATTGTTCCCAATGGCCGCAGCAAACTTCTCAGAGAAGACCGCCGGCCCGGTTCGTACAGACCATGTAGACGTTGCAGTTCTAACTTCTACTGACTTAGAACAGCTAGCAGGTACAGTTACAGAAGTAGCAGGTAGCTTGCTATGGGTCGCAAAAGACTTGAATCGTGACGA
>JACCED010365922.1_pt1 | contig 11914 bp, 2 predicted proteins | sample 7455021 | NCBI WGS metagenome assembly JACCED01 (sample SAMN15323456, study PRJNA562643) | freshwater metagenome | isolation source: river surface water | place: USA:Blue River Watershed | collected 2017-08-19
CGAGCGGTGAAAATAAAAGAATAAGAAGAAATGTAAATCTCTGCATGAGACTCCTCCAGTATTAATTATAGAGGCTTGTCAGAGGAGGAATGGAGGAAAATTAATCTAGGAAAATTGTTCCGCCGAATGAGGGAAAATTTTGCCGATTTTCCAAAAATTAGAAGGCATAGGCCGCACCCAGAGCGATTCTTGTATCATTGACACTTAAGGTAGTATCACCTTTTCCCGCTAAATTAGTTGACTGATAGAGTAGTCTTGGGGTCATACCATAAATTAAGTAGGGTAGTCCGATATCAAGACTTAGTGAATTTCCCTGAAAACTTTTTGCCTTACTAAGAGGTTTCCAGCCCGTTGATGAAGCGACTGAACTTAGGTACTGAGTCTTAACGTTCCATTTCTTATCTTTAATAATAGGATTTATTTCAATTAAAGCTTGGGCCCAAGTCGTTTGAATCGTTCCGGAATTTAATCCTCCCCCAGGTTCTGGGATATTAAAGAAGAGAAGATCTTCTTTTTTTATACCCAATCCCACAAAGTGAGACTTAATTTGATAGGAGCTTAATAATCCGTAGCTAAATAAATTAGGCGCGGGAAGTTCAGCTGCCAGTGGTTTGCCGAGATCAACATTCATCTTAATAAAAAAATCTTTTACCTCATTATGCCAAAGAGTCCCAGTGGACTGAAGATGAAGAATATTAAGATCAGAAATTGTTTGTATGTATGATTTGGTATTGATATTTCTTTTTTCATAAAAAACTTCAACATTAAAATCTCTTTTTATCACTCGGCTAATTATTTTATCTTTTTTAGAATCCTGATCCATTTCGGTAGACGAAAGGAATGATCCTCCAGTTGAGGAGCTCGCTGAATTATTTTGTGAGAGAGAATCATCAGTGTTTGAATCACTTTGCTGTTTTTTTGTGATGGCTGTATCAGCACCTTCTTGTAGACCCTTAATTCTTTGCTTGAAATCAATGGCGGTATTGTTGGGTGAGTTTGTAACGACTGAAGTATCATTTGAGTCCGATCCTGATTTCGTTGTCGTTTTTTTACTAAGTTCTTCGAATTCTTCATCATTTTTATTTTTTAATGCAATAAACAAGGCTTCAAGTGCTCCTTGCACAAGCCTAATAAAATCTTCTTCTCTGATCTCTGATTTTTTAACTGTTTTGAATAAGACTTTCTTTTTTAAGTCGAGAAGATCAAAAGTGAAACTGAGAGTATTACCTTCTCGCTCTATGATTCCTTCAATGGCATAAATAGTCAGTAGGGTCTCGACGGGAGGAGAAGAATTATTTAATAGTAATTGATAACCCGGAAGAGAAGCGAGGTACTTAACTACAGTTTTATTGAGTGAGCTAGAAAGGGAGCGACTCAACTGATCTTGTCCCTTAAATTGTCTTATCATGATAAATTTCTTCTCTGCCAAAACTTGTGCATTTGAGACTTGGGAGAAAACCATCATGGTTAATAAAAGAATTATTTTCATTTGTTCCTATAAAAAACTACTTAAGTTTGTCATGCATCGAGAGTAGCCGTAAGAGAGAGTATCCTCGATATAGGCAGGAGAATTGAGGTCATATTCAAAGAGATTACCTCTCATCTCTCTACCAGAAGTCACTTCCAAAGAGCCTCGAAAGCAAGTTTTTGTGCTATCAAGATATTCAAAACTTTCCATGGAAGGACACATTGCACTGAATGCTATAGGTGAAGTTGTGAAAATCCATAATGGATCACCTTCTTGTTCTGCAATAGGAAGAGCATTCCATGCCGTAGAGTTCACTAAGCTTTTCGCCACCGAGGATGTTGTGTTACCGTTCTTAATAGAAATTGTTTTTACCGTACATCGACTTAGAGCTGTTAAATATTCTTCCATGGTGGAATGCCTTGTTGTGTCCACCATTAATTTTTGTGGATGGAAATAGAGATTTCCTGCAGGAGGAACAAACACTTTGACATAATTAAAGTTAGAAATATCTGTGATGAAGTGATCCTTTTTATTAGCAGCAAAACCAAAGAAGAGATCCCCTTTCGTAAAACTTGGATGCTGTCTAATCGCCAGCACTTTGTAGTGATAAATTCGTCCCGTTTCTGAAGATGGTGCGGTAAAAAGAACCTGAGGAGAAGTTGTATTAAAGACATCAATTCGAGAGATGTCAGTATTAGCGAGATTGAAAAAGTCACTGAGTGAGCCAATAAGTTTTGTTCTTATGACACGATAACCAACAATCGTTCCAATATCAGGTAAAGAAGCACTATGGGCCGGGAAATTGATGGTGGTGTTAAGTCCCACGGAAGTAATTGTTCCCCAGCTTGTATTGGCCGCGACAAGTGGGGCAGGTTTGTTATTGAATTCGGCATAGAGAACAAAGCTATTAATGGTTGAACGAGCAGCGGAATAGTATTGAACTCGGTAGATGTAAGGGTCAATAGAGTCAGGTTTTGAGATCACTGACGTATTAAGCATGTTGTTGTGGGTATTATTAATAGTGACTTTTAGGTAGCAGTTTTGCTCAGAATTATTAAACCCACTTTCAGATGTTGGATTCGCATCTCCTCCATACAAGCACTGTCTACTGGCAAAAATTTTCATGAAGCCAAGTGAGTTTTGTCCAATTTGAACATAACTTCTGTTGTCCACCCCATCAAGTTCAAAACTAGAGGGATTTGGATCTCCATTCATACTATTATTGTAGTGTCTCCATTGATAGAGGAGTGAAGCCTTCGTGGTGGTAGTATTTAAAACTTTTTGGTAGTGAGTATAGACTTGAGTCGGCGAAGATTGAGAAAACGTTTGAGGAGGAATTACGATTTTAAATGTACCATTGATCGTATTTTGAATGGTCCCTATTGTTCCATCGGCCTTAAGTCTTGTTGCCACACCGACGGCAGAAAGAGGTGCATTGGTGGCAGCATTTACGGGTCTAATTGTTGCTGGAAGTATTGGTTGAAAACTCAATGGAACGTTATAGATTGAATGAGGATTTTGAGATGACCCAGTTGTAATGAGATAACTCAGATGCAAGTTAACAAAATTTGAAATCGTTGGAAGATATCGAACCGTTGTGTAGCATGAACCATTGGGAGTTAAAATCGTATTGTCATTACATGGATTACTTGTAATAACAGCGCAATTTGCATTTGCATTTGTATTATTAAAGTTTTGGCGAATGTCTGTACTATTGGGAGCAAATTTTACTGGAACCGTCGTGTTTTGACGTAAAAAGGTTCGCTTAATATTGAGATTCCCTGCAGACGTATTTGTGATTTTGATAATTCTTTTAGCGTAGGCAGCATTAGCTGGAACTGGAAGATTATATTTCAGTGACGTCAGTGGAAGAGCAGTTCCTCCGCTTATTTGGTTCCAGGTTCCTGATGTAAACTGAGTTAAAGGATTGGAGCAATCCTCATATTGGGCGTTTCCTGAGAGAGTGACGCCAACGAGAGAGGAATCAAATCTCACGGGAACGGTTGTCGCACTATCAACTTCACCATAAATAACAATCCGAACTTTTCTTTCGCATTCCTCATCAGTTGATGAATCGCAGGTCGGTACCCAACTCGTACCCACTCTGTCTTGATCTCTTTTTCCCGTGTCATAGGTTAGAAGAACATTCGTTGCGTAAAGGCATTTACCACTTGTACATAAGGATGGGTTTATTTCAGAACTAAATCCAATTGACCCCAGCGAGGCAATGGGAAGGTTGTAGCTAGAGTTCGTCGTTAAAACAGATGGGTTCTCAATATTGTTGATGATTTGACGTAGATTTACAGCGCCTGTGCTAGGTACACTTGAAATTTGAATGGACTTAATGACTCCAGTTCCTGGGTTGATGTTTGAGATAGTCAAAGGAACCTTGTGACTTGTTGTACTTGTTCCAATGGAGTAACGGGGAAAGTTCCCCATGAAAAAATAATAAGTAATGGTATTCGTCTCAACATTATTTAAAAATGAAAAAGAGCCACTATTTAAAAGATTTCGAGCATATTGGTAGGAGTCCCTTGCCGCTATGATCATGCTAGAGTTTTGAGTCGAATCAAGAAAAGGAGTGGGCCAGTCATAATTAATGGAACTTGAACTTAAGAGATCATAAAAAATCCTCTCCGCCCAAGTTAGGCCCAAAGTATTATTTGTCATCTGCGTTCTACCAAGAACGGCCGTATGCCACGGAATTATCATCCCACTCGGAGCCGCATTAGGTATAATAGGAATAAGTCTCACTGGTTGGTAAAGGGGACTCACACTTGTGGTGAACTGAGGTTGAGAAAGGGGATAACCAAAAGTCAGATTATAGTTAGATCCTGGTACACCATTATCAATTTCCGTTTGTGTATGCTTAAAGCAATCATAGTAACTTAAGTTTGAAGTGAGGGCGTAAGAAGTCGTTGTTGCGTAGAAGTTATAATTCACGCGGTTTATATCATTGGCCTTCTCTTGCCCAGAAATAGTGCCTGCTGCAATACGATCTGCTTCAGGGATTTCAGCAATTGGGTTCGTACTTCCAAGTTTCCAAGAGAGAGGGAGAAAACATTCACCATCAGACGGAAGTGAATCACTCGTTGGATTTGTAAGACAGTTTTCGGTACTATTTTGGTAACATCGGCAATCTTTAATAGCTCCCGAACAATCCGGCGAGACACTGAATCCATATCCCGTTCCACTGAGAAGAAGATTGATTTTTGAAACTCGACCTGAACCCACGTTTGTTAAACGCATTTTATACGTAATCTTACTTCCTCGTGTGATTCCCTGGCCGAGTGCCTTAAAATTATCTGGATCATCGGCAATCTCTTCAAGTTGACCTTTCTCCGTCAGGGTCGCTCTTAATTTTACTTCACTTTTTAAACTTGGAAAATTAGACGTGGTGAGATTAACGTCATCCGTAAATAAAGATCCATTTCTGTAGGACACTTTAAACGATTTAAATTTTTCAGCGGTTAGTCCTGCTGGAAACGGGTAATTATACATCGCCTTGTTTTTATCAAAGAGAGGATTGGTAAAAACAAAAGGAGCAAATAAGATTTCAATGGTACACATCTGCTCTGATGAGAGCTCGGTACAATCACTCACAACTCTCGCATTTCTAAAGTAGCAATGGTTTGTAGTATCGATGCAATTATTCGTATCATTTAGGAGTGGGAGGACTTGGGAATCATGAGGGATTGTGATGTCCGTATTCTCATTTAATGGATAGGAGATGTTGTTTAAAAAAGCACTGTCTTGGCCAACGTTTTTTAAAACGACTTGAATCTTTTTAAAGGCAGTCGCCTTGCCTTTTTGAGAGTTCGCAAGGAGAGCTAGACGACCAAAATCATATGTTCTTAAATAGTCTAAGCTTGTGGAGGCACTATTATTTAATTCTCCCGTGATGTTCGGGACATTCGTGAGATCAATGTTATTATACTTGATAGAAAATAATTCGAGTCTCGCGGCAGATCGTCTTTTTGCTTTGACTTTAAAATAAAAGTTCGTTTTTCTGAAGCCCGATTCTGGAAGAGGATCGCAATCGACCTGATTGTCACAATGGTTTTCACCATCTTTCCACTGAGAGTCATAGATGGCAAAAAACTTAATGTCTTTGGCAATTTTGTCGTAATTTGTTTGCTCAAAACTCGTAGGATTTACTGGATCCACAAAATGAGTTTCTGAACTTGGTTGAAACGTGACTCTAAAGTTACAACCATTACTGATAGGAATGAGAGGTCCATTGTTTTTGTCGCCCACGCAACCATCGAGATCATTAATTGAGAATGGAAAATCTTTTAAAGGTCTAGGAGCTTTCGTTGCATCTAGTTCATCATAGCAATTAAGAACGGTGGTTCCCGTTTGTCTCTCGCACATCGCCCAGCTTAAATCTGTAGAATCCGTGAGATGTGGTTTTGTTACCCTGATCTTATTAATACGGAGTGCCCGGTAGCCGACATTAATAGCTCTAATGTCTTTTGATGTTCTATTTCCTTGAACCGTACCAACACCGTTTGAAGATAAATCAAGAATGGCGGAGGATAAAAGTCGTCCCTCGATTTTTGATGAAAGAGAATCATAATTGATACCAAGAGTCGCTCTTGCTCCCTTCGGATTTTTTATATATTCAACAGTAAAGGCTCCCTCGTAGCGTATTCTTTCATATCTTTCAGCAATGATTTCAGGGGTGTTTTTTGGAGTGTAGGTGAGAGTAAAATCACAGGTCTCGTCTTTCTTTATTCGATCTCCATCCTGACAATTATGGCTCTCTATTGAATAAGCATCCTTATATTCATCACAGTTATTATCATTCACATCTTTACAGACATTAATATTTTTGATGATGATACTTCGAGCGGATAACCCACCCACGTTTTTTATGGTAAAACTTTGAGTGAAAGTTCGTGGAACAGTTCTCTCGACAAGTGCATCTGACCCAACAATATCTCCAAAACGAATCCTTGAAGACATATTTTGGACCGCAAGCTCTGCAGGGATACCAGATAGGACAAAAATACTTCCGATATGATTTTCGAAGTCGACGTAATTTTTAAAACTTAAATGAAGTTGCTCTTTGTATTCACCATCAATTGGGGGAACAAGTTCAACGAGGATGGTACAACTCATTCCAGGGCCAAGGGTCCTTTCACATGTCCCTCCATCACCAGGAAAAGTTGATTCTCCAGTTTCTAAGGGTTTAAATCTCATCGCGGTAAATTCATTGTTTAATGGTGCAAAACTCAGATCAATTTCTGTGTAGGGGAATAGGGTATTATTTCTCACGGTCACAGTCATAGGTTTTGCCCCATCACTTGTGACCCATTCTCCAAGATCTAAATCTTTTCCAGAAAGATCTTCGCTATCGAGTCCAAAAGTGATTGGCTTAAAGATCCCACCTGTTTTAATTTCAACAGAAGATTCTTGAGGGTTACACCCCCAAATCATCAACAATGTTAAAAACAAGTAAAAGGACTTCATTTTCTAATTATCCTCAATCTACTTCATGAATTGAGACTGCACATCTAAAACCTGTTTGATATTCTAGTGATCTTCCGATCTGCGTACTAAATCTTCCGTTATGCTGTTCAACTCTAAGCGATTTGTTGTAATGCCCGCCTTGAGAAAAGTAGAGGGTCGTTTGTCTCGGAAGTATCCAGGAGACATCCCAGTATTCTACATTTTGAGTGGGTTCAAAGTAAGAGAGTGGTTTTGTAATTGTTGTAGCAGCACTATTTACTTTAAGTTGATCGACGTTGGTGCTTAATTGGACACCTGTTATCACGTTATAATTATTCGCATTCCCGCCACCACCGCCGGTTGATGGTGGTTGAACGGATCTTGAGTAGATATAAAGCTCTCTCAAGCCTTCATTTTGAATTTTAGACCCACCGACATAAAATGTTCCATCAACATTATCCGTAGGAAAGGTGTCGTCACGAGATCCAAGTCGATCAAGATAATAAAAATCGGTATGCTCTTCAATGAACCTTTTTTCCTGGGAAGAGGGACATCGATTGTTGTATCCAGGTGCGTCTCCACATGAAAGAGGAATTCCCATAATTGAAGAGAAAAAGACATTATCTAGAAATTCAACTCCACTCTGTGATAGTCCATATTTAGGACTCCTAGAAAGTCCTCCAGACCCGAGAGTAAATTCCCATGGAAATGAAAGTGAGTTTTTATTCAAAATGGCGTTCGCCATATGGGATGGACCGAAGTCTAGGAAGAACCCGTCACCATCACGGAACTGAGGAACATACCCTTTGTCAGTTATCTCTGAGTGTTTTTTCACTAAAGATTCGTTCAATGTTTTAAAGAAGAGGTCTTTATAAACATCTCCGTAAGCGAGGATTGCTGCTTCAGTAGCGTTTTCACGTCTATCGACAGAGTCATCAACCATGGAGCAGTAACCAGCTCCCACGGTATCTTTGATATAAGGCTTATAGAGATCTATGTTACTAAAAATTTGATCAGGAGTAGATGTGCCATCACTGTCTTGAATTTTAAAATACTCATAGGCGCCATTCTTCCAGCCTCGTTTTAGAAGATACCAATGAGATGAATAGGTACTATTCACATAGTTTAGATCGACATAGGCTTTTTCATCATTTCCAGAGTACTCCGGATCAATTCCGGCCGATAGAAAGTGATCATCGTATTTTTGTGAATCGATCGCGCCATATCTTAATGTAATGGGGGAGTAGCCGCAAAATAATTTTTCACTACTCATCTCTTCCATATTCCCAACGAGATCTTGAATCCCGTAGCGGCTAATACAGTTACTAGTGGATTTTGATCCCGAAAAATAAGGATGAACTGGAAGTCTATCAGGAATGGTACTCCATCTTGCTAGATCTGTGCTTCCAGCATTCGAGTGAGCACATTGAGTTTTTTGAGTCGTTTGGTCGGGAAGAAGAGTGCTAGAGTATTCGTCACTAATGCCTTCTAGGTAATCGACCACTCCTGTACCAAAAGTTTCTGGCCACATATTAGAAGCAATAAATTCTCTTTTCCTTAGAAGTCTCTTTGGCAATTGACTTGCTACGACGGAAGGAGTTTTACCATCTTTCACGATCATGACATTCACTTTATAAAGTTCACAAACTTTGGAGGCCACTGGTCTATCAACCTTCATGAGTGGAGGAGCTCCAGCATCATTGGTTGTCATGATTTTTCCAATAGGAAGATTCGGTATGTAGGATGGAATCGTAGGTGGATTAAAAACTCCAGTTGCGTACAGTTTATTATTTGAGCGGATTTCTGATGGTGATTTATCAAGTGTGATAGTAGCATCATACGAGCCCGTAAGAAAATTGATGTTCGCCCATCTTGGAATCAGTTCATTATTACTATTAGCCCCATCAATGGCAGCAAGGTTAATCGAGCAACTTGCAGTATACCCTCGAACGGGTTCTGGGGCCGAGGCTGAAAGAATTTGCGGAGTCGTTCCACTCACTCCAACGAGATACTCGGGGTAAGTCGTCGAGACAGTATAAGAATTATGAAAAACATTTAAAAAATTAGATTGAGCAGCATTTTTCTTTAACCAAGAAAAGCGGTCTCCTGGAATAGGAAAAGATCCGAATCCAGAGGTATCGTTGATATTATTAACCCCAACTCGCTTTGGCTGATAAAATGAATCACAATCAGTTGCTGCTGTGGGTGTATCTCCTGCAAAGAGGGTATAACCTGGAAGTGAAATAGGTTCTGACCCATATCCACCAAGGTTCTTTATAGACGAGTTACACCAGCTTCGAGGAATACTGTAGTCATAACTTTCACCAATACAGTCTCCCAAAAGAAGTTTTGACTTTAATGTATTGGCATCAGTTGGAACAGTCGTGGAAGTACTTAAAACTCCTGGGAGAGGATTGAGAGTTGTTAAAGAGTAATTGGCCGGAACAACTTTGTAGCAACCTTTATAAGTTTGAGCAGCTGTGTTCACGTCAGCAATTGTTGCGAATGACTGATCCTTAAGAGTTGTCTGCTCGGCAATTGTCTCAGGACCACGAGTGAAATTACAGCCCAGTTCGAATCGATCCACAAGAAGATCTGATTTAAGATCAACTTTTGTATCCCCTGGATTAAACGGGTATGTTTCTTGAACCGCACCAAGTCCAGTGAAAGAACAGCTGTAATGATCATTAATTCTTGTTGGTAATCCAAGTTCTAGGCATTGAGATCGGTTCGCCATCCATCTATGAACTAAGGCCATGTTAGGAGGAGGAAGAGTCACTCTAACCATGGAGGCACTTGGATTTGAAATCGTAACTGGCTTTCCGTTGAAGTAAGGAATAATTTTATACCAGTAAACTCTAGCTTGTTCAGTCCCATTGACGAGATGATTAGAGCTACTCACAGCTTCTAGGTTTTGAACGGAGTAGTCCGTAAAGAACGCCATCCTTGTAGTCGTAGTAAGACTGTTTGGTCTAGCTTTATAGTTAAAATTTCTTGAATGAATGAGATAGGCTTCATTACTTGTGAGATCAGTCCAAGAAATACGGTTATCATCGGATCGAAAAACTCTGTAACCATATTTTCTCCCTGTTGAGTTTCGTGCAAGGGCATCATTTTGAGGTGATACAAAGGCTCCATTGTCGTTCGCATAATCAAAATTAACATCCTCCCAGGCCAAAGAAATAATTCCTGAGTTACTTCCAAAACTAGCATTCTTTCTTTTGCCATCAAAAACGTTATTTAAATTAATAAATTGAAGATCAGGATCTGTTTCTGTTTGCGACTCCGGGGTGAGGCCCAATGTTTGACCAGGTGGTTGAAAAAAAACATTGACGATATTGTTACCTGGTTCGTAGGGAACACCATTTGAATCAATGGCTTCAGTTGTATAGACAGAGCTCGCATCTGATCTTTGGGTATTCCTTTTTGGACCGATGGCAAAAATTCTTGTCCATCCTTTAAATTCGGCTTTTGATGGAAAAATTTCAGAGCTTTTCACTTTAACGTTTATTTGGCTCCAATAAAAGATCGGTGCTCCCTGTGGATTTGTAGTCGTGACTAGACTTAGAATTCCAACTTCGTGAACACCAGTCGAGAGATTCGTTTGAGTCGTATGAGTGTTGACACCTGTTAGAGTTTCAAAGCAATAGTTCGATTCTCCACAATTCGTATTTCTTGTTCCTGAGTTCGCAGCATACGTCGATACGAATTCAGTTATAGCATTATTGAAACTAAAAGTTGATGTTGTTGAGGTTTCAGTTCTTTTTTTCCAAAATACGACATAGCGATCAAAGATACCACCTGTGGGAGTAATCCAAGTAGAGGTGATACTTCTATTTGCATTTACAATTGAGGTATCAAGTCCCGCAAACTGCTGAAGAGTAGGGGTTCTTATTTCAGGAGTGATACAACGCTGGATTCTCTGACCATCGGTTAATTGGACATTAATTCCACTAGCGTGTAATAGATAAGGAGTCGCGGAAAAACAGTACTCAGTTCCTCCTAACACAATTCCAATGACCTTTAGGTCAGTCATGCTGGAAGGATCACCGGGCATTGCTCCACGAGTGAGACCATTACAGACTCCACCGTTCGTTGGATCATTGATGGGAGTTTGACTCAGTAGGTGTTGGGTACCATTGTTTCCAACGCAATAAAACTTCATCCCATCGGCCCAACCAATACTTGTTACAGGAGGGTCAAAGTTCAGAGTAATTTCGTTGAGGGCAAGTGCTGATTCTGGGTGACTTATATTATTAAGACCCATGAATGATGCTAATGAAGGTCTTACGATAAGTGATTTGGTTGAAGAACGGTCAGCAACGGTCGAACCTACTCCACTAATGGTACATTCAGAAGCAGGAGTTTTACAAAGAAGAAGCTTAAACTGGTAAGTTGCATTAGGAGTAAGATTTCCTAAAGTTAGCCGGGTTGTGAAAGGATCTGTGATCGTTCTGACTCCAGAAACCGAATCCGGTTGTTTAAGAGCAATATCAATGAAATCTTGTTCAACAAAATCTACAGTCGATAGCTTGTAGATAATTTTCATCGCGTAAAAGGCACCCCAAGATCGGGCCCAAGTCGTCTCCACACTTGTGTAACCAGCATCACTGAGAGAATTAGAGACATTAAAGTTAGCGGGATTAAATCCTGGTGCTCCTTCTGTCTCAGAAGTTTTTAGACTTAGAAATTTTGTATTATTTTCTCTGTCCACTGGTATGTAGGAGGCACCGGCATTTTCATAGTTCGCATAGATTCGATGAACGGCTCGCACTGTAAAGTAATAGGTTGTGTCTGGCGAAAGATCGTCCAGATCAACTTCCGTCGGGTGAGTCGCTACCGTTATGGGTGTTATTGTTCTCACTCTTCGAAAGGTACTTTGAGGATTAAATAATTCTGCGGGACTACCACTGGCGTAAACAACTTCGTACCTAACAGGGTCATTTGGCTTACTTGGGGATGCTACAAAATAGGGAACCTTGTCCCACTTGA
>JACCED011329402.1_pt1 | contig 11910 bp, 20 predicted proteins | sample 7455021 | NCBI WGS metagenome assembly JACCED01 (sample SAMN15323456, study PRJNA562643) | freshwater metagenome | isolation source: river surface water | place: USA:Blue River Watershed | collected 2017-08-19
ACTGAGGCGAAGTTCACCGGCGTGACCAAGAATGGCCAAAAACAGTGCGGTTGCTAAAAATACTTTTTTCATTCTTATCCTTGGTTAGTTTGTTTCGATTGTTTGATAGATTTGCCCGGCATAGTTGTATGAATGCCCCCACTCTTTTGTAAGCAACCCTGCCTCCACAGCAGTCTCAGTTAGCTTAGTCAACTCAGCCGCACTCATGTGCATGTACCGCAACAGCAGCGCGTGTGGCATCGCACCGTGTGCCAACATCGCGTATTTGGCAACCAGCTTGGGTTCTAGTGCGTACCTCTTTGCCTGCCCGACGATCTCAATAATTTTCTTGATGTTCCCATCTGTCTCATTCTCAAAACGGTACTTGCGCACCGACCGCACAAGCGCGGTGTCGTAGTGCCGCACATACTGAATCGCCCACTCAAGGTGCACCGGCAAGACTTGTTTGTTGGTGGCTTTGTCGGCCTTGCACGCCACCATGGCCAACTTCATGGCTTTCTCTAGCGTGCGCCCCAGCAAGACATCAAGCCCCTCGCCTTCGCTGGCATTCTTCTCGTCGTTGAGCTCAAGCTCGAAAGCATCCATGATCGGCCTGCATGATTCTGAGAACTGCAACTCAATCGTCTTGGCCGGCATTTCTGCTGGGCAAATATCAACCAAGTTGCCCTGCCCTGCCCCGCTGGCATGCACAGCCTGGCACCACTTCACAATCTGTTCTGGGGCGTCCGTTCGATCAACAAAGCGCGTCAGCTGTCTCGGCTGCTTAGACTCGACAACAATGCAGCGCCCCAGAAAACCGTCTTTCACAAGATCAGTTGTCAGAGCACTGTAAAAAGTCCCTGGTGTCGTGGCACCCAACATCGTGATGCCGGGGTTGTGAACGATTCGCTCGGCTGGCTTTGCGCTGTCCTTCAATGTCATCGTCGAGTATGTCGGGGGCCTCAACACGCCATCGGTTCGCCCGAACGCCTCGACCAACTTGTCTATTGCGGCCTCAGAATGTGCGTTGCCCTTTGCGCGTGACATCTTCAACATCTTGCCGATCTCGTCGATGGTCACAATGTGCGCCGGACTTTTGAGCAGTGCCGAATACACGGCGCCAGCTGATGTGTACCCGCTGCCGCCAATCAACGACGACAACTCGGCTTGCGTCAACAACTTTTCTACGCACTGCTGCGGGTGTTCTTTGCCTTCGGTCGATTTGGCGACCAGGATGAAGTAAAGGCTGCTGAAATTACCAAACTGCGACCGATAGGTTCTCGCCATCACAACGCTGGCCAGCGCGATGGCAGCGGCCACCGACAACTCAGGCTGACTCTTGGGCGCCGTGGCAGTAATCCAGCGTGAGATATCGCCCAAGATACCAGGCGGGTTCTGAATAAACGCGGGCACAGCTGGCGCAGGGTCAAAACTTGTTTGAGGCGGCAGCATCAACACCGGCGGCGCGGTCAACACAGCGGGTTTCTTTTGCCATGGCATGACCCCCAGCTCTGGGGGTGGTGTTTGATTTTTTACACCACCGACTGTCATTTGCAAAGGCGCGGGTTCGTTGAACGCAAGGCACGCCCGCAAACTTTCTGCGGCCTTGATGAATGGCAGCCCGTTTGCATACATCACCAGGTCGATGGGCGTCATGCCATAGTTGCCGCCAAAATCAAAAATGCCAGATGGATGGATGCCGACATTGTGATTCTTGGCACCGCGCCACGAAGCCACGGTTCTATACCCATCGCGCTCGACCTTTGACAGCGGCACGATCTTGGGCACCCACTCGGCAAGCCTAGTCAGCGCTTGCCGGTTGACATCGCGGAAGTATTCAGCCTGTATCGACAAATCTGTGTTGATTGGCTGATCTGAATCCTTGACCTTCACGGTCTTGGCTGCATACTTTTTATCTTCAACGGTTTGGTAGGGTGCAAGCGTGCGTGCCACTTGCTCTAAAAAATCGTCTGGTAACTGAGGTAAGTCTGCTGGGTCATAGTCCTCAAGCAAATCTTCGGTCAAGTAGATGTAGGTGTGTCCATCGGGGTGCACCGTGCCGGGCATCAGCGTTTGCCGTCCATCTGCCAGCACATCGAGCACGCGCATGCCACCGATGTTGTAGCTGCACGATCTTTCGCCATTGAATTTGAAAAATGCGGTGTACCCCTTGGCGCCTTTTTTCTTCACCGGCGTGAACGGAATCAAGCGTTCCAACGCCTCTGTGCCGTTGGCGTCATAGTCCCTGTCAAGTGCCACAACACCAGACAACTTTCCCGTCAACAGTCCAATGCCCGCGTTAGGCCACTTGTACCAATGGTCAAGCTCAATTTCGGTGGGCTGTCGTGTGGCAAACCTCTCCCAATCGTGCATGCCGCACCAGCCCTTTGCTTGACTCCACTGTCCTGGGCGCTTTGACCCCGGCGCAATTGGAATCACAGAGTAGCCGCGTTCGATGTACGCGTAGGCGCGTCGCTCAAATGGCGATTGATCTTGTGGGGCGCTCATCGTTCTTGCACATGATCGGGTCGAACAACGGCAAGAGGCAGCCCAGCCATGATGGCGACTTGGCGTGCGTGCTTGTCAGGGATTCGATAATCCCATTGCGCGACTGTTTGCACGGTGATGCCCAGCGACTTGGCCACGGCAGCGCAGCCGCCTGCCATGGCAACCACACCCGCCACGGTGTAACCTATCGGAGCCGACGCGGCCCGTTTCTTTTGTTGCGTGGATGATTTCACGATTGATTCTTTCTCACTGATCTTCCGATAAATTGAGGAAAACTAAACACAATCATAGATCAACAACGGTAGAGGCGTTGAGTTTTTCTGTGTAGACTGACTTTCGTTGCCCACTGGCAACAACACCGAACAAAAGCACCGAACGAAAGCACCGAATGAAAACACTACTAGCTCAGCGAATCAAAGCAGCCCGTGAAGCCATGAACCCACCGGTGTCCCAGCGTGAATTTGCCAAACGATTTGCCAGGTCGCCTAGCGCAATTAACCTGTGGGAAGCCGGTACAAATCAACCAAATGCGGAAGATTTAGCCGAAATCTCCCGATGGTTTGATGTCAGCTGCGATTGGCTGCTAGGCGTGGACACCGACAAGAGGGTTCCCCAAAAGATCATCACCGGCGGCGCGGTTCAACTAAACACCGTGCCTGTCGTGCACCCATCCTCTATGGTGCGCTGGCAGCTCGATGCGCCCGTCGAATTTCTACAAACATCCGTGGCGTATCCCGAAAACACAGCAGCCGCGATGCTGGTGTCAAGCGACGCCCTCACCAGCGTGTGCCCTACTGGGTGCTACGCCGTTGTGAGCAAAGGCCACACGGCAGAACCTGGTCAAATTGTCTTGGTGGCATTGTCAAAAGCAGGCGACCCCGTGCTGCGAAAATTTCTGCGCGAAGGCAACGACAAGTTACTGGTGGCCGACGACTCGCGCTTCCCCACCCACCGGGTTGACGACGGGGTGAAAATCATTGGCCGCGTCACCGAAGTCATTGCTCGCCGGGTCCTAAATTAATACCGTAGCATTAATGCAACAGTAAAAATAAATTTTTGAAATTGATTGAGTTTTCCTAAATCATGCCTTAGAGTTGAGTTTCCATCAACGAACAAAGGCAGCTATGAAATTACTCAATGCCCCCATCGGGGCGGCGATGCCAACGGTACCGCTCACCAGCCCCCGCTTCAACTATGTCCCCCAAGCAAAGACCGATGTAACCGCAACATGGCGTCGCTTCGGTTGGCTGCCCTCTTTTCAACAAAGGGGCAACAACCATGTCAAAAACGCTTGAGCAGCTGGCAGCCGAATGGTTGCGCAACAAACAGATCGAAAACGCAGCCAATGCAGCGCGTGTAGCTGTTGAAGAACAAATCATCTTGCTCACCGGCAAGCGCGATGAAGGTGCAGAAACGCATCAACCCACCGGGTTCAAAGTGACCGTGACCGGCAAAGTCACGCGAAAAATGGATTGGAAAGCCTGGGAAACAGTCAAGGCACAAATCCCCGCAGACCTGCACCCCATCAAGACCAAAGAAGAACTCGACGAAAAGGGTGTCAAGTGGTTGCAAGAAAACCGTAGCGATCTGTACGCGCTGTTACCGATTGAAGTCAAACCTGCAAAAACCGCAGTGGACATCAAAGCGGTTGAGGCCGCAGCAGAGCTGTCTACGCTGTTGACAAATCAGGAGCAGGCATGACAACCGATTATGTTGGCTTGGCGCTCAAATTCAGTGCGCGTTACATACCGATGCTGGCTCCGTTCGCGGCAACGGCTGACATTCGCTACTACTTGAATGGCCTAAGAATTGAAGCGGCAAAAGATCGTCCAGGTGTTTACTTGGCAGCCACCGACGGCCACCGGCTTAGTGTTATTTACGACGCCACAGGACAAATTCATGGGGACGATGACAGAGGTGTAATTTTGCGACTTCCCCCTGAGTTTGTGACGGCCTGCAAAAAAACTAAAGGGCATGTTTTTGAAGTAGAGGTTGTGGCCAGTAACACACGCGTATCCGTGACCAACGGCTTCGGTGGAATTGGCGGCAACTTTGAACGATATGTCATGCCTGGCCACCCTTGGGTAGACGGAAAGTTTCCTGATTGGAAGGCCATTCTTCCTCAGTGGGACAAGTTGAATCCGGGGTTTGCTAACGATCTGAATATCAAGTACTTAGCTGACTACTCGAAATTAGTGAATTCAAGATTTCTTAACTCCGTGAGCTTTTGGCAGGAAAGCCAAGATCGTGCGGTCGTAGTGCAAATTCCGACGGTCCCCGAATTTGTGTCCCTACTGATGCCGCTTCGCGCGGATAAAAACCGCGAAGCAAAACTTGCGGACTTGGAATCAATCATCAAGAAAACCAAAAAGGAAGAATCATCATGTCAACAGTAACCCGCACCCAAATTGACAACCGCATTGATACCGTCACCTACGCACGCATTGCAGGAACCACACTAACGATTTGCGCCATCAAGATGGTCAATGGTTTTTCCGTCACAGGCGAAAGCGCATGTGTTGACCCCGAAGAATTTGATTGGGAAATCGGTCAAAAGTTCGCCTACGAAAAAGCCTACAACAAACTTTGGGAACTTGAAGGCTATCTGACATCCGAATCGACTTACCAAATAAAGATCGGTGCCGGCCAATGAACGCACGCAAAGCAAAAGCACTACGCCGTGCGTTGAATTTCAATCCCGCTGCCTTGGTCGAGTACGAGGAAGGCAAGCCCGGGGTGCGAGTATTCAACGACACGCTGGGCACGCCTCAAGTGCGTGAAATCACCGGCACAAAACGCAGCATGGGAGCCAGACGCGACTATCAATCTGTTAAGCGCACACCTGGTGTTGCCCGTTTTGTTTTGGGGGCATCAAATGGCTAAAGCAACGATAACGATTGAAGATAACGAAGCGCAAGACGGCACCGTACAAATTGGCGGTGACTTTGGCGAACTGATTGATGAGAACAGTCCCGCCCATCAGTTCGGCATACAACTTCTAAAGATCGCACTTCAAAACGCAAAGAACTACGACACCGTAGAGGACACGGCACCAGCAACCCATGTTGAGCCAAGTCGCATCATCCTTCCCCCCACCATCAACTGAACGAAAGAGAGACTTAAATGGCATTTGATCTTGCATCCATCACACGCGGGAAACGACTCCGCGCTCCCAAAATCGTCATCTACGGCCCACCTAAAGTGGGTAAATCAACCTTCGCATCTTCGGCGCCCAACTCCATTGGCATCGTCACCGAGGAAGGGTTAGACAACATTGATGTGCCCGCGTTCCCCAAGGCGCAAACATTTGATGATGTCATGTCGGCCATTGCCACGCTATACACAGACGAACACGAATACAAAACAGTGTTTATTGACTCACTCGATTGGCTAGAGCCGTTGGTGTTGGCAAAAGTGTGTGCTGACCACAATGTCAAGAACATTGAACAAATTGGCTTTGGCAAAGGCTATATCTTTGCCGACGATCTGTGGAAACAGTTTTTTGAAGGTCTTGACGCGCTGCGCAATCAAAAAGGCATGACCATCATTTGTATCGCCCACGAACAAGTCACGAAGGTCAAGAACCCGTCGTTGTCGGATGACTATGACGCGTACTCGCTCAAGCTCAACAAGCGCGCCACTGCGCTCGTCAACGAATGGGCAGACATCATCGGCTTTGCACAGCACGAAGTGTTCACACGACAAGTTGACCCCGCAAACAAACTAAACAAAGATGTGAAAGCGATCAGCAACGGCGTTCGCAAACTGCACCTTAACCCTCATCCCGCTTATGTCGCAGGCAATCGTTACGGCATACCAGACACCCCTCTGTCTTGGCAGGATTTTCAGCAGTCGATGACAACTGCAATGCAGTCGCCTACTGCTGTCTCGTGAGTTGAGTTTTTCTCAACTTTTATCAAAACTTAATCAGGAAAAACATCATGGCAGACTTAAAAGGCTTTGACGCCAGCGCAGTACCAGAACAACAAGAGTTCTCACCACTACCAGAGGGGCGCTATGCCGTTATTGCCACCGCCTCGGAAACAAAGCCCACGGCCAGAGGCAATGGCGAATATTTGCAATTCACATTTGAAGTGATAGACGGCGCTTGTAAAGGTCGCAAGTTGTGGGCGCGTTTGAATCTTCGCAATCAGAGCCAGACAGCTGTTGACATCGCGCAGCGCGAACTGGCAGCTATTTGTCGTGCGGTGGGTGTCATCACGCCAAGTGATAGCTCTGAGCTTCACAACAAACCGCTGTTCGTCACCGTCAGTGTTGAACTTGACGACCGCAACCGTCAAACCAATGTGATTAAGAAATACGAATCTGTCACAGCAACCATGCAGCAGACACAAACCGCACCACCTGAAACCAGTGCGCCAACAGCCCAATGGACGCCACCTGCGGCGTCTGGTGCGCCAACACCGCCTTGGGTTAAGAAGTAAATAAATAAGGGGAAAGCGGATGTTGTGGTTGAAGTCGCCTCAACCAATACCAAAGCGTGCCGTTCAAAGTTGGTTCGCCACAAATGCAGCGAGTACCCGTCATCAAATTCACAAACAAAGGAAATTAAATGAAAAAAGTAATTTTGTTAGCTGTTGCTGCTATTGCATTAACCGCTTGCGGGAAAAAAGACGAAGAAGTGTCATTTGCTTCGCTTGAAGAAGCCAAAGGCACTGCCCGTGAAAACGCCTTGTGGAATGCGCAGAAGTACCGTCAAGACAATGTTCTGTACAAGGGCTGGGACATCGTGGGTCGAGGTGATTCAACTCAAGATAACAAATGCCCGCAGGGCGACGGCTGGGCCACGATGGAGTTCTTGAGTCCGGGGAAAGACAAAACGATCAAGGTTAAGTGTTCGACAGTATCTGCGAACACAGGGTGTCTTGAAGATGCCGACTTCAAGACCAAGCCTTTTTCAGCCGACGATGGTCACTGTCAAGCGACCAACAAAGTCCCTTACCCACTTCCAAAGATTGCCAAATGAATACCGTGGGTATCTTCGCCGGGCGTGGTGATGTTCTCGTTGCGATGGGGTTGGCGCTTGTGATCGGCGTATGGGTCGGTTGGAAGCTCAACGACATTCGTGATTGGGTCACATCCAAATTTCGCAGATAACCACAAGCACCCACTTCCAAGGAACCACCATGCTAAACGACTATGCACGCGGACGCTTAAAAGCATGCGTTCGCCGCCCTACGGATGATCGGCAATCTGGCACTGATAACCCATTGCTCACAGAGGTGACAGCGGACATCAAAAAACAAAACCCAGACGATTTCCACACCGATGAAAGCCTCAAAGATCGTCGATTTTTCAACCAACCCAAACATGGAATTCAATGCGCGTTCTATGTAGTCCCATTTTGTTCAACACCGGAGAAATAAATATGTCATCAATCATGGATCCAAATCAAGTGCAAGTTAGCTATGTACTCAACATCACGCAAGTTGAATTGGTACTAGAAGGCTTGGCCAAGTTGGAACTTGGCCGCGTGGAGATCTTGCGAAACAACATTCGCGATCACGCAGTCAACACATTGCGCGAGGCAGAGGCGGCACTAAAGGCTGCATTGGCAAACCAGAACCAGCAGCAGCCCGCGCCGGAACGCGCGAAAGCGATTCCCGCAGTTGAGGTTGCTCAAGCCTTATCGACTTCCACTGACATCGGTTAACCCCCCGGCACCGGCTCACCCCGGTGCCCCTCTAAGAACATCATGGCAAACATCGAACAATACACAGACCCCATCGTTGCGGCGATCTACGCCCACTATGAGAGTGAAGGCGCAAAAGAAAAATCGCGCACATACTTGGGCGCCAGCATCATTGGCAAAGAATGCAGCCGTGCCCTCTGGTACGACTTTCGCTGGGCGTCAAAAGAAAAGTTCGATGGCCGCAAGTTGCGACTTTTCCAAACCGGCCATTTGGCAGAGCCGCGCTTTGTTTCAGACCTCAGAGCTATCGGCGCAATTGTTCATGAAGCTGACCCAGCCACCGGCAAGCAATTTGGCTTTGTTGACCATGGTGGGCACGCCCGTGGCCACATGGATGGATGCGCAAAAGGCATCCCCACTGGCGGTGCCAAGTGGCATGTCCTTGAATTCAAAACACACAACGACAAGAGTTTTACGGCACTAAAAAAAGATGGCGTCAAAAAATCAAAGCCCGTTCACTACGCCCAAGCCATTTGGTACATGGGGCAGGCAGGGCTAGACCGCTGCCTTTATTTGGCTGTCAACAAAGATACCGACGAGTTGTACTCCGAACGCATCGAGTTTGATCGCGTCGACTATGAAAGATTGCAGGCCAAGTTTGATGCCGTGATTTTTGCTGCCGCGCCACCCCCGAAGCTACGCGACGACCCCAAGTTCTATATTTGCAATATGTGCACACATAAACAGGTGTGTCACGGCCACCAAGTGCCAAATTTGAGCTGCCGGACTTGCGTGCATGCCACGCCAGAGCGCAAGGGCGATGCCCGTTGGTCATGCTTGAAACACGGACCAGAGATCCCCGGCGACGCACAGCGCGAAGGATGCGCGGACCACCTGCCCCTTCCCTTCTTGCTGACCTATGCTGAACCGTTGGATGCCGGCGATGGCTGGATTGAGTTTCGTCGCAAAGACAACCACGATATTTTTGTAGTGGCAGCCAAAGGTGTGTCACCACCAGCAGAACTTATCACGGCGCCATGCTATTCAAGTCAGGAGATCAGTGATGCAAAAGATCACCGGTCTATTTGCGACCCCGAGGTTGAGAAATACAGAACGCTGCACGGCGGGTTGATTGTTGGTTAAGCATGATTGAACTACGCCCCTACCAAACCGAAAGCATCGAGGCGCTTTATCGGTACTTTGAAACCAAAGACGGCAACCCGTTGATCGTGCTGCCCACCGGTGCGGGCAAATCCTTGACCCTGGCTGCATTCATCAAGGGCGCGATTGACGCATACCCAAGCACACAAATCGTTGTACTCACGCATGTCAAAGAGTTGATCGAGCAAGACACCCAAGCCATTCTCAGATATTGGCCATCGGCGCCCATCGGCATTTGGTCGGCTGGCGTAGGCGCAAAGCAAAAGGCACAAATCACGGTGGCGGGAATTCAGTCAATCCATCTTTTACCGGCAAAGTTTGCCGGCACTGACTTGGTTTTGATCGACGAAGCCCATTTAGTGAGTAAGAAATCGGACACCATGTATGGCCGCTTTTTGGCCGGCCTTCGCAAATACAACCCTTCGCTGAAAGTCATCGGGCTAACCGCTACGCATTACCGGATGGACTCCGGACTGCTAACAGACGGCAAAGATCGCATATTCACGGATGTGGCCTATGAGGCGCATGTAGGTGATCTAATCAAAGCGGGCTACCTGTGCAACCTGGTCGCGAAGAATGGCGCAACAAAGGCCGATCTGAGCGATGTGCACACTCGCGGCGGTGAGTTTGTGCCCGGTGAGTTGCAGCGCGCCATGGACAAGATCGAGTTGATCGACGGCGCACTGAATGAAGTCGCGACCTACGCAGCAGACCGCAAACACATTCTTGGGTTCACCGCTGGCGTTGACCACGCCAAGCACTGTGCCGAGCGTTGCCAGGCACGGGGGTGGAGTGCCGACTATGTGACGGGCGACATGCACGCTGGTGAGCGCGATGCAAAGATCAATGCCTTCAAAGCTGGGCGCCTTCGGTTTTTGTTCAACGCCATGCTGCTGACAACTGGTTTCGACGCACCTCACATCGACTGCATCGTCATGTTGCGCCCCACCAAGTCAACGGGTCTTTATGTGCAAATCATGGGGCGCGGCCTACGCAAGCACGCCAGTAAAGAAAACACCTTGGTGCTGGACTTTGCCGGTAATGTCGCCCGCCATGGCCCCATAGACCAGATCAAGATCAAGAAAAAAAGCGAGGGCGGCGAAGGCGTCAGCGTGGCACCGGTCAAAGAATGTCCGACTTGCCATGAGCTTGTGCACACAGCGGTGATGAAGTGCCCCGGCTGCGGACACGAATGGCAAGAGGCACCCTCGCACGGTACAGAAGCTGCCGACGCCGTGATTGTTGCTGCCCTAGAAAAGCCAAGGGCTTACCAAGTCGATCGCGTGGAATACAGCCGACACACCAAGGCCGGGCGGCCACCTTCTGTCAAGGTCACCTATTACAGCGGCATAGCCGACTTTGCGGAATGGCTGCCTGTTGAAGATCAGCGGTCGTATGTCAAAAAGCATGCAGTGTCTTGGTTCTGGGAACGCGGTGCGATGTGCCCAGACACTGTGGACGCAGCGCTTGCGCTGCTTGACGAAGGCCGCATCCCAGCGCCCGATTCAATCACCGTCAAACCCGATGGCAAACACTGGCGCGTTGTTGGTGCGCTGATGGGTGCCAGACGCCTAAATGTGTCCTCGGTCGTCGAGGCACGCACACGATTTTGGGAACAAGTTGCATGAGCACACTTGAAGAAATTATGAAATATGCACCGTTTGAAACTCAAAAAGAAAAAGAGCTTTTCAATGACCTATGCCTGACCAAAGACACACTTCGGGTAGCAGAGCAACGGTTCGACAACTTAAGAAGGCTATGTTCATTTGCAAACAACCGGCTTTTAAGAGTTTTGCAGCTGCTTGGCGATAAAGACCCGCAGCTTTACAAAGTTGTGATGACTGAACTGAACACCGAAACCAGCGAGGGGGCCGTCCGATGAAACCTAACAACAGCCATCCACCAAAAACAGTATGGGGCTTGAAAGACGACCGCGGCGGGTATTACGCGTGCAGCACCCAAGAATCTGGCGTCATGTGCACCGGCGAGGCCAGGTATGCCCGCAAGTACGCCACGCAAAAGGGGGCGACCACTGCCGGCAACAAAATTTTGCAAGCCTACGGCAAACAAACAAAGCCGGTGTGCTTTGAGTTTGTCATTCAAGAGAGGGTTACACCATGACACCAGCAGAAATACAAGTCAAAGCGAACTTAGCGCGGCGTGAGATGGACTACTGGCAGAATCTCTTGCAACACAAGTCATGCAACGACTGCACACATTTCCAGCAAGGCGGCTGCCAACTGGCCAACGGTCAAAAACCACCCGAGGAAGTTAAGTCCAAGGGTTGTGATTCATGGGGGTGGGACTCAATCCCTTTCTGACTATGCAAACAGAATTTATGCTTTTAGCGATTTACAACAAGCCACGCATCACAATTGACCAAGTGTGCGAAGCTATCGGTGTGGCCAAGCAAACCGGATACAACCTGCGGGCACAGGGAAAATTCCCTGTGCAGATGACGGGCACGCCACTTACCGCTGACATACGAGATGTGGCAGCCCACCTTGATGCACTCCGCGACAAAAAGGATTGAGTTTTTCACTGCACCAAAATTGCACCAATACCTGCGCCAGCCCGCATGAACATTGGTTTCTAGGTCCAATCCATCA
>JACCED012269291.1_pt1 | contig 11907 bp, 8 predicted proteins | sample 7455021 | NCBI WGS metagenome assembly JACCED01 (sample SAMN15323456, study PRJNA562643) | freshwater metagenome | isolation source: river surface water | place: USA:Blue River Watershed | collected 2017-08-19
AATGTCGGATTTATGATCGTAAAAATCATTGATTCTTTTTTCCAGCTCCTTTTCATTCATTTGTCCATGGGTAACGGAGATGCGTGCTTTGGGTACGAGCTTTTTCAAGTAGAGTTCATGTTCTTCAATATCGTGTACTCGATTGTGAACATAATAAATCTGTCCACCACGAGAAAGTTCTTTTTCAATCGCTGACTTAAGAGTGAGATCATCTTCTTTAATAATATAGGTTTTTATCGCCTGTCTTCGTGGCGGGGCCGTCTGAATAAGGGAAAGATCCCGAATACCTAAAAAAGATAGTTGCAGAGTTCTTGGAATGGGAGTTGCTGTCATGGTGAGAACATCTACACCTGTTTTCATGAGTTTTAGCTTCTCTTTATGAGCAACTCCAAACCTGTGTTCTTCATCAATAATGAGAAGCCCCAGATCGTGAAACTCAACCTTATCTGAAAGAACTGCATGGGTGCCAATCAGAATATCCACTTTCCCCTCTGATACCTCGGTTAAAATTTCTGATTTTTGCTTTGCTGTTTTAAATCGGGAAACAAAATCGATGTTAACGGGAAAATTTTCAAATCTCTTTTTAAAAGAGTGAAAGTGCTGAAGGGCGAGAACTGTGGTGGGAACTAGAAGAACCACTTGTTTTTTATCTAAAACCGCTTTCATCGCGGCCCTCATCGCAACCTCAGTTTTTCCAAAACCGACATCACCACAAACAAGGCGATCCATGGGATATTGTCCTTGCATATCTTCCAAGACATCTTGGATTGCCTTTTCTTGATCGGGCGTCTCTTCGAACGAAAAAGAAAGTTCGAATTCTTTAAATAAATGATCAGGTGGAGAAAAGGGAAAGCCACCTCTAAGCTTTCTTTCCGCTTGAAGTTTTATGAGATCAAAAGCTAGTTTTTTAACAGAGCTTCGTGCTTTTTGTTTTAGTTCACTAAATTTTTTGGATTTTAAGGAGGCGACTTTTAGTCCCGAAGACGAGTCTGCATGCTTTTGAACAAGATTTAGTTTATAGACGGGAACATAAACCTTATCGTTGTCCTCGTAGGTTATAACTAAAAAATCACTCTTTTGATCACCGGCAGAAATAGTTTCGAGGCCTTTATAAATACCAATCCCATAATCTCTATGAATGACGTAGTCATTGACCTTAAGAGTCGCCAATTGCTCAGCAAAGAGGTCTTTGTTTGTAGATTTTATTTGCTTAGTTTTTTTCTTTTTAACCGAAAAGAAATCTCCCTCAGAAAGAACGAAGATATGATCATTTTTATAATAGAAACCTTCATCAAGTTTTCCAAAAACAAAATGCAATCTTTCTCCTAGGTCCGTTAAATGATTTTCCTCCATAAGATAAAGAAGCTCTTGCCTGGCATTTTCAGTTTTGTAGGAGACAACTAAATCTCCTCTCACATCGAGCTCTTTTCGTAAAAGTTTTAAACTTGCTTTGATAAATTCAAATTTATTATCAGGAACAGGGCCAGTTTTTTGAAGCTTTGTATTAAGGTAAGCTTTTAGTTTTTCAAAATGAAGATGAATTTCTTTACTGAAGTGTGCATCTAAATTAACGGTAATATCTAATTGATCAACATATAAGCGCTTAAAAGAGAGTTCAGGTAATTTTTCTCTGAAAAATAATTCTGGTCCTGGTAAAATGGAGAAGGTTTCAACACTTTTTGAATGATTTTCAAAATCCTCTTTTTGGGCAGCAAAAAAAAGATCAAAATTATTAAGGCCATTATCAAAATTTAAAAATGTTATTTTTGAATCACTTGGCAAAAAATCGATAAGAGTACAAGGAGTTTCAAAAAATAAGGGAATGAAAAGTGCATAATTCTCAAATAATTGTCCCTCACCCAGCCTAGAAAAAAGCTGTTTTCTTGCCTCATATTTGTTTTTAAAGGCTGGCTGAGCTTGTGGAATTTTACTTCGAAGCTTTGAGGCAAATTCCTCCTTCACTAATTGACCAGGGCCAGGGATAAGCGAAACTTCCTGAAAAGTTTTTTCACGATTTGTTTTTTGTGTCTCAACATCAATTTCAAAAATTTCTTCGATCAAATCATCAAAATAATGAAGACGAACAGCGGAGTGAGAGATGGGATAAATGTCAAAAATTTCTCCCCTTCTGGAAAAAGTTCCAGGTTCTTCGATTGTGCTAGAAGGAAAATAACCCATCTGAGTTAATTTATGAGCAAGATCAAAAGGAGAAATAATGTCGTCTTTTTTAATTTTGAAACAGTTGTTTAAAAAAAAGTTTTTATCAGGGCCCAGAATTTGTATGGCCTCAAATGTCGTAATAACGATAACAGGACTATTGAGTATTAATTTTTGTAACACGGCCCAGCGAGAAAGAAGGGCAGATTCTGACGCCATGATGGAATTATAAATTCCATGATTGTGCCCTGGGTAAAAGTAAATATTTCGTAAATGCTTCAGCGATTCAAAAACTTCCTCTGCCTCATCCTGATCTGAACAAACGATCAAATGCGTGGAATCAAAGAGCTGTTGTGAAAAATAACTACCCGCAAGAAGTGCCCACTGGTTTGGAGAAACACCTTTAAGTGAAAGTTCATCGCCACTTTGTAACCAGTGCTGAATTTTAGATTGAATACCATTAAACAGTGTCACATTTAATCCTGATGAAAAAGGTTGCACTTTCACTCTCAAAGAAGCGCGGAGTCAACCTCTACAATACATAGTCTCTAACAAAATAACATCTTTCCTAAATTCAACATCTTTTGTATCTTAAAACTACTTTTTTCCGACCCTAATAGAAGTGGAGACTTCCATGACACCAGCTCAGTTTGATGGCTTAATGCCTATCGTTATCCTCATGGGTATTGCAGTTCTTTTGTTCGCCGGCGGACATTTCGTTTCTGTTTTACTTGCTCCGAAAAAACCTTCGGCACTCAAAGAGACTCCTTATGAATGTGGAGAGCAGCCCGTTGGTTCTGCTTGGTCGGCATTCAATGTTCGCTTCTATGTCGTGGGTTTGATCTTTATCATTTTTGATGTGGAATCGGTACTGATGTTTCCAGTGGCTTCGATTTTTAAAGAATTAAATGAGGTTGGTGAAGGTGGATACGCTCTCATCGTCTTTCTAAGTTTTATCTCTGTTCTCATTGAGGGCATAGCTTATTGCTGGAAAAAAGGCGATCTTGACTGGGTGAAGTCTTTCCAAGTTTCTAGTAAAAAATAATAAATAAGGTTTATATTCATGAATCAAACTCTTGTTAGTTACCTTTCGCAGTACGAGTTTTATGATGTTCTCTTGGGGATTTTTGGTAAAAACGAAGGTTTACTTGCTTTCGTCATCTATCTCCTCTTTGCGGGTGCAATTGTTGGATTATGTGCAACGATCGGTGGACTTGGCACATATGCTGAAAGAAAAATATCAGCAGACATTCAACAAAGAATTGGGCCAAACAGGGTCGGTCCCTACGGGATTCTCCAGTTTTTAGCAGACGGCGTGAAAATGATCACGAAAGAAGACGTGATGCCTAATACGGCTGATAAATTTTTATTTTATCTCGCTCCAATGCTCGCACTTATTGGCGTGTTTGCCACTCTTGCCGTTCTTCCGTGGTCTAACGGATTTATGATGGCGGATCTCAATGTTGGAATTTTTTATCTTATCGCTATTTCTTCCCTCGTCGGAGTGAGTGTCTTTTTGGGTGGATATGCTTCTAACTCAAAATGGTCGATGCTCGGTGGGATGAGAGGTGCTTCTCAAATTATTTCTTACGAAATACCAGTCACCATTTCTATTCTCTCGATTACTTTACTTGCGGGAGGGATGGGCTTTGGGACGATACTTTCCCAACAGCAGGGAACACCTATTCACTGGTACATTTTCCATAATCCGTTTGCTTTCATTGCTTTCTTTGTTTACTTCATCGGTGCCCTCGCTGAAACCAATAGGGCGCCATTTGATCTTCCAGAAGCTGAGTCTGAACTTGTTTCTGGTTATCACACTGAATACACCGGGATGAGGTTCGGGTTTTTTGCACTTGCTGAATACATCGAAGTTTTTGTTGTTTGTGGTGTTGGGGCCGCTCTCTTTTTAGGTGGGGGAAACCTTCCATTTAATGTTCAGTTTGACATCATCCCTCTTCAACTTTTCCAAGTTGTTATTTTCATGACGAAGGCGCTTATTCTTTATTACGTTGTTATTTGGATTCGTTGGACTTTCCCTCGTCTTCGCGTGGATCAGCTTATGTCCATCTGTTGGAAATATTTAACTCCAATTGCGATTTTTAACCTCGTTGGAAATGCCGTTTGGATTGTTGTGTTTAATGGAAAATCGATCGCCGACCTAGTGTTCGGTGGACACTAATTAAGGAATACCAATGTTCGCTCAATTACTTTTCTTATTGTCTGCAGTACTTACGGTTGGTTGTGCCATAGCCGTTGCTGTCACTAAAAACATCATGCACTCTTGTATTTTTCTTTTGGGGTCATTGATCGGAATTGCGGGATTATACGCCACTCTTGGAGCAGATTTCGTAGCTGTTACCCAGATCATGGTCTATGTGGGTGGGATTGTGATTCTCATGCTCTTTGCGGTGATGCTTACGGGTGGAAAAGATTTCGTGTCTCGTGCACAGAATTTATTAGGTCTTGCTCCTTCTATGGGAAATAAGTGGACTTATGGCATAGGGTTATTCGTGGGGCTTGTTTTTCTCCTGACTAACGTAAAACTCATCTCAAATATTATGAAATCTTATCCCGTGAAAACCTTCGGTAATGAGTTTCCATCCACTGTTTCACAGATTGGCCACTTACTTGTGAAGGAACACGTTTTAGCTTTTGAATTATCTTCAGTTTTATTATTGGGTGCTCTTGTTGGTGCGGCAATCATTGCGCGACCAAGAAAGCAGTAATTGGATAAATTATGATTAGTTTAATTTCATACCTCATTATTTCTCTTGTCCTTTTCATCGTGGGCCTGGTGGTCATGATTTCGAGAAAAAACATTGTCGCTATTTTGTTGGGGATTGAATTAATCCTTAATGCAGCTGCCTTGAACTTCGTTGCTTACTCTAGGTTTGTAACCAATAACTTAGATGGGCACATTTTTAGTTTATTTATTATTGTTGTTGCTGCGGCGGAAGCAGCAGTTGGTCTTGCGATTGTGATTCGATTCTTTCAAATCAAAGAGACGATTCATATTGATGAAGCAACTCAGCTTAGAAACTAAGGGTCAGACATGGAATATACAGTTGGAAGTATCGCACCTATTTTTCTTGCACCGGTTTTGGCATTTGTCATTAATGCTTTTCTTGGAAGAAAATTGCCACGACAGGGCGACTGGTTAGCGACATTAAGTATTTTTGTTTCTTTTGTTTTTTCGGCAAAAATCTTCGGAGATTTTATCTTTGGAAAATTTGCGACTGACTATTTTATCCATAAAACATTCACTTGGTTTGATTTGTCTTATGGGGCGAATATTTGGAAAGTCGACATGGGTATCTATATTGATAACATGGCGGCGATTATGCTCCTTATGGTTTCAGGCGTTGCCTTCCTAATCCACCTTTTCTCAACTTGGTATATGGATCATGATGAAAAGCATGGAAGATTCTTTATCTTTCTTCCGCTTTTTACTTCTGCCATGCTTGGATTGGTTCTTTCAGACAACCTTTTCTCACTCTTTATCTTCTGGGAGATCATGGGGTTCTGTTCCTATTCCCTAATTGGTATTTATAATAAAAAAGAAAAAGCAGGAGATGCTTCTCTAAAAGCCTTCATGACTACCAGAGTGGGAGATGTGTTTCTTCTTCTTGGTATGGTTGCGATTTGGATGGTGATCGGTTCAGTTTCTTATGTTGATATCTATGCCGCTATCGCGGAAGGAAAGTTTGCAGGGCAAACTGTTATCGGAATCTCTCTGGCCACATTTGCTGGTCTTTGTATTTTCCTTGGTGGAATGGGTAAGTCTGCTCAATTTCCCCTTCATGTTTGGCTACCTGATGCGATGATGGGTCCAACACCAGGGTCAGCTCTTATCCATGCAGCGACCATGGTTGCCGCAGGTGTTTATCTTTCATTAAGAATGTATCCCTTAATGGTTCTTGGGGACCTTACTTGGTTTATTGCAGTTATTGGTGCCATTACGGCGTTTATGGCAGCGACCATTGCACTTGTTCAAACTGACATTAAAGCAGTTCTCGCTTTCTCTACGATCTCTCAGCTTGGTTACATGATGATTGGTGTTGGAGTTGGTTCCTATAATGCTGCTTTCATGCATCTTATAACTCACGCTATTTTTAAGGCGTGTCTCTTCTTGTCAGCGGGTTCCGTGATTCACTCCATTCATGAACAAGAGATGCCAAAAATGGGTGGATTACGTAAATATTTACCTTACACTCACTTTGCAATGATGTGTTGTACACTTGCGATTGCTGGGATTCCGTTCTTTTCTGGTTTTGTTTCAAAAGACAGAATTCTAGGTGATGCACTTTATTTTGGATTCATGGCCGGACAAAGCCCTCTCATGGCGATCGTTCCGATTCTTGGATTTGCGGGTGCAGGCCTAACAGCGTTCTATATGTTCCGAATGATGTTTCTTACTTTTTATGGTGAAAATCGCATGAATGATCATCATCATGATGATCACGGGCATGGACATGGCCATGACGATCATCACGGTCATGAAATTCATCACGAGCATCTAAATGCTCGTCAGAATGTTCCACTCCTTATTCTTTCCGTATTTACTCTTGGTTTTTGGTTTGCGGGGACACTCACGGGCCAGAGCTTTGGAAAGGTTTTTGGAGCGAAAACAGAATGGTTTAAAATTCTTGTGGAGGCACCTAAGGTTGAAAAATTTATCGGCCACCCAAGAGAAGCCTTTGGTTCAACCGATACTAAACAGGACGTGGCACTTGAGCACGCTCACTATCATCATCAAACAGGCTATGCTGGACCAAATCCAGATGAGCACAAGATTCACACCGCCCACACACTTGGGGCCATTCTTTCAATAATCATTGCGTTCTCTGGTGTGTTTCTAGCCTTCCTTATGTACATCAAGAAGTCAGTAAAACCACTTGCTTCTACTTTTAGTGGCTACACGGAAACTCTGAAGAATAAATATTATTTCGATAATCTTTATGTGGATCTGATTATCAAGAAAGGCCTTTTAGGACTTAATAATTTCCTTTCTTGGTTTGATATGGGTGTTTACGATCGATTTGCTGTTGATGGTTGGGCAACTGTGAATCGCTGGACTTTCAAAGCAGCAAAATGGTTCGATAACGTGATTGTTGATGCGATTGGTGTGGATGGTACTGGTGTAGCCGTCAATTTATTTAACCTCGTTTTAAGAATTGTACAGAGTGGTAAAATTCAATTTTATTTTGTTATGTTGATAATGGTTCTTGCGTCTTATATTTGGACATTAAATTTATAAGTTTTTCTTTATAGAGAGAGGTTCTTTGTGAACGGAATTTTAAACTGGATTTTGTGGTTACCAATCATCGGAATGATTGGAGTTATTTTAACTCCCAAGGCGAAGGAGGGTGTGATTAAGTTTGTTACACTTCTCACGACTTCGATCACCTTGATACTCTCAGTTTTGTTGTATCTAAAGTTTGATACCTCAACAGCTGATATGCAATTCGTGGTTAAAATTCCATGGATTGAGCAGTTTCACATCAATTACTTCCTAGGTATTGATGGTATTACAATGCTCATGACCTTCTTGAATGCCCTCCTCTTTTTTATTTGTACTCTTTCAAGTTGGACGATTCATAAAAATGTAAAAGCATATTTCGCCCTACTCCTCATGCTTCAATCCACGGTCTTCGGGGTGTTTTTCGCTCTCGATTTCTTCTTGTTCTATGTTTATTGGGAAGTAATGCTTCTTCCGATGTTCTTCCTGATCGGTATTTGGGGTGGAGAAAATAGAGAATACGCAGCGATTAAGTTCTTTCTCTATACGTTCTTCGGTTCGATTTTTATGCTCGTTGGTATCATTGCTCTTTACTATGCTACAGGGAAGGGAGTGGATTCGTTCAATATCCTTGCTCACCAAGGTGGGAAGTTTACAGAACTTACGGTTAATGTTTTTGGTAAAACGTTCTCTTTTGAACATCTTTTCTTTTGGTTTATGTTTCTTGGTTTCGCGATTAAGGTTCCAGTATTTCCTTTCCATACTTGGTTACCTCATGCGCACGTTCAGGCACCAACAGCTGTTTCTGTTATCCTCGCGGGAGTTCTCCTTAAAATGGGAACTTACGGATTCTTAAGAATTGCTTTCCCGATATTCCCAATGGCAGCGGTTCAGTCTTCGACAATCATTGCAGTACTCGGTTTAATTTCTGTGATCTATGGTGCTTTCTGTGCCATGGCCCAAGACGATGTGAAAAAACTTGTAGCTTACTCTTCAGTTTCCCACATGGGCTTTGTCATGCTTGGGCTTGCAGCGATGACGACTCAAGGGATGAATGGAGCGGTTCTTCAGATGTTCAATCACGGAACTTCAACAGCGATGATGTTCTTACTCATCGGAATTTTATATGAGCGCTCTCACCACCGCTGGATTGTTAAACCAGATGGTTCAAAAGGTTACGGCGGTCTTTCAACGAAACTTCCAAAATACACAACAGTCTTTATTATCGGAATGTTTGCTTCGTTAGGTCTTCCAGGTCTTTCTGGATTTATTTCTGAGGCCCTTATTTTCTTAGGGATTTATCAGAAATTTACAACAATTACTGTTATCGCGGTGGTTGGATTACTTATTGGTGCTGCTTATCTTCTTTGGATGTTTAAGCGTATGTTCTTTGGAGAAGTTAATCCAGAAACTGAAGAGTACGATGACATGAATGCTCGTGAAGTGTTTTATATGCTTCCACTTTGTGTTGCTGTGATTGTTTTTGGAATTTACCCAAGCCCTCTTCTTAATGTGATGAAGGCATCAGTTGGTCAGCTAGTTGATTTATTGGCGAAGTTCTAAGAGAGGTTTTTGTGATTGACCAGTTATTTGGTTTTTTAAGCTATTATGTACCGGAGATCATAAGCATCGTTCTTATGACGACACTTCTCGTTGCTGAGGCCGGTGTAAAAGATGAACATGCCCCTAGGACAAAAATTCATGTCTACACTCAACTTATGTTGGGTGTCGTTTTAGTTTGTCTCATGTTAAACCTTGGCGCAAAACCACTCCATATATTCTATAATGCCGTTACGATTGATCCTTTCTCGACCCTTGTGAAAATCATCATGACCGTTGGAACAATGGGTGCAGTTTTTTTGAGTCATACCTCAAAAGACATTTACTCAAATCTTAAATCTGAGTTTTCCATCATGGCGGTTGGAGTTTTAATTGGTGGGATGCTTTTGGCATCCGCTAACAATATGCTCACTCTTTATCTTGGAATTGAAACACTCTCTATTCTGTCTTATGTTTTAAGTTCGTTTAAGCGTGATGAGTCAGCCTCAACTGAAGCCGGGATGAAATACGCACTTTATGGTGGTTTATCCGCTGGAGTTGCTCTCTTTGGGATCTCACATCTTTACGGTGTTCTTGGATCCATCCAATTTGTAGATATGGTAACTAAACTTCCTGGTATTGAAGGAGTGAATCTTGCCATTGTCATGATTTCCTTCCTTATGTTCTTTGTAGGTATTGGTTATAAGATTTCTCTTTTTCCTTTTCATATGTGGACTCCAGATGTCTATCAAGGGTCACCAATTCCTGTGACGTCATTTTTTGCGATTGTTCCTAAAATGGCAGGAGTAGCATCTTTAGTAAGAGTATCATTTGTCTTTGTTCAAGAAGGATCTCCACTTGCGATTTCCTGGATCGGACTCATTCTAGTGATTGCGGCCATGACGATGACCGTTGGAAACGTAACTGCTATTGGCCAGACTTCTGTAAAAAGACTTTTGGCCTTCTCATCTATAGGTCATGTTGGAATGATGATCTTGGGTGTTGTTGTGATGAATGTGGCAGGTGTTCAGGCGATTCTTTTTTACGGAATTGTTTATTTATTTATGACACTCATTGCATTCTACATTACCTCACACTTATCAGACATGTATGGTACTGATTCTTACGATGTCTTCAGAGGTCTCATTTATAAGCATCCTGTGATGGCGATTATTATGGCATCGGTTCTCTTCTCACTTGCTGGTATGCCACCATTTTCTGGGTTTATTGCTAAGTTTAATATCTTCTCTGTAATCATTCAGAAAAAGCACTACGGTATTGCCTTAGTGGCAGCGATTAACTCAGTTATTGCTCTTTACTATTATATGAAGTTAGCAAAGACGATGATCTTTGGAACACCTCAGGGTGAAGAAAAAGTCCTAGGCTTTACGACAATGAATCAAACGGTGATCATTGCTCTCTTCATCCCAGTAATCTTTCTTGGTATCTTCTGGGATTCCGCTATGGCGCTGGCAGGAAATGCCACACTATTCATCAAGTAATACTGAAAGGGGAGCAAAAAGCTCCCCTTTTTGTTTTCACCCTCAAATATCTAAAATCCTTTATAATTAATGCTATGACGAAATACAGACTTCGGCTCATGGGTGGCCGGGTAATAGGGCCTTTTGAAAAAAATCAACTTTTTGAGTTGAAGCAAAAAGGTCACATTAAGGGTAATGAAGAGTTTCAAATTTATCCAACTGGTAACTGGGATTCTATTAGAAAAATTGAATTCTATGATGAGCTGATGGATGAAAATAAAACAACAGTCGAAGTAAATAATGAATCAATGAAAGAAGAAACTTTTGTCATTGATCTTTCAAAAATAAGAACACAAAGACAAGAAAAAGAAATCGACAGTCTTGTTGAAAATGATGGACCCGCCATTGAACAATTAACGGAAACCATTCAAATACCATCAAAAGAAAAAAAATCATCCGCCCAAGAAAATTCCAGTGCTTTTAGTTTGGAGTCTTTGCCGTCATTAGAACTTGAAGTTGAAATAGAGAAGACCCCTCTTTTTCCGGAGAAAAAAAATGAGGACAATAGTGATAAGACGATTATAAATCCCGTTGCACAACAAGAAATTGAAAAAATGCGTAGGCTTCAAAAAGAAGCAGATCAAAAAAAGATTGCCGAAGAATTAGAAAAACAAAAGGAAAAAGAAAGAGCAAAAAACCTCGCTTTAGAAATTGCAAAAGAAAAAGAAGTGATTCAAAAAGATGAATCCACTCAAATGATAAAAATTAATCAATTGGCCATTTTAGATGAGGCGAAAGAAGTAGAAGAAAATATTGAGAAAGAACTAAAGATAATCAAGGCGAGGGAAATTAAAGAAGAACAACTTGATAGAAACGAAACAGAACCGAAGAACAAAAAAAAGAAGCTCATTACAGGTATCGCGCTAGCATTAATCCTGTTTGCGATATTTTTTCCAGAAGAAAAGCCAAAAAAAGCTTCCTTTAAGCACATTGATCCAGTGATTGCCTTTCCGATTCCTTTTGATCAATCAAATAACAAAAAATCAGAATTAGAATTTAAAAAAGGTCTCGTAGAGTTCAATCGCGGAGACTATGTCAATATTATCAAATCGGGAATTAGTTTTAAAACAAGTTATGAAAATAACATGGAAAATTTAGCGGCACTTAATTTTATGGTAAGGGCCTATTCGGAGCAGCTTCAAAACTCAAGGCAGAAACTTAAAGACGCACAAACTATATTTAATATTATTCAGTCCAAAAAACCATTTCTCATGCAAGATCCAAATGGTGTTATCGGGATTAATTTATTCTACATGACGATAAATAAGCCCGGTGCTGCGGTAGATGTTATTCAGAAATACTTGAAGCTCAATCCTAAAAATGTGACACAGGATTTGTTTGCCGTGTATCTAAAAGTTTAATTCGAACGGGGAAAATTGATCAGGCTAAACAGTTTCTTCAAGCACTTCTTAAAGCAAAAGATAAAAA
>JACCED010170670.1_pt1 | contig 11906 bp, 12 predicted proteins | sample 7455021 | NCBI WGS metagenome assembly JACCED01 (sample SAMN15323456, study PRJNA562643) | freshwater metagenome | isolation source: river surface water | place: USA:Blue River Watershed | collected 2017-08-19
GACACCGATCAGGAATGCCGCGTGGATCAGACCTGCCAACAAGAACACTTTGGTTTGCAGGGCATTCAGCAGCTCAGGCTGGCGAGCCGAAGCTTCGAGGTACTTGCGACCCATCATGCCAATACCGATGCAGGCGCCAACAGCACCCAAACCGATAATGAAAGCGCAAGCGAGAGCAACGAAAGCGACGTTAGTCATGACAACTCCTTGATTAGTATCTAAGTATCAAAAATTTAAAAAACAAAAATTTAACTACAAACTGCTACGTAAACCTGCCTGCAACTGAAGCCAGTAGCCTCAGAAGCCAAACATTAGTGCCCTTCGTGAGCCTGACCGATGTAAACAAGAGTCAGCATCATGAAAATAAACGCCTGCAACAACACAATCAGGATGTGAAAGATTGCCCAGACAGAACCAGCCAGAACATGACCGACTCCTAACCCGATACTCATGGCGTTAAAGCCTGTCCAAGCGCCGCCCAATAGGGCGATCAGCATAAACACGAGTTCGCCGGCAAACATGTTGCCGAACAGTCGCATACCAAGCGACACCGACTTGGCTGCATACTCAACCAAGTTCAGCAAGAAGTTAGCGGGAGCCAGCAGCACAGCAGCAAAACCGTGCGCGTGGAATGGCGCAGTAAACAGTTCTTTGACAAATCCACCTGGGTGCTTAATCTTGATGCCGTAATACAGCATCAACAACAGAACGCCCATCGACATCCCCATCGGGACGTTCAAATCCGCTGTCGGCAGAATGCGGTGGTAATAGAGAGGCTGGCCTTTATCACCCACGCCCAACGCATGGAAAATGACGTGTGGCAAATCGACTGGAATCAAATCCAGTGCGTTCATCAGCACGATCCAGACAAATACTGTCATTGCCAACGGAGCAACGAATTTGCGAGTTTCTTCACTGGGAACAATGCCGCGCGCCTGTTGATCGACCATATCGACCAACATCTCGACAAAGGCTTGGAAACGTCCTGGAACACCTGCCGTGGCGCGGCGTGCAGCCAACCACATAAACAGAATTGCCAGAAAACCGGTAACCAGCACCCAAAATATAGAGTCGTAGTTGATCACGTCAAAATTCGCGATCAGCTCCTGCTTTCTACCAATATTGTTGTTATGCACCAAGTGGTGCTGAATATATGCGGCTTGAGGAGATGCGTCGGCGGCAGCGGCCATGATAAATCTCTAAAAAAATCGGTAAAAGATTCGACAGATCAAACTAGATTCGGGCACGCCCGAACATCAGCACCAAGACGTAACCCTTGAGCACCGCGATCAGCCCGACCAACACCGCCAGCCACTGAACACGATCACCACCCAAACGGGCCACAATCCACAACAAACCAACCGCCACACCTATTTTCAACATTTCGCCAATCAGAAATAACATCGGGCCGGAACCCCCTGGACGAAACGTTGCGAGATACAAGCGCAACGCAAAAATTACATTTGGCACAAAGTACGTACCTGCGCCGGCTAGAGCTGATAACCCGGCATCGACGCCTGCAATCACCCATGCCAAACCGGCCACTACCAAACCCAGCAAAGCTTGGGCTTTAACGATTTGCACGAGTTCCAGCCGAGAGCGCTTATTAATTTGCGCTAAATCTGCTGCGGTTAATTCAAGCTTCTCCGTTCTTTGGGCACCCATGTATGACACCCCCAGAGCTATGCACTTAACTAACCACTCGACACTACTTTGTAGACCCACCAACCTGAATTCGGGCTGAAAGCGTGCTCGCCGACAAACTCAATAAGTATAGCGTTTTTTTGCCCACTCATGCAAACCCTATTGGGGGAGACCCGTAAGGCAAGTGCGCGCCTTGCTCATTTGAGCCAGGCGCGAAAGTGAATGCTTACTTGTGTTTAAAAACTGGCTTGCGCTTCTCGACAAAGGCCGCCATCCCCTCTTTTTGGTCGTCCATTGCAAAGCAAGAATGGAACACGCGGCGCTCGAACAAAACCCCTTCGCTCAATGAGGACTCATAGGCGCGATTGACCGACTCTTTTGCCATCATTGCTGCGGGTAGGGACATAGCCGCAATGACGGTTGCCGTCTCAATTGCGTCGTCCAGTAACCGATCCGCCGCGACAATCCGCGACACGAGCCCAGCACGCTCCGCTTCGACCGCATCCATCATGCGACCTGTCAAAACCATTTCCATCGCCTTAGACTTACCCACGGCGCGAGGTAAGCGTTGTGTACCGCCCGAACCGGGGATGACGCCGAGTTTGATTTCGGGTTGTCCAAATTTTGCTGTGTCTGCCGCCAAAATAAAATCGCACATCATGGCGAGCTCGCACCCACCACCCAAGGCATAGCCAGCGACAGCCGCAATGACGGGTTTCCGTATCCGACGAATCGTTTCCCAGTTGCGCGTGATGTATTCAGTTTTATAGACATCCATGTAGGACCAGTCTTTCATCGCGCCAATGTCGGCACCCGCTGCAAACGCTTTTTCACTTCCCGTGATGACAATACACCCAATGTCATCATTTGCTTCAAAGGCAAGCAGCCCAGCGCCCAATTGATCCATCAACTGATCGTTCAGGGCGTTCAATGCTTTGGGCCGATTCAGTGTCAAGAGCCCGACTCGACCACGCGTTTCGCTCAGTACAAAAATTTCGCTCATGGGTGTCTCCGTGGAAATGTGAAATAAGATATCGATATGAACCGCAAACCCATACTTTACAGCCTAGAACCCTTCGATCCAGCCGGTCACCGCGTACGCGCGACCCTGACGATCGCCAATCCGTCCCCTTCGGGACAGATCATTTCAATGCCTGCCTGGATCCCAGGCAGCTACCTGATACGCGATTTCGCTCGTCAGGTAGAGGCGATCAGTGCCCGTTGCGGTCGTCAAAGTCTAGCCATCAAAAAGCTCGATAACCATACGTGGCGCATCGCCCCATGCCACGGCACACTCATCGTCACTGCAGACATCTACGCTTGGGACTTGTCCGTTCGCGGAGCGCATCTTGACGAAAGCCACGGCTTTTTTAATGGGACAAGCGTATTTTTAAAGGCCCATGGTCACGAAGACCATCCGTGCGAATTGACGCTCGTCCCGCCTCCCGGTCGCTTGGGATGGTCTGTTCATACCAGCATGCCGCTGAGCGCGCGAGCACGTCGTGCACAAGGCTCGAAAGGTTTTTCTGACTATTCCGTCCCAAATTACGACGCGCTGATTGACCACCCAATTGAAATGGGCCGTCCGCAAGTGACTCGCTTCACAGCCTGCGGAGCACAACATGAACTGGTATTCACTGGCGTGATCCCCGGCCTGGATTTGCCCCGCATTGTGCGCGATGTCAAACGCATTTGTGAAGCACAGATTCGTTTTTTCGAGCCTATCTCTCAACAAGCTCCATTTCTAGATTGTGCGCAGAAGTATGTTTTCATGACCATGGTTACCGGTGATAGCTATGGTGGTCTTGAGCACCGGGCATCCACCGCACTGATGGCTTCGCGCAAAGACCTGCCCACTATCGGACAAGAAAAAACATCCGACGGATATCAAACCTTCTTAGGTCTTGTCAGTCACGAATATTTTCACACCTGGAACGTCAAGCGCATCAAACCTGCCGCGTTTGCTCCGTATAACTTGTCCAAAGAAAATTACACAGAGCTCCTGTGGATCTTCGAAGGGTTCACGTCTTATTACGACGATCTATTTCTGTTGCGCAGCGGCGTGATCGACCAATCCACATATTTAAAAACACTCGGCAAACAAATCGCTTCCGTTTGGGCGAGCCCAGGACGGACGAAACAATCTGTCGCTGAGAGTTCCTTTGATGCCTGGACACGCTATTACAAACAAGACGAAAATTCACCCAACGCTCTAGTGAGCTATTACACAAAGGGCTCACTTGTCGCGCTCGCCTTAGACCTGACTATTCGCCACGCAACGCTCGGGCAACACAGCCTCGACGATGTCATGCGCTTGATGTGGGACAGATTTGGACGGGACTTCTACACGGGCGCGGCACGGGGCATGCGGGAAAATGAGTTCTCTTCACTCGTGCGAGAGGCAACAGGTGTGGATGTGCGCAGCGAAGTGCAAGCTTGGGCATATGGCCGCGACGACATCCCGCTAGCAAAGCTCTTTGCTCAGCATGGGATTACGATGCAATGGAGCGCCACATCGCAAACACCGAGTGCTGGAATACGCGTTCGCAAACAGAGTGAACACCAAGTGATCGCAACCGTTTTTGAACATGGCCCGGCACACCATGCAGGATTGTCAGCTAACGATATACTTGTTGCGATCAATGGTCTCAAGGTAGATGCGGCTCACAATACTGTGGACACACTACTCGCGCATTACCAGCCGGGTGACCGCATCACAATACATGTATTTAGGCGAGATGAGCTGCGGCAATTTGAATTAACACTCGCCCCTGCAGCACAGACTGTATGCAAGCTCAACCTTGCGGCAAAATCATGACTCGTCGCACAGACTCCGACAACTACGCCGAAATCCTTAATAGCGGAGCACCTCTTCTCGATGTGCGTGCACCGATAGAGTTTTCACAAGGTGCGTTCCCTGGCTCAGTAAATTTTCCTCTCATGGAGGATGACGAGAGACACAGAGTTGGTATTCGTTATAAACAGGCAGGGCAAGACTCAGCAATTAAGCTTGGCCATGAACTCGTCAGCGGGGCCATCAAAGACGAGCGCGTCGCGAAATGGGTCGAGTTTGCGCGCGAGCACCCGAACGGATATTTGTATTGTTTTCGTGGTGGCTTACGTTCACGCATTTCGCAGCAATGGTTGGCCGAGGCGGGTATTCAATACCCGCGCATCATTGGCGGCTACAAGGCCATGCGAAGCTTTTTGCTTGAGGAATTAAAACAAGGCATCGCGCAATCACAATTCCTACTAATCGCAGGATTCACAGGCTGCGGCAAGACAGAAGTCGTCAAAAATCTTCACGCGACGATTGATCTTGAGAAGTTAGCGCATCACCGCGGCTCGAGCTTTGGCAAACACGCCACTGAGCAACCAACACAAATTGACTTTGATAATCGCCTCGCACTTTCTTTTATGCGATTGCGGGCACAAAATATCTCACGCATCGCACTCGAGGATGAATCAAGACTGATTGGCCGTTGCGCGCTACCTATTCCATTACGCGAGGCCATGCTCACAAGTCCTGTTGTATGGGTCGAGGAATCTCATGCTTCACGCGTTGAGCGCATTTTGCACGATTACATTGAAGATCTTGGTGCGCAGTTTGTAAACAAACTTGGCCCAGATGCGGGTTTTGAGGCATTTAGCCAACGCTTAGTTGAGAGCCTACAAAACATCTATAAGCGACTCGGCGGCGAGCGGCATGCACGCCTACATGCCTTAATGCAAGACGCGCTCCGCATTCAAGCAAAGTCAGGCTCTGTCGATGCACACCGTGAATGGATACGACCATTGCTGACAGAATATTACGATCCGATGTACGAACATCAACGTGCCGGCAAGGCATCACGGATTATTTTTTCTGGCGATCGTTTAGCCGTGACACACTACCTGAACCAGGCAGGATACTGAAGTGCAGTCTGTCGATTCCAACACAACCCAAACAACAAGAGTTTCCGACGAGCGTCAGCGCCTCGAACACAACAAGCTATCGAAACGTTTGATGCGTGAGGCTGGTCGGGCAATTGCCGACTACAACATGATCGAAGCGGGCGATCGCGTCATGGTCTGCCTGTCAGGCGGCAAAGATTCTTATGGCATGCTCGACATTCTGATGACGTTGCGCCAACGCGCACCTATTGATTTCGAGATCGTTGCCGTCAATCTTGACCAGAAACAGCCTGGCTTTCCGGCCGACGTCCTTCCCAACTACTTGACTAAGCTAGATATCCCGTTCCACATCGAAACAAGAGACACCTACTCCATCGTCAAACGACTCATCCCTGAAGGCAAAACGACATGTTCTCTCTGCTCGCGCTTACGCCGAGGCATCCTTTACCGTGTCGCGAGCGAATTAGGAGCAACGAAGATTGCGCTGGGCCACCACAGAGACGATATCCTCGCGACGTTCTTTTTAAATATGTTTTATGGAGCGAAACTTAAAGCGATGCCTCCAAAGCTTGTGTCCGATGATGGAAGACACACCGTGATTCGCCCCCTCGCCTACATCACAGAGACCGATCTCATCGCCTACGCGCAACTCAAGCAATTTCCGATTATCCCGTGCAACCTTTGCGGCTCTCAGGAAAACCTGAAGCGCAAAGAGATTGGCGAAATGCTTGCGCAATGGGATAAGAAGGACCCAGGTCGTGCCTGGAATAGTTTTAAGGCTTTAGCAAATATCGCGCCATCACATTTGATGGACACGACACTCTTTGATTTTGTGGGACTTAAGCCAGACGGTGTCGCCAATCCCCAGGGAGATAAAGCGTTCGATGCGCCGGAAACAACGGAAAGCACGATGGAGGACGAGTGCGGATCAAGCCCCGCTGGTACCCGTCCAGCGTGGACCATTCACATCGATACCGACCATCTCAAGAATCCGTGACACCGTGTGATCGACCATTTCCTCAATAGACTTGGGCCGGTGATAGAACGCAGGCAGGGGAGGGAAAACAATACCTCCCATCTCGGTAATCGCAGTCATGTTACGCAAATGCGCCAAATTAAAAGGTGTTTCGCGCACAACCATCACTAGCTTGCGGCGCTCTTTTAACGTTACATCCGCTGCACGGGTGATCAGATTGTCGGACAAGCCGATAGCGACCGCAGCAAGCGTTCGCATCGAGCAAGGTACGACCACCATTCCTGCAGTTTCAAATGCCCCACTCGCAATCGTTGCGCCAACATCGCGAATGCTGTGCACCTTGTCCGCTAACGCGTACACCTCGTGGCGACCAATATCCAGCTCATGCTTGATATTCAGCACCCCTGAGGCCGATACGATCAAATGCGTCTCAACGTCCGGGGCATTCGCCCGAAGCGTTTGCATCATGCGAACCGCGTAGAGCGATCCAGTCGCTCCCGTGACGCCGATGACTAAACGACGTTTACTCACTCGGCTGCGCCTGCTTGCACCAGTGCAGTTTTCAACTCGCCGCTCGCATTCATTTCGCCCATGATGTCTGAGCCACCGATAAATTCGCCACCGACGTACAGTTGGGGAATCGTTGGCCACTGCGAAAACGTTTTGATTCCACTGCGGACCTCCTCATCTTCAAGCACATTGACCGTGACAAGTTTAGTCACGCCGTTGCTTTTTAGGATTTCAATTGCACGACCAGAAAACCCGCACTGAGGGAATTGGGCTGTTCCTTTCATGAACAGCACCACTGGATTGTTGGTTACGGTTTCACGGATAAATGTTTGAACGTCGCTCATGATGACCCTACAAAGAAAATAGTTTGATTAAAAAATAGCGGTAAAAATTTTCGAAGAAGTAAATAGAACAATAAAGCAATTATAAGTTCCGCATCGTCCCACCGGTGACTCTGGGCAAACCGGCCAAATCTGGGATCGTTTGTACGTCGTCAAAACCATTGCTTTCGAGAATTCGAGTTACATCTGAAGCCTGCTCAAAACCGTGCTCGAGCCAAATCACACCCTTTCGCGCGAGCCTTGATACTGCTCCCGCAGCAATGGCTCGCAAGGCACCCAAACCATCACCATGCTCGGTGAGTGCATCCTTCGGCTCAAAACGCAGATCCCCTTGCGTTAAGTGCGCGTCATTTGCCGCAATATACGGGGGGTTTGAGACGATCACATCAAATTGCCCTTCCGGCGGTAGGGCTTCATACCAGCTCCCCTGCCAGAACTGCACCTTCGCCCCCAAGGCGTGGGCGTTACGTTGCGCCACCTCGATAGCAGCCACGCTCTGATCGGATGCCACAACAATGGCATCTGGTCGCTCTAGCGCAACGCTCACCGCGATCGCGCCACTGCCTGTTCCGAGGTCTAGTATCCGGGGGTGCTGCATGCCAAGACAGGATTTCAGCACTCGTTCAACAAGTAGTTCGGTCTCAGGTCTCGGGATCAATACATCTGAGGATACCTCGAACCGATGCCCCATGAATTCACGCACTCCAACCAGATAAGCCATCGGAGTGCCCTGACGCCGCTGCGCTGCCAGAGTCAAAAATGATGCTGCCTGCTCCGCGGAGACTGGGTCGGTATCATGCGCCAGCAACCACTCTCTGGACTTCTGCAATACGTGCTCAAGCAACATCCGCGCCTCCAATCTGGGAAGACCACAGATTTGCGCAAGTGACTGCGACGTCTGCATTAGGCGTCGTCACCTAGCGCAGCAAGTTGCTCCGCTTGATGCTCAGCGATCAAGGCGCCCGTCACCTCACTCAAATCACCTTCCATAATCGCACCTAATTTATACAGCGTTAGATTGATACGATGATCCGTCAAACGGCCTTGTGGAAAGTTATACGTACGTATGCGCTCAGAACGATCACCCGTGCCAACTAGGCTCTTACGCGTTGCAGCCTCTTTGTCATGACGCTCTCGCTGCACTTTATCTTTCAAACGCGCAGCAAGCACTTGCATTGCTTTATCTTTGTTTCGATGTTGGGACCGATCGTCTTGGCACTCCACCACCAAGCCAGTTGGCAAGTGCGTAATACGCACGGCGGAATCCGTCTTGTTAATGTGTTGACCACCCGCACCGCTTGCGCGGAATGTATCAATCCGCAGCTCGCTCGGATTGATCACGATTTCTGTTGCGGCGTCGGCCTCGGGCATGACAGCGACCGTGCATGCAGAAGTATGGATCCGGCCTTGCGCTTCGGTTGCAGGCACGCGTTGCACGCGATGCGCTCCGGACTCAAACTTTAAACGCCCGTAAGCACCCTCTCCGTCTAAGCGCACAATGACTTCTTTGTAGCCACCGAGTTCCGACGGGCTTTCAGACATCAATTCCACCTTCCAGCCCTGCTGCTCGGCATAGCGTGTGTACATGCGCAACAGATCGCCAGAGAATAAAGCACTCTCATCCCCACCAGTACCTGCACGAATTTCCAAGAACACACTACGTCCATCATCGGGGTCGCGCGGCAAGAGCTGCAACTGCAACTCAGCGCCCAGTTTTTCAATACGGAGCTTGCAATCCTCAATCTCGTCTAGCGCCATTGCCTTCATCTCGGGATCTTCGAGCATTTCGCGCGCACCCGCTAAGTCCGACTCAGCCGACTCAAACGCCTCAAAAGCTTTCACAACGGGCTCAAGCTCAGAACGCTCACGCGACAGTTTCCGAAACTGATTCATGTCGTTTGCCGCATCGGGCTCTGCCAGTAAGGCGTCAAGCTCGACTAGTCTTCGGGACAAATGCTCCAGGCGAGAGCGCATTGAAGGTTTCATAAATATCGTTTAACTATTTTATTGAGAGAGGATGCACAGACATGTGCAAGTCGGGCGCGAGAACGCAATCGATGCAGCGTCGCTAACGCCGATCAGTACCCGAAGGAAACAAGCGTGGCAACCAGTGCAATAGTTCTTGGCGCTCAGTCACGTCACTCTGATTCAATGCAGTCATCGTGCCATGCAAATATTTTTGCGTTAACCCATGCGCTAATTGTTCAAGCACAGCTTCAGGAGCCTCTCCTTTAGCCAATAGTCGTTTGGCGCGCTCAAGCTCAAGGGCTTGAATCGACTGCGCCGTCGACTGCAATTCACGAATCACGGGCACATTGGCACGTACCTGCATCCAGTGCATAAAATTCCGTACTCGAGCGTCAATGATCGCTTCAGCCTGAACGACCGCTGCGCGTCGCGCATCTGTTCCGCTCTGCACCACCGCACCTAAATCATCGACAGAGTACAGATAAATATCATCAAGTTGCGCGACTTCTGGCTCAATGTCACGTGGCACAGCCAAGTCCACCATCACCATCGGCTTGCGTTTACGCTGACGCGTTGCGCGCTCAACCATTCCTAAGCCAAGCAATGGCAAAGTACTGGCCGTACAGGACACCACAACATCAAACTGCGCTAGGCGATCAGGCAAGTCCGCTAAACGCATCGTACTGGCAGAAAAACGATTCGCCAAATTTTCAGCGCGCTCAAGGGTTCGATTTGCGACAACAATGGACGCGGGTTGCCGCGCCGCGAAGTGCGTCGCGCAAAGCTCAATCATTTCGCCAGCACCAATGAATAACACTTTGCATTGAGCCAAGTCACCAAACACCCTCTCGGCTAAACGTACAGCGGCTGCAGCCATCGACACGGATTGCGCGCCAATGGCGGTGGTTGAACGTACCTCTTTCGCTACCGAGAAGGTGCGCTGAAATAATTGGTGTAGTAAGGTCCCGAGCGCACCGGCCTCTTCGGCGGCACGAACGGCGTCTTTCATTTGACCGAGAATTTGAGGCTCACCCAAAACCATTGAATCCAGTCCGCTTGCCACTCTAAAGGCATGACGCACCGCTTCGTCACGACCATGCAGATACACGTGCGGCGCTAGGGCACCAGCTTCAATCTTATTAAAGTCGGCCAGCCAGCTTGGCAGCTGGTCCGCCACATGAGGCTCAGCCGCGCAGTAGAGCTCGGTACGATTACAGGTCGACAGGATCGCAGCTTCTTTGACGGCACCACCAAATGCCTGGCGCAAGGCATTGAGCGCTGGCTGCACAAGGTCTTCCGGCAGGGAGACACGCTCGCGCACCGAGACCGGAGCCGAGACATGGTTCAAACCCAACGCGAGGACGCTTACCGACATGAATGCAGTGGCTGAGAATTAATTAGGGGCGAGACTGAAATGAATATGTCATTATAGGGCGCAGAGGAGGAGTCCCCATGCGTTTAAACCTAAAAGTCCTTACAAGCACCCTACTATTTTTAAGCCAATTTCTTGGATTTGGCTTTAGTTACGCCCAAGATAGCTACCCAAACAAGCCAATTCGGATTGTGGTGGCCTACCCAGCAGCGGGTTCGACCGACATTGTTGCGCGCCTTTTTGGGCAGGAGCTGAGCACAAAGCTAGGACAACCCGTCGTGATCGACAACAAGGCGGGCGCCGGTACGCTCATTGGCACAGAATTTGTTATTCGGGCTGCGCCTGACGGCTACACGTTATTTATGGGCACACCCGCCACCGTCATTACGCCCCTATTGCACAAGACACCCACCTACGATGCAGTCAAAGACTTGCAACCGATTAGCCTAGCCACCACGCAATCGATGGGTGTCCTGGTCTCAAACAAACTCGGTGTCGCCTCGATACCTGAGCTCGTGAAGTACGCCCAGGCCAATCCTGGCAAAGTGAATTTTGCATCGTCTGGCAACGGCTCGGCTCAGCATCTGGCCGCCGAAGCACTAAACGATTCCGCAAAAATCAACATGCTGCATATTCCTTATAAAGGTGCGGGAAACGCCATCAATGACCTGGTTTCTGGTCGTATCGATGTCATGATCACTTCGCTTGTGGGCAATATGATGGACTACGTGGCCGAGGGTCGCATCAAACTCATCGCAACCACTGGCCCTGAGCGCAGCAGCTTCCTGACCAATGTACCAACCGTAACCGAAGGTGGTGTACCCAATTTCGGGATTAGGACATGGACAGCCCTCTTCGCCCCGGCCAATACGCCTGCAGCGATCATCGCCAAGCTGAACCAGGCAATGGAAGCAATCAAGAAAGACGGGATCGTCCAAAAAAAGATTGAAGCGCAAGCCATGGACGTCACAATTGGGACCCCAGCGGACGTCAGCAAGATGCTTATCGAAGAGCGCGAATTCTATGGGGCGATTCTGAAACGGACCAATGCAAAGTTAGACTGAGCGGGCGTTAGTAAATTGGTGTATCATTTCGCCCTTCAGATGGCCCGGTAGCTCAGTCGGTAGAGCAGAGGATTGAAAATCCTTGTGTCGGTGGTTCGATTCCGCCCCGGGCCACCATCTGAAACTGAAAAAACCCC
>JACCED011082571.1_pt1 | contig 11906 bp, 13 predicted proteins | sample 7455021 | NCBI WGS metagenome assembly JACCED01 (sample SAMN15323456, study PRJNA562643) | freshwater metagenome | isolation source: river surface water | place: USA:Blue River Watershed | collected 2017-08-19
AGCCAGTCAAAGGTTTGATTAGTCACAAGGTTCTGGTTCGCCGTGGCTCAGTAACTATCGATCAAAAAGTATCCACACAAGTTGATCCCGAATGGCGCATCGGTGCTCGTCAGGCACACTCCGGAACCCACGTTGTACACGCGGCTCTGCGCGAAGTTCTGGGCCCAACAGCGTTGCAAAGTGGTTCGTACAACAAGCCTGGTTTTCTTCGTTTGGATTTCTCTTGGGGTCAAGCGTTGTCCGCCGAAACAAAGTCAGAGATCGAAGAAGTTAGCAACCTTGCGATTCGCAAAGACCTAGCGGTTTCCGCACAGTTCATGTCGCTTCCTGAGGCCAAAAAATGGGGCGCAGTTGCACTGTTCGGCGAAACGTACGACGAAAGCGTGCGCGTCGTTGAGATCGGAGGCCCATGGTCTCGAGAACTCTGCGGTGGAACACACGTAGACCACAGCTCACAAATCGGCGTGTTGTCGCTGATAGGCGAATCATCGGTTGGCTCAGGTTCACGTCGCTTGGAAGCATTGGTAGGTATCGAGGCATTCAGAGCATTTGCAACAGAGCGTGCTCTGGTATCTAGAATGACCGAACTTCTAAAAACACCACGTGAACTTATCGAAGAGCGATTGATTTCAACAATTGAAGATCTAAAATCAGCTCAACGCAAACTTGCCGCATTACAGTCAGGTCAACTGGCAACGCGAATACCTGAACTAGTTTCTTCTGGAATCAGCATTGGTAATTCTAAATTTGTGGCGAGCGATCTAGGAGAGCTATCGTCTGTCGATGATTTGCGCACTATCTCTACCTCAATTAGAGAGAAACTGTCTGGCGAATCTGCGGTTGTCGCGATCTTCGGAACCGTCGAAGGAAAGCCGATGCTAGTGGTTGCGACAACTGAATCAGCACGAGCAAACGGTCAAAAAGCTGGTTCACTTGTTCGTGTCGCTAGCTCAATACTTGGCGGCGGCGGCGGAGGCAAAGACGACCTCGCACAAGGCGGTGGCGCAGATTCTGCCAAGATTCCTCAAGCCATTTCGGCAATCAAAGAAGCGCTAAGCGCCTAGTGCGAACCGGTCGTCGACTAGCAATCGATGTAGGCAAAGTCCGCATCGGCGTTGCCGCCAGTGATTTTCATTCGATTCTGGCCTCCGGTGTAGCCACTGTCCAACGAGGAGCGGATCTGGAATCCGCTGTTTCTGAGTTGGTTCAGTTGATTATCGAGATTGAGCCAATAGAGATTTACGTAGGATACCCAATTTCGCTTTCAGGTTTGGGCTCATCATCAGCAAGCGATGCCGTAGCTCTAGCCTCGGCACTTGCATCAAAGATAGATGTCCCGATTCGACTGATTGATGAGAGATTAACGACCGTCACGGCTGCAAACGCCTTAAAAACTTCTGGGCGCGATTCAAAATCCGGGCGAAAATTCATCGATCAGATTGCCGCAACCGTAATCTTGGAGCAGGCGATGGAAATGGAAAAGAACTCGGATTCCGCACCTGGTATAAAAATCGAGGAGATTGATGAATAAGTTCGCTCGCCGACGAATTGTTGTCGGCTTTTTGGCCTTCGTCATCTTGCTTATTGGCGTAGTGGGCTATGCAAACAAAGGAGTTATTCGCGCAGCCTACGAACAACTCCAAGGTAATGACTATCCCGGACCTGGATCCGGAGAAGTTTTAATCACCGTTAGAAGTGGTGACAGCGGAGAATCTATCACCAAGCAATTGGTTGATGCGGGAGTCGTCAAGAACTTCAGAACAACTTATCAACTCGTACTCGATCTGAATCCAACTTTTTATCCGGGTATTTTTACGCTTAAAAAGGAAATGCGCTCGGTCGACGCGATTAGCGCACTGACAGATCAAGATTCTGGCTTTCTTAACCGCACGACAATAAAAGAGGGCCTGAGAGCTAGCGTTTTGTTTTCCGTACTTTCCGAGTCAACGGGATTGCCAGTTTCTGATTTTCAAAAACTTTTTGTTCAACCAAAGCTTTTTGGCCTGAACCCCTCGCTGACCAACATAGAAGGCTACCTATTCCCGGCGACTTATACTTTTGCACCGGGTTCTTCAGCTCAAGAGGTGCTCCAGGTGATGGTCGACCGCATGCAGCAAGAAATAGAAAAATTCAAGATACCCGCTGACAAAGTGCACGAGACGCTGACACTTGCTTCAGTAATTCAAAAAGAGGCCCGTATCCAGGGTGACTTCTATAAAGTTTCAAGAACATTTCTAAACCGAATCAATGACGGAATGCACCTGCAGTCAGACGCAACAGTTAGCTATGGCGTTGGTGGAAATACGGTGAGCACATCACGTGCAGACAGAGCAGACAAGAACCGCTACAACACGTATTTGTATCCAGGGCTGCCAGTTGGACCGATATCAGCACCGGGGTCAGTAGCAATCGACGCAGCGCTGCACCCGGCGGAAGGAAACTGGTTTTACTTCTGCACAGTCAACCTAGAAACCGGGGAAACGGTTTTTAGCGAGACGTACGCACAACACGAAAAGGCTGTGGCTCAGTGGTTGGCTTGGATGAAAGAAAATCCCGGTTATGAGTAAGTCATACGCTGTACTCGGTTCTCCTATTGACCACTCAAAATCGCCGATTATTCATCAGGCTGCATACCGCGTTTTATCTGAAGATTGGGCCTATTCTCGCTTTGAAGTTGCCAAAGGCGGTCTAAAACGCTTTATCGAGAATGATGGCATCATGCACGACGGTTACAGCGTCACTATGCCACTGAAAGAAAACGCTTTTCAGTTTGCTTCCATGCATGACACGTTTTCTGAACTTACCGGAACGGCTAACACGTTGGTCAAAATTGATTCAATTTGGCATGCATTCAACACGGACATTTTTGGAATAACGCAGGCCGTTTCACTAAATTCAAACTCAATAATCAGAAGTGCTCTGATTTTGGGTTCTGGAGCAACTGCTAAGTCGGCGTTGGTTGCGATAGCTCAAATTTCGCCCACTGCCGAGGTTAAGATCTGGGCCAGAAACAAAGCGGCCAGCCAAAGTCTCATCAACTTCGGTAAATCCATAGGATTGACCGTTTCGCTCGCCAGACTCATCGGTGTTGCAATCAAGAACACTGACCTAACGATTTCAACCTTGCCTGGCGGAGCGACCGACGAATTGGCGACAAAGTTAGCTAAACGCAAGACACTGAAGCCAAATGGGCTACTTCTTGACGTCGCCTACGATCCATGGCCTAGCAAACTGGCTTCATTTTGGACCAGTCGCAGTCAGCCAGTCGTGAGTGGTTTAGAGATGCTTCTATGGCAGGCAGTTGCCCAGATTCGAATCTTCAAGTTCGGAAACGCAAATCAAGCTCTACCTAATGAGATTGCTGTGGTCCAAGCAATGCGCAATGCACTCGCTGAATAGTCAGTAATCAACAGCTACTAACGACATCGTGTGGCAAAATAGGGCTATGTTACGTTGGATCACCGCAGGGGAGTCGCACGGGCCTGAGCTCGTTGCAGTGCTTGAAGGCCTGCCAGCAGGAATCGCCATCACGACCGCCGATGTGCAAGATGCGCTTGCACGTCGCCGGCTAGGTTATGGCCGCGGTGCACGTATGAAATTTGAGCTAGACGAAGTGTCTCTTTCCGGTGGCGTTCGACACGGTCTGACAATGGGTGGACCGGTAGCAATTACGGTCGCAAACACAGAGTGGCCAAAATGGCAGGATGTGATGTCAGCAGACCCAGTTGATGAATCCAAGCTTTCTGGAGCACGAGCCGAGGCACTAACTCGACCCCGTCCGGGCCACGCAGACTTCACCGGTATGCAAAAGTACGGTTTCCTCGACAGTCGACCTGTGCTTGAGCGAGCAAGTGCCAGAGAGACCGCTGCTCGGGTAGCTCTTGGAGCAGTCGCTTCAAGTTTTCTGAGCGCCCTTGGGATAAAACTTGTGACACACACGGTTGGAATAGGGCCTGTGCTCGCAAGTCCTGAACTAGCCCTACCAAAGCCGTCCGATGTCGATTCAATTGACGAAGATCCAATGCGATGCTTCAACGCCGAGCTTTCAGCGGCAATGATCGCCGAAGTAGACGAATGCCACAAAGATGGAGACACTTTGGGCGGCGTTGTTGAAACCTTGGTTTACGGATTACCACCAGGTCTTGGCAGTTTTGTGCACTGGGATCGCAGATTAGATTCCCAACTCGCGGGTGCCCTAATGGGAATTCAAGCCATCAAGGGTGTCGAAGTTGGTGACGGATTTGAAACTGCCAAGCGTCGCGGATCTGTGGCTCATGATGAGATTGAACGAGATGTTAATGGTGTTGTTCACCGACTCACCGATCGCGCAGGTGGCATCGAGGGTGGTATGAGTAACGGTGAAATTTTGAGAGTTCGTGCTGCGATGAAGCCAATTTCGACTATTCCGAAGGCTCTAGCCACCATCGATGTTGCGACTGGCGAGGCGGCAAAGGCACACCATCAGCGTTCTGACGTTTGTGCAGTTCCTGCTGCCGGTGTTGTTGCAGAGGCAATGGTTGCTCTAGTACTTGCAAATTCAGTACTCGAAAAGTTTGGTGGTGACTCGCTAGTAGAGACCAAGAGGAACCTTGACTCCTACATCGCGAATATTCCTGCGGTACTTGCATCAGCTGACACCGCAATCTAGGTCGTCATGCCCCTCAAGTCCGAAGTCATTGTTTTGATTGGTCCAATGGGCGTTGGCAAAAGCACGGTTGGCAAGAAGCTTGCAAAGGCACTCAAGGTTCCTTTTTTAGACACCGATAACGTCATCAGCAACTCACATGGAAAAATTGCAGACTTTTTCGCAGCACACGGTGAAGACGCTTTCCGAGAAGTCGAATACGAGGCTTTACGTGGCTCTTTGAGATTACCGGGCGTCGTGGCTACCGGTGGGGGTGCAGTGTTACTTGAGAAATCTCGTGAGTTGCTAAAGAGTGCGACCGTTGTTTACCTAGCAACCGACGGAAAGCACATGGCATCACGCCTTCGAAACAGCTCGAGGCCGCTAATAAAAAACGGCATTGATGATTGGAAGCGTATTTACGATTCACGTAAAACTATCTATGAACAAACCGCGGATGTCACCATAGATACATCTGGGCACCCACTCGCGCAAACTATCGCCGAAATAAGAGAAAGATTAAGTATCTGATGTCAACCGCAACAGAAATAAAAGTATCTGGAGTTGACCCGTACGAAATCGTAATTGGACGCGCTCTTTTGGGAGAAGTTGCAAAAGGTTTGGGTGACAAGGTCAAGAAGGTATTGGTTGTACATCCTGTTGCTTTGACTGCTTCAGCGGAGCTGCTGAGAGAGACACTGGTCGAAGCCGGTTTCGAGGCTATTTTGGCTGGTGTTCCAGATAGTGAAGATGCCAAGAGAGTTGAAGTTGCGGCGTTCTGTTGGGGAATTATGGGCAAATCTGATTTCACGCGTTCGGACGCCGTTGTTGGTTTTGGTGGGGGCTCTACAACCGACATGGCTGGCTTTGTCGCTGCCACGTGGTTGCGCGGTGTGAAGCTAATCCAGGTCCCAACAACACTGCTTGGAATGGTTGATGCTGCTATTGGCGGTAAAACGGGAATCAACACCAGCGAGGGAAAGAATCTCGTCGGCGCTTTTCACGCTCCCGCAAAGGTAATTATTGATCTTGACACCTTGCAGTCCCTCGCGAGAAACGAAATTCTCGCCGGTTTCGGTGAAGTTGTTAAGTATGGATTCATTGCAGATCCAGTAATTCTTGATCTAATCGAAAAAGACGTGACATCCGCCACAGATCCAAATTCACCCGTATTTCAAGACATCGTTCAGCGCTGTGTGGCTATTAAGGCACGCGTGGTTGGTGAAGACTTTAAAGAAGCTGGCCTTCGAGAAATTTTGAACTATGGCCATACTCTTGGTCACGCTATCGAGCATGCCGAAAGATACAAGTGGCGACACGGCGCCGCGATTTCAATTGGCATGGTTTTCGTTGCGGAGCTTGCGCGCTTAGGCGGCAGATTGGGCGATGCCGCTGTTGATCGTCACAGATCGGTGTTGGGACTTCTAGGTTTGCCGACCACTTATTCCGCAGATAAATGGAATCAGCTCGTTGAGACGATGCAGCGCGATAAGAAGTCCAGATCTGGCAACCTGAGATTTGTTGTGCTGGATGACATTGCCAAGCCGACAATTATGAGTGCTCCGACTCCAGAAATGCTTTTCGCTGCTTTCCAAGAAATCGTCGAAGGCTAACCTAGCCAGGTATATGGCGAGGGACTAACCTAGAACCATGCAAAAAGTAATGGTTTTGAATGGTCCAAATCTTGGTCGCCTAGGTTCGCGTGAACCGGACATCTATGGGGCCATGGACTTCAATGCCCTAGTTGCTGCAGTCCAAGACAAAGCAAGCACTTTGCACCTAACCGTTGAGGTTCGCCAAACAGATAGCGAGAGCGAACTTATTGGTTGGATCCATGAAGCAGTTGACAGCGCAGCCAATGTCATTTTGAACCCGGCGGCTTTCACTCATTATTCATACTCTCTTCGTGATGCCGCCGTTCAAATAACTAAAGCTGGACTTCAACTGATTGAGGTTCACCTAAGTAATCCTCATACCCGCGAAGAATTTCGACACACCAGTGTTATTTCAAGTGTTGCCACCGGCGTTATCGCTGGTTTTGGCATCGATTCTTACTTGTTGGCATTGGCGCAACTAGCCAAATAAGTTCAGGCGGGCCGGTGTTGGCCCACTAGAATTGGGGAAGTTATTGCGCCATTGAGCGCATCTGAATTCGCTAATAATTGAAACGAGTGATTGCGTCATGGCAACTTCAAACGACCTAAAAAATGGAATGGTCCTCAATATCGAAGGTCAGCTTTGGGCTGTGACCGAATTCCAGCACGTAAAGCCAGGAAAAGGCGCCGCCTTCGTCCGTTCTAAACTTAAGAACGTCCTGACCGGCAAAGTTGTTGAGAAGACATTTAACGCCGGTGTGAAAGTAGAAGTTGCAAATGTCGATAAGCGCGACATGACATACCTATACAACGATGGCGAAGGCTTCATCTTCATGGATAAAGATACCTTTGACCAGGTGACACTGTCTGACGCTGTTGTTGGCGACGCGGTGAATTACATGCTCGAGAACCAGGAAGCCACCGTTGCGATGCACGAGGGTAATCCAATCTATGTTGAACTTCCTGCATCGGTTGTTCTTGAAGTTACCTACACAGAGCCTGGCCTGCAGGGTGACCGCTCAAGTGGAGGAACCAAGCCTGCAACGGTAGAAACCGGCCTGCAGATTCAGGTTCCACTATTTCTTGAGAACAACACCAAGGTTCGTGTGGACACCCGTACCGGCGATTACCTTGGTCGCGTGACCGACTAATCGGTGAGCGCTAGAACTAAGGCTCGCAAACGCGCAGTTGACGCTGTTTTTGCAGCCGATCTTCGTAAGATTTCGCCGCTGACACTTTTGGATGATGTCGCCGAACTTGCAGCGGATCGTCAAAACCAAGAAATAATTTTTGGATATGCCCGCGAGATAGTGCAAGGGGTCGTTGATCACCATGAACATATTGATGATCTTCTCGAGACCTATTCGCAAGGCTGGGCATTGGATCGCATGCCTAACCTAGACCGGGCAATTCTTCGCGTTGCAGTTTGGGAAATCCTGCACAACCCAGATGTACCGGATGCCGTCGCCGTAAACGAGGCAGTTGAGATGGCCAAGGAGCTTTCCACCGATGATTCGGGATCATTTGTCAATGGTTTGCTTTCGCGCATAGCTTCGACAAAGACCGCTAACTAGCGGATGTCTCCGGGTGATTTTTACCCGAACCCCTGCTAGAGTTTTACAAACATCCTTTAAAGGCCGTCCAGAGAGGCGGAGAAGGAGGTGGGCGTGTCCTCACGCACCGTCTTAAGCAGCGAAGACATCGACCGCGCAGTCACGCGCATCGCTCACGAAATTCTTGAAGCCAATACGGCCGTTCAAAAGAGTTCCTCCCAAAAAAGTGGCACTAAAAACCTCGTAATTTTAGGCATCCCAACGCGAGGTGTCTTGTTGGCAGAGCGCATCGCTTCAGTCATTGCCAAGGCCGAACCCGATGCCGACATTTCAAACATTCTTGGTCGCCTAGACATAACCATGTACCGCGATGACCTGGCAGTTAATCCAACACGCACAATCACAGAAACCCTAATTCCTAAGCAGGGGATCGACGACAAAGTTGTCGTCCTTGTTGATGATGTCCTCTTCAGTGGTCGAACAATTCGCGCTGCACTTGATGCCCTTGGTGAGTATGGCCGGCCGCGCGCAGTGAAGCTCGCAGTGCTCGTTGACAGAGGTCACCGTGAATTACCAATTCGCGCCGACTTCGTAGGTAAAAACCTTCCAACGGCTCGCGAAGAACGAATTAATGTAAATCTTTCAGAGACCGACTCTCAAAACGCGGTGGTGATCGAATCTTGAAAAATCTTTTGTCAGCCTCAGATCTGAACCGTAAAGATGCAATTGAAATTCTTGACATTGCCGAAGAAATGTCGGGAGTCAATCACAGAGACATCAAAAAGCTTCCGACGCTTCGCGGGAAAACAGTTGTGAACCTGTTTTTCGAGGACTCAACACGCACCAGAATTTCTTTTGAACTTGCTGAGAAACGTCTTTCTGCTGATGTGATCAACTTCACGGCAAAGGGATCAAGTGTTTCAAAAGGGGAGAGCCTCAAAGACACTGCTCAAACTCTTGAGGCCATGGGTGCGGATGCCGTAGTGATACGTCACCCTGCATCCGGAGCTGCTTATAAACTTGCCCACTCTGGCTGGATCAACGGCAGCATCATCAATGCCGGTGATGGAACTCACGAACACCCAACTCAGGCGCTCCTGGATGCTTTCACTATGCGCAAGCGAATCCACGGTGCTTCATCAATCGGTAAAGGGCTTGATGGAGTCAAGGTAGCTATCGTTGGTGACATCTTGCATTCAAGAGTCGCAAGATCAAATCTGATTCTGCTAAACACACTGGGCGCTCAGGTTCATTTCGTTGCGCCTCCTACACTTCTTCCTGCCGACCCCAGCACTCTGCACGCAAGATTGCACTACTCACTTGATCAAGCAATTGAAACAGAGGATCTTGACGTTGTAATGATGCTTCGAATCCAGACTGAACGTATGAATGCTTCATACTTCCCATCAGAACGAGAATATTCAAGAATATGGGGATTCAATGCACAACGACTTGCCCAGCTCAAGAACAGTGCAATTGTGATGCATCCTGGGCCTATGAACCGCGGTCTTGAAATTGACGCTATCTCAGCAGATTCGCCTCAGTCAACCGTTCTAGAGCAAGTAAAAAACGGAGTATCGGTGCGCATGGCTGTTCTATACGCACTTCTTTCGGGTGAAAGGAACACCAATGTCAACTAACTTCGTCCTTAAGAATGTTCAGCTTTCCGACGGGAGCACTCAAGACATTCAAATTCAAGATGACGTAATCGTTGCTGTTTCATCGTCATTGAGCGCTTCATCACTCGATAAAGCTGAGGTAATTGAATGCAGTGGACTCGTAGCTCTTCCTGGCTTCGTTGATCTGCACACACACTTACGCGAACCCGGCTTCGAACAAAGCGAGACCGTTCTCACCGGCACCCAATCGGCTGCCCTTGGCGGCTTTACCGCAGTACACGCAATGGCAAACACGATGCCAGTTGCTGATACAGCAGGTGTTGTGGAACAAGTTGCCTCGTTAGGTAAAGAAGCAGGCTATGCCGATGTCTATCCAATCGGTGCAGTCACGGTTGGGCTAGACGGTAAGCAGCTTGCCGAGCTAGGAGCCATGGCCAACTCAAAAGCCAAGGTCAAGGTTTTCTCGGATGATGGAAAATGTGTCCATGATCCGGTAATTATGCGTCGTGCACTTGAGTATGTGAAGGCTTTCGACGGGGTAATCGCTCAGCACGCCCAAGAACCACGCCTTACCGAGGGAGCACAAATGCATGAGGGTGCGGTCAGTGCAGAGATCGGTTTGACTGGTTGGCCTGCGGTTGCTGAGGAATCTATAATTGCTCGCGATGTTCTGCTCGCCGAGCACGTTGACTCAAGAATCCACATCTGCCACCTGTCCACCAAGGGTTCAGTTGAAATCATTCGTTGGGCGAAGGCGCGAGGCATCAAGGTGACTGCTGAAGTAACTCCGCATCATCTCTTGCTAACTGATGATCTTGCACGAAGCTACGACGCAATCTACAAGGTAAATCCTCCGCTGCGGACCGCGGATGACGTTGCTGCGCTTCGTGAAGCACTAATCGATGGCACCATCGACATCATCGCAACAGACCACGCCCCACACCCAATCGAATCGAAAGATTGCGAATGGAACGCAGCGGCATTCGGAATGCTTGGGCTGGAGACCGCCGCCTCAATTGCACAAGAGGTTCTGATTGAAAGCGGCAAGTCAGATTGGAATCGATTTGCCGAGGTATTGTCCATTAACCCTGCGCGGATCGCCGGTGATGAGCAGCAAGGGCAAAACATTACGCCGGGTACGATTGCCAACATTGTGTTGATTGACCCAAAGGTCAAGCGAAAGGTAGTTGCTGAGTCGGCATCTAAATCAACAAACTCCCCTTACGTAGGTCTTGAACTTCCCGGCAAAGTAGTACACACGATTTATCGTGGCTTCTTCACTGTTCGCGATTCAAAATTAGCGAAGCAGGGTAAACGCTATTGACTAAGCAAATCATGGCAATTATTAGCCTTGCCCTATTCCTTCTTCTCGCAGGTTTGGCATTGCGCGGCTGGCGTAAACGTTCGGCATCCCAGTCATCTGAGTTCTCTGCGCCACTTGAGGCTTTGGAGTACTTCGGAGAATTGCTTGAACAGGCAAAGGCCTTCTATGTGGCCACAACTCGTGACTCTAACCACCTTGATCGAATCACTGCTTACGGACTTGGCGCAAGAGGATTTTGCCAAGTTTTCATTTTCACCGAGGGAGTCCTTATTGTCCGCAATGGAGAAAGACCCCTGGCTATCGATAGCTCAAACATCACAGCGGTTGAGCTTACCCAGGTTGCTATCGACAAAGCGGTTGAGCCCAACGGGCTGACATCTATTACTTGGCTTCATGGCGGCGTAAAGCTTGCCACACAGCTTCGTATTGTTGATGATGTCGATCGCGGAAAAATCGTAAGGGCTTTGACGGAAAAATTAATAGCAACACAAAGAGGGAAGTAAAAATAATGAGCCAAGCTCTACTAGTTCTTGAAGATGGTCGCGTTTTTCGCGGGCAGGCATACGGTGCAGAAGGAAAGACCCTTGGAGAAGTTGTTTTCGCTACGGGCATGACTGGGTATCAAGAGACACTGACTGACCCAAGCTATGCGGGGCAGATCGTCGTGCAGACTGCGCCACACATTGGCAACACTGGAGTGAACTCTCGCGATGAAGAATCTAATCGTGTTTGGGTTGAGGGCTATGTGGTACGCGACCCGTCAAGAATTGTTTCTAACTTTAGGTCTGAGAAATCGCTGCCGGAAGAGCTCAAGAAATTCGGTGTGGTTGGAATCTCGGGTATTGATACTCGAGCACTGACGCGTCACCTTCGTACCGCAGGATCGATGCGCGGAGGTGTGTTCTCAGGCGAGGTCTCTAAACAACCGGTTGAGGAGTTGATTGCCGAAGTAAGAGGTGCAGCCAAGATGAAGGGCCTGTCATTGAGTGACATGGTGACAACGCCAGCGAACTACACCGTACTGGCAGAGGGATCCAGGGTAGGCCGAGTAGCAATCGTTGATCTTGGCATCAAGCGATCAACAATTGAGCACATGGCAGCTCGCGGTTTAGAGGTGGTTGTTTTTCCAGCCAAGGTGGATGCAGCTACATTGCTGGAGGCCAACCCCGACGCAGTCTTCTACTCAAATGG
>JACCED011125258.1_pt1 | contig 11905 bp, 13 predicted proteins | sample 7455021 | NCBI WGS metagenome assembly JACCED01 (sample SAMN15323456, study PRJNA562643) | freshwater metagenome | isolation source: river surface water | place: USA:Blue River Watershed | collected 2017-08-19
AATTTTACTTAAACTATCCGCACTCATAGTAATATTTAATATTTACTATTAAATAAAATAAAAATTAATTATCTATAATTATCTATTTAATTATATAAGGCTTTTTATTAATAATTTTGCTATTTTCAGGTATATCAAAATGGAATAAATGGTTAAGTTTAAATAACATTTCAAAAAACTTTTTATCTGAATCCCCAAATGTAGATAAATATCTATTTTTATATTCAAGGATTTTTTGAACAATATTTAAAGGTTCATTATAGTAATACTTATAAAAAAATGAGACAATTCTAAAATAATCCTCGAGACGTCTCGTTTTATTATAATCTTGTTTCACTAATCCAAAATCCCATATCATCCATATATATCCAAGATTTTTCACATAAATATCTTTTCCATAAATATTATAATGAAAATAACCTCCTGGTTTAATCTTATGAAATAAAAAGTTTTTATAATGACAATCATTATGAAATGAACCTCCGGTAAAATAGTGAAATGACAGAACCGCTAATAATATCTGTTGTAAGGCATTGGCAATCAATTGAGGATTTGTATTATAATCCAACAAGAAGTTTTTAAAATTACCACTTACCAATTCATTGACCGATATTAAATAATCATTATTTTTTATTAAATTGGGTAATGATGATATTAGTCGTTTATTATCACAAGACATTACTTTATAAACAATTAAGAAATGAGGACTTTTATCCTTTATCGTTACATTGGATAATTTGGTTGCGATTAATATCTCATTATAGTTACTATATGAGACTGGTGTAAGTTTAGTTGCAAATTTATAATTATCAGTTGATGTTGTTAAATATACGATACCATACCGACTATTACTACCTATTCTGTGTTTGAGAATTAAACGATTATTGGCAAATAAATATTCGACTTGATTGCTTTTTCTGTAAACTGGATGTAAACATTCCTTTTTACTAATTTTATTAAAAGTAGTTCTTGTTTTATTATATAAATAATGTCTATTATAATAATCACCTATATTTATTATTGTATTTTTTTTACTAAATGTTCTGGAATTTGTATTCATATCTAATTTAGATTAATAAAAATATTAATATTCATACCATTTCTTTTTCTTTTTATTTTCTTCTGAATTAGAGCTGCTTTCATTTCCGAATAACTTTTGAAACCAACCCTTCTGTTTTTTTGGTGGAACTTTGGCTTTAATTTCTTCAATCTTTTTCATTAATTTATCATCCAAATATTTCTTTGCTTTGGGGTCAAGAGATGGAACTGATACCTTCAATTGACCTTTGTTTAATGAAATTGATTCAGGGGCACTCATATGTCCCTCATATCTATTTTTTGCTTTATTGCCAAAAGAAAAGGAATCGGTTACTGGTTTTATTCCTTTCGATTGATATTTAACATCCGCTTGTTTTAATAATTCAATTTCCTTTCTTGTGAGATTTTTAGCATATTTATCCGGATACATTTCTCTATGTCTTTTGGCAGACTCTTGTCGGTAAATCTTTTCTATCTTCTTATTTAATTCACCATCTATTATCTTAGAAGGTGGTTTATTTCTTTTACCTCTTATCCAATCAAACCATCCTTGTTCCTGGTCTTTTAGATATTTAATTTTAGATGGCGCACTAATAGTTTTACGAGATATAGCTTTTCGCATTCTCTTCATAGGTGAGCTTTGTGTCAGAGATGCCATTTTACGTGGTTTCTCTAATTCCCTTAAAACCTCATCAATCTTATGTTGGGGGAATTTATGTCTAATAACCTTTACAGGTATTTTTCTTCCTTTATATTTCTGAACTTTTGCCAATTTATAAATTTTATTACCCATTTTAAAACGATTTACATCCTCTTTCTTTTCTGATGATTTAACCGACTCAGCCGATTCAAATGGAGTAGATGTTCTTTTCCCCTTCTTGGAGGATTCAGCCGATTCAAATGGAGTAGATGTTCTTTTCCCCTTCTTGGAGGATTCAGCCGATTCAAAAGAAGTAGATGTTCTTTTCCCCTTCTTGGATGATTTAGCCGATTCAAAAGGGGTCATTATTCTTTCCTTCTTGGATGATTCAGCTGATTCGAAAGGAGGAGTTACTACTTTTCTTTTTCTTTTTAATTCTATGATAGGAATATCATCCGAAGAAATAGGCGGTGTTACCTTTTTAACTTTTTTAACAGGAGGTTTTTTAGTTGTTGCTTTAGTTGTTGCTTTAGTTGTTGCTTTAGTTGTTGCTTTATAACAACATTTAACATTATGTTTATTTGTTTTCATAACAGGAAAATCATCAGGGCATTTATTATTCACGGGTCTACGAGCTTTTGGGCAAGATTTTATATTTCCAACTTTTTTATTACTTTCATAATAATCACAAGCCTTCTTTTTTATTTCAGTAGATTTCTTATTATACTCTTCTTTACATTCATCTGATGTTTTTCCTGATTTACCACAATGGGATATAAATTGAACATAAGGGTTTGGTTTAATACATTTCGTTTTATCCTTAGATAATACGCACTTGGGCTTCTTACAAACAATAGGCATATTCTAATTATAATAAATATAAAGTTATTTATCATTACTAAAATAAATAGCTATTAGAGTTCCTATAAAAGCCATAATTATACCTATAATGGATTTAAAATTCAAATGTTTTTTAAAATAAAAATAGACTAAAAATAGAGAAAATATGGGTGCCAGGTGAATTAAAGTAATAGCAATAGGAAGATTAACTTTCGATGATTTTCCAATTGTATAAAACATTAAATAATCACCCAAAATGGTTCCAATAATAACAGCAACTATAGCATATTTAAGATAATAATAATTATCGGAATTACTAAAATATTCCAAAACCTCATTCCTATGAATAAGTGTTAAACTTATTCCAACTATTGTATAAATAAAAGCCACAATAATGAAATAGATATTTAAAGGCATACCCTCTAAAGCAATTTTTCCAAAAATACTATCACTACTATATGCGAGAGCTGCCAGGATACCAGAAAGAATATATATCATCGTATAATCTACTTATATAAGTCCTATATTTATTATCATCATTTATATAAGTATTTAACATTTGACTATAAGCATTTATCGGATTTATATTTAAAACACCCATTGTTATGATATATAAAGCAGTTATTACATAAGTAACCTTTAATGTTTTAATATCAAAAATGGGGATTTTTAAATTAGCTTTCATCATGATTATTAGGATTGGGATTACTTTAAAGATGATATTTATAATCATAAACTTTTTAAGATTGTAAGCATTTGCTTTTTTATAAATTAAATATAAAAACTCCATAAATGTAATAATATAAGCAATAACCAATATCCAAAAAGGATTTGCGGATGTGATATTAAGAATAAATAGAAAAAACCAAATAAAAAACCAATAGGTTATTATTTCAACCATTTTTATCTATATTTAAGTTCTTAAAAATATTTACCCTTCATCTATTATTGTACATAGAAATGAGGCATTTTGAATTGGTGATATATAAGTAATATAATCAAAACTCAATGTTTTAACTACTTTCCAAGGCGCAATTTTTTGAAGATAGGTATCTTGAGGTAATCCAATAGCCCTAACATGAAGTTCTGAATTTCTATCACTTATCATAATTAAATAATCACATTCCCGAATGGTACTGTCATTAAATAAACTATCAAAAAGACTTGCATGAATTCTAAATTTATATAATTTAATAGTGTCCATTTGAATATATGAAATAAACTTACTCAATTGGATATTATAAGTATAATAAGTAATATTATCATAAATATATGAATTAACTGTGGTAAAATAAAATGTGGTTTTTTTACAGTAATTTTGATTAATAATAGTCAATAAATAATTATTGATATTAATAAATGAATTAATTGTATTGGTAATATTATTAATAGTATCTCGAATGTTATTGGACATGTTATCAATTGTAGTTTCAATACTTATATTATTTATATATAAACCACCTGTATTTATTATACCACTTACGTCTAAAGGATATCGCGGGTTTGAATTATTAATCCCAACTTTATTATCAATAATTATAAAAGGTACAGTTAATTGAGGATTTTCTGATATATATGAAATTTCCATATTACTATTTCTACCAATAACTGAAAGTCTATCAAATTCCGTGCAATTTGATAATACATTATTAACAACAGGGATTGTATTATGAGCAGTATAAGATATTTCAATATTACTTAATCGTCCTTTAACAAATAAACTTTCAAAATCATATACTTGATAAACTTCTGTTAGAGGTCCTATTTTAGGTTCTAAATAATTATCTCTTAGATTTCCATTATCCAAATCATTAACATTATTCGCTTTTAAAAATCCCGCGATTTGAAGGTTATTATTATAAAAGTTATTTTTGATAAACTTCTTAGATGTGCCATTATTAAAGTTATCTGTAGTTATATTTGAACTTATAACTTTTAAATAATCATTTATTCCTCTGTTTTCATAATAATAAAAATTTGATGTTCCTTCTTTATATAATTCAGTATTTGTATTAAAATAAATGATATCAGTAATTTGGTTAGAGAATTTATAATAAATATTACTGCCTTCACGAATTTTATCAGAAATAAGTGAATATTTATCCTGATTATTAATGTTACTAAAATAATCATTTGAGGTTCCTTGAATTATAAAATCAGTGGTTGGTATATTTGAATTAAAATAATTATAAATATTATAATCCGTAACATACAAATTACTATTTCCCTGTTTTAAAAAATCTGTGTTTATGAATCGAATATTTGAATTCAAAAGTGATTGATTATAATAAAGATTGGATGACCCTTCTCTAATATAATCAGTATTACTAATATTAATCTTGATTAGACTTCCATTATAATAAAAATTGGAAGACCCTTCTTTAATAAAATCAGTATTTATATTCGATGGATTATAATAGAGATTCGAAACCCCCTCTTTAATAAAATCTGAGTTTAAAGTTAAAAGATAATTGGATGAATTACTATAATAGTCATTTGATGAATAAAAACGACCACCACGAATATCATCTGTAGTAATCAAACGTAGATTTGAATAAAAATTACTTGAATATTTATCAAAACTAAAATAATTATTACTATTTCCATTTTTGATATCATTAGTTGAAAATGATTGAAGATAAGAATAGAAAATTTTAGATATGGAATGAATATTTAAGTAAAGATTATTTAACCCCTCTTTTAAATTATCAGTAGTATTATTACTTATATTAATATTTGTAATTAAACTACCGTCACCTGTCAAATTTGCACTTTCAAGGTTATTACAAATAATATGTTCTGTAGTATTAATATCAGTAATAACCGCTTTACTTAACTCAACCCATTCAAGATTACCATTTGCATCGGTAGATAAAAATGAATATTCATAGTTTGGTGCTAATGGTAAATTATAAATAATATTTTGATTTGTATTGGTTATAAATGAAATAGATGTATTAGTATCATTCTTAATTTTAAATACAGATGAAATAAAATTATTTCCCATATCGAGATTATTGGACGTAAAGTAGTTATTAGATGAAGACCCTAAAATGATAGGTAAATCCTTATATATACCACAACCAATATAAATACCTCCATCATCTTTACATAAGAGGTCGTCTATATTTAAGGAAAATTTATTATTACGAATGGCATTACCAATGACGATGGAATTATTTACAGTTGAGATATTTGAATTGCCTATATTAATGTTTGCTTTAAGATTTGAATTATAACTACCAATGGATGTTTCAGTTATCCCTTGATTAAAAATTCCGATATCCAATGAACCATTACTATTTAAAAATAATTGGGGGTGCTGTTTATCATTAGTAATAACAATTCCATTTGAATTATCACGAATATTATAACCAATATTAATACTTTCAGTGTCGATTTTATTATTGGATACTTGAATATCACCAATACTTATAACCTTATCCCTATCTAAATATTCACTACCAGCATTCGCTCCAATGAATATTGAATTATTTAATCCAATTCCAATTTTACCTGCATTATTACCAATGATTAAATTATTACTTCCCTTATTTATTTTTGCTGCATATTGACCCATATAGATGTTATTAAAATTAAAAATAGAAAGGTCTGAAAAAATATCTGTTTTTACAAAACCATCAGGTGATATTTTACTCATATTTACCTATAAAAATAAAAAAAATTATATTTAAATAGAACGATGAATTTTAAAAAGTTTGTTAATATGGACGTTAATTTACAAGATTTTACGAATGTTTATAATTCCTATGCCAATACCAAAAATAATTTTGGAGGTGGGTATGTAAAGGTTAAAGATTTATTAAAACAAAACGGTGGCAAATTAAAAATCACAAAAAAAAGCTCTAAAAAGGGAGGCGCTGTAGCTGACGCAGATGCCCGCAAAAATATTTTTTATGATTATCAACCATCAGGTAATATAACTAATGTAAATACATTCTCTGATTTAACTGTAAAACAACAAGCATCTCCTCAAATCTCTGCCACTTATAGAGGTATTTTTTAATAAACCTCGAGGTTATTATTGTCAGCAGGTCTATATTTCGTATCATCTAAATAATAAATGCCTTTCTTTTGATAAGCATATTTCTCCAGAACAATAATCATAGCTCTTGTATGTTTTTTAAAATCTTCAATTGTTTTTTTAATTTCATCATATGGATTAAGTTTATAAATATATTTTAGTTTTATGGGAGTTATTAAATAAGATGAATATAATTCCTTTATTATTGCCGTTCTTGTATTCATAAAAGTCGAAAAATAATCATTCATATCATATCTGTCTCCCAACATAAAGATGTATAATTTCATTAATTGTTCAAATAAAACAATTAAATTTGAAAATTTGTGTGAATCAAAAATCTTTATGAAACGGATATTAAATAATAAATCAATCATTTGCTTATCATTATTTAAATATGAAATCACATTACGTTCATTATTATTAGTATTGATATCAGTCTCAAGTGTGGTAATTTGATTTTTATAATTAATTTTGAGTTTATTATTATAATCCTCAATGAAATTATAATAATAATACCCAATGATAATAATAATGATGATTGCTATTAATATGGATGGATTTTTATTGGAAATAAGAAAGAAAATAAGCGCAAGTATAAAAATAGCAAAATAATAATTATAAATAATCATTAAATAGTTGCTCCGTCTATAAAATATATAACAAAAGATAATATAATTAAAATTATACCTATATAAAATAATCGCTTTTCGTGAAAAAAGATTTGCATAAAGGTTGTTAGATAGCTATCCTTATTGTAATTATCGAATACACGAATCACATCATTAATGATATCTATCATTGTCTGCATTGTATTTTGATAAAGTTCAATGATTGAAAAATTAAAAAAATCATTTTCATCTCTCCTTTCCTCTTTTTTAAGTATTTCAGGTATTCTCTCTAATAATTGATTAAACTTCTTTTCTACCTCTTGCTCAATTATTTTATTTTCACTCATTATTACTATTATAATATTAAATAATATTCATCATATCACTTGTTGATAATAACATTCGGCGACAACAATAGCGAGTTAAACCAAGATTATCCAATATTTCTTTTGAATGAATAGTACTGAAAAATTTATAATCAGGGTCATCATTAGTCTTTCCTTTTTTCTCCAATTTAGCCACTTCTTCAACATAATAATCATACTTATCAGCGATTACTTTAGCACAAGTAAAACAGCGAATCGGAACAATCATTTATATCTATATTATACATATAAATATATCATTTTTTTTTATATTGTAAATATTAGATAATGGAAAGTAACCCCTTATATCGCTTATATATGCAATTAAATGATAAGGTTGATTTATTAGCCGCTCAAGGAGTTTCAGCTGGTTCTTCATCTACAACCGATGTTAGTGATATAGTAGTTCGATTAAGACAATTAGAAAATCGTCCATCCCTCGAAGGTGTAATTCATCAATTATCAAACTCCATTGAAGAATTAAAAAGAGAAAACGAAAGCTTGAAGTCTCATTTAGAGTGTTTAAATAAATTTGAAAATATTGAAGCACGTCTTTATAACATCGAAGTTGAACCCAAAGTTAATATTGAACCTCTTAATGCTCGTGTTGCTAATCTCGAAAATTCAGGTGTAAATGACATTGTAGCCAATCTTCAATCTCGGATGAATAATACTGAACAATATACTAATGTCATCCCTGATTTATCTTATCGTGTAAGTGAATTAGAGAAACGTCCTGAATTAAGCCAACGATTAAATGCTGTTGAAGCCACTGTCGCTGGTTTAAACTCCACGACGACTCCTTAAATAAGCTTTTACTTTTAATGGTTTTAAGTAAATTTAAGGAAAAGTCATATCTATATAATTATTAACAAATATGAAAACAGATATTGGAATTTATATAATAACATCCGAACATTTAAAATTACGATTTAATCATTTAAATCAGCAAATTGTTCGATTAAAGGGATTATTTGATAAGGCCGATTATAATTATCAATTCTTTCAAATTAATAATCCTTCATCGAATGAAATTGAAAAGAATCTGGATAAATTTAAGGATAGGGTTCAAATAAATAAAGATGAAATAGTGGATAATGATTTTAAAAATCTGGTATCACCTATAAATACCAGTCAACTATCAAACTTTATGAAACATCAGAAAGCACTTGAAATGATTAAGGATGGTAAAACTAAAATAAATTTTATTATTGAAGATGATATTATGATTATTGATGAATTTGCAAATAATTTCCTTGATTTATTAGAAAAAATAAAAACACAGGATTTCGATTTAATATTTACATCTGTAGCCATTAATGATAATTCATCAGAATTTAAGTTTATTAAATCTCTTGAATATTTCAAGGTTTTAATCGCAAAGAGCTCTTATTTTATTACTAATGACTGTGCTGCCAATTTACTAACTTATTTCGAAAAAATTAAATTTAATTATAAAATCAATATATCTTATTATATTTGGGAAAATAAGGAAACTGTTAAAAGTTTCATTTTTAATAAGAATCTTTTATTTGAAGGTTCTAAGATTGGCTTATTTTCGACAAGTATAAATAATAACAACTTTCTATATCAAAATGGGGAATATGTAAAATTGGCTCAGTTAATAGGAAATCACGAATATTTAGATGATGAGGTTGTAAAAAAAGCAGAAGAAATTTATAATTCCTCCGGTAAAAATAATCCAGACTTTCAACATTCATTGGGTTTGGTTTATTATAAAAATAAGAATTATAAGAAAGCCAAGGAAGTTCTCATTGAAGCCATTTTAAATTTAAAAAAGACAGATGGTTTTATTTGTCAACATAACGAAGCTCTTAATAATTGTATTAATATGCATCAATTTGAACAATCAGATATTGAAAACGTTTTAAAACTTCCTGGTATCTATTCATAAATTTGTATTAACTTTGAATTAACTTTAAAAAAAAACTGATTTTATTTTTATTCATTAATCATCACCAGAAAAATGAGCGATTTCTGCGAATCTGTTTGTTATTATATAACGAGGTCTATTGTGACCTTAAAATCAATGGAAAGGAATATGATTCGCTTAAAAATCAATGATGTGGGTGATGATACTTTCCGAATGGATTTCGAATCCTTCTTTAGTGGTCATATTATCAGTTCAGAAGAATATGCCTGTTTGGTCTCCATTGACGAACTTTATTACCTCATCGCTTATAATTATTCAAGTGTTTCAGAGGGCATCATTGATTTGAATTTCGATATAAGGAAATATTCGGATAGAAACGAAGCATTGAATGATTTCAATTCATTGGAGAATATCTGAAATTAAGATTTGTCATTTATAATACCTTCCAACACCCTTATTTTTTCATTAAGTTCTTTTATAGCATTTATCAACAAAGGGGTTAGATTCCCATAAGCAACTGATTTAAGGTCTGTTTCTGGATTGTAATTAACCACTTGAGGAATGATTGGCTCTACTTCTTGAGCAATGAGACCTATATGACTACTATTATCATTGATATTTACGTATTCAACTCCATTTAACCCATTTACCTTGATTAAAGCATTTTCAATAGTTTTAATATCTTTTTTAATTTTCCTATCACTGGTCTGATATAAACGTCCATATAAATTAGCATCTCCATTTTCATAAATAATGAGGGTATTTGCCGGACAATTCCAATGAAGTTTAAGCTGTTGTTTCCAAGTTCCGGGATTATTATTGGTACCAAAGTCCCCTAAAGCAACAAAATTGGCATCTCCATATCCTAATTTGAAATGTCGCTGAAAAGTTGAGCCAGAGTTTTTTCCAATGATTAGGAATCCCGAACTATTTAAAATAGAACTATTTCCAATACATAAATTAGTATCATTTCCATTTGTAATAGGATTATTATTACCAATACCAACGTTCCCATTTGATTTTATTCTTACTCTTTCAATGAAATTGGTGTTTCCGTAAGTAGAATCTGAACTATTAATTCTGATGGAAATTCCTTCATTAGCACTCCCTGCATCTATAAAAGCGGTAGAACTATCATTAAAAATTCTAAGATAATTACGTTTATCAGTTGTCATAGTTGCTATCACACCATTTACGTGTAATCGTTCTTGTGGAGAAATAACCCCTACTCCTATATTTGAATTAATAATGATATTATTATGAAAAGTAGTGATTGTATTTCCATTTCCCAAGTCTCTTCCAATATTTATATTTGAGTTATTAAAATAAAGAAATGATGATTTATAGGTCGACGTTGAAATACTAATTTCTGTGTTAGTAAGACAATCAAAATTAAGATTATTATTAATATTTAAGTTATTGGAATTATCAATTCGCAAAGCTTGTCTAATATTACAAGTACCACTACCTATGATAAGATTTGTATTTTCATTATTAATTATCGAATTTTTAAATATAGATAATCCATTTATATTCGAATTATCACTAATTCTTAGCATCACATTCTGATTATGAATATGGAGATTCGCTGTTGGATTCGTAATACCAATTCCAATAAAACCACCCGATTTAATCCTCATTCTTTCATCTGAAAGACCTATCGTAGTTGTATCCATCGAATTTCTTGTTAAAAATAGTAAATCTCCTGTATCAAAATCCCCAGTTTTTAAATGACGTATACCACATTTACACCAATCCACATCATCGGTATTTAGAAAAATCGAAGAGATTTTTAATGAAGATGTATGAATAGTAGATTTTGGATTTGAAATACCAATACCTATATTACCATTGTTAGATATATATAAAATACCCTGATTACTTGAATTATTCCATTGATATCCATCTGTACTTCTATAAAAACTTCTTGAATTACTTGAGAAATAAACACGAGGATTTCCATCAATTGTTCTATGCCATTTATTTATTTCAGGTCTTATTTCATTCATAAGAACCTCGCCATTGAAATTAAAACCCCTTATTTCATTTTCATTTATCATTTGAATATAATTTGAATTATTTTGAATACCAATAGACCCCAAAGGTAATGAATTAGAGTTGTAAAATGAAAATTGAGAATTATTAATATTTATAAATTGATTGGTATCATCATTGATTCTTAAAATACCATTTTTAATCTCAAATCTTTCTTTAGGATTATCGGTGCCAATTCCAATATTTGAATTTTTAAAATGAATGATATCAAATGAATTAGCATCATTAATCATAAAAGCTTTATATCCAAATGTAGAAGGAACTATTTTAAAAGATGAGTTAGAAGTTGCTCTTACAACTAATGCCATTTTTATATTATCTCATAGAAATTAAAAAATGATTTTTATTGATATGTAAATAGTTATTGATGAGTGACAGTTGTATTCGTTTATATGAACAAACAATTGATATCTTAGTTTA
>JACCED011063137.1_pt1 | contig 11896 bp, 9 predicted proteins | sample 7455021 | NCBI WGS metagenome assembly JACCED01 (sample SAMN15323456, study PRJNA562643) | freshwater metagenome | isolation source: river surface water | place: USA:Blue River Watershed | collected 2017-08-19
ATAGAATAACCTGTAGAGATAGATTTCCAAAAGAATCTATAACTTGATCTCACCATAAAATATAGAAAGCCTTTAATTTAGTGAATCCATTGAAATCTGTAGCAGCTGCAACAGTATATGCTCCAAAATTTCTTACAAAGCACCACTCTCCAATTTCCAATTCAGGTAATTGTAAATTTTCACATATTTTATCTATACCATCACAGGTTGGACCAAATAATATAGATTGATATTTTCTACCATCTCTTTCATTGTAAGGTAAAATATCCGGTTTTTGATGGTCGAAATAGATACAATTAAAGGAACCATAGATTCCATCATTCAAGTAATAATAACATAATTTATCTCTCTCACCTTTCTCATTTTTAATCATTTTAACTTTCTTACCAATAATATTAACCATTAAAGTATGACTAGACTGAATAAAATAACGTCCTGGCTCTGCTATTAATTTTAATTTAGGTTTGTCTTTATTTTCATTGAATTTATCTATGAAATAATCATTTGAAAAGAATTCATTCAATCCTTTATCGATATTTCCCTTAATTCCATGTAAAAATTCAACGGATTTATCATCTTGTAATCCAGTAAATCCTCCTCCAATGTCCAACATATTCATATTCAATCCAATATCTTTTCCTAAATCAAAAACTGTTTTGGCTATCTTTAATGCAGTGTAATATTGCTTAGCATCTCCACATCCACTCCCAACATGAAAACAACATCCAATCACATTTAAATTCATATTCTTAGCAAGTTGTAATAGCCCATTTACTTCCTCAGTATCCACTCCAAACTTTTCACTAAATTTACATAATGATGCTTTATCATCAACTTTCAATCTAATAAGCAATTTACAATTGGGGTGGTATAATTTAATTTTGTATAATTCATATTCACTATCAAATACAGTTGTATCTACATCCATCGAACGAGCATATTGGATGCTTGAACTTTCTTTATAAGGATTTGCATAAATAACATTATCAATATTATTTACATATCCTTTTACTAAGTCAATTTCATTTTTACTAGCTACATCAAATCCAACTCCTAATAAGCCTAAAAGTTGGCAAATCACTTTATTTGGGTTGCATTTCACTGCATATCTAGGCTCTATATAAGGAAAAAGCTCTCTCCAAAATTTTAATTGATGAATTATATCTCCCAAATTTATAATGTAAAAGGCAGTACTGGGGCTATTTTTCTCAAAAATAAGCTCAATGATGTTGTAAATATCTAAGTCTTGTGACTCCGGGATAACTACATTATTATCTTTCAAAAAAAGAGATAATTCGGAATACTCTTTCTCTATGTCAATCATTTTTCTATTTATATTTTATTTTTTTTAAGCTATTTCATGTAATTCTATCATTGGATTACCAGGTCTATATTTATAATATAGAATCATAACAGTACTAATTAAGCTCATTAGCCAAGAAACAAGGACATCCCATAATAAATAATAAAAACAATAAGAGCACCAAATTACACTAGATGCAAAACGCATCCATAAGAACCAATAAGAAATATCGTTCGCTCTTTTAGTTTTATAAGTGTGATACATTTGAGGAATATTATAAACAACACTTAGAATATTTCCAATTGTTATTAAAACTCTAAAAAAATAATCCATTTATTAAATTAGAAATTCAATATTTTTTTATACTATTTTATAATGTACTCATACTTAGAAGAAATAAATATAAATAATTTATCAAAAGAAATTTATAATGCTATAAATAATATCCAACCTGATTTTGAAATAATTAGCTCTCTACTACAAAACAAATCATTTTTAAATAATAACAAAGACTTTTTACAATTGATTGGTATAAATTTAAATCCTTATCAATTAAGAATGTTTTTAACAATTTTAATGATTAAACATTGTCCAAATGAAATATTAAACGAAATCAAGGAAGTTGAAGAAAATTTAATTATGAATGGTAATATTTTATTAGATTCCTATATAAAATTATTGCATAATTTAGTAGAAATTGAGAATTTTAAACAAAAATTGGATAATTTTTTGATGTTATTCCAATCTTGGAAAGATCAAGATAAAAATAAGTTTATATTTGTATTATCATCATCATATAATGAATTAAAAACAACTAAAAAAATGATTGAGTCAAAAAAATTTGCAACAGATGAAGAAAAAGAGATTGCAAAGATATGGATTGATGAAATTGAGAAACAAAAAAAAAGTTTAGAAAAAGCAGTTTATCAAATTGGGGGAGAGTTAGGAATAGAAAAAATGTTGGATGGTAGCTTTTGGTTAGATATTATATCTATTGATTTCAAAAATTCTATTGAAGTTAATTTTAAAAAATCATTTAGAAATAAATTAATTGAAGAAATTGGAAGTGATAAATGTCCATTTACTATTATTAAATGTTTAAAAGAGATAAAAAATTCTTTATCAAAAAATTATAATATAGATAAAAAATTAAAAATAGAAATATTAAATTTTAATTTACCTGAGGAAGAACAAAGAAATTTAATAAAATATAATCTGGAAATTTTTAAAAATGAATTAAACATTGATTATAAATTGGATGATAATAAGGAAAATATTATTGATTTTTTATTAATGATTTATGATAGAATTGGAAAATAAATCTAATACATATTATGAAAAGAAAAAGTGTATTTAATATATTATTTATTTTAGCCCCTCTTGCTTTACTAATTATAATAATTGTTAATCTATATTTTTATTTCAAATTTAAAACAGTAACTTATTACAAATGTCCAGAGAAACCCCATGCAGAATTATTGAATAGTGTATTAAGTAATAATAGAATTTTAAGAGATGATAAAAATTATAATTTTTTTATGCCGTGTGGATATAATTTTGTAGAAGATGAATTAGCAGATATGAAAGTACCTAAATCTAAATTTATTTTTGCATTAGTAGGTTGTGATCAAATAGTTAGCAAAAACAATTTATGGGAAGTTTTACAAAATAAATTTGGGAGAGAATATGCTAGCAAAATTATGCCAGAATCATTTATCATAGAAGATCCCAAAGAATATGCAATGGCTAAAGAGAGAGTAAAAGGTGGTGTAGTATTGATTTCTAAGAAGAACTTACAAAGAAAATTAGGATTAAAATTAGTGTTCAATGAAAAAGATCTAGAAGATGCTAAAAAAGAAGATTTTAAGGTTGCACAAGTATTTTTAACAAATGCTAGAACTATTAAAGATCGAAAAATGAATTTGAGAGTTTACTATGTAATTGTTAAAAAGAATAATGATATAAGATTTTACGTAAATACAAACGGTAAAGTACTTTACACTAAAGATAAAACAAGTGGTCCAATTAAATTTGAATCTCATATAACTAGTTTCCAAATGGATCCAGATTTATATGAGAAAGAAGATTTACCACATAGTTTTCGTGATTTGCATAAATTCTTGGGAGCCAAAGATTATAAAACTATATGGAAAAAAATAATGATGAAATTAAAATTATTCTCAGACGCAGTATATCCTGTTTTCAAGGATGATAAATTCAAAGATAAAACTTGTTTTCAGTTATTTGGTATGGATGTAATTTTAGATGGAAATGAACCTTATATATTAGAGGTTAATAAAGGTCCAGATATGATCCCTAAATGTAAAAAAGATGAAGAATTGAAGAAAAACATCTATGAAGAAGTTTTTAATCTTGTTGGACTTATTCATCGTCCATTTAAATCAAATAATTTTATACCTATTTATTCGACAAAGTACACATAATATCTTTGCTATTTTGAGGTGGCAATACAAATGTTGTCTTATTGCAGGGTGGTCCATAAATACCATTAAAAAAGCTTCGATCCATCAAATAATCATTCTCCATATTTTGCTTCTCAAAATTACACAACCAACAACCATTTAGAACATTGTAGAGAGCAGGGTCCATATTTTTAGGTACTTCAACTTTTCCCCAGTATTTTTTATCCCAAGGAGTACAGCTATCACAATAATAATTATTCATATAATCTATTTTAGAAATAAAATTTATTTCTAATACTAAAATAATATGTTCTACGATTTAGTTCAAAAGCTTCTTTATAAGAGCGTTAAACAACAACAAAATGGCGGTGGCAAAAATGTGCAGCCAGCTGGAGAATACAGCAACCTTAGTCTTTTTTTTACGATGTTAGCTATTTTCATCATCAAGGTTTTATTAGTTATGATTTCTTACAATATTGTGGCTCCAAAAGTACTTGAAAAATGGGGTAGAGATCCATCCAAATTTCGTCCATTATCATTTGTTGAGTGTATTTTTATTGTTATATTGTTCAATAATTTATTCTCAAGATTCTAAAAAATTGATTACTAATTGGGCTATTTTTTTAAAGTCAATAAAATGATCTCATTTTTATTTGATAGTCAATATAAAAATGAATCTTCATTTTTATGTGATGGATGTGGATCATATTTGAAAGATAAATTTCATCCAATTTACTGCCAGCACCATATTAAATGTGAATTTTGTGGAATAACAGAAACTATTAAAGGAAGTATTCATTCATACAGGTGTCCAAAATGGTACTTTGAGTATAATCAAAGAAGAATAAGTTTATGTGAAAAGATGATGTGTGAAGGAAAATTCTCACTGGAAAAATTTCGAATGGCAAATATAACATTTTTTGACAGTCTTGTCGTGAAGCGATCTATACATGGTGCAAAAGTTGTATCAAAAGAAAGATGTAATATTTGCTATGAGGAATCATCAGATTTGAAAATAAAATGTGAACATTATTTTCACAAGGGTTGTCTTGAAGAATGGCTGCGAATTTCTTCAAAATGTCCAATTTGTAGGAAAAATTTTATTAGATAGATTTTATTTTATAGTTATATTATAATGAATAATAGTAATTTAGAAAGAAATAAAGCAAATAATTTGAATCAATCTATAACTAATAATTCATCTAATAACAAGAATGTTCCAATCGAAAGAAATATTAAATTAAATAAGAATAAACTTTTTAACAAGATTGGAATTCTTGATCCGGAAGGATTAAGTCCAAATCCCCTAACTGGAGAACCCTACAAAAATTTATACTTTGATCCTACTAAAAATGTTTCAAAAGATAATCCCACTTATTTATCTTTGGCAAAAGGATGGTCAATTTTCCCAATGTATACTATAAAAGAAGAAGCATTGGAAGCTATTTATAATAATCAAGTTATCCTAGTGATATCTGGAACTGGGAGTGGTAAAACTGTTTTAACTCCAAAATTCGTTTTACACGCTCTCAATTATCAAGGAAGAATTGGAATAACTAATCCCAAAAGACCACCAACTAAAGAAAATGCAAAATTTGCTGCGAAAACCTTGGACGTTGTTTTAGGTGAAGAGGTTGGAATGAAATATAGAGGTTCTGATGCCAAATATTATTCCTCTTCCAAATCCAAATTAATTTACACAACTGATGGATATATAAGAGCTCGATTGAAAAATGATCCTCTTTTAAAAGAATTCGACTGTATTATTATTGATGAGGCACACGAGAGAAATGTACAAATTGATCTTTTGCTTCTCCAATTGAAAGATTTAATTCAAATAAGACCGGATTTTAAATTAGTTATAATGTCAGCAACTGTGAATGAAAAAGTTTTTATTGATTATTTTCCTAAGAATAAATTTAAATTTGCGATGGTGAATGCAGGAGAAAGACCAAATTTCCCAATCCAAGAATATTTCTTAGAGGAATTTACTAATTTTAAAAAGCCAATCAATAAGTTTGATGCTCAAGGTAATTTAATAAATGCAGATGATTACGTAGAAGTTGCAGTTGATCAAGTAATTAAAATAATGGGCAATACTGAGAAAGGAGATATTTTGGTATTTTTTACTGGTTCCAAAGAGATTCAAGATGGTTGTGTCAAATTGCATAATAAATTGCAGCAAATAAATAAAAATAAGAATGATAAATTATTTTGTCAAGCATTTTCTGCAAGTACTCCCTCAGAGATGCAGGATATCTTAACTAATGCGGAGAAATATAAAGAAAACGGAAGATATACTCGCAAAGTTATTTTTGCGACTGAAGTTGTAGAATCTTCAATAACATTTTATGGATTGGATTTCGTAATAGACTCCGGTTTGAAAAATTACGATAATTTTTATTCTGAGAAGAACTTACATGCATTGGAGAAAAAATATATATCTAAGGCTTCTCATAGACAGCGTAAAGGAAGAACTGGAAGAACAGGACCAGGAACTTGTTATAACTTATTCACTAAAGAGGAATATGATAAATTTTTAGATTACCCTCTCCCACCAATTTTAACAGAAGATATATCAGATTCTCTCTTACAATTTATATCATCTCCTGAGTATGTTTCTAATGTTAAATTTCCATTTAAATATGAGCATAAAGGAGGTGAAAATAATATCCAATTAGTAAATAAAAATAAAAAGAAGGGAAAATTAGTTTTGAAACCTCAAGAAGAATATGTATTGAAACCACTTCCACTTAACCAATATTTGGAAAAATTAATCAAACCACCACAAGAGGATTCAGTAAAAAGGATGTTGGATAGATTGATTGCATTAGGTGTCATAGATGTTAAAGATAATATTGGAACAGTATCAGATTTAGGTAGAGCTATGGCAGCTTTTGATACTTACCCAGAGATAGCAAGAATGCTAATAGCTGGATATAATTATCATTGTAGAGATGAAATTTGTATATTAGCTGCAATTTATAATATGGAGGATTTTCGATATAAAATGGATTCTATCTTTTTGCGTTTCAAACCATCGTCAAAAGATGAGAGAGTAAAGAAAGAAGAAAAAGCAAAATATGATCGCATCAAAAAGAAATGGACTAATTCAATGGGTGATCAATTTAGTTTATTAGATATTTATAATGAATTTTATTTAAGAAGATATGATACAGTTGATAGAAGAACTGGTCGTATCATAAAAGATAAAAAAGGTAATGCAAAAGAATGGTGTAAAGAGAATTACTTACATTATAATACATTGGAAAAGATTAAACAAGAGGCAAAAGATTTGCAAAGAAAATTTGGTCAAGTAATAAGAATTTACAGAGAAAAACATCCAGAAAATAGACCAACACATTTATTTCTGGATTATCCTCCACAACTTAGTGATAAAAAAGATGAAAATATATTAATGGCAATCCTAGATGGATATTATATAAATTTATTGAAGAAGACTGGTGAGAGAAGATACACTAATTGTTTCCCTCCAGTAAAAACAACAGCTGGATTAACAAGGGATTCATTATTCGCAGGTGTCAAAACAAAATACAAATACGCATTGTATAGTGAATTGAAGGGAATATTTGGAAGTATTAATTATTCAATAGTTTGCAAGGTACCTCCATCATTAATTAAAAAAATAATGGAGAGTAGAAGAGGTAAATACGTTGAAGACTGTTTTAAGAAAATGGAAGAAGAGAAGCAAGAAAAGAGAACTCAAAAAAAAGGTAAATATCGAGGGAAAAGTAGGTCTAGAAGTAGAAGCAAAGGTAAATCTAGAAGTAGAACTAGAAAATAAAATCTTAAATAAAATATGATTATAGTCTATTTTATTATTTTTCTTCTAATTATTTTAGGGATATTTTCAATTCAAAATAAATTTAATAGTAAAAATAATTTATCTTATGTTTGCATATTATTTGTAATATCAATTACTGTGATTTTCATATTTAGTAGATCTTTTCCTAAAAAAATTGAGAATTTTCAAAGTGAAAAAATATCAGGCAGAACTATTTGGCTTTTATGGCTACCTGGTTGGGATAAAGCTCCATTAATTACTAAAAAAGTAAAAGAATCCTGGGAAAAATTAAACCCAGAATGGAAAGTTGTTTCATTAGATGAAAATAATTTTAAAAATTATATTGATATCAACTTAAGTACCAAAGATTCTAATGAGAAAAAAAAAGATTTTTTAAAATTAAATATTCTTGCTAAGCATGGTGGTATCTGGGCTGATCCGCAAGTATTATGTATGATGCCGGTTGATGATTGGATATACGATGTTCTTGACCCAACTGGTTTCTGGATGTATCATGGTGATAAATACGGAGTGGGACCAGCATCATGGTTTATTATTACTATTAGACAATCTTATATTATCCAAAAATGGTGTTATGCTTGTGATGCACTTTGGGGTAGAGGTGAAAAAATTAATATAGATAATGTTTTTATAAATTTATGTAAAATAGATAAAAAATTTTCTCAAGAATGGGATGATACTCCTTATCTTTGGTGCCAAGATAAAGGTGGTGCAAATACTTTGATAAAAGATATGAATGATATTGATCAAAATAATAAAAAATTAATAATGAAAAATCCACCCTATGTTATTAACAATGTTTCGGGGGTGGACCACTTAAGTAAGGGCACTAACATTTGGACTGCGATAGAAGAAGCATTGGGACAAAATCATGCGCCATATCCTATGCATAAATTTAATTACTCAAATAAACCTAAAACTTTTAAAGATAAAGTTCATGTGGCTGCAGATTGTGGACATGATGATGGAGTAAAAATAATGAGTGATATTTGTAATACTAATAATATTGAAATGGTAATATATGATAAATGTAATTTTTGCAAACACATTCCTGATGGAATTTACTGTAGACCTTTAAGGAATACAGGAAGGGAACAAGCAACATATTTATATTTTGTTATTAAACATTACAACAATTTGCCAAATATTATATTCTTTTGCCCAGCAAATACCAAGCATAATAGAGTTAAAAAATTAAAAGCGATGATAGAAAATAATGGCTTAAATTGTGGAGATGGTAAAGTTGATCCATCTGGAGGAAAATTTATTATTGATAAATATGAGGGTAAAAAAGTTGATCCAGCATTCATAAGACCATTTAAAAACTGGTTCGAGTATTATATAGATGATCACAATAAAGCTGAGAAACCTTGTTGGAATGGTACAATGAGGACAAGCAAGGAGAGGATAATGCGAAATCCATTATATAAATTTATAAATTTATACAAAACTTTGATTGATACAAATAATCCTGAGTCTGGACATTTTATGGAGAGAGCAATGGCAAATGTTTTCTAATTTCAATATTTTTAATTTTTAGATATTTAAAAATATTTTAATATTATAAACAAATGACAGATTTAAATAATGCCAAATCAATTATAACAACAATCTTGACAAATAAATTAAATCTTGAAAATAGACGACTTTATCAAGAAATTTATAATGTTATGTCTGGAATACAAAATAATTACGAAAATAAAGTTTTTAAAAAAGATAAATATTCTGTTTTGATGGAAAAATTGGATGAAGTATTAGTTCATTATAGAGAGATAAATGATCTTTTAGATTATTCTTCCCAATCTTCCATTGAAGAATCATTAGATAAAATTTATGAATTACGTAAAAAGGTTGTTGAAATTACATCAGAAGGTGGTTGCAAAAGAATATCTCAAATATTATCTTTATATTTAGGATATGATTATGAATCAAATCTCTCTGATAAATATTTAAAACTTTTAGAATTCTATGATAATTTTTTTGTTCCAACATCTTCTTCGATTGAACAAGAAACTGTAATAACAAGTGTTGAAATATTACCTTATCCCAAGAAAAATAATAGTGCAAATAAATCTTTTTTAGAAAAAATAGAAGGAGCAGATATTTATTTTCCATTTACGAATAAAAATATTGTAATAAGTGGATATTTTAACAAAGATCCATTGAATATTACTAGAATTGGAGGAACAATTGGAGATAAGTTGAAGAAAACACAAGACCAAATAAAATTTCTATCAATTGAGGATAATTTCAAAAATGGATTCTTAAATCAACTTTCATTGAGAGATTTTTTATTGAATAATGAAGTTGAGATAAGTGATATGATTGGGAATGCACATAAAGATTTACTTAAATATCGTACAAAACCACTTTCTCTTCTTGTCAAAGAATTCATAACAGGTAACACTGAGAAACAAAGATATATTTTAACATTATTTTTGTTGAGTGATAGTGAGGATCAATTTCTAGCACATATTATTTATGATATGATTTGCAACACAAGTGAACTTTTAAAGCCACAACCAATGGCAGAAGAAATATATAGAAGTCTTCATTATACTGTACAAAAACTTTTTAGAATCGCTTTCAAGAATGTTGAGAATAAAGTACAGCAATTGCATACTTTAACAGAGGATGATATCCCATATGAAAAGAGAATTGCAATGATGAAGGTGTCTGATAATGTAAAGTCAAAAGCACTTGATAAATTGAAAGAAATGAAGGGTACTAGAGAAAGCTCTGCAAAAGCCCAACAATTTTTGGATGGTTTATTAAAAGTTCCATTTGGCGTTTATAAGAAGGAACCTGTTTTAAGTGGATTGGAAGAATACTCAATTAAATTGTGTGGAGTTGTTAGCAATAGTTTGAAAAGATTGGAAGAAGTAGAAGCCAAAACTGATTTAGAAAAAGTCATATTAGGACAATTAACATCACATTTGAAATCGTATGTTAATGAGCACATTGAAAGTACTATTGAATCTTTCTTGAAAAATATGGATAAAATCTTACGAATGATAAGTTCAAAGGATGATTTGGCACCAAGTGATGAAAATATTAAAAAGAATTGTGTAATCGTTATTGAAGAATTGGGCAAAATGGAGAAAATAAGTGATATGATAGAAAATGGGGAAGAACCACAGGACAATGTATTGGAAGAAAAGGTTGAGGAAAAAGAGGATGTTCATGTTTTTGTTTCAATTGCCAATAATTTTTTGAATTTGTGGAAGGAGTGGACCAAATATAAGAAATCCAAGAAAGAATATTTGGAACAAGTAAGGAAGACATTGAATGATTGCGTGTATGGTCAAGAAGAAACTAAAATGCAATTAGAAAGATTAATTGCACAGTGGATGAATGGAAAAATGGAGGGAACTGTTTTTGGTTTTCAAGGACCACCAGGTGTTGGAAAAACTACTATTGCTAAGAAAGGATTGGCGAAATGTTTTTTAGATGAGGATGGAAGTCCAAGACCATTTGGATTCTTACCATTGGGTGGAAGTAGTAATGGAGCAACATTAGAAGGACATAGTTATACTTATTTGGGATCCACTTGGGGAAGAATTGTGGATATCTTAATGGAAACGAAATGCATGAATCCAATTATATATATTGATGAAGTTGATAAAGTTTCAAATACTGAGCACGGAAGAGAAATAATTGGGATTTTAACACATTTAACTGATTTTTCACAAAACCATGAATTCCAGGATAAATATTTCTCGGGTATTAAATTTGATTTAAGCAAAGTATTATTTGTATTTTCATATAATGATTCTCAAGCGATTGATAGAATTCTTCGTGATAGAATCACTGAGATTAATGTTAAAGCTTTGACAATGGTTGAAAAGATACATGTTGTTCAAAATTATTCTTTACCAGAGATTTTAGATACTGTTGGATATAAGAACACAGATATAACTATTAATAAAGATGTTATCAAATATATTATTCAAAATTATACGAATGAAGCGGGTGTGAGAAAATTGAGAGAAAAATTATTTGAAATTATTCGAGAGATCAATTTGAGGAAAATTACCGATGATAATATTGTTTTACCATTCGATGTTAGTGAAGAATTCGTCAAAGAATTATTTAGCGATAAACCAAAAGTTCATGTGAAAAAGATTGCGAAGGAGCCTCAAGTTGGATTTGTAAATGGTTTATATGCAACTGTAACTGGAACAGGAGGATTAACAATTGTAGAATGTGTCAAAACACCAAGTGATAGAAAATTAGCATTGGAGTTAACAGGACAACAGGGAGATGTTATGAAAGAAAGTATGATGTGCGCTAAAACTTTAGCGTGGAATTTAGTTCCAAAAACAATTAAAAAAGAGATAAACG
>JACCED011188699.1_pt1 | contig 11896 bp, 8 predicted proteins | sample 7455021 | NCBI WGS metagenome assembly JACCED01 (sample SAMN15323456, study PRJNA562643) | freshwater metagenome | isolation source: river surface water | place: USA:Blue River Watershed | collected 2017-08-19
ACGCAAAACCACCTGCGCGATGCTCTTGCCGTGCTTTGCACCGACTTTGGCTAGAACTGGGTTCGTGAAGAGGTCATTTTTGCCCTCTGCGAATGGGCCCCATGACTCGATCTGAACACCATGTTCAATCATCAGAGGTTGGTAGTCGGCACGTGAAAAGAACGGGTGGGTTTCGATTTGGTTTACCGCTGGCACAATCTCGTTGTGCACAATTAGGTCGACTAGCCTGTCGGCATAAAAGTTCGAAACACCGATCGCGCGAGCTCTACCGTCGCGGTTCAACTTCTCCATGGCTCTCCATGAGCCGTAGATGTCACCGAAAGGCTGGTGAATCAAGAACAGGTCTAAGTAGTCGGTGCCAAGATTCTCACAAGACTTTTCAAAAGAACGCAAAGCGCCCTCTTCGCCAGCACTGTCAATCCAAACCTTGGTGGTGATAAACAAATCTTTGCGGTCGATTCCACTGTTTGCAATAGCTTTGCCAACAGCAACCTCGTTGCGGTAAGATGCTGCGGTATCAATGTGACGGTATCCAACCTCTAGTGCGGCTTCTACGGCAGCGATGCAGTCAGATTCTTCTGGAATTTGGAAAACTCCAAATCCTAGGATTGGCATTTCGACACCATTATTTAGAGTTACCTCTATCACCATTACCAACTTTCAAGAACTGTTTGAAACTTCAGATTATCCCGAGTCCGTGAATCAAAAGAGCTGAGTGGGAAAAATGAGTCTCAGTTTGAACAACCTAGCCTTCGAGGAATGAAACTCGACCGCGATTGCTTGAATCTGTTGTTGCATTTACGTTTTTGAAGGGACACCATGAGCGAATCATCGAAGAATTCTGAATTGAGGGAATTGCTTGGCGATTTGGTTTCCGTGGTCAGAGAGCGTGCCGGCAAGGCCTTTAGCTCAAGCTCTAGCTCTAGCTCTTCAAAAATGCCTGCCGAGGCACAGTTGAAAACTGCTATTCTCGCTTCCATTTCAATCGAGGCCAAGAATGCTCAAGAGATGATCAGCGCGATTGTTGTGTCTAGCGGGGGCGCGCTAAGGCCAACAAGCGGACAAGTGCAAACAACCCTCAGTTCGCTGAGCGAAGAGAAGCTGGTTTCGTCAAAAACCGATGGCGACCGCAAGGTCTACACAATCACCAAGGCCGGCAAAGCTGTCCTGAAAGAGGCTGCAGCTAACCCGGTAACCGAAAGCGCATCGGCTCGCCCGAGCATGCCGAACATGAACCTGCTCAACTGCGATGCAACCTTCTTGAAGAGTGCGACGAAACTCGGCCCGGTGATGCTTGACGTCGCCCAGACCGGAACACCCGAGCAGCAGCAAGCAGCCGCCGCCGCGCTCGACGATATGCGTTACAAGCTGCCCGGCATCCTTGCTGGCAAATAAGAATTTCTCAGAGTTTCAGTGAGCACCGAAAAGCAAAGCACCGCCCTCAAGGCGCGATATCGTCGCATCTTGCGTTTTGCGTCGCTGGCACTCGCTGAGCTGTGGTGGTTCGAGCTATTCCTGCCGCAAATCGGCTTGGCCAAGCTTGGAGCACGCCACCGCATTCGCCGCCTCAAGCGTTTGGCTCGCAAGTTTCACGACCTCGCTGCTGATCTTGGCGGGTTGATGGTCAAGGTCGGGCAGTTCTTGTCGGCCCGAATGGATGTGTTGCCGGAATCTGTCACCAAAGAACTCGAAGGCCTTCAGGATGAGGTTGCGCCCGAGGCTTTCGAAAAAATTCTCGCTCTGATTGCAAGCGAACTTGACCTCGATCCGGCCGTTGCCTTCGCGAGCATCAATGAAGATCCAATCGCCGCGGCCTCACTCGGACAGGCCTACCGAGCCAAGCTCTCCCCTGGCCTGGCTGCCGACCTCGGCTTCGAAGATGTCATCGTCAAGGTCCTTCGCCCAGGCATCGAACAAATTGTTGATGTTGACTTGAGAGCGCTGCGAAAAATTGGCGGTTGGCTTTCGAGAGTCAAACTAGTTTCTCGGCGAACCGATGCGCCAGCGCTCGTCGAGGAATTTGCAAAGACAACGCTCGAAGAGATCGACTATCTGCACGAAGCCGAGAATTTAGAGAGATTTGCCGCGAACTTTCAAAGTGATCTTCGCGTGTCGACTCCCAGCGTGGTTTGGGAGCGCAGCGCGAGACGAGTTCTGACCCTAAGCGATGTGTCTGCCATCAAGGTTTCTGATGTTGATTCTCTGATTGCAGCGGGAATCAACCCAAACGTTGTAGCCGCAGAACTTGCCCGAATTACATTCGAGCAATTCTTCGTGACGGGCTTTTTTCACGCAGACCCGCATCCGGGAAATATTTTCGTCACACCGATGCCAGAAGAATCGGGGGTTCAGTTTGCCCTAACCTTCATCGACTTTGGAATGATGGGCCAGGTTGACGAAGCTCTCAGGGCAAACCTGCAGAGGTTCTTATTTGCCGTTGCAGCGAGAGACGCTCGGGGTTGGGTAAACGCCTGCGAACGGCTGGGCGTTCTTTTGCCTTCAGCAGACACTGTCATTCTCGAACGAGCCGTTTCGGAACTCTTCGATCGCTTTGGCGGAGTGGGCGTTGGGGAACTGGTTCAGACCGATCCCAGAGAACTTCGAGAATTTGCTCTGAGGTTTAGCGAACTGGTTCGCACACTGCCGTTTCAACTGCCAAACGACTTTCTGTTCCTAATTCGGGCTCTCTCTTTGATTTCGGGTGTTGCGAGTTCGCTGAACCGAGAGTTCAACATGTGGGATGCAGTTGACCCTTTCGCTCGAAGCCTACTCAACGGCGCCGGCAACGGTGTTGCCAAGAACCTTGGCAAAGAATTGCTCACCTTCGCCAACACCTTGGTGAAGTTGCCGCAGCGTCTAGATGACCTGGCAAGCAGAATCGAGCGAGGCGAAATTGTGATTCGTAATCCCGAGATTGAGAGGCGGTTACGTGTTCTTGATGGCAGCGTGAGAAGAACTACTTCGGCTTTGCTGTTTGCCGGCCTGCTGATTGCGGGAATTGTTCTCGACCAACAGCAGTCAAGTCTTTCTGTGCCCCTGGTTATTGTTTCGGCAGTGCCGTTGATTCATGCCCTCGGGCTCTGGCGCATTCGCTAAGCAGAAAAACTAGGCGCTGGGATAGAGATCCAGAATTACCTGATTTTCGAGCCTGGATCCAACTGAGGTAAATAGCCTCTGGTTGATGTCTGACCTATCTGCCGTTGTGGTCAACCGAATAGAGGTCCTGAAGTAAACCTCTCCATTTTCAGACACATGGCGCAGCCCACGGGATTCCACTTCAACGAATTCTCCAGAAACAAGCTTGAGCGCATAGTGGGCATCGAGAGAAATGGTTCCATCGGCCAGAATCCACTGCCAGTCTGTTCCCGGCAAAATAACTCCCGAACCAATTTCTCCTGAGACGACTCCCCCGGTAATTGGAACCATTCGGCGGTGCCCAATAGCACCGGAACCGAAATCGATTATGTCGGCCACATCTACTGTGAAAGTGGCAAATGGCTGAGTCATACGCTCCAGGATTCTCGAGTGTTTAGTGCCTGCGGGTTGAACCCGGCGATTTTCTTGTAACGATCTGCTATTTGCTCAAGTTCCTGCGCAGACACGACATCGTGAATGTGGTCAAATCCGTCGGGTGCGCGCTCGTGAGCCAACTGCATGACCAATTCTGGACCCATTCCTCGATTGGCCTCTTGCAAGCCTCGAGTCTTTGGCAATCGTTCTGCCTCGTAGAACTCTAAGGCCTCATCGACGGGCATTGTGGCCAAGGCAAAAGCTATAGCTCGAGCATCGAGGATGGCTTGCGACGAACCGTTCGAGCCAACGGGGTAGGTTGGGTGCGCGGCATCTCCCAAGAGTGCAGTTCGACCTTTGATCCAACTCTGAAGTGGCTCTCTGTCGACTAACGGGTATTCCAACACCTCGGTTGCCGAGTTGATTAATTCAGGAACACTCAGCCAACCCCAATCCCATTCTTCAAACAGGCCTGCGAACCTGGATGTTGGCACTGCCCTATTCCAGTCATTTTGCAAATCAGTTTTCGTGTGATCAATTTGCTCGGCGATCCAGTTAATTTCTTGGAGTCCATCGTCACCAACGGCACCAATTGGATAGGCAACGAATTTTAGATCTCGGTGGCCAGCCATGATCATCGATCTTGAAGTTTTGAATGGTTTAGCTCTGCTGGTGGCCCGCCACAAAATAGCGCCGTTCCAAATTGGTTCGCCTTCTTCTGGGTGCCATGAAGCTCTCACGGCGCTCTTGATGCCATCGGCAGCGATAAAAACGTCTCCCTCAAAGTCGCCGGCGGTTGTCTTTACCAAGACCTTAGATCCAACGGTTTCTTCGCTGATGATTCGGGCATCTGTGACGACAACCGCATTACCTAAGCGGGCTTTAACCTGCTCCAGAAGCATCATCTGAAATCGTCCTCGGTGAACCGAATACTGAGGCCAGTTATAGCCTGCATCGGTTCCGCGAGGTTCCGACCAAATTTCGGCTCCGAAGGCGTTCACATAGGTTAGGTCGGCCGTGCGAACAGCAATTTTGTCTAACTCATCGGCAAGACCAAGTTCGGTCAGCTCCCTTACTGCGTGGGGCAAAACATTGATGCCAACACCCAATGGCTTGATCTCTTTGACCGCTTCGAGCACTTTGATGTCGGTTATCCCGACGGCATGAAGCGCTAATGCAGTTGCCAATCCACCAATGCCAGCACCAGCAATTAAAACTTTCATGAATTAAACCTTAGGTCGCCACAGGCCTTCTAGCTGCGAAGATAAAAAATACAAATGCCATCGATTTCTCGAGAGCGTCCGCATTGATCTCTAAATGTCAAAGCGATCTGAGTTCATAACCTTCACCCAAGCAGCCACAAAGTCATTCACGAACTTCTGCTTGCTGTCATCCTGAGCATAAACCTCGGAATAGGAACGAAGAATCGAGTTTGAACCAAATACTAGGTCTACGCGCGTTGCTGAGAACTTGACCTGGCCGTTATTGCGGTCACGCATGCGATATAGGTTCTCGCCGGCAGGTTCCCAAACCAGGTTCATGTCCGTCAAATTGACGAAGAAGTCATTGGTCAACTGCCCCTCGCGGTCGGTCAAAACACCGTGCTTGGTGCCACCGTGGTTGGTGCCGAGCACACGCATACCGCCGATCAAAACCGTTGCCTCTGGAGCAGTCAAGCCCATCAACTGAGTGCGGTCAAGCATTAGCTCTTCTGGAGAAACATCGTAGTTTTCTTTCACCCAGTTGCGGTACGCATCGTGAATTGGCTCTAGAGGAGCAAAAGAGGCGATATCGGTGTTCTCTTGGGTTGCATCGCCGCGACCCGGCGCAAACGGAACGGTCACCGGAGTGCCGGCAGCCGCAGCAGCCTGTTCGACGCCCACGTTTCCAGCAAGAACAATGATGTCGGCCAGGCTCGCGCCAACTTCATTCGCGATCGGCTCAAGCGCACCCAAAACCTTGGCCAGACGCTCAGGTTCGTTGCCGGCCCAGTTCCTCTGAGGCTCGAGTCGAATTCGCCCACCGTTTGCTCCACCACGAAGGTCTGAACCACGGAAGGTTCTTGCGCTGTCCCAAGCTGTCGATACGAGTTCAGAAATTGAAAGACCCGTGGCAGCAATCTTGGCTTTTGCCTCGGCCACATCGAAGTTCTTGTTGCCCGCCGGAATTGGGTCTTGCCAGATTAGGTCTTCGGCCGGCACATCTGGGCCGATGTAACGAACCTTCGGACCCATGTCGCGGTGAGTCAATTTGAACCAAGCGCGAGCGAACACCTCTGAGAAGTAGTCGGGGTTGGCATAGAACTTCTCGGAAATCGCTCGATAGACGGGATCTTTGATCATTGCCATGTCGGCATCGGTCATCATCGGCATCAAGCGAATCGACGGGTCTTCAACGTCGACCGGCTTGTCTTCCTCTTTGATGCCGATTGGCTGCCATTGGCTAGCTCCGGCTGGTGACTTGGTTAGCTCCCAGTCGTAGGTGAAAAGCTGATAGAAATAGCCGTTGTCCCACTTGGTTGGGTTTGTTGTCCAGGCGCCTTCGATACCACTTGAAACGGTGTCGCGGCCAACTGAACGAGTGGTGTGGTTCATCCAACCCATGCCAGCTTCAGCGACATCGGCGCCTTCAGGCGAAGGGCCGAGGTTGGCTGGGTTTCCGTTTCCGTGCGCCTTACCAACGGTGTGACCACCGGCAGTCAGCGCAACAGTCTCTTCATCGTTCATGGCCATGCGGGCAAAGGTTTCGCGAATCTGAGCAGCAGTTTTTAGAGGGTCAGACTTTCCGTTTACTCCCTCTGGGTTCACATAAATCAGACCCATGTGGGTTGCTGCTAGAGGGTCTTCGAGGGTTGATGGGTCTTCGAGGTTCTTGTAACGCCCCTCAGAGGGTGCCAAGAACTCGGTCTCAGAACCCCAATAGATGTCGAGTTCTGGGTGCCAGATATCTTCGCGTCCAAAGGCAAAGCCGAAAGTCTTGAGGCCCATCGATTCGTAGGCGATGTTGCCTGCCAAGATCATTAGGTCGGCCCAGCTGATCTTGTTGCCATACTTTTTCTTGATTGGCCAAAGCAGACGGCGCGCCTTGTCAAGGTTTACGTTGTCTGGCCATGAGTTCAATGGCGCAAAGCGCTGGTTGCCGGTGCCAGCACCTCCGCGACCATCAGCGGTTCGGTACGAACCAGCCGAGTGCCACGCCATGCGAATCATCAAACCGCCATAGTGACCCCAGTCGGCTGGCCACCAAGTTTGACTGTCGGTCATTAGGGCATGAAGGTCTTTTTTCAGCGCATCAACGTCGAGTTTCTTTAGCTCTTCGCGGTAGTCAAAGTCAGCACCTAGTGGGTTGGTTTTGGTGTCGTGCTGGTTCAAAATCTCAAGCTTCAGCGCATTCGGCCACCAACTTGTCGGTGTCTGCTGTGCGGTTGTGTTTGCACCGTGTTGAACCGGGCACTTTGCTGCTGAATCCATGATTTCTCCGTTGAATTATCTAGTTACTGCGCTCATTACGAGTCTGTGTCATAAACCCACCACTCGGCCAATCTATTCCGACCATGACAGCTAGCGAGCTGGCTGATTAGTTGGCCCGAAGCACCAGCATGAACTGGCCGCCGCCAGGGTTAATCTGGGTTTCAAAGCGCACCCCCGGTGCGAGCCGTCTTAGGCGATCTGACAACCACTCGGATGCCTGGTCTGCGTCGCTCTGGCTTGGGCAGCGAGCAACAACTTCGCGGCCACCCTTTGCCTTGAGGCGCTCAACGGATTCAAAGATCGGCGAGGGGTCGACCACAAACAACTCTGAACCCCAGGGAACCACCGGCGCAATCTTGCCCTTCATGGTGTTGCAGGCGCGGTGCGCCAAGCGCTCAACGGCGGGTGAGCCCTTTTTGCCTTTGGCAGCGGCAAAGTTGTCGATGCTGGGCCCAAGGTCTGAGTTGGTTGAGGCATCCGGGTCAACCGGCGCATCGCAAAGCCAACAACGCCAAGCATCTTGGTCGCCAACTACATTCAAATCGCTCATAAAAGCAGATTACGCTATTAGAAAGTTCACACCCCAGGGAGCAAAAAATGGCGATGTCCGATGCAGAAAAGCAGGCGCTAAAAGAGACCATGGCCGAACGCGCCAAGGCTCGCAAAAAAATGACGCCCGAGCAACTTGAGCAAGAAGTCGTCGACAAAATTGCTGCAATGGCACCGGCAGACCGAGCCCTCGGCGAAAAGGTTCACACGTTGGTGAAAAAGGTTGCGCCCAGCCTTCAGGCCAAGACCTGGTACGGCATGCAGGCATACTGCGATGCCGACGGCAAGACCGTGGTTTTCTTTCAAGATTCGGGCAAGTTCAAAGCCCGCTATTCGACCCTTGGCTTTCAAGACACCGCGAACCTTGATGACGACCTAATGTGGCCAACCTCGTATGCCATTACTGGCTGGAGCGCCAAGATCGAGAAGCAAATCGAAGCCCTGATCAAGCAGGCGATTAGCTAGCTCGCGACCATAAGCGACTAGATACCACTCATCTTGCAAGTGATGGTGGCCAATCGAACCTGCGGTCATAAACTCACCACATGAGATTTGTTGACCTTTCAGTTCACCTCGACAACGAGACCCCACTAGACCCAGCGTTCTTGCGCCCGAAGATCGAGTACAAAGACCACCAGGGTGGCCTAAAAGACATGTTCAACATGTATGGCATCACCCCCGACCAGTTGCCTGATGGCGAAGGGCTCGCCGCTGAGACCGTAACCATCACAACCCACTCGGGCACCCACATCGATGCGCCTTGGCACTACCACCCGACCATGAACAACGGCGAAAAGGCTTGGACCATTGATGAGGTTCCACTCGATTGGTTCTTTCGCCCGGGCGTAAAGATTGACTTGACTCACCTGCCAAACGGAACCATCGTGAAACCTCACCACATTCAAGAGGCGCTGGCAAAGATCAACTACACCTTGAAGCCATACGACATTTGCCTGTTCCACACCATCGCTTCTTCGGCGTTCGGTCGCGAAGACTTCATCGACACCGGCGTTGGCTTTGGCGAAGAGGTCACCATGTGGCTCACCGACCAGGGCATCAAGGTTGTTGGCACAGACGCATGGGGCTGGGACCTACCGGTTTCGATCAACCGCAAGCTGTTCGAAGAGACCGGCGATGCATCGCTGGTTTGGGATGGCCACAAGGCCGGCCGCCGCGTCGCTTACTGCCAGATCGAGAAGCTTCACAACCTCGAGTCGATTCCTGCCACCGGTTTTACCGTCGCCTGCTTCCCTACCAAGGTTCGTGCGGCCTCTGCCGGCTGGACCCGTGCGGTTGCAATTTTCGAAGACTAGTACCTAGCTAGAGAAGGAACGGGTCGGGCGCTCAGCGTGCGGCCCGTTTTCTTTGCTTGCTCTAGCCGAGGGCCTTTTTGATGCGCTGAACCGAAACCGAGTCGGCAGTGCCAAGCGACTGGGCAAATAGGCTTACTCTAAATTCCTCGAGCAGCCAGCGAGCAGTAATAAGTTTTTGAGGAGCAGTTGACGGCAGCGGCAATGTGCCGCCGGCAAAAACGTATAGCCCAAGTGCTTGATCAAACTCTTGGGTGGCAATTCGGTCACGGCTTGGGTTGTCGACGAGCTTTTCGATGCGCATTTTGATGGCCTGCAAATAAACGAGGATGCGCCCGAGTCGATCGAGTCCAGAATCGCTAATGAATTTTGGTTTAAGCAGCTCTGCAATGTGAGCTTTTTCGCTCGAAAGCACTGACAAAAAGTCGAACCCGTTTACCGAAGAAATCGCCTTAGTTGCTTCGCGTGCTGCACCGGCAATCTTGGTTACCAGTGCGGCAACTTCGAAAGCCTGCTCGACGATGATCGCCGAAACTGCATCGCGAACCTTTTCAAATTCGGTACGACTAAACACCAAGCCGTCGGGTTCAATTTTTCTAAGCTCGCGTTCACAAACGGCATCAATCACGTCATCGATGAAAGCACCGAACGAAACATAGGGCAGCCCCGCAATCGCCAATTTTTCGGGTTGCGAAAGGTGTGATTCCACATATTTGGCCGGGCTGGCAATTGCTGCGCGCACCAGGGCAATCACGCCGCGTATGTGATGCCGTGCCTGCTCAGATTCGGTCGAGAAAATGCGAACGTGCACGCCCTCGCCCGCCTTGCCAACCACCAATGCCGGAAAAGCCCGCACAACATTCGAGCCATGCTTGCTTTCGATGCTGCGCGCGAGAACATCGAAGTCCCAAGTTGATAGGCCATCGCGTTCAATTGGCGAATTTACCTTTTCAACAACTTGAGCAACTGCACCTCGACCGCTCTCGGCGAGCTTGGTCTGCAGAGCGCTCAAATCGGTTCCCAAACCGAGCGGGCGCCCGGCCGCATCCATGGGCCGATAGGTCATTTTTAGACTGTTCGGCAACTTGCTCAGGTCGAAATCATCTGCAGTCACCTTGGTGCCACTCAATTGCTGCAAAACCTTGGCCAAAACCACCCGGATGTTGCCCTGTGGCTCTGCCGGCATCACGGCGAGCGCCTTTGCTGCCCAGTCGGCCGCTGGCACCACGTTCTTTCGAATTGCCTTCGGCAGACTGCGGATCAACTCTGTGACAAGCTCGACCCGCATTCCTGGAACCAGCCATTCGAACTCATCTGGATTGATTGCGGCAAGAATGGGCAAGGGAAGGTCAACCGAAACACCGTCGTCGACAGCACTTGGATCGAAGCGATAGCGCAACTTAAGTTGCTGGCCATTGTGCAGCCACTCGGTCGGGTGCTCGTGCTCGTCGGGCGCAGCTATCTGGGCGCCCAGCAAATCTTCGCGAGTCATGGTGAGCAGGTTTGGCGTCTCGTGCTTGGCCTTTTTCCACCATCCCTCAAAGGTTCGGGTCGAGAAAACCTCGGCCGGAATACGAGTCAGATAGAACCGGTAGGCATCCTCTTCGTCGGGCGAATGCTGTGGCTTGCGAGCGCGGTTGGCCTCGGCCTCTAGTTGCTTCATCAACGTGCGGTTAGCTCGATCGAAGGGCAACTTGGCATCCCACTCGCCACCGACCAGGGCATGACGCACAAAAAGTTCTCGACAAAGTTCGGCATCGATTCGCGAGTATTGCATGCGACGTGACACCACAATTGGCACTCCAAACAGCATCACGCGTTCATAGGCAACAACTGAACCCTGGTTTTTCTCCCAGTGCGGTTCGCTATAGGTTCGCTTGCAAAGGTCGCCGGCTAGCTTTTCGGCCCAAGCTGGGTCGATTGCCGCGTTCATGCGAGCAAACAACCTGCTGGTTTCGACCAGCTCGGCACTCATGAGGGCAGCGGGGCCCTTCTTGGCAAGCGTTGACCCGGGAAAAATTACAAACTTCTTGCCATTTGACCCCAGATACTCCCCCGGCCCCTTGGCCTTGGGCGCATCCTTGTTTTTCGCCTGATCTGCAGTCTTTTTGTCGGTCAACTGGCGAAGGCCAATTTGGCTAAGCAGCCCTGACAAAAGCGCCTTGTGAATGCCGTCGGGGTCAATCTTGGGGTTACCGCCAACAATGCCAAGCGGCTTGGCTACCGACCGCAACTGACGAATGAGGTCTTGCCATTCACGCACACGCAGGTAGTTTAGGAATTCTTTCTTGCATAGCCTTCTAAATGCTGATGATGAAAGCTTTTGCTGCTGCACTTCGATGTAGTTCCAAAGGTTCAGCAGACTCAAGAAGTCACTGGTGGGATCAGCAAAGCGAGCATGCGCTTCGTCGGCTTGCGGTCTTTTGGCGAGTGGTCGCTCTCGCGGGTCTTGAATGGTTAAGCCAGCCACGATAATCATGACCTCACGAACTAAATCCTGCTCTTTGGCTTCGAGCAGCATGCGAGCAAAGCGAGGTTCGATCGGCAGACGAGCAAGGTTTTTACCTATTGAAGTGAGCCTCACATTTTTGCCCTTGGCATCTTGAACAGCGCCAAGCTCGGCCAGCAAGCCCAGGCCGTCTTTCACTCCGCGGGCGTCTGGCGGCTGAATGAATGGAAACTCTGTGATGTCTCCCAAGCCAAGGTTTGCCGCCTGCAGAATTACCGAGGCTAGGTTGGTGCGCAGAATTTCGGGGTCGGTAAATTCAGGGCGAGCATCAAAATCATCTTCGGCATAGAGGCGAATCACGATGCCCGGGCTGGTTCGACCAGAACGACCCGCACGTTGGTTGGCGCTCGCCTGCGAGATCGCTTCAATCGGGAGTCGCTGCACCTTAGCCTTTGGGCTATACCGAGAGATTCGCGCTGTACCCGCATCAATTACGTATTTGATGTTGGGAATCGTGAGGCTCGTCTCGGCAACGTTGGTGGCCAAGATTACTCGGCGGCGGAGGCCAGCCATCTTGCTCGGCTGAAACACTCTGTGCTGTTCTTCGG
>JACCED011606151.1_pt1 | contig 11896 bp, 11 predicted proteins | sample 7455021 | NCBI WGS metagenome assembly JACCED01 (sample SAMN15323456, study PRJNA562643) | freshwater metagenome | isolation source: river surface water | place: USA:Blue River Watershed | collected 2017-08-19
TCGGCCAATCCAGCGCCGTGGGTATTGGCGGCGATCCGATCAATGGCCTCAAGCACATCGACGTGATGAAGGCCTTCAATGACGACCCCGACACCGATGCCGTGATCATGATCGGCGAGATCGGCGGCCCCGACGAGGCGGACGCCGCCCGCTGGTGCAAGGCCAACATGAATAAGCCCGTGGTCGGCTTCATCGCCGGCGTCACCGCCCCTCCCGGCAAGCGCATGGGCCATGCCGGCGCGCTGATCTCCGGCGGCGCCGACACCGCCGACGCCAAGCTGGCGGTCATGGAAGAGTGCGGCTTCAAGGTCACGCGCAACCCGTCCGAGATGGGTCGCCTGCTCAAGTCGCTGCTGTAAGCGCTAAGACCTCATTCGGGGCTTTCGGGCCCACAGAATGAAGGGCCGATTGTCTTCGTGGACAATCGGCCCTTTTCTTTCTTACAGCGCTGAAAGCTTGGCCCCGGCCGTCCCACCATGGAAGCATTGACCACCGCCACGTTCTGGATCGCCGTCGGCCAGATCATCCTCATCGACATCCTGCTCGGGGGCGACAACGCCGTCGTCATTGCGCTGGCCTGCCGCGGCCTGCCGCCCAAGCAGCGCCGCCTGGGCATCATCTACGGCACGGCCGGCGCCATCGGCCTGCGCGTGATCCTGATCGCCTTCGCCCTGGCCCTGCTCTCGGTGCCCTACCTGAAGTTGGTGGGCGCCGTGCTGCTGGTGTGGATCGGCGTGAAACTGCTGGCCCCGCAGGAAGACGAGGACCACGGCAACATCAGTGCCTCGGACAAGCTCTGGGGCGCGGTCAAGACCGTGATCGTGGCCGACCTGGTCATGAGCGTGGACAACGTGCTGGCCATCGCCGGCGCGGCCGAGAGCGCCGGCAGCCACCAGCTGCCCCTGGTGATCTTCGGCCTGCTGGTGAGCATTCCCATCATCGTCGCGGGCAGCCAGATCGTGCTGCGGCTGATGGACCGCTTCCCCTGGATCATCACCGCGGGCGGCATGCTGCTGGGCTGGATCGCCGGCCAGATGGCCTTCACGGACCCGGCGGTGAAGCCTTACGTGCCGGACCAGAAGACCTGGGAGTACGGCGCGGCGGCGGCCGGCGCGCTGCTTGTCTTGCTGGTGGGCAAGACCCTCTACCGCCCCCGTGAGGCGGACGCCGCCTGAGGCGGCCGCTGATTCCCTCTCAAATCCTTGTCCGGGCATGCAGGCTCTGTTAACTTAAGACTGCATGCCTGCCTTCCCTGGATGACGCGGGCGCGTTTGCCCGAGCCATCCAGACATGCCCTACGACTTCAGCTTCCAGGTCGACCCCGGCCGGATCCGCCAGAACAATGAAGACGCCATCGTGGTCGATCCCGACCGCGGTGTGGCCGTGCTGGCCGATGGCATGGGGGGCTACAACGCCGGGGAAGTCGCCAGCGGCATGGCCACGACCCTGTTGGCCCGCGAACTCGGCGGCCTGCTGGATTCGCTGGGCCCTGCGCCCGCCCCGGGAGATGTCGTGCTGGCCCTGGAGGCGGCCGCCGGTCACGCCAACCGGGCCATCTTCGAGGCGGCCCGCCAGCACGCGCCCTACAGCGGCATGGGCACCACGCTGGTGGCGGGGGTCTTCATGCCCCAGTACGTCGTGCTGGGGCATATCGGGGATTCGCGCGCCTACCGCTGTCGCCGCGGTGAACTCACTCAGATCACGCGAGACCACTCCCTTCTGCAGGAACAGCTCGACGCCGGGCTGATCACCTCGCAGCAGGCTGCGGTGTCCCTGCACCGCAACCTGGTGACCCGTGCGCTGGGCATCGAGGCCACCGCCCGCCTCGAAGTCCACGAACACCTGGTACAGCCCGGCGACTGTTACCTGCTGTGTTCCGACGGGCTCTCGGACATGCTCGATGACGCCTTGATCGCAGCCATCCTCACGCGCCGCGCCGCGCTCGGGCAGAAGGTGCAGGCCCTGGTCGATGCGGCCAATGCGCGCGGCGGCCGGGACAACATCGCCGTGCTGCTGGCGCAATCACCGGGCGGGGAGCCGCCGCGCGGATGGCCCGGCCGGATCCGGCAGTGGTGGCGTTCGGGGCGGCGATGAGGGCACCTGTTTCCAGCGTGAAGCCGTCGGCCCCGCGCTGGCCGCGCGTGGTCCTGATCCTGCTGCCGCTCCTGTGGGCCTTGCTGCATGTGACCGGGGGCCTGCGTCTTCAGGGGATCGACCGGCTCGACGCCCTCATGCAGGACGTGCGCCTGCGCCTGACCCTGCCCGGGACGCAGGACACCCGCATCGTGATCGTCGACATCGATGAAAGAAGCCTGGGCGAAGTGGGCCGCTGGCCCTGGGGGCGTGATCGCCTGGCGCGCCTGCTCGACGAATTGTTCGACCGGCAGCAGGTGGCTATGGTGGGCTTCGGACGTGCCTTCGATGCGCCCGACGACAGCACGGGGCTGGCGCGCTTGCGCCAGCTTGCCAACGACGAACTGCGCGATGTGCCCGCGTATGCCCGCCAGCTGCAAGCCCTCGAGGCCAGCCTCGACCATGACGGCCAATTCGCGCGCGCGCTGCGTGATCGTCCGGTCGTGCTGGGCTTTCACTTCACCCGGGAGGCGCCCGGTCAGACAACCGGTGTGCTGCCCAAGCCTGCAATGGCGGCCGACAGCCTGCAAGGCCGGCCCGTCAGCGTGGCCGAGTGGAGCGGCTACCGCGCCAGCATCGCGCGCGTGGCGGCCGCCGCGCCGGTGGCGGGGTTCCTGGAGCCCGTGACGGATCCGGATGGCCGCGTGCGCACACTGCCCCTGCTGGCCAGGCATGCAGGCCAGTACTACGAGACCCTGGCCCTGGCGATGTACCGCAGCCTGTCGGGCGAACCGCAGATCGAGCCAGTGTTTCCCGAGGACCGCTTTCCGCCTCGCTTCGACGCGCTGTCGCACCTGCAATTGCGGCAGGGTGCAACGACCTGGACCGTGCCCGTGGGCGAGGGCGTGACGGCGCGCCTGCCCTATCTCGGACCGGGCGGCGCGCAGGGCGGTTCCTTTCCCTATGTCTCAGCGGCAGACCTGATCGGCGGGCGTGTGCCTGCAGGGACCTTGCAGGGCAAGCTGATTCTGGTGGGGTCCACGGCGGCCGGCATGGATGCTCAGCATGTCACGCCCGTGGGCACGGCCTACCCGGCGATCGAGTTGCATGCCACCCTGTTGTCCGGACTCATCGACGGCCGGTTGCGCATACGGCCGGACTACGTCACGGGCTACGGCCTGATGGCCCTGCTGGGCGCTGGCTTGGTGCTGGCGCTGGCCTTGCCCCGTCTGACCGTGCTGCAAGGGGCCCTGCTGTTCGCGGGCGTGGTCACAGGCATCCTGGGCCTGAACTTCTGGTTGTTCGAGGCGGCGGGCCTGGCCTTCCCATTGGCGCCGGCGCTGCTGACCGCGTCGGCCAGCTTTGCCTTGAATCTCGGGTACGGCTATGCGGTGCACTGGCGCGCCCGGCGTCGGCTGGCCCGCCTTCTCGGCGCCCATGTTCCGCCCGAGCTGGCGCATCTGCTGGCGAACGATCCGCAGCAGGACAGCCTGCGGGCGGCCAGCCGGCAACTCACCGTGATGTTCTGCGACATCCGGGGCTTTACCCATCTGGCCGAAACCCTGGAGCCCGCTGCGCTGCAAGTCCTGCTGCAGGGTGTCTTCAGCCGCTTGACCGAGGTGATCCGGCAGCATGGCGGCACCATCGACAAGTACATCGGCGATTGCGTGATGGCCTTCTGGGGCGCGCCGCTGGAGGTTGCGGACCATGCCCGCCGGGCCGTGGCCGCGGCGCGGGAGATCACACAGGCCGTTCAGGCGCTCAATGCGGTGCATCGCCGCAGGGGCTTGCCCGAGATCGAGCTCGGCATCGGCCTGAACACCGGGCTCATGTGCGTGGGCGATATGGGTTCTGCGCAGCGGCGGGCTTATACCGTGGTAGGCGATGCGGTGAACCTGGCGGCGCGTCTGGAGCGACTGTCCGGACTTTATGGCGTGACCGTGGTGGCGGGCGAGGCCACCCGTCGGGAGGCTGACGACTTCGTCTGGCAGGAACTCGACAAGGTCCGACTCAAGGGCATTGGAAGGGCGGTCGCGGTGTACACGCCGATCGCCGCTGACAGCCAGGCAGATGCGCCAGACGCCGATGCCTTGCGTACCTGGGCGGCCTTCCTCAAGGCCTATCGGGCGCAGGACCTGGCTTCCTGTGAGCGGATGCTCGAGAGCCTGTTATCCCGGCAGGGAGCGCAACCCCTGCTTGCGCTGTACGCCGAGCGCCTGTCGGTGATGCGTCACCGGCCCGCCGATCCGGCGTGGGATGGCGCGACACCGGTCGACGTGAATTGAGCTTGCGCATTGTCAAGGACTCAAAAGAGCGATTTGGTATTCTCAAGAAGTTGGCGGAGCAGTTGTGGATGTCAACCTAATTCATCAAACAGCAATACGGAGGATCCATGAAACAACGCCTGCAACAGGGCTTCACCCTGATCGAACTCATGATCGTGGTCGCCATCATCGGCGTGCTCGCGGCGGTCGCCCTGCCGGCCTACCAGGACTACACCACGCGCGCCAAGATGTCGGAGGTGGTGCTTGCCGCTTCCTCCTGCCGCACCGCCGTCAGCGAGGTGATTCCCAGTGTTGCGGCCTTGCCGGCCGCCAATGCCTGGGGGTGCGAGAAGGCCGGCCCGGTGTCCAAGTATGTGAAATCCATCAGTACGACGGCCACCGGTGAGATCAAGGTGCAGGCCACGGGATTTGGCGACAACACCATCGACGACAAGTTCCTGGTCCTCACGCCGCTGGACGCATCGGGCAAGGCGCCTGTTGCCGGGGGCTCCGTCGCCAGCTGGACCTGCGGTCCGGATGCGACGGATGGCATTGCTGCCAAGTTCCTGCCAGGCAGCTGCCGCGCTTTGGCGGGGGCATCGACAGGGAGCGGCTCGGGTACGGGCTCGGGTACGGGTACGGGTACGGGTACGGGCACCGGCACCGGCACCGGCACCGGCACCGGCACCGGCACCAGTTCGGGTACCTGACACGCGCTCACTTCAGACGCAGTTCACGGGGCCTTCGGGTCCTGAGATGATCGGGGGTGCTCATGTCTTCACCCCCTGCCCTCTCCGCCCGCCACTTGCTGGTCGGGCTGGTCCTGGCCCTGGCCTGGATCCTCAATCCTTCCTTCGGGCCTTCGCCCATCATCCTGCAGACGCTGATCGCCGCGGGCGCGGCCTTGATCTGGTTCGCTGCACGCCCTGCCGGCCAGCATTCCGCCGCGTTCGTGCTGGCCGCTTCCTGGTTGCTGGCCGCGGTCTACAACGCCGGCGTGGGGCTCGCCCAGTATTTCCATCTGCTGTCCGACAGCTCATTGCTGATGAGTGCTTCCTACGGGGGTGAGGTCTACGGCAACCTGCGGCAGCGCAACCAGCTCGCGACGCTGATGGCCATCGGCCTGGCCAGTGCCTTCTACCTGGTCACCAAGGTCGAGGGCTGGAGACGGTGGCTGCTGGCAGCCTGCGTGGTGCTGTTGTCTGCGGTCACGGCGCTCACGTCATCGCGAACGGGCATGCTGCACTGGATCGTGCTGTCCGTGGCGGCACTGCTGTTCCCGTTCTGGGGGGCGCCTGGCGGGTGGCGCCGCTGGGCCCTGCTGGCCGCTGGCAGCTATGCGGTCACCCTGATGCTGGCGCCGACGATGCTCGAGCGCGTGGCGGGTGTCGAGTCCTGCGTCAGCCGCAAGGTGCTGTGGTCCAACGCGCTGCACCTGTCTGCGCAGCACCCGTGGACCGGCTGGGGACTGGGCGAGCTCGACTATGCGCACTACGTCACGCTGTACCCGGGCGAGCGCTTCTGCCTGATCGTCGACAACGCGCACAACCTGTTCCTGCATGCGGCGGTCGAACTGGGCTGGCCGGTGGCGCTCTTGCTGCTGATGGCTGGGGCCTGGCTGGTGTGGCTTGGGCGTCCCTGGCGCGAGCGCGCGCCGCATCGCCTGTTGGCCTGGGCGGTACTCGCAGTGATCCTCTTGCACAGCATGGTCGAATACCCGTTGTGGTACGGCCCCTTCGAACTGGCATTCCTGCTGGCGGCAGCGCTCTTGTGGCCGCACCGTGAACCGCCGCCCGGGGCATCGACGCCGCTGGCGCCGCGTGCTGTCTGGGCGCTTTGCCTGGTGGCGATCGTCTATGTCGCCTGGGATTACCACCGCATCTCGCAGATCTATCTGTCGCAGGAGGATCGCAGTGCGCTGTACCCGTCGACCGAGCGCATCACCGCGCACCCGGGCGTGCTTTTCAGGAGCCAGGTCGAGTTCGCTGCGTTCACCACGACCCCGCTGACGCAGGCCAATGCGGCCCGCATGGCCGACATGGGCGAGCGCGTGTTGCATTACTCGCCAGAGCCGCAGGCGATCGAAAAGCTGATCGAAGCGCTCAGGCTGATCGACCAGAACGATCGGGCCGCCTGGCATGAAGCGCGCTTTCTCGCGGCGTTTCCGCAGGAACATGCGCAATGGGCCAGCCGTCCGTCACCGGCCAGCGCGCCCGTCCTGTCTGCGCCATGAGCGCCTTGCTGGCGCTTTCAGGCCTCGTGCCTGGCCGTTGACGGCGGGGAGGCCGTGGCCGGTGCTGGCCAGAGCACCGAGGCAATGGCCACCACGATCAGCACGATCGCCGTCCAGTCCTGCCAGTACAGGGGCTCTTGCAGCAGGAACGCGCCGCTGAACACACCCAGCACCGGAATGAACATCACGCTCAGGGTGGAGGCCAGGGGCGGCAGGTTCCGGGCCAGCGTGAGCCAGGTCGCCTGCGCGAAGACGAACACGCCGAAGGCGTTGTAGAAGATGGCCATCCAGGTCGGGGCCGGCGGCGGCCCCCACTCGGTCCGGTCGAACGTGAAGGCCAGCGCGGACATCAGCAGCGTGGTCATGGCCGTCATCCAGAACGCGATGGTGAGCGTCGGGACGGTCATGCGGGTCTGACGAATCTGCTGCGTGCCCAGTCCCCAGAAGGCGGCTCCGATCAGGCCCATGAAGACCCCCAGGGGCTTGCCGGTGAGGGTGGTGAATTCATGCCATAGCAGCAGCACCACGCCCAGGAAGGCGGCCAGGATTCCCAGCCAGCCCCGCGGCTGCATCTTCGCGCCGAACCAGAGCACGCCGATGACCGCGGAGAAGATCGGCATCGTGTAGCCCAGGATGGCGGAGCGTCCGCTGGAGAGGTTCTGGACCGCCAGGATGATCAGGACATGCCAGACGAACATGTTGGTCGCGGCCAGCACCAGCAGCTCCCGCCACTGCGCGCGCGGCACGGCGAAGGGAATCTTGCGCAGGTAAAGCACCAGCGCCAGGAAAGGCAGGCCCAGCCACATGCTGATGCTGCGGAAAGTGAGCGCTGGATAACCCGTCACCCCCATCTTGAGGATCGGCCAGTTGATGCCCCACACGAGGGTGAGGATCACCAGCAGGAAGGTTTGTTGGCGGGAGAGGGTCATGCGCGGGATGTTAGCCGGGTGGTCCGGCCCTGCTCTCCCTCCGCCTGGCGCCAGGGTCCTGGCGCCGTTTAGGGCGTGCAATTGCGCAAAATCAAATCAAAAGAAAACGTAGTCAAAATATCCATAAAAGAATAGGATGATCCCTTGCCACTGTCAGGAGAAGTCCTCTCCCGTGCAGCTGGAACAGATGTATGAAGTTGCAGTACTGCCATTTACCAGCCGGTAATTTCGGGGATGACCTGAACCCGCTCTTGTGGCGGGAGACCTTCGGCCCGATGGTGCGCGCCCCCCAGAGCGTGGAGCTCTGGGGCGTGGGGACCCTCTTGCGGGACATGCCGTTCAGCGCAAGGCCGAAGGTGGTGCTGGGGACAGGGGGCGTTCTCGATGCCCCGAAACTACGCGGACCGCTTTGGGACTTCCGCTGGGTGCGGGGACCCTTGACCGCCATGCGCCTGGGATTGCCGCAGGACAAGGGCCTGGGCGACCCGGCCATCCTCTGGTCCGGGTTGCAGGATGCCGCGGGTCCCGAGGCCGGGGGGCCGGTCGGTCTGGTCCCTCACTGGAGAACCACCATGGACTTCGACTGGGTTACCCTGGCCCGCCGGGCCGGTCTCCAGTTGATCGACCCGACCCAATCGCCGGCCCAGGTCGTCACGCAATTGCGCGAGTGCAGCCGGATCCTCGCCGAATCCCTGCACGGGGCCATCTTTGCCGACGCATTGGGTATTCCGTGGGCGCCCGTCGTCCTGGCGTATCGCTTCGAGAAGTTCAAATGGCGTGACTGGCTCGCCACCGTCGATCGGGAGTTCGCGCCATTCATCATCGACCGTCCACTGGTGGCGTCACAGCGGCGGCGCAAGGCTATTGGCAACCGCCTGCTGCGTTTCCTGGACTGGCCCTACAAGTCGTTCAATCCCCAGCTGCGTCCCGTTCGGACGGCCACGTCGGATGATGTGATGCAGGTGATCCGCCAGCTGCGCGCCTTCGCCGCCGAATCGGACCGCTTTGCCTGCAGCAGCGAGGCGAGGATTCGCCACCAGCGCCTGCGGATGCTGCAGGAATGTGAACGAACCGCAGCAACCTACGGCGTGGCGTATCTGCGTAGCGGGTGAAGGGCTGGGGTGGCGCTGTACCGAGGCTGGGTCCTTCTATCGCGCCCTTGCCTCATTTGGGCGCAGGAGCCACGGATCGGGCTTACGGTGTCGGTGCGCGGCATCATGCCGGTGGTGTCTGCGACCTCCACGCCCCGCTCTTGCCCCCGCGCTTTTCCGTGAGGCCCACGTCGGTGATGGTCATGCCCCGGTCCATCGCCTTGCACATGTCGTAGATCGTCAGCAGGGCCACCTGCACTCCAGTGAGGGCCTCCATCTCCACGCCGGTCGGTCCGATGGTTTCGGCGGTGCACCGGCACAGGACCGAGGGCCCATCCGCTTCGACCTCGAAATCCATGGCGACACGCGTGAGCGCCAGTGGGTGACACAGGGGAATCAGGTCGCTGGTCTTCTTGGCGCCCTGGATGCCGGCGATCCGGGCCACGCCCAGGACGTCCCCCTTTTTTGCGGTACCTTCGGCAATGCGCTGCAAGGTAGCGGCCTGCATGCGGATGCGGCCCTGGGCCACCGCCACCCGGTGGGTGGACGCCTTGGCGGAAACATCCACCATGTGGGCCTGGCCCTGGGCGTCAAAATGCGTGAGGGGTGAACTCATGGCGGCAGTCCGGATCAGAGGTTGTTCGACGGTATGAAAGATTCCATGATACGAGGCCGGATGCCCCGCGCGCTCCTGGCGGCCCTGGTCCTGGCATTCGCCTGGCCGCCGGCGCCCGCGCAGCTTCCCAGCCTGGGCGACACCTACGACCTGACACCCAGCGCCGAGCGCCGGATCGGCGAGCGCATCGCCCGCGAGCTTTACCGCGACCCGGACTACATCGACGACCCGCTGCTAGGCGAATACGTGGAAGGCCTCTGGCGGCCGCTGCTGGCCGCGGCCCGCGTGCGCGGCGAGATGACGCCCGACCTGGACCAGCGCTATGCCTGGCGTGTCCTCATGGGGCGTGACCGCACCATCAACGCCTTCGCCCTGCCCGGAGGCTGGCTGGGCCTGCACCTGGGGCTGGTGGGCGTGACCACCAGCCGCGACGAACTCGCCTCCGTGCTCGCGCACGAACTCAGTCACGTCACGCAGCGCCACATCGCCCGCCTGATGGCGCAGGACAAGCGGACGACCCCCTGGGTGATCGGTGCGGTGATCCTGGGCGCGCTGGCAGCGTCCAAGAGCCCCGATGCCGCCGCGGCCCTCATCACGGGCGGCCAGGCGGCGGGTATCCAGGGGCAGCTGAATTTTTCGCGTGACATGGAGCGTGAGGCCGACCGCATCGGACTGGGCGTGCTGACGCAGGCCGGTTACGAGGGCCAGGGTTTCGTGAGCATGTTCGAGAAGCTGCACCAGTCGTCCCGCCTGAACGACAACGGCGCCTTTCCCTACCTGCGCACCCACCCGCTGACGCTGGAGCGGATGGTCGACATGCGCTCGCGCCAGCCCCTGGGCGAACGCCCCTCACAGCCCAAGCCCGACCTGGAGCACGCGCTGATGGCGGCCCGCGCCCGCGCCCTGTCCAGTGGCGGCGTGGAACTGCTGCAGGCCCTGGTGCGCGAGGCGGAAAACGTACCCGCGCAGGCCAGCTCCGAGCAGAAGGCCGGGATCCTGTATGCGGGCGCGATCGCCGCGATGCAGCTGCGCGATCCTGCGCATGCGCGTCGCTTCCTCGATCGGCTAACCCCCCTGGTGGCGGCGCATCCTGCCGGCGCACGCGTGGCCCGCCTGATGTCGGCGGAACTGGCCCTGGCCACGGGCGATGCCGCGCGCGCGCTCAGTGAGGCGGGCAGCGCCGCCACGCGCCCCGAGACGCTGCTGGCGGCCCAGGCGGCCATTCGCGCAGGCCGGCCCGAGGACGCCGCGCAGCGCCTGCAAACCTGGATCGCCACGCACCCTGCCGATGGCGCGGCCTGGCAGTGGCTGGCCCATGCGCAGTCGGCGCAGGGCCTGGCCCTGCGTGCGATCCGCTCCGAGGCGGAGGCCCGTGTGGCCTGGCTCGATTACACGGCGGCCCGGGACCGCCTGCGCGCGGCCCAGGAGATGGCGCGCCGCGGCAACTCCGACCACATCGAGGCGTCGATCATCGACGCCCGCGTGCGCGCCCTGGATTCAATGCTTCGAGAACAGGCGCTCGAGCGCTAGGTCGATCACCAGGCCCAGGCCGGAATAAATCAGCGAGCCCACGAGGGCGGCGCCGAAGCCGGTCACCTGGAAATCATCGAGCACGTTCGCGGCCCACCAGAACATCAGCGCGTTGATGATGAACAGGAACAGCCCCAGCGTCAGGACGGTGACCGGCAGGGTCAGGAGCACGAGGATCGGCCGGATGAACAGATTGAGCAGGCCGATCACGAAGGCCGCGCCGAGTGCGGCCGTGAAGCTGGTGACGGCCACCCCGTCGTAGATCTGGGCCACGAACAAAAGGGCCGCGGCCGACAGCAGCCACTTGGCGATCAGTTTCATGGGGCAAGAATAGCACCGGCCCCACCCGGGATCCGCGCAGGCGCTATCATCCGCCTCCCCCTAAGCGCCCATGGCCTCCATCCACATCACCGACATCGAAGCTGCGATCAACTACTGGCGCGAGAAGAAGCCGTCCCCTGATGGCATCACCCTGGCTCCGGAGTTGCGTGCCCTGGCCGAGGTCTACGCCCTCATGGTGTTCCACCACGAGGACGAGGCTGCGGAGAAAGGCTTCCCTTCCAAGGCCTATGCCGCCTGGAAGACGTGGTACGACACCACGCCCGACACGCCCTGCATCGCGATCTGTTCGACCAGCCAGGGGGATGCCATGTGCAAGGGGTGCGGCCGCACCTTCGACGAGGTGCAGCACTGGCCGTCGATGACCCCGGCCGAAAAGCGCAAGACCTGGCGCCGCATCACGATCGAAGGTGACGCCTGGCGCTTCAACCGCTACAGCGAACGGGCCGCCGAAGGCGCCGCCAATCCGCAGACACCTCCGGGCTGAACGCCCCTCACTTCCAGCGCACCGGCTCGATGTCGATGGTGCGCTGGCCGTCCCCGAGCATCAGCACGCCTTCCTGGACGGTCGCCTGCAACTGCATGGTGCGCGCCGCGAGCGTGGCCAGTTGCTGGCTGGTCTCGGTGGGGATGCGAAACACTTCCAGGCTGGACAGGCGCGAGAGCTTGCCCTCGATGCCACGCCACCAGATGTCGGCGGCGTGCGAGAAGCAATACAGGCGCACCCGGTCGGCCTTGCTGCAGGCCTTGGCCAGGGGTTTGTCCTCGGGCTGGCCGATTTCCATCCACGGGCGGGTACGGGCGGGGAAATCGCGCCGCCA
>JACCED012108454.1_pt1 | contig 11892 bp, 23 predicted proteins | sample 7455021 | NCBI WGS metagenome assembly JACCED01 (sample SAMN15323456, study PRJNA562643) | freshwater metagenome | isolation source: river surface water | place: USA:Blue River Watershed | collected 2017-08-19
GGTCACATGGGTGTTGATTCAGTAACTGTTAAAAACCTCGAAGTTGTCATGGTCGATAAAGAAAAGTCAGTTATAGCAGTAAAGGGCGCAGTTCCTGGAAATGCTGGTAGCGATGTAGTTATTAAAATTGTTCAAAATTTCTAAAATATGACTTCTGTAACTGTTAAAACCTTGGATTTTTCCAAAGAGGCTCTTGGTTCTAAAAAAGTAGAATTTGCTGCTTCTTTAGATGTTGAAAGCGCAAAATCTGTAGCTTACGTTGTTAGATGGCAGCTTGCCAGAAGAAGGGCCGGAACTGCAAAAACTAAAACAATGGACGAAGTGTCTGGCACTACTGCCAAACCCTACAAACAAAAAGGAACAGGAAATGCTAGACAAGGTAGTAAAAGGTCTGTGCAATTTGTTGGCGGTAGAACATGTCACGGTCCAACGCTTAGGTCTTTTGACTTTGCTATTCCTAAAAAAATTGTTAAAAAAGCTTTGTCCGATGTTATAAAACTTAAGCTTCAAGAACAAAAGTTAACAGTATTTTCTAATTTTGGCGCCGAAATTAGCACTTCAAAAATCAAAGCCGTTTTAGAAAAAAATAACTTTACCAGTGCCTTGATAATACATAGTGACAATGATGCAATATCTAAATCAGTTCAAAATTTAAAAAATGCAAAAGCTTTAAACTCTAAAGCTATTAACGTTTATGATATTCTTAGTTTTGATCACATAATTTGTGACAGCGAAGTTTTTGAAAATAAAATCTTAGGAGTCTTAGCATAATGTCTTCTCTATTTAATTACGACAAAATAAGAGCTTTGGTGTATACCGAAAAATCAAACAAGCAGCTTGTTGATGGTAAATATCACTTTCAAGTAGATTCTCGCTGCGACAAGAAAGAGGTATCATCTCTTGTAAAAAAATCCTTTGGTGTTGAGGTTGAAAAAGTTAATGTAATCAATACCAAGTCTAAAGCAAAAAGTTTTAAAGGTGTAAGAGGTGTGATAGGCTCTTATAAAAAAGCAATTGTTACACTAAAAAAAGGTCAATCAATTAATTTCGGTTCATAAACATGGCTCTTAAGAATTACAAAGCTATAACCCCATCTTTAAGACAGCTTATAACTATTGATAAAAGCGGATTATGGAAGGGGTCTCCTTTAAAAATCCTTACAACTAAGGTTAAAGAAGACGCTGGACGCAATAACATCGGTCACATAACTGTTAGGCATAAGTCGGGTGGGCACAAAAAATCTTTTAGGGTAATTGATTTTAAGCGCGATAAATTTAACGTAGAAGCCATTGTTGAAAGAATTGAGTATGATCCAAATCGTACAGCCTTCATTGCATTGCTTAAGTATCAAGATGGCGTATTCTCTTATATAATCGCTCCTCACAAGCTTGCTGCGGGTGACAAAATTATGTCTTCGAGAAGCCTGATCGACGTTAAATCTGGAAATGCAATGCCTTTGTCAGTTATCCCTATCGGAACAATAATACACAACATAGAGTTAAAACCTGGTTGCGGCGGTGCGGTTTCAAGATCTGCTGGTGCCTATGCTCAATTGGTTGGAAAAGATGGAGGGTATGCTTTGATAAAAATGCAATCTGGTGAAATTAGATTGTTTTTATTGGAGTGCATGGCAACCATTGGCTCTGTTTCAAATTTAGATAATAAAAATATTTCAATTGGTAAGGCTGGAAGATCAAGATGGCTAGGAATTCGCCCAACTGTTCGTGGTGTTGTAATGAATCCAGTTGATCACCCGCATGGAGGTGGCGAAGGCAAAACTTCGGGTGGTAGACACCCAGTTTCTCCAACTGGTAAATCTGCTAAAGGCAAAAAAACTAGAAAGAGAAGTAATCCGTCAAATCGTTTTATAGTTAAATCAAGAAGAGATAAATAATTATGCCTAGATCAAGCTGGAAAGTTCCATTTGTAGATGGTTATTTGCTTAAAAAAGCAAAAGACTACTTAAATTCTTCTAAAAAACAAGTTGTCAAAACTTGGTCAAGAAGATCAACAATATTGCCTCAGTTTGTGGGAGTTAATTTTGCTGTCTATAATGGTAAAAAATTCATTTCTGTTTCAGTTACAGAAGGAATGGTGGGGCATAAATTTGGAGAGTTTGCATTGACCAGAACTTTTTATGGTCATGGCGGAGATAAAAAAGTTACAAAATCATAGTATATGACACAAAAAATAGCGGTAGCTTATCTAAGTTCAGTTAAGTCTAGCCCTCTAAAAGTTATGAGGGTTACAAAAAATGTTGCCGGGTTGCCGGTCTCTGAAGCTTTAAAGTTTTTGCAATTTTCAAAACTAAAAGTTGCATCTATTGTTAAGGCTCTTGTTTACTCTGCGATGTCTAATGCAGAAAATAATCATGGCATGGATGTAGATAATCTTTATATCAAAGAAGTTGATGTGGGTCGTGCTTTTGCATTGCGAAGATTTGCTGCAAGAGGCAGAGGCAAATCAAGCAGTATTAGAAAAACTTTTAGTAATATCAGGGTCACTTTAGCAGAAAAGAAATTAGAGCAAAAAGTGGTAAAAAAAACAAAAAAAGAGGAGTAAGCAGTGGGTCAGAAGGTTAATCCGGTAGGTTTTAGATTACTTAACAGCAAAAACTGGGAGTCTGTTTGGTATGATCAAAAAAATTATGCTAAAAAACTAATTGTTGATATTAAAATTAGAAACTTTATCAAAAAAAATTATTCTCATTGCGGTATAGGAAGTGTTGTAATAGAGAGACCAGCTGATAGAATAAATCTGATAATAAAGACTTCTAAACCAGGAGTTCTTATCGGTAAAAAAGGCTTAGATATTGAGAAAATCAACCATTTGGTTGAGAAGATATCCGCCTGCAAGGTTGATGTTAAAATTGTTGAAATAGATAAGCCAGATAGTAACTCTTCTTTGGTTGCTCAGAGCATAGCTAAACAACTTGAGGGGCGGGCAGCTTTCAAAAAAGTAATGAAAAAGTCCATGCAATCTGCAATGAAGTCGGGCTCTCTTGGAATTAAAGTTAGTTGCTCTGGCAGATTAGGTGGGGCTGAGATCGCAAGAACAGAGTGGTACAAAGAAGGGTCTGTTCCACTTCATACCTTGCGTTGCAACATTGACTACGCCACTGCCAATGCTTACACAACTTACGGTGTTATTGGTATCAAGGTATGGATTTATAAAGGATTTGTAGAAAAAAAATTGAAAACAGCAAACAACTAAGAACTTAAAAAATGCTAACTCCAGCAAAAACAAAATACAGAAAATCACAAAAAGGTGGTAAAAAAATTCTTGGAACCGCTCCAAGTGGCAATAGTGTTAAATTTGGTGCTTTTGGACTGAAAGCTCTTGAGCCAGGTAAGTTAAACTCAAAGCAAATTGAGTCTGCAAGAAAGGTAATTACTCGCTATATGAAAAGAGCTGGAAAACTCTGGATTATGATCTTTCCTCACACTCCAGTTACTCAAAAGCCGGCAGAGGTTAGAATGGGAAGTGGGAAAGGTAATGTTGAATACTATATTGCTAAAATAAAGCCAGGTCGTATTATCTTTGAGATTGATGGAATAGACGAATCCTCTGCTGCAATTGCCTTACAGAAGGCGGCTGCGAAATTACCATTTAAAACAAAAATAGTTAATCAAAATTAGATATGAAACAGCCGCAAGATGATAGATCAACACTAGCTACTATAGCAAATCTTAAAAAAGATTTGCTTATTATGAGAATCAAAACTTCTTCTGGAGAAGAGGTGTTGGTTAAAAATTATAAACAAAAAAAGAAAGAAGTCGCGCGACTTTTTACCAAGCTTAATAACAAAAAGACGGTTACTAATTAATGAAAGTCATAGTTTTAAACATTATAGATGATAAAACTTTCAAAGCTGTTTCAACAACTTTGAAAAAACATCCGCAATATGGTAAATATATTACCGTTGATAAAAAATACCTTGTCGATTCTTGCGGTAAAAAGGTGGTTGTGGGAAGGGAGGTTGAGATTGTTAGCTCGAAACCCATTTCAAAAACCAAGAGATGGATTTTAAAAGTTAATTAAATAGAGATTGTAAAATGATTCAAATGCAAACCAATCTAGTAGTTGCTGATAATTCCGGCGCAAAATCTGCTAGATGTATTAAAGTTTTGGGTGGTTCAGACCACATGATTACTGGAATTGGAACTATTGTGGTACTTTCTATTACCAGTGTAATTCCTGGCGCAAAAGTAAAGAAAGGGCAAGTTGCAAAAGGAGTGGTTGTTCGAACCAAAAGCAAAATTGTAAGGTCTGATGGTAGCTTTGTTAAATTCGATGATAATGCTGTAGTTCTTGTCGATAAAGATGGGGAGCCAATAGCAACTCGTGTTTTTGGTCCTGTAGCTCGTGAAGTCAGACAGCAAAATTTTTTAAAAATAGCATCATTAGCTTCGGAGGTTTTGTAATTAAAATGGCACATAAATTTAAGAAGAGCGATCAAGTAATTATTATTTCGGGATCTAATAAAGGAAAAATTGGAAAAATACTTTTTTTATCCGAAGAAAAAGTAACAGTTGAAGGTGTTAACTTCGCTACTGTTCATAAAAAACCAACCTCAAGTACTCCTGGACAAATATTAAAGGTTGAAAAGCCGATTCATATTTCTAACATATCTCACCTTGAAAATGGAAAGGCGGTTAAAATAAAATTTGTGACTGAATCTGGAGAGGGTAAGATTTTTACTAGAAAAAGTCGTGTTTCAAAAAAATCTGGCAAAAAAATAGTATAAAAAAATGCAAACTGTAACTGAAAAATTGTACAAAAAATCAATCCCTGATTTGAAAGAGAAATTCTCTTATAAGAATGATATGGCTGTACCAAGACTAAAAATGGTTAGCTTAAATGTTGGCATTAAGGCATCGGACAGTGATAATAAATTCTTGTCTTATCTATCAACTCAGGTTTCTAACATCTCTGGTCAAAAGGCTGTATTAACAAAATCTCGTAAAGCCATTGCCACTTTTAAACTTAGAAAAGATTTGCCAATAGGTTGCAGAGTTTCTCTTAGAGGGAAAAAAATGTATGAGTTCCTAGATAAGTTGACAAATATTGCCTTGCCAAGAATTAAAGACTTTAGAGGCTTATCTTCTAGGGGTTTTAACCAAAGCAACCATTATTCCTTTGGTATAAAAGAGCATAACATTTTTCTCGAGGTTGATCTGGATAATATTCCAAAGATTTTTGGCATGAACATTACGATTGTTACCACGGCAAAAACTAAAGAAGAAGCTTTGTATCTGTTAAAAAAACTTAACTTTCCAATCAAGTAGTATGGCAAAAAAATCGTCAATTATTAAAAACAACAACAGAAAGAAGCTATCTATTTTACATAGAGAAAAAAGGCAAAAAGCAGCTTCAATTTCCAAAGATGAGTCTTTGTCATTTGAAGAGAGATTGATAGCGCAAATCAAACTTTCTCAAATGTCTAGAAATGGCTCTCGAATCAGATATAGAAATAGATGTGCTCTTAGTGGAAGACCGAGAGGAAATCTAAGAAAGTTCGGTTTATCGCGTATCGCGGTTAGAGAATTAGCTTCTTGGGGACAAATCCCAGGTTTAATTAAATCAAGTTGGTAATAAATAATGTCTTTTAATCACTCAGTTTCAGATTTTGTGGCCAGAATTAAAAACGGCTATATGGCAAAAAAATCAGTAATATCGTCTCCTGTGTCTCAGTTAAGAGAAGATATTCTTAAAATTCTAAAAGAAGAAGGTTATATTCTAAATTACAGTAGGGTAAAAGACGGTAATTTTGAAAGGTTTGATATTCATTTAAAGTATCACCTTTCAAATCCGGTTGTGAATGAAATTAACGTAGTATCGAAGCCAGGAAAAAGGGTTTATTGCCATGCTAATCAAATTCCATTAGTTAAGAATGGTCTTGGTATGGTTGTAATTTCAACTTCTTCTGGAGTAATGATGGATTATGAAGCTAGAACTAAAAAGCTTGGCGGCGAAATCCTTTTTAAAATATTTTAATTAAAAGCAAAATGTCTCGCGTAGGAAAATTGCCGGTTTCTATTCCGGATATCTTAAAGGTCACTATTGATAAAGGGGTGATAAATTTTGATTCTGGAAAAGTAAAAAAAACATATAAAATTAGTCCAGGTGTTAAAGCTGAAATTATGGAAAAACAAATTAAGCTAAGCGCCGTTGATAAGTCCGTAACAGACATTTCTATGTTTGTAGGTATGGATAGAAGTAATATTAAAAATATAGTTACTGGACTATCCATTGGTTTTAAAACAGTTTTAGAAATTAATGGAGTTGGTTACAAAGCCTCGGTCGATAAGGCTATATTGGTTTTAACTTTGGGATATAGCCACGAAATTTATTACGCTTTACCCGATGGTGTAAATGCTGCGTTTGAAAAGCCCAATCTAATAGTTATATCTGGATCTGACAATGTTTTGGTTGGTCAAGTTGCGGCAGAAATCATATCATTCAGAAAACCGGAGCCTTACAAAGGCAAAGGAGTAAAAATATTTGGTAAAAAAATTCTAAGAAAAGAGGGTAAGAAAAAATAATATGATTACTAGTTATCAAAGAAGAAAGTTTAGAGTTAGAAATAATCTTGAGCAGAATAATAAATCTGGAAGACCAAGAATAGTTGTTTCTAGATCGGGCAAAAATATATATGCTCAGCTCGTAGATGTTAATGGAAATGTAATTGGATCCTATTCAACTCTTAACTTTTTAGAAGTAAAAAAAGTAACTGGCATTGAAAAGGCTAAAATTGTCGGCAAAGAATTTGCAAAAATCTGTATAGACAAGGGAGTAACGCAAGTTATTTTTGATAAAGGAGCTTACTCTTATAGTGGTCGTGTTAAGACTATGGCAGAATCTTGTCGCGAAGCTGGATTGCAGTTCTAAATTAATTTTTAAATACTAAAATGTCAAAACAGATAAAAAATCAAAAAGAAAATGCAAATTCAGAAATTATTGAAAAGCTAGTTTCTATTAATCGGGTTTCTAAAACAGTAAAAGGTGGCAAAAATATGTCTTTTGCAGCTTTGGTTGTTGTTGGCGATAAAAATGGCAAAGTAGGTTTTGGTAAGGGAAATGCTACAGAAGTTTCTGATGCAAAGAACAAGGCTTTTGAAGCTGCAAAAAAGGCAATGACTAAAATTTCTCTAAAAGAGGGTCGTACAATTCACCACGATATCTTTGCAAGATACTGCTCCGCAAAAGTCTATTTAAGATCCGCTCCTGCAGGTACAGGTGTTATTGCGGGTGGTCCAATGCGCGCCATTTTTGAATGTGCTGGCATTCACGATATCGTTGCTAAGTCTGTAGGAACTTCAAATCCTTATAATATGGTTGGGGCTACATTTGCTGCTTTGCAAGGGCTGGTTTCCCCAAAAATAGTTGCAGAAAGAAGATCTAAGGAAATTTCTGAAATAGTCAAAAGAAGAAATTTAGCTCTGAACAATCAAATTGAAAAAGTAAAAAAAGAGGCGAGTGAATAGTGCAAATCAAAGATTTCTTAAACAAACAAATTACCATTACCCAAGTTAGAGGTGGATCAAAACTTAACGACCGCCAAAAGGGAAACCTTATAGGCTTAGGTCTTAGAGGAATTGGTAGCTCTTCTTGCTTAAAATGCGATCAGTCGATTTTGGGCATGGTTAAAAAAATAGAACATATTGTAAAAATCTCATTAGCTTAAAATTATGTCTCTCTCTCTACAAGGTTTGCCAAAAATTAAAAGAAATTCTCGTATCAGGGTGGGTCGAGGTATAGGGTCTGGCAAAGGAAAAACTTCTGGTCGCGGCGTCAAAGGTCAAAAAGCTAGAACTGGACATCACTCGGTTAAGGGTTTTGAAGGGGGTCAAACGCCAATTTACATGCGTCTTCCAAAAAGAGGATTTAATAATATTCTGGCTCAAGAAATTGAGGTGATTAATATTAAAAACATTCTTAACTTCGTTGAAAGTAAGAAACTCGATTCAGCTACTAAAATTACAAAAGAGCATCTTGAAAAAGTTGGTCTAATCAAAAGTAAGAATTCGAAAGTGAAATTGATCATGGGTAAGGAAGATCATTCAAGCTCTAGCTCTAATCTTAAAATCTTAGTTGATAGCTATTCAGAAAAAGCAAAATCTTTCTCATAATTAATGTCTGCCATTACTGCAAATTCAGAATTAAGAAAGAAGATACTATTTACCATCTTTATTTTGCTTATTTATAGGTTTGGAACTTTTGTTCCGATTCCTGGAATAAATACAGAGGTGTTAAAAAAGTTTTTTACAAGTGAAAGTGCAAACATGTTTGGGATGATAAATCTCTTCTCTGGTGGCGCTTTAGAGAGAATGAGTATTTTTGCTCTAAATATTATGCCTTACATTACTGCGTCAATTATTATGCAGTTGATGACCTCGATGTATAAGGGTTTAGAAGCCTTAAAAAAAGAAGGTGATTATGGTAAATCTAAAATTAATCAATATACTCGCTATCTTACAATTGTACTAGCTTTTTTTCAGTCCATAGGGGTTTACTACGCCTTATCAAATCCAGATCATAATGCTTTTATTTCGGATTCGTCGATTTTTATGTGGACTACTTGTGTTAGTCTTGTGGGTGGAACTGTTATTTTAATGTGGTTTGGGGAAAGAATTACCAGCTCTGGTATAGGGAACGGAATTTCCTTAATTATTTTTGTTGGGATAGTTTCTTCTTTGCCTTCAACAGTTATACAGGTTTTTGATTTAAGCAGAAATACTGCGGAAACTAATTCATGGTTAGTGGTGTTGTTATTTTTTGTTGTTTTTACATCATTTTTAATGTTGGTTTGTTTTGTTGAAAAAACTATAAGACGTATAAAAATTCAGTATCCAAATGGCGCAATGATGAAATCTTCTGGCTCTAGCGACTCATCTTTTTTACCATTAAAAATAAATATTTCTGGAGTGATACCTCCAATTTTTGCAAGCTCGATATTAACTCTTCCAGTTGCAATAACTCAGTTTGCTGGAGTTGATAATAGCTCTTCATGGTTATTTGCTTTGCAAAGAGGAGGAGCTTTATATTTAGTACTATTCTCTATCTTAATTTTATTTTTCTCTTATTTTTATTCTTCAATTATTTTTAATACCGAAGACGTTTCTACTAACCTTAAAAAAAGTAATTGTTTTATTCTGGGGGTTAGGCCTGGGGATGCAACGGCTAAATATCTTGACAAAATTGTTTCTCGATTGACTCTATTGGGTGCATTTTACTTAATTTTTGTTTGTTCTGTGCCGGAAATATTGGTTACTAAATACTCTATTCCATTATATATAGGTGGAACTGGTATATTAATTATGGTGAATGTTGTTATGGATTTAGTTAATCAAATTCAATCTCATCTTTTTACAAGTAAATACGGATCTGGTGTTAGGAAAAGAAGGGTTAGGGTTAGGGTATGAATATAATCTTTTTAGGAGCTCCAGGATCTGGAAAGGGCACTCAGGCTGAAATTATTTCTAGAAAACTAAATATAAAAACAATTTCTACTGGCGAGGTTTTGCGTAAAGAGGTTCAAGAGCAAACCGAGATTGGAGCGTTGGCGAAATCTTATATGAATTCAGGAAAATTAGTTCCAGATGAAGTGGTTATAAATATAATAAAGAATCGCCTTTCTGAAGATGATTATAGTGAAGGTTTTATCTTAGATGGATTTCCTAGAAATATTTCTCAGGCGCAAAAACTTGACGAAATGTTGATGGTTATAAAAAAAAGGATCCAGATAGTTTTTAATTTTGAAGTTGAAGAAGAAACTTTGAAAAAAAGGATTTTGGGAAGATTTTCGTGTAAAAATTGCGGATTGGTTTATAATCGTTTTTTCAAGCTTCCAAAACAAGATGGTGTTTGTGACCAATGTTTAGAATGTGATTTTGAAAGTAGAAGCGACGACACTGAAGAAACAATAAATAGTCGTTTAAAGGTGTACCGTGAATCAACGGCGCCTTTGATAGAATATTATAAAAAGAATAACTTGCTTTTCTCAATTAGCGGTATAAAAAGCCCGCCCCTCATTTCTGAGGAGTTGATCAATGCAGTTTATAATTTTTCTAAATAAATATTAATAACAAATAGAGGGTAATTTCTTGGCTAGAATCGCTGGTGTAAACATTCCAAAAGAAAAGCGTTTTGTTATCGCTTTAACCTATATATACGGAATTGGTAGCAATACCGCACAAAAAATCTGCAAAAAACTAAAAATCGATCTTTCTTTGAGAACTCATCAAATAACAGAGGAGAAGCTTGCGCAAGTAAGAAGTCTTTTGGAAAAAGATGGCGCTTCTTTAGAGGGTGACCTTAGAAGAAAAATTTCTTCAGATATAAAAAGACTAACAGACCTTGGTTGCTATCGCGGCGTGAGACACGTAAAAAAGCTTCCTGTTAGAGGTCAAAGAACCCATACCAATGCTAGAACTCGTAAAGGTAAGGGTGTGGCAATTGCAAATAAGAAAAAAGCAGTTAAATAATTAAAAAATATGACAGAAACAAAAGCTCAATCAAGCGAAAAAAAAGTAACTTCAAAAAGTTCCGCTAAAAAAAAGAAAAGCGTAGTTAATGGAATTGTCCATGTTTTTGCTAGCTTCAACAATACTATAATTTCAATATCTGATGCCAGCGGCAATATAGTTTGTTGGTCTTCAGCTGGAAAGCATGGATTCAAGGGATCAAGAAAAGCTACTCCATATGCCGCACAAGTTGCCACACAACATGCAATTAATATAGCTAAAGATTTTGGTCTTCAAAATGTTGAAGTAGAAATCAGAGGGCCGGGAGTTGGTAGAGAGGCTTCATTGAGAGCAATCCAAGCTGCTGGTATTAATGTTACTTTAATCAAGGATATCACTTATCATCCACATAATGGATGTCGTCCGGCAAAAAGACGTCGTGTTTAATTATATCTAATGGTATTTAATTTTTTATTAGGATTTGAATTATGGCAATTTTGAAAGAAAGTTGGCACTCTCTTGTTAAACCTAGCTCTGTTACTATTAAAGAAGGAGAGGATAGCTCAACAAAATCAGTTATCGTTATGGAGCCTTTTGCTAGAGGATTTGGCAACACTTTAGGAAACGCTCTTAGGAGGGTTTTGTTATCATCAATAAATGGTTTTGCAGTTACTTCCGTAAAAATAGAAGGTGTAACTCATGAATATAGCACGATTGATGGAGTCAAGGAAGATGTAATGGATATTATAATGAATCTCAAAGGCTTATCAATTGAAAAAGGCGATTCGTCTTACTCTGTTTTAAAGTTATCTTCGAATAAACCAGGCCCTGTATACGCTGGAGCAATTGAAGTTCCAGCTGGATTAGAAATTTTGAATAAAGATCTGGTTATCTGTACCTTAAATAAAGGGGCGAAAATCGATATGCAAATTGTGGTTGAGTGTGGCAAGGGTTATGTTGTGGCTGATCAATCTGGAAAGTCAGATCGTTCTGTTGGAGCGATAAATGTTGATGCTATGTTTAGTCCGGTTAAAAAAGTATCTTATAAAGTTGAGAATGCTCGAGTTGGTCAAATTACAGATTTTGATAAGCTTATAATGGAAATCGAGACTAATGGTTCAATTACTCCAAGAGACTCTCTTGCGGTTGCTGCTAAGATTCTTCAAGAGCAATTGCAGGTATTTGTTAATTTTGACGTTAATAAAATTGATGCTCCGGTATATAAAGAGTCTGATTTTGAGCCTGAGTTCAATAAAAATCTATTAAAGACAATTGATGAGCTAGAGTTGTCGGTTCGCTCATATAACTGCTTGAAAAACGAGAATATAATTTATGTTGGTGACTTAGTTTCTAAAAGCGAAGCTGAAATGTTAAAAACCGCAAATTTTGGCAGAAAATCTCTAAATGAACTAAAAGATAATCTAAA
>JACCED012481359.1_pt1 | contig 11890 bp, 15 predicted proteins | sample 7455021 | NCBI WGS metagenome assembly JACCED01 (sample SAMN15323456, study PRJNA562643) | freshwater metagenome | isolation source: river surface water | place: USA:Blue River Watershed | collected 2017-08-19
ACTTAGTGAGGAAGCTACGGAAGTGTGGTAAGCTGTAACATTATTAAAAATTAATTTATTGCCACTAACGGATACACCTGAAGCTGCACTGGTACTCCATTTACTCGGTTCGGCTAGCGTGCTGTCAGTGACAAAATTAGCACCAGGTATAGGAGTTTGCTGGAGGATAGGACTCCTTACTGAAGAGGTTTGATAGGCGTGGTTGCCTGAGAGTTCTTTAATGCTTAAGGATCGAATAGTAAAATCAGTTACACCACCGCCGCGTTTTAAATCCAACCCTGTAGATAACGCATAAAATCTAAATGTGTGTACACCACTGCTGGCAATCAGTTTCACCCGCGTACCTTGTGACTCTAGTGCGACACTTCCTGACAATACTGAATCAACATTGATAACTACCTCGTAATATTTTCCAGCAGCTATACCTCTGGTTAATTGTACATTTGCACCGTCAGTTGATCGCATACGCACCCCATTAATGGATTGCTCTATAAAAGTTGTGGCGTCGTTCTTAAAAAGATTATAGCCAACAGGTTTACCACCCGACCAATCATTAAAACTGGCATTAGTGTTTGTTTCCAAACCTAACACCAATCCTTTACTCTTATCCAGCATCAACCCTACAGGCTGCCCCGCTGCTGTAACAGGTACAGTCCCCGCAGCATCCTGAAACATCGTACTAAGATCGTTAGGGTCGTAGAAGAAGCCTTGTTCACCGTTTGAGAATAGCCTCTGAATCTGCTGGTCGAGGGTTGGGGTGTTGCCACCAATAACAGTGCAGCTCGGCGTCCAAAATGCACCACCAATGACGGTGCTTAGCGGTGTTTTGATCATTAGATAGCTTCCGATATTACTAAAACAACACACTCCCAAGGGTTTTTCCAAGCCCATAGCGAACCCAAAGTACCGTCTTGGTACAATCTCGCGTCTGTATGACAACTTTCAAGACTTGCTGGCATCTGAGCTGAAAATTTAAAATTAAAAACACCACCAAGCGACTGAATATATGCAGCTTTTGTGGTGATTAATTGCGGTTCATTTGTTAAAACAATATTTCTAGTAGGCATGTTTTTAACCCGATAAGCTTTGTTGAATTATTCTAACATAAGAAAAGCCCCGTGATGGGGCTTCTGTTTATTTATTTAAATGCTTATCCGCCGCATAAAGCGCGTTCTTTGCACCCTGTCTCAACTGATTTAAACCTTTTTGAATCTTTGCATCTGCATAACTCAAAGGTATTAATGATTCAGGTACAGGCGGCTGCTTGCCTACATTGTTATACATTTGATCAATGTATTGCTTGTGGATCATATCAAGCGCTTCGGTAAACTCAGGATTTTTTAATAGGTCTTTCATTCGCAGTTGCTCTCGATAGCCGATGTCACTGGATCGGTTGAACCAAACCCGCCCACGCCACGATCCGTTGTTGATAATTCATCCACGACATTAAACTCAATTTGTGGCACTGGCATGATCACGATTTGTCCGATGCGGTCGCCGATTTCATATTCGCGTGGCCCAAACTCAATATCACGCTCTAATGGCATAACTGGACGAAACTTCAAAACCACTTCGCCGCGATAGCCTGAATCAGTCACGCCAACCGAATTACCCAAGATTAAATCTTTCTTGGTATTGCTTGAGCGCGGAAATAAAAACCCCGCAAAACCGTTAGGTATTTCAAAAGCTAAGCCTGTGCCGTAACAAACATTTCCGCTTTCATCATACCACTTTGAAGTCGCAGTTAAATCCATCCCCGCATCTCCGTGTCTGCCGTAAGTTGGGACAACGGCATTACTATCTAGTTTTTTTACATTAACTTTCATTTCATTTTCCTTAAATGCCACGACATTTTATCGTGGCGGGTGTTTTTATACTGAACGGTAGTCGATAGGAGCAAATGGCAAATCGTCCTCTAAATCTGATGTGCCACCGCCTGCGTTAGGCTGTGCCTGTGGCTTAGGCTGTGTATAGCTTTGCTGTGTATTTTGGCTTTGTTGTTGCTGATTGTTTTGCGGACTGCCTGCCAAGTTACAAGAATATGAACGCACTTCCATGTATGTCTTGCCGTTATATTCACGTGTTGATAACTCGCCCACCACTTGCACCATTTGCCCTTTTTTTAAGTAATCCACAAAGTTTGACTTTGCTTGACCACCCCAAATTGACACGCTAAACCAGTTTGTAGACTTCTTATCACCGAACCCGACATTTTGAGCCACACTGAACTTTGCAAGCGCTGTGCCGTTTACGTCTTTCAGCTCAACATCACCGCCAAGTTTTCCTAGAATTGTTACTGTGGTCATCTTTATTTCACCTTACTTGATTGATAGTTTTTTAGTACGAGTTAATTCAATGCCGTCAATTTTCAATTCGGCATCTTCTTTCATTGCCAATTTAATAGCATTTTTGTTTACTGTGACTGTGGTTTTTTCAGTCTTAAACTGCATTGGCACTGCATTTTCATCTTTCACCACTACGGATACAGGGTTTTCTCTCACCTTGATATTAATTAGTGGATTCTTAATCTCGTCTTTGCCAAAGTTCTGCATCTGCCATAAAAGCAAGTCATGCAAGTTGCTATAAGTACTTGAAAGAGACTTTTTCTTTTTGGTTAGTCGTTCAATTTCAGCATCGACTTGTTGCTCATCCAATGATAACTGATTTAAAAACTTAGCAACATTAACCGCTTTCGTCTCCCATTCATCTTCATGATCTACCATCTTCTCAAGTAGCTCTTGAACGCGCTCATCGCTTGGGTCGATACCATCGTTAAGCAAGTCCTGAACTTGCTCAACAACTAGATTTAAATTTTCGCCTAAGTCGTATAATGTTGTCATTGATCTTCACCTTTTAGTTTTTTAGCAATGTTAATTCCGATTGACTTAACTTCGTCAAAGATTGGAGTTCCTGCGTATTGCTTTGCAAAAGTCTGCAATTCTTCAAGTGATGTTGCAGAGTTTAGTTTAATTGTTGCTTCTTTTAGCATCTTGTCAGTGTCGATGTAAGCGCTATCAATATCTTTCGTGTACTTGCTACCATCAAAACAACCAAGGTAAATGTCTGCTGCAATCCCAACCGCCTTGAATGCAACCGATAGGGCATCTGTCACAGCCATTTTGTAACCCTCGTCATTCGACTTTAGGTTTCCTTTTGACAGCTCGACAATTGTTGAACCTCCAGTTCCGTAAAATTCCTCTCCCCATTCGCCATTGAGCTTAGTTTTTACCGCGACTTCCGCAAAAGCCATTACTTGACCATCGCTACCAGTTTCAGACCACGTTCTAACAATGCGATAAGTCCAACCATGACCAACCATTCCAAACGCTTGTGTCATAGCCATTAAACGCCATTGTGGGTTAATGTCTGACTTTCCTTTTAGGTAGCCATAATCGATTTTTTTCAAAACATTGTTTGGTGGGCGTTTTACTTCGTTCCATATTTTTAAATTGCTCATATTAAACCACCTTTAATAACTGCTGATATTCTTCTGCGTTAATTTTTCCAACCTGAAATAGTGTTTCAATCACAATCGCCAAGTCATCTTTTGAGAAAATCTTACTGCTTTTCTTGACATGATCTAGCCATGCTTTTGTTTGTTTATCCATTTCCACCTCGCTTAAAGTAAAATCACTTTAGCACATTGAAAGATAAAATCAACACAAAAACGAAATATTTAGTTTTTATTGCATATTATTTATTTTTTGATATATTGAATTAACAATTTAGAGGAAATTTAAATGCTGACACTGGAAGAAATCAAGCTGAAACTTGAGGATCGCAATTTAAAACAAGTTGCAAAAAATAGCGGTGTTTCTTACGAAACGGTCTGGACTATCGCAACAGGTAAAAACAAAAACCCTTCATACACTTCTGTGGTGAAGTTGATTAATTATTTGGGAGATAAAAATGAGCAAGTATGATTGGTCGAATGTGGATTCTGATGTTGAATGGATTGCTACAGATGAGGATTTAAATAGCTGGGGTTTTGTTACAACTGGTGAGCCGTTTATTGGTGGTGAAGATGGCGATGAATGGACGAGCGGAACTTTTGCTCATTCGTGTAAGCACATAGGTTTTAGAATATTCAAAGGTGACTGGCGCGATTCCCTAGAGGAGCGACCAAAATGACAATATTCCAAGATTCAATACTGGTGGTCATGCTTGGCCTGAGAAGATGCAAGAAGCAGCAAGCGCTGAATATGCTGTGTCGATTCGATGTGTAGCGCGGATTTTGTGATCCGATGTAGTAAATTATTTTAAACAATTAAAGGAAAAGAGAAGTGAAAATTTTAAGTCTGTTTAATGGTATTAGTGGTTTGCACTTAGCTTGTGATAGAGCAGGGGTTAATGTAGATGTCTGCTACTATTCTGAAATTGATAAGTTTGCAAATAAAGTAACAGAGCACCACTATCCGAATGATATTGCTTTAGGTGATGTAACCAAGTGGCGTGAATGGGATGTAGATTGGTCATCTATTGATTTAGTGGGTGCGGGATTTCCGTGTCAGGCGTGGTCGGTTGCGGGTAAACAATTAGGTGACAAAGATGAACGTGGCATGTTGTTCTGGACAACGCTAGAAATTATCGCTCACGTTTTAAAGCATAATCCAAAAGCCAAGTTCTTGATGGAAAACGTCAAGATGAAAAAAGACTTTGAGGAATACATTACGCACCATACAACACAGGCTTTAGGTTATGTTGAAAAAACTTTAATTAACTCAGCTCTCGTTTCAGCCCAAAACAGATTACGCATGTACTGGACTAATTTTGAAGTTACACAGCCAGAAGATAAAGGGATTTTGCTTAAAGATATTATTGAGGATTTAAGCTTTAATGAAATTATGCCTGATAATGTTGAATTTAAGCAAAACTATGCCCAATGGGATTTAAACAACAAAGGGAATAAGTCACAAGACCAGCGCGCTTTTTACATTAATGGAAAACATGGAACACTACCCGCAAATGGTGGTGGTTCAAAAGTAAAGGTTTGTGGTGGAGCTATACATGGTCGCTATCTAGTTGATGGAAAGCGCCAAGACCACAAGATGAAGACAGCAGGGCTTACAGAGCAACGACTAGAAATTCGCAAGGATGAAAAAACAAATATACTAACCACCGTGCAAAAGGATAATGTGGTTGTTAGAGCAACTGTACAGGCCAATGCAGAGCATACATACAATGGGAAAGTACCAACATTAACAGCGTCAATGGGTGTTGGTGGTGGCAATGTTCCGCTATTAACTGATAATGAAACAGCATCACAATATAAAGGCAAGTATATTGATAAGAATGCTCGTTTAGAGTACCGAAAGCTGACCCCACTAGAGTGTGAGCGACTTCAAACACTTCCAGATTTTTGGACGGACTGTATAAGCAACACACAGCGATACAAGAGCATCGGGAATGGATGGTGTATAGATGTGATAGTACATATACTAAAACACATTTAAATAAAAACGCCCTCTAATTGAGGGCTTTTTCATATCTGCTTTTTGCGTAGCGCGTCATGTTTTCAAGATCGCATTCATTTACACGGTAGAATCTTGAGCCATTTCCTGAGCGCTTCCACCCTAAGCCGAACTTATCCAACACGGTAGCAACTGGCTTTGTTGTGATCTTTGGTTTTGGATATGGTTTTAAGTTTCCAGACTTATCTTCTTGCCATTTGCCATAAGCACTTGGAATTAATTTCAGTGATGAATACAGGAATCGCGTGTCATTACTAGATATGCGCTCGAATATTTTGTCACAATCCTCGCTCGTGATCTTGTCAAAGTCTATACCGTCAAAAATATCAGCAGTCGCTTTTACTTGCGCTTTCTCAAAACGTCTTAGTGCAATGTTTGCTTCTGCGTCATCGGTCGGATGGGTCAAGCCTAGTATGCGGGCGAACCTATCAACCTTTGGCATGTTTTCAAACATATCCAAGTCAAGATCATTAATATCGTGACCTAAGCCAAAATTGAAAGACACGCGAAGCTTGTAGGCAATGAGCTGTTTTTCTTCATCGTCGGTTAGGCTTTGTTTTTCATCCAATGTTTTCGCTTCATCTTTGCTGATTTTCTTTGCAAGCTTGATGCCTAGTCGATGGTTTTCTTTCAACTCTTTTGAAATCTCTTTCATTTTTTCATTTAGAAAATAATCAGGGCTTGACACTTTTCCCGCCTTAATATCAAAGCAATAATACTGCATGAACCAAATAAAACCGTTGGCGAAGTCTGCGCGGTATTCTTGTTCCACGATGTCGATGTGTGCCTTAAATCGCGTGAAATCGTTTTCTTTTAATGTTGCACCCTCAAGTGCCGATGCTTGTCTAAGACCAGTTAAAATAGACGATGTGGTCACTTGCTCGTAACGGTGTGTGTTCTTCTGCAAACACACATGCATTGTATCAACATAGCGGACACGCCCTAGCATTTGTGCAAAGTCACTAAAGCAAATACTATGCCCTGATGCCATGCCTGCAATCATGGTGAAGTGATGGCCATCCCGATGTTCAACAGACACGCCACTCGATATAGCAGGGGATGCAATCACAAGATCATATTTTCTTGATTCTTCATTTACGTTTTCAAGAAACTGTTTAATCTTTTTGTTCTTACTGTTTTTGGAGGTAATCGCAATCAGATTGTACTTTTTGAACATTTCCGCAAGCACTTCGGCTTTGATTGCGGATTCAACTGCAAGCCATACTTTACCGCCTGATTCTAGCTCAAGTTGCACTTTAGTTAAAAAGTCTGCGCGTTCTGTATAGATATAGCATTCACGCCCACGATTATTCGGTACTTGCTCAATGATGTTTAGTTGCTCGTCGGGTCGCGCTGTTTCCAAAAAGTCAATTGTGGTTTGATCGATTGACGCGTCACATACAACCACTTTTTTGCATTCGTTTACCAGTGTGCGCAAGCCGTTGAAAATATCTTCTTGGTTGCTACCAATGACCTTGCATTCCTTTGATGCGGTAAAGCGGATATTTTGGCTGATTTCATCAATCGCAATATTGCTCACTGATTTGATAAAACTGCGGAAGCCAATCGACTGGGTAGACGGTAGGCATATTGCCAATTTATCGGCTTGGTTTGCATTGCTGTCGTCGTAGCTTTTAATGCTCAGTGTTTCAGATAAATCAGAAATCAGGCTACGGCGGTGCGCTACTGCAACAAAACTATCGACACTTTCTGAAAACGGCTTGATTACTTTTTGTGTCTTGCCTGAACCCATTGGTGCAAAAATTACGTTGATTGGCGCTGAAAGGTCGGCTTCGTCAAGTGATGCCACTACAGTGTGATTGTGCTTATTCCATGACACAGGTTTAATCGCTGTCATTGCACGGCGCTTACGGTTTTGAATCGCATAATGCACACGGCACATAATAGAACGATGTGTGTTGTGGTGGATTAATGGATGGTCTAGGTGCTTGCGGATTTGCTCAATAGAAACGAATGCAGGCACGTTTTCAGACATACGCATTGCAACGGTCAAGCCAGCACAAGCTACGGCAAGCGGATCAATACTTGTTTCGAGCGTATCTTCTGCATTCTCAATAAAGCTTAGTTTGAATGCGTCAAACTGCTCACACTGTTTAGGCTTTGGATTGTATAGGCGACTGCATAGCGGATTGATTAGATCAATAATCGGACTATAGCCCTCCAACATATACAAGTCATTAAAGTCGGTCGGCTTGCTAGATACGTCTTTAAAAATCGGATAGATGATGTCTGCATCAATAGCACATGCGGTTTTTTCCGCTGCCTTAATACCTGTATTTGTTTTTTTGTATTGGTCGTTGTCGGCACAGATAATAATTTTATGCAATGGGAATTGCTTGCGGACTTCTTTCGCCACGTTCAGTAAGTTACCACTATCGAAAGCAATATAGACACATAGTTGGGTCGCTTCATGAAGTGTTGCGCCAGTTGCCCAGCCCTCACAAATTAGAATGCAGTCGGTTTCGTTGCCGATTCGATAATACGATCCTGACTTTTTAGCACCATACATCATCTTTTTTTCGCCATTAGCATTGATGAATTGCAATGATGTTATGCGCCCACGGTAAGCCATAGGCACAATTAAGTTGCCTTGTTCGTCTACACGCAGGCCATGAGCAAGTACGTCCTTTTTAACTAGATATGGATGCGATTCACACGGTTTAGCCTTGCGCCATATATAAGACGCTGTTTTAGCTTTTTCGGCTTGCAACTCAAGTGTTTTTTGTTCTTCGATTTTCGCAAGTCGTTCCGCTTCAAGGCGTGCCAGTCTGCGCTGTTCTTGAACATGCGGAGATACTTTAGGCGCGTCTTTTTCCAGTTTAAAGCCGTATTTCTGCGCTTCAAAAATCAAAGAGCCAATGCGGACACGCCCCGACATATTAAAAGATTTCCAGCGTGTTAATGCTTCTTTTAATTTAAAGCTTGAGCCTGTTGCAGACCAGTCTAGCCACATTTCCCGACCAACTTCACCGAGTTCGGATTTGACAGCCATGCCACACATCACCCATATTTCTTGATCTTCTACATCGCAATATGAGAGTGCTAGGCGAATCTGCTCATTAGTTAGAGCGTTGTGATTCATCTTTTAAGTATCCTGAAATTGCAATGAGAGTATTTAGGCGTGGGTTCGATGCTCGACCGATGCGGATTGAAATAAGCGTGTCATAACTTACATCAATTGAATGCGCCATTTCTTGCAGTTCAAGACAACTTAAAATCTTCAGTTTTTCTATTATTTCTTGTAGGGATAACATCACATACTCCTAAATTGTTTTTGTAATATATTACATAATAGGGTATAATGCAATGGCAACTAGGGCGGCCACCCGAAAAGAATCTTGTCAATTCCTGTTGCTTTACTTCCGACTACCAAGACAAAGGATATTAAATAATTATGAGCTACACACTTCGACCATACCAACAAGAAGCCGTTGATCTTGCCATTAAATACATGCGTAAAAACTCTTTCCCCGCAATGCTAGAGTTAGCCACTGGGTCGGGCAAAAGCATTATTTGCGCTGAAATCGCGCGGATCATGACAGGCTTGTCGGGTAAAAAAGTTTTGTGCTTGTGTCCGTCATCGGAGCTTGTGCAACAAAACCATGAAAAATATTTACTTACTGGAAATGAAGCATCAATTTATTCAGCTTCAATCGGTAAAAGCCTGCGCCATGACGTTGTATTTGCGACTGAGGGCAGTTTTAAGAGTAAGGCACTGGAAGTAGGCGAACAATACAGCACGGTTATTTTAGATGAATGTCACCGCATTACGCCAACGATTAAAAAGATCATCAAGGATATGCAGCAGGGCAATCCTAATATCCGCGTGCTTGGTATGTCTGCTACCCCATTTCGATTAGGCACTGGCTACATTTACGAAATGAATGAGCACGGACAGCTTATGGAGGAATCAGTTAATCCGTACTTTAAAAAGCGCCTATACACGGTAGGCGGTGAATACCTTGTTGATCTTGGCTACTTGACAAAACCTGTCGTTGGACAGATTCATGCTGAAAAATACAACACGGAAAATATCCAAGTGAAAGCAAATGGCCAGTTTGATCAGGCATCCATTGATGAAGCATTTGTGGGGCATGGTAAAAAGACTGCGGGCATTGTTGCGGATGTGATCAATCAAGCCAATATTCGACAGGACAAAGGTGTTATGTTTTTTGCGTCCACTGTAGACCATGCAAAAGAAATCATGGCAAGTCTACCGTCTTATAATTCTGCATTGGTCACAGGCGATACACCAAAGAAAGAACGGAAGCAGATCATCGCAGATTTTAAAGCGCAAAAGATTAAATACTTGGTGAACGTATCAGTTTTGACGACAGGATTTGATGCCCCGCACGTATCGTTGATTGCAATTTTACGCGCCACAGAATCGGCATCATTGCTGATCCAAGTTATAGGGCGTGGTCTGCGTCTATCTGACGGCAAAGAGGATGCGCTCATTTTAGATTATGCAGGCAACATCGAGCGATTTTTCCCCGATGGCAATTTATTTGAACCGCAAATTCAGGCATACAAAGACAAGCCAAAAATTAAGGATGATTTCACTTGTCCGCAATGCAGCCATACAAATACTTTCACGCTGCGACCAAACCCCGACAAGATGCAGTATGACGCGCACGGATTCTTTTTGAATCTTGATGGCGAGCGCTATGTCTTTGATGATGGGAAGCAATACCCCGCACACTTTGGCAGACGTTGCACCCATGTTGAAGAACGGGGTTTAAACAACTTTGAGCGCTGTACGTTCTTTTGGGATTATAAAGAGTGTCAGGAATGCGGTGCTGAGAATGATATTGCAGCGCGTAAATGCGGATCATGCAAAAAACTATTGATCGACCCAAACAACAAGTTAATCGGCACAACGCTTGACTATAAAAATGACCTTTCTCAAATCCAAACCGACGCCATTGTTCGTATGTCGAAGCGGGCCACAATGTCGAAGTCAGGCAATCCGATGTTTAAAGTATTTTTTAAAACACCTTATCGGGATTTTGTGGCGTTTTTCAGTGACCGAGTGAATAAGAGGTTTTATGAGATGCTTTCGGATAACAGCTTTAAACCGAAAACCGTTTCGTACAAAAAAAGCAGTAAGACGGATTTTTTTACTGTCGTAGATTTTAATAGACAAGAGGATGTAGTGAGATGAAAACCCAATTATGGCAAGGCGATTGCCTAGAGCTACTAAAGAATATCCCAGATGGTAGTGTAGATATGGTTTAAATCCCAAGTACATTGTGTTATAATCCCATTTATTTAGTGGGATTATTTCATGTTGGAGAGCAATGTTTTATCTAGCTATGTTGCTGGCGTTACATCCCTGAGGGAGGTTGCCGAAATTTGCAACACAGATCACCATCAAGTCAAAAGAATCTTAAATAAGAACGGAATTACACCAGTAAGAGCAAAAAGAAAGCCATTTACAAAGGAACATAAAAGAAAAATATCTAAGTCATGCACGGGTAGAAAGTCGTGGATTAGTGGCAAAAAAGCCACAAAAGAAATGCTTTATAAAAACATGGCTGCTCATTTGAGATTTGATGTTGATTTTTGCTGGCTTTCGCAATTTGAAGATATTGAAAAACTAAAGACGCTTAATGATTGCATAACAGATAGATCGGGGCGATTTAATGTCGATACAGATTGGTACAAGAGCTACATATTAAGATTTTACTCATGCAGTAGATTTAATCTCATCTACTCGGAATGGATTAATAGCAACAAGGACAAATTAAAAAAACCATCATTAGATCACATCAACCCTAGATCAAAAGGCGGAACAAATGATATTGATAATTTGCAATTTTTAACATGGTTTGAAAACAGGTGTAAAAGCAACATGAGTAAGATAGAATGGGATTTATTGAAATCAAAAATTCATGAGTATTTAATATGACAGAACACAAGGAGAACTTGGGTTTGTCGGTACCTGAAATCAATCTATGGAATGGTGACTGCCTAGAATTGATGAAAAATATCCCAGATCAGTCTGTGGATATGGTACTGACAGACCCTCCTTAGCTATACGGAACCACAGCTTGTAAGTGGGATAGTATTATACCACTAGAGCCGATGTGGGCTGAATTGAAGCGTATTATTAAGCCTAATGGGGCTATTGTGATGACTGCAAGCCAGCCGTTTACAACAACGCTGATTAGCTCAAATATGAAGATGTTTAAGTATTGTTGGGTGTGGGAGAAAGGAAGGCCAAGCAATCCACAACTAGCAAAAAAAGCAACCACTAAAAACACACGAGGACATTGTCGTTTTTAGCCCAAAACCACATGCTTATTACCCGCAGGGCTTGGTAGAGATACCTATGGGTGAAAGAAAGATTCATAAACCCGAGCCAAACAAACTTGGGCATTGCGTTAGGAAACCCT
>JACCED011307020.1_pt1 | contig 11889 bp, 8 predicted proteins | sample 7455021 | NCBI WGS metagenome assembly JACCED01 (sample SAMN15323456, study PRJNA562643) | freshwater metagenome | isolation source: river surface water | place: USA:Blue River Watershed | collected 2017-08-19
TCGAAAAGAAATTCGCCCATGACGAGGAATTACGGTTCAAGGCCGTTGCGCGTCGCAACAAGCTTCTGGGCCTCTGGGCGGCCGAGAAAATGGGCAAGGTTGGCGCAGACGCCGAAGCCTATGCACGCCAAGTGGTGAGCGCCGATTTCGAAGAAGCCGGCGATGAAGATGTTTTTCGCAAAATCCGGACAGATTTCGACAGCGCCAGCGTGAGCCAGTCCGATCATCAAATCCGCCGGACCATGGAAGAATTGCTCGTCAAGGCGGCGGAAGAGATCAAAGTCGGCCGCTAGGAAAGACTTTATTCAGCCTGAGCCCCGAATATGGGCCCCATGGGCGATACCGGGGCCAATCTTGCCTTTCCAGAAGCCGCCCCCGACCTTTCCGAGGCGGGGCGGCAATGGCTGTCCTATCTGGCGGCCCAGCGCCGCTTGTCGCCCAAAACGGTCGAGGCCTATCAGCGCGACCTGCGTCAGTTCCTGTCCTTCCTGAAAAATCATTTTGGCGCCTCGCCCGGCCTCAAAGCCTTTTCTGAGCTTCGGCCGGCCGATTTGCGTGCCTTTATGGCACGGCGACGCAGTGGCGGAATCGAGAGCCGTTCGCTGATGCGAAGCCTTGCCGCGCTGCGCTCCTTTGCCCGGCATTTGGAGCGGGCAGGCCAAGGGAAAGCCGCCGCTTTTGCCGCTGTCCGCAGCCCAAAAATCGGCCGCAGCCTGCCAAAACCCCTGCCCGCATCGACGGCCTGCGAAATGATCGGCCGCGACGCCCGTGCCGGCGAGGCCCACCCGCCATGGATTTTGGCGCGCGATGCAGCCGTGCTTGGCCTGCTCTATGGGGCGGGATTGCGCATTTCCGAAGCGCTTGGAATCCAGCGGCGCGATGCCCCCTGCGCGGGCCGGGACAGTTTGACCGTCATCGGCAAGGGGTCGAAGACAAGGATGGTGCCGGTGATCGCCCCCATTACGCGGGCGATCGAGGATTATCTGGACTTATGCCCTTACACGCTCAAGCCGGAGGGCCCGCTCTTTGTGGGGGCCAAGGGCGGACCGCTCTCGCCCCGCATCATCCAGTTTGCGGTCGAACGGATGCGCGGCGCTTTCGGTCTGCCCGACAGCGCCACGCCCCATGCGCTTCGGCATTCCTTCGCCACCCATTTGCTGGCACGCGGCGGCGACCTGCGGTCAATCCAGGAATTGCTGGGGCACGCCTCTTTATCCACGACCCAGGTCTATACGGCGGTCGACGGGGTGCGCCTGCTGGACGCCTGGCGCAGCGCCCATCCACGCGCCGGATAGGCCCAATTTGGGATATCCCCCCAAAAAACCTCAAGATGAACCGTTGAGCGATGCGAGATCGCCGCTTAGAAGCTCTCGGGTCAAGTGCTCAAGCACGAATCACGGGGGGATCGAATGTCTGGTGGACACGCGGCAGAACCGGAAACCAACAATAAGGGCGTGGCCCTTCTCATCGCCGTTCTGGCCTTGATGCTGGCCTTCTCCGAAATGGGGGGAAGCAATGCGGAACGCGAGGCGCAAGCCCATAATCTCGAGGCATCCAATCTCTGGGCCTTTTTCCAGGCCAAGACCATTCGCAGGACGACCGTGCAGGTCGCCTCCGAACAGGTCGAGGCGCAATTGATCACAATCACCGATCAGGCCCAGCGCGACGTTCTGCAGAAGCGCGTGACCGACTGGAAGCGCACAGCCGAGCGCTATGAGACCGAGCCGGAAACCGGTGAGGGACGCCGTGAATTGATGGCGCGAGCAAAAGCGGCCGAACAAAAACGCGATGAATACAAGGCCCGCAACGAAGTGTTCGAGGTCAGTTCCGCCGTGCTTCAGATCGCAATCGTGCTCTGCTCAGCCATGATCATCACAGGCATTGCCGCTCTGGTCTGGGTTGCCGGCGGATTGGGTGCAATTTCCTTCGCCTTGATGAGCATTGCGACGGTTGCGCCGAACTTGGTCCATTATATTTTCTGAAATAAAAAAGGCCGGAGAATGACTCCGGCCTTTTTCGTCTCACATGTGAATCTGGCGTTTCTCAACCGCCATGGCCGCTTCTTTCACGGCTTCCGAAATTGTTGGATGTGCGTGACAGGTGCGGGCGAGATCTTCCGACGATCCACCGAATTCCATCAGCACTGCGCATTCAGCGATCAATTCGCCGGCGCTGACGCCGATGATATGGACGCCGAGCACGCGATCGGTTGTGGCATCCGCCAGCACTTTCACAAAACCATCCGTATGCCGCATGGCGCGCGCGCGGCCATTGGCAGTGAAGGGGAACTTGCCGACCTTATAGGCAATGCCCGCAGCCTTGAGTTCTTCTTCGGTTTTGCCGATCGATGCAATTTCCGGCATCGTGTAAACAACGCCGGGAATGACATCGTAATTCACATGGCCATGCTGGCCGGCCAGAATTTCGGCCACTGCAACACCTTCGTCTTCAGCCTTATGCGCCAGCATCGGACCGCGCACGACATCGCCAATGGCATAAATGCCCTTCACATTGGTCGCGAAATGATCGTCGATCACAATGCGACCGCGATCCATGGCAACGCCTGCCGCCTCGAGGCCGAGGCCATCCGTATAAGGCCGGCGACCGGTAGCGACGAGAACGACATCGCTTTCAAGCGTAACGGCAGCGCCGCCCGCAACCGGTTCGAAGGTAACGGCAGCGCCCTTGCCCTTCTTCTCAATTTTGGTGACCTTGGATGAAAGCTTGAATTCAAAGCCCTGCTTTTCCAGGATGCGCTGGAACTGCTTGGCGACTTCATTGTCCATGCCCGGCAGGATTCGATCGAGATATTCGACGACAGTGACCTGTGCGCCCAGACGACGCCAGACAGATCCCATTTCGAGGCCGATCACGCCGCCGCCAATCACGATCAGTTTCGCCGGTACTTTTTCCAATGTCAGCGCGCCGGTCGATGAGACGATGATTTTCTCATCGAATTTGACATCGACGCCGGGAGGCGAAGCAATATCCGACCCCGTTGCGATGACAATATTCTTCGTCTCGAGCGTGGTGACCTTGCCGTCTTCGGCCTTCACATCGACCTTGCCGGGCGCACTGATCGTGCCGAGGCCGGTAAAGCTCTCGACCTTGTTCTTTTTCAGCAGGAAGCCCACGCCGCTGACATTGGCATCGACCGTATCGGCCTTGTGCTTCATCATCGCTTTGAGATCGAGCGTCGGCTTTCCCACGACAATGCCGAGCGGCGCAAAATCATGGCCTGCGAGATCGAACATTTCGGAGGCATGCAGCAGCGCCTTCGAGGGAATGCAGCCAATGTTCAGGCAGGTGCCGCCATGCGTCTTGCGCTTTTCAACAACAGCCACTTTCATGCCGAGCTGGGCGGCGCGGATCGCGCAGACATAACCGCCGGGTCCGGTGCCGATGACAACAAGATCGTAGGACATTTGGATTGCTCCGCGAGAGCGTCAGGAGATCGTCATTGCAAGGCGCGAAGCGAAGAAACAATCCAGATTTTGCACTGGCAAACTGGCTTGCCTCGCTCCGCTCGCAAGGACGAAATTACAGATCGAGGACGAGGCGAGCCGGATCTTCCAGCGCTTCCTTGACGCGCACGAGGAAGGTGACCGCTTCCTTGCCGTCGACGATACGGTGATCGTAGGAGAGCGCCAGATACATCATCGGGCGCACTTCGATCTTGCCATTCACGACCATCGGGCGTTCCTGGATCTTGTGCATCCCGAGAATGCCCGACTGCGGCGCGTTCAGGATCGGTGTCGACATGAGCGAGCCGTAAATACCGCCATTGGTGATGGTGAACGTGCCGCCCTGCATTTCTTCAATCTTGAGCTGGCCATCGCGCGCGCGCTTGCCGAAATCGGCAATGGTCTTTTCAACGCCCGAGATCGAGAGCTGGTCGGCGTCGCGAACGACGGGAACGACAAGACCCTTTTCCGTGCCGACAGCAATGCCGACGTGGTAATAGTTTTTATAGACGAGATCGGTGCCGTCGATCTCGGCGTTGACGGCGGGCAGCTCCTTGAGCGCCTGCACGCAGGCCTTCACGAAGAAGCCCATGAAGCCGAGCTTATTGCCGTGCTTCTTTTCGAAAATATCTTTGTAGCGGGCGCGCAAAGCCATGACTTCGGTCATGTCGACTTCGTTGAAAGTCGTCAGCATGGCGGCTGTGTTTTGCGCTTCCTTGAGGCGGCGCGCGATGGTCTGGCGCAGCTTCGTCATCTTCACGCGCTCTTCGCGCGAAGCATCATCGGCAACCGAGGGCGCGCGCATGGCGACAGGCGCAGCAGCCGGAGCAGCAGACGCGCCGCCCGTGGCGATGGCCGCCAGCACGTCGCCCTTCAGCACCTGACCGCGCTTGCCGGAACCGGCAACAGCGGACGTATTGATATTGCTCTCCGCAGCCAGTTTGGCAGCTGAGGGAGCCGGCGGCATGGACGAGCCGGCCGCCGCCGGAGCAGGAGCGCTCTTGGCAGGGGCAGGCGCGGCAGCCGCAGGCGCCGCAGCAGCCGAAGCCGGCGCGGCCGCAGCAGCGCCACCTGCTGTAATCTGGCCGAGCAGAGCGCCGGGCGAAACCGTCTCGCCATCCTTCGCCGTGATCTCAGCGAGAACGCCGGCGGAGGGCGCATTCACTTCGAGAGTGACCTTGTCGGTTTCAAGCTCAAGCAAAGGCTCGTCGGCCTTCACCGCATCGCCGGGCTTTTTAAACCAGCGGCCGATCGTTGCTTCAGAGACGGACTCGCCGAGTGTGGGAACGCGAATTTCTGCCATTTTCGTCACGCCCGCGCCATCGCGCGGCCCTTCGTTTCAGAGGGTTGTTCTTCAGCCCGCAAGGGCCTCATCAAGAAATGCTTTCAGCTGAGCAAGATGTTTCGACATCAAGCCCGTCGCAGTCGCGGCCGAGGCGGGACGCCCGACATAATGCGCCCGCTTGACCTTGGAGCCTGTCTGCCCGAGCACCCATTCGAGATAAGGCTCGACGAATGTCCACGAGCCCATGTTTTTGGGTTCTTCCTGACACCAGACAATGTCGGCCTTCTTGAAGCGCGACAATTCCGTGACAAGCGCTTTGAGCGGGAACGGATAGAGCTGTTCGACGCGCAGCAGATAAATATCGTCTATGCCGCGCTTTTCACGCTCCTCGTAAAGATCGTAATAGACCTTGCCCGTGCACAGGATGACGCGACGGATCTTGTCATCCTTCACAAGCTTGATCTTCTCGTTCTTCAGCGATTCCGCATCATCCCAAAGCAGGCGATGGAAGGATGTACCGGTCGCCAACTCATCCAGACGCGAAACCGCGCGCTTGTGGCGCAAGAGCGATTTTGGCGTCATCAGAATGAGCGGCTTGCGAATGTCACGCTTCAACTGGCGGCGAAGGATATGGAAATAATTCGCCGGCGTCGTGCAGTTTGCAACCTGCATATTGTCTTCGGCGCACATTTGCAGATAGCGCTCAAGGCGCGCCGAGGAATGTTCCGGGCCCTGGCCTTCATAACCATGAGGCAGAAGACAAACGAGACCGGACATGCGCAGCCATTTGCGCTCGCCTGACGAGATGAACTGGTCGAAAAGCACCTGCGCGCCATTGGCGAAATCGCCAAACTGCGCTTCCCACAATGTCAGCGTGTTCGGCTCGGTGAGCGAATAGCCATATTCGAAACCAAGCACAGCCTCTTCTGAAAGCATCGAATTGATGACTTCATAGCGGCCTTGGCCCTCACGAATATTGTTGAGCGGGACATAACGCGCTTCCGTTTCCTGATCGATCAGCACGGAATGGCGTTGCGAGAATGTGCCGCGTTCGCAATCCTGTCCCGACAGACGCACACGATGACCTTCATCGACCAAGGTTCCGAAGGCAAGCGCCTCGCCCATGGCCCAATCGAGTTCTTGTCCGGTCTCGATCATCTTGCGTCGGCCTTCGAGAAAACGGCCGATCGTTTTATGCGCATTGAAACTGTCTGGAACCTGCGTGATCTTTTCGCCGATTTGTTTCAGCTTTGCGAGATCCACGCCGGTCTGACCGCGACGGGCATCATCACCCGAATCGCCGGCTGCACGCAGCCCTGACCAACGGCCATCGAGCCAATCGGCCTTGTTCGGCTTATAGCTCTGGCCGGCTTCGAATTCCGCATCGAGGCGCGTGCGCCAGTCGGCCTGCATTTTCTCGACTTCGCCGCTCGTGACGACGCCCTCGGCGATCAGCTTTTCGCTATAGAGCTCGAGTGTCGACTTGTGGCCGCGAATTTTTTTGTACATCAGCGGCTGGGTGAAGCCCGGCTCGTCGCCTTCGTTATGACCGAAGCGGCGATAGCAGAACATGTCGATGACGACAGGCTTGTGGAACTTCTGCCGGAACTCGATGGCAATCTTGGCGGCATAGACAACCGCTTCCGGATCGTCGCCATTCACGTGGAAGATCGGCGCTTCGATCATTTTCGCCACATCGGAAGGATAGGGCGAGGAGCGCGAATAGCGCGGATAAGTCGTGAAACCGATCTGGTTGTTGACGATGAAATGGATCGAGCCGCCGGTGCGGTGACCCTTCAGCCCCGACAGGCCAAAACATTCGGCAATAACGCCCTGGCCGGCAAAAGCGGCATCGCCATGGATCAGCAGCGGGAGAACTTTTGAGCGCTCAACAACATCGCCGAGCTGATCCTGTTTGGCGCGCACCTTGCCGAGCACGACCGGATCGGCAATTTCGAGATGCGACGGGTTGGCGGTCAGCGAAAGATGGACCTTGTTACCATCGAATTCGCGATCCGACGAAGCACCCAGATGATATTTCACATCGCCCGAACCTTCGACTTCATCGGGCGCAAAAGAACCGCCCTTGAATTCATGGAAGATCGCGCGCTGCGGCTTGCCCATAACCTGCGCAAGCACATTCAGGCGGCCACGATGGGCCATGCCAAGAACGATCTCGCGCACGCCCAATGCACCGCCGCGCTTGATGATTTGCTCAAGCGCGGGAACCATGGATTCGCCGCCATCGAGACCAAAACGCTTGGTGCCGCGGAAACGCACGTCGCAGAATTTTTCAAAACCTTCTGCTTCGACAAGCTTGGACAGAATCGCGCGCTTGCCCTCGCGGGTGAAGGTAATTTCTTTATCCGGACCTTCAATGCGCTCCTGCATCCAGGCTTTTTCGGCTGGATCGGACATGTGCATGAATTCGAAGCCAATCGTGTCACAATAGGTGCGACGCAAAATGGCGAGCATTTCGGGAATGGTCGCATAATCGAGCCCGAGCACATGATCGATAAAGATCTTGCGATCGTAATCGGCTTCCGTGAAACCATAGCTCGATGGATGCAGCTCTTCGTGATCCTTCTGCGGCTCAAGGCCGAGCGGATCGAGATTGGCGTGCAGATGGCCGCGCATCCGATAGGCGCGGATCATCATCAGGGCGCGAACCGAATCGCGTGTGGCGCGCAGCACATCAGCGGGCGAGACTTCAACGCCCTTAGCCTGAGCTGTCTTCTGGATCTTGTCGCCGATCTTCTTTTCGACAACGCCCCAATTGCCATCAAGCGCGGAAACAAGTTCGCCATTGGCATGAACGGGCCAGTTCGGCTTCTGCCAGGAAGCGCCCTTGGCGCTTTTCTCGACAGCGGCCGGATCATCCTTCAGCGCGCCGAAAAATTCCTGCCATTGTGCATCTACACTGTTCGGGTCTTTCTCGAAACGTGCATAGAGATCCTCAATATAGGCGGCATTGCCGCCATAGAGGAAGGAGGTCGAGAGCAACGCGTCGTTCATGTCCTGACGTGCCATTTCGATTCACCTGGTCAGATCGCGCCGGATCAATCTTCCGGACGCCCGTTTCCGCTTGGTAGAAAGCGCGCCGCTGGTGAGCGGCGCGATTTTTGTCACTTGCCCTTCAAGACTTCGACAAGCGTCTTGCCGAGGCGTGCAGGCGAAGGCGACACGCGGATGCCCGCGGCCTCCATCGCTGCGATCTTGTCTTCCGCGCCGCCCTTGCCGCCGGAAATGATCGCACCCGCATGGCCCATGCGGCGACCCGGAGGCGCCGTGCGGCCCGCGATAAAACCAACCATCGGCTTCTTGCGACCGCGCTTGGCTTCGTCGATGAGGAATTGCGCCGCATCTTCTTCGGCCGAGCCGCCAATCTCGCCGATCATGACAATCGATTGGGTCTTGGGGTCGGCAAGGAACATTTCGAGCACGTCGATAAATTCGGTGCCCTTGACGGGATCGCCGCCAATGCCAACAGCCGTCGTCTGGCCAAGGCCTTCAACAGTTGTCTGATAAACGGCTTCATAAGTGAGCGTGCCGGAACGCGAGACAACACCGACCGAACCAGGCTTGAAAATATTGCCCGGCATAATGCCGATCTTGCATTCGCCAGCGGTCATCACGCCGGGGCAATTCGGACCGATGAGGCGCGACTTTGAACCGGAAAGCGAACGCTTCACACGGATCATGTCGGCAACCGGAATGCCCTCCGTGATGCAGACGATCAGCGGGATTTCGGCATCGATGGCTTCGCAGATCGCGTCGGCCGCACCTGGCGGGGGAACATAGATCACCGATGCATCGGCGCCGGTGGCGTTGCGCGCTTCGCCAACGGTGTCGAATACGGGGAGACCGAGATGCGTGGAGCCGCCTTTACCAGGCGACGTGCCGCCAACCATCTTCGTGCCGTAAGCGATGGCCTGTTCCGAATGGAACGTGCCGTTCTTGCCGGTGAAACCCTGGCAGATGACCTTGGTGTTACGATCGATCAAAACGGACATTATTTGGCCCCCCGAACGGCCTTGACGATTTTCTGGGCGGCATCGTCCAGATCGTCGGCGGAAATGACATTGAGGCCGGAGCCCGAGATGATCTTCTTGCCGAGCTCGACATTGGTGCCTTCAAGGCGAACGACGAGCGGCACCTGCAGGCCGACTTCCTTCACGGCGGCCAGCACACCTTCGGCGATGACATCGCATTTCATGATGCCACCGAAAATGTTGACGAGAATGCCCTTCACATTGGGATCGGCGGTGATGATCTTGAAAGCCGCCGTGACCTTCTCTTTCGTGGCGCCGCCACCGACATCGAGGAAGTTCGCCGGGAATTCGCCGTAGAGCTTGATGATATCCATCGTCGCCATGGCGAGGCCGGCGCCATTGACCATGCAGCCAATCGTGCCATCGAGCGCGATATAGGCGAGGTCATGCTTCGAGGCTTCGATTTCCTTGGCGTCCTCTTCGGTCTCGTCGCGCAAGGCGAAAATGTCGGGATGACGATAAAGCGCGTTCGAATCGAAGGAGACCTTCGCATCGAGACATTTGAGTTCACCCTGTTTGGTGATGATCAAAGGATTGATCTCGAGCATGGCCATGTCAGTGTCGACAAAGGCCTTGTAGAGTTTTGCCACAAGTGAACCGGCCTGTTTGGCGAGTTCGCCGGACAAACCCAGCGCCTTGGCAACCGTACGACCATGATGAGGCATGATGCCGGTCGCGGGATCGACGGAGAAGGTGATGATCTTTTCAGGCGTCGAATGCGCGACCTCTTCAATATCCATGCCGCCTTCGGTCGAGACGACGAAGGAGACGCGCGAGGTAGCGCGATCGACGAGGGCAGAGAGATAGAATTCCTTCTCAATGTCCGAGCCGTCTTCGATGTAAATGCGATTGACCTGTTTTCCGGCCGGGCCGGTCTGGATCGTCACCAGCGTATTGCCCAGCATCTGCGAGACGAAGGTCTTCACTTCATCGATGGATTTGGCCAGACGCACGCCGCCTTTTTCTCCGGCAGCGGCTTCCTTGAATTTGCCTTTGCCGCGACCGCCGGCATGGATCTGTGACTTGACGACCCAGAGCGGTCCGCCGAGTTCCTTTGCTGCGGCTTCGGCTTCGCTCGCATTCATCACGGCAACGCCGCGCGATACGGGGACGCCAAACGTCTTCAAAATGGCCTTGGCCTGATATTCATGAATGTTCATTTGAAAGGCTCGCATCCCCAGAGAGGTGGAGGCGCCGGCGGCAGAGACCGCCGGCGAGTGAAGTCCCGCTTACTTTGCGAATGCGGGATTGATGGTCTTGCAGGCCTCGACAAGGCCTTGGACTGCGGCGAGGGACTTGGCGAACATGTCCTTTTCTTCCGCATTGAATTCGATCTCGACAATGCGCTCGACGCCATTGGCACCGATCAGCACCGGCACGCCGACATACATGTCCTTCACGCCATATTCACCGTTGAGATAGGCGGCGCAGGGCAGGATGCGCTTCTGGTCCTTGAGATAGGATTCAGCCATGGCAATGGCGGAAGCTGCAGGCGCGTAGAAGGCCGAGCCCGTCTTGAGCAGCGCAACGATTTCGCCGCCGCCGCCGCGCGTGCGCTTGACGATGGCATCGAGCTTTTCCTGGCTCAGCCAGCCCATTTTGACGAGATCGGGGAGCGACACGCCGCCAACCGTCGACTGGCGCACCATCGGCACCATATCGTCGCCGTGACCGCCGAGCGTCATGGCGTGGACATCCTTGACCGACACGCCGAGTTCTTCGGCCAAGAAATAACGGAAGCGCGCCGAATCGAGCACGCCGGCCATGCCAACGACCTTTTTGGTCGGGAGGCCAGATGCCTTTTGAAGGGCCCAAACCATCGCATCGAGCGGGTTGGTGATGCAGATGACGAAGGCGTTGGGAGCATATTGCTTGATGCCTGCGCCGACAGATTCCATCACCTTGAGGTTGATCCCAAGCAGGTCGTCGCGGCTCATGCCGGGCTTGCGGGGCACGCCAGCGGTGACAATGATCACGTCGGCGCCGGCAATCGCGGAATAATCATTCGCACCCGTCAGCTTCGCGTCGAAGCCATCGACGGGCGATGATTCGGCAAGATCGAGCGCCTTGCCCTGAGGCGTGCCCTCGGCAATGTCGAAGAGCACAATATCGCCGAGCTCCTTGAGGCCAGCGAGATGAGCGAGGGTGCCGCCGATCTGGCCGGCTCCGATCAATGCAATCTTTTTACGCGCCATTGCTTCGTCCTTATTTGACTGGCGGAGCGTGCCCGCGGGCATCGCCTGGATGGACCGGGGCCTCTTTGACTCAAGGGTTTGACACTGACAAGATAGCCTGATGGTGAAGATTTGGTCTCTCACAGCCCCAGAGCTCTTGGGCGTCTCGGTCCGAGAGAAATTAGTTGTTTTATGACAATGGTTTATTGAGATTCCGCTGGGGCAGAAAATGGGCTCTCAAAGGGCCATAAAAAGTGGTAACAAATGACATTTTTTGTTATTTGTTACAGCATTTCATATCTTTCCACTGGCGAGAATGCGCAACATGAGCCGAACGCAGCGGTCGCAGCGGCCATCCATCTGGCTCCTTGGGACATTTCGATCCAGGCGGATCGAAACCGGGCTCATGAAGCGATAGGCGGCATCGAAAACCAGAGCGAGCGCTCGCCGCTGGTCGGCGACCTCGAACATGCCGCCCCCCGTGCCTTCCTCCAGAACCTTCTGGATTTCGGACTGAATGCGGGTGCGATGTTTTCGGGCAATGGTGCGCCCTTCCTCAACCGATCGGCAGAACAGATCGAAGATTTCGGGATCGCTCTCCAATTTGTCGCGGTAGGAGCGATGAATCGAGACGATAATGCGCTCAAGCTTGTCGAAGGCGGGGTCAGGCGCTTCGGCAATCGTGCGGCAATCGCTTTCGACCGGCTTGAGCCATTGTTCGGTCACCGCGTCGAACAGGGCCTCTTTCGACGGAAAATACCGATACACATTGCCATGCGACATGCCCGCGTCGCGCGCCACAGCGACAATCGTCAGGCGTGCAGCTCCAAACCGCCGGACATGGTCGGCAGCGAGGTCGAGGATGCGTAAATCCACCGATTCGACGGAGGGCGAGGCTGGTTTGTGCTCTGGCA
>JACCED010451280.1_pt1 | contig 11885 bp, 7 predicted proteins | sample 7455021 | NCBI WGS metagenome assembly JACCED01 (sample SAMN15323456, study PRJNA562643) | freshwater metagenome | isolation source: river surface water | place: USA:Blue River Watershed | collected 2017-08-19
CTGTTTTTTCGCGCTCACTCATAATTATTCTGCTTACCCATTAGTTCGCTATGCGCGTGAATTGGTTGAACAGGGCAAGCTGGGAAAAGTACGTGTTGTACAGGTGGAATATCCGCAAGAATGGTTGACGAAAGCCGCTGCGGATGACAATAAGCAAGCGTCATGGCGGACGGATCCGGCGCGCTCCGGCGCTGCGGGATGCCTCGGTGATATAGGGACTCATGCGTTCCAGCTTGCGCGTTTCATTACTCAGCAAAAACTCACTGCAGTGAGTGCGGATCTCAGTAGCTTTGTCGATGGCCGTCTGGTGGATGACAATGTGCACGCGCTCTTGCGTTTTGACGGCGGCGCTAAAGGCATGTTGTGGAGCAGTCAAGTTGCACCTGGCTGTGAAAATGGTTTGCGTATTCGAATCTTTGGCGATTCAGCGGGTATCGAATGGGCTCAGGAAAATCCAAATGAACTGTGGTTTTCTGAATTAAATAAGCCGCGCCAGCGTATCACCCGCCGCGGGGATATCGGTAGTGACATTGCCGTGCGTGGAATGCGAACCCCTGGCGGTCATCCAGAAGGGTATCTCGAAGGCTTTGCCAATTTGTATAAAGATATCGCTGATATTTTGGCAGCGCGCCAGCGGGGCGAATCGCATTTTTTGCAAAACTGGGTACCGAACATCGATACCGGGGTGGAAGGCATGCGCTTTATCAACGCTGTGCTAACCTCCTCGCAGAGCGATGGTGTTTGGACCAAGCTTTCGGACTAGAGATCGAATGCGTTAATAATAAATATTGCGAGGTGTTAGATGTCACAGATGGATGTTCGTCGATTGTTACTAATTGGGAATTTGTCGATTTTTTTGATCGGATTAGGGTTTGCAGTTCGCACGTCTATTTCAGGTAGTTTGCAGGCAGATATCTATTCTGTACTCGATTTAGCCAATTCTGCTGGGCGTGTTGGAGAAGCTCTTGGTTACACATTTTTGGGCTTCGCGTTTACCTTGTTGTTTGGCAGTGCATTGGTTGATTGGGTTGGTGCAAAGAAGATGCTCTTGTTCTCAGCCTGCAGCTATTTGGCTGGTAGTGGTTTGATTTTAGCTGCTTCACTCTTGCCAGTTACACCTATAGTCGACACCTTGGTTGTCGCAGGTTTAATGCTGACTGGGCTAGGATGGGGTGCTGTTGAAGCTGCATCAAACCCTATGGTTGCCTCATTAGATCCGGCCAACAAAGTGCATCGCTTGAATGTTTTACATGCGTGGTGGCCCGCCGGAATTGTTGTTGGTGGACTGACTGGATTGTTATTTTCCAAGATTGGACTTGCTTGGCAAATGAATTTAGTACTATTGATTATTCCAGCTTTAGTAATGATTTGGTTAGTTCTACGGACTGAATTCCCGCAAACAGAGCGTGTTACTTCTGGTGTGAGCTATAAAGAGATGTTTGCTGAGTTGGTTAAGCAGCCAATGTTTTATGTGTTTTGGGCTTGTATGTGGTTAACCGCAACGGCCGAATTGGCGCCTGGTTCTTGGGTGGAAATAACCCTAACCAATATCATTGGCATGTCGGGAATAGTTATTTTGGTCTACGTCAGCATGCTGATGTTTGTAATGCGTCATTTTGCAGGCGTCTTGGCTCATAAGTTTTCATCTATAGGTGTGTTGTGGGTAAGTAGTCTTTTAGCGGCAGCCGGTCTTTATCTGCTGAGCATCGCTAATTCACCGGTCACCGCATTTGCCGCCGCCACTGTTTGGGCAATTGGTGTTTGCTACATGTGGCCAACCATGCTTGCAACTGTGTCTGAGCGATTCCCGCGGGGTGGTGCGTTGCTTATGGGATTGATGGGCTTTGGTGGCGGCATGGCAATCTGGTTTGCACTGCCCAAAATGGGCGCCATTTTCGATCAGGCAAAATTGGAAATTGCAGGCGGTGAAGTCGCATTCGCGGCACTTAAAGATGAAGCACTTGCCCAAGTGTTGCGCGCTGCTTCAATAGAGTCATTTCAAGCTGTAGCAATCATTCCTTTGATTCTATTGCCGGTTTTTGGTGCGATATGGTTGTTTGATTGGCGCAAAGGAATTAATCGTTAAAACATAAAGCGCCCTCACCGGGCGCTTTATGTTTTTTTAGGGTTACTAATTGAGACGACAAAATGTAATATGGTGTAATAACTTGATATATTATGCGACAAATATAGGAACTGGTTCGCATTTGTGGTGTGGTGGATTGGGTTTTTTGAAAATGCAGGTGTATAAATGATCTCGCATGACCATGATATGAGTGAGTGGTTTAGTGAGCTCAAAAGGACTTGAGTTTCCACCTTCCTTCCGTGTTTTTCCTTTCTTTATTCTCGCATTAACTGATGTTGAACCTAACTTATAAAAGCCGTGCCAATTTTTTTATCTCGCTATAACTCTGAGAGGCATTGCTCCCGTTGTTGGGACTGCGAGGAAATATTCGACTAGCTTGCGGCAAGTGGTTTTAGTAAGTGTACTTGGCTCAATCGTCCTCGAATCCTTGTTTCTATGGATACTGGATCCAAGCCTTGTTTTGCGAGCTGTTGCTTTTGGCTATCGTGATCGACAAACTCATCATTAAAGCCGAGCTGCAATACAGGTATATTTAATCCGATTGATTGCAGATATTCGGTAACTGCACTGCCTGCGCCACCCGCAATTGCATTTTCTTCGAGAGTGACTAACAAGTCATGGTTGGCGGCCATCGACCTTATTAACTCAACGTCCAGCGGTTTCACAAAACGCATGTCGCACAGGCTGGCATTGAGGTTGTCCGCGACTACCTCGGCGTTGGCAAGCAGGGTTCCAAAGCATAATAGTGCAACTGCTTTACCGTCGCGCTTGATTAACCCCTTGCCGATAGGCAAAGCGCTCAATTTGGGGTTGATGGTTGCGCCAGTGCCTGTGCCTCTTGGATAGCGCACTGCTGCGGGTCCTTGGTACTGGTAGGCGGTATAGAGAAGCTGTCGGCACTCGTTTTCATCGCTTGGCGCAGCGATAACCATATTCGGAATGCAGCGTAGGTAGCTAATGTCGAAACTGCCTGCATGGGTCGGCCCGTCCTCTCCTACTAATCCGGCGCGATCTATAGCGAAGGTAACATCCAGATTTTGCAGGGCTACGTCATGTACCAACTGGTCATAGGCGCGCTGTAAAAATGTCGAATAAATTGCAACCACCGGCTTTTGACCTTCACAGGCCATGCCCGCAGCCAAGGTGACTGCGTGTTGCTCGGCGATAGCGACATCAAAAAAGCGGTCAGGATATTTGCTTGCAAATTCAACCATGCCTGAGCCTTCGCACATCGCAGGAGTAATCCCCACCAGCTTGCGATCTTCGAGGGCCATATCGCACAACCATTGACCGAATACTTCTTGATATTTGAGTTTTTTCGGGGCGCTTACTGCGCCAATTGCCGCTTTTTTAGGCTCTATCTTATTTAATGCGTGATAGCCAACCGGATCCAGCTCGGCAGGCTCAAAGCCTTTGCCCTTTTGGGTAATAATGTGAAGCAGTTTGGGGCCTTTAATCTCGCGTAGGCTACTTAAACAACGGATTAAATCGCTTAGGTCGTGGCCATTGATGGGGCCAACATAGTTAAAGCCCATTTCTTCGAACAGGGTTCCTGGCGACATAAAACCCTTGAAGTGCTCCTCAGTGCGACGAGCGAACTCCCAAGCGGGTGGGATTTTCCCCAGTACTTGCTTGCTGCCTTCGCGGAGTGAGTTGTAAAACTTGCTTGCCCATATTTTGGAGAGATAGGTTGAGAGCCCTCCGACATTGGGTGAAATCGACATATTGTTGTCGTTGAGTACTACCAGCATATCGGTTTCCGTATGGGCGGCATGGTTCAATGCCTCGAATGCCATACCGGCAGTCATCGCTCCATCACCGATAATAGCAGCAACTTTGCGCTCTATACCGGCCATCTTCGCGCCAATTGCCATACCTTGTGCAGCGCTAATTGATGTACTGGAATGACCCACGCCAAAGGTGTCGTATTCGCTTTCCTCTCGCTTTGGGAAGCCGGAAATGCCTCCGCCTTGGCGAATGCTAACTAGTCGCTCCCGGCGTGAGGTCAGGATTTTGTGGGGATAAGTTTGATGTCCTACATCCCACACCAGTCGATCGTTGGGGGTTTGATAAACGTAATGTAGGGCGATAGTTAACTCGACCACGCCGAGCCCAGCCCCAAAATGCCCCCCTGACTGGCCGACACTGTATAACAAAAACGCGCGTAACTCGGCAGCGAGCTCCGGGAGTTGTTTTTCGCTGAGTTCGCGTAAGTCTGCGGGGCAATCAATACTGTCCAGCAATGGGGTTAGCGGGCGGTTGGTGGGGATTTCGTTATGCATTCAGCGTCATCAATTTTGGTTATATTTTGAGGTCAAGTTTTGCAGGTTCGCCATTGTAGGCAGCTTGATCGAGGCTTGGCTAGCTGGCTCTTTGTATTATGTAATCGGCTAATTGCCTCAAGGTAAGAGCATTTTCGCCAAAAATTGCCAATGAATTAACAGCTCGCTGATGTAATTCATTGGCTTTGGCTTTTGCGGTTTCCAGACCCAGTAAAGACACGTAGGTAGGCTTGTTGCGTGCCATATCTGCACCTTGTTGTTTTCCTAGGGTTACCGTATCGGAAATAACGTCAAGAATGTCATCTTGAACTTGAAATGCCAGACCTATTGCTGCCGCATATTTGTCTAGTGCTTCCAGTTGGATTGGGCTTGCGCCAGCCGTTAGGGCGCCCATTGAAACGCTCGCTCGAATCAGCGCTCCGGTTTTATGGCTGTGCATGTTTTCTAGTTGCGAAAGTGTCAGTTGCTGTTCTACGGCAGCGAGGTCAATTGCTTGACCTAGCACCATGCCCTGTGCCCCGGAAGCCAAAGCCAGTTGTTGAATTAGCGCAAGCCTCGTTTCCGCAGAAGCATCAACTTGTAGTAAGAGCTCGAATGCCAGCGATTGAAGTCCGTCTCCTGCCAGAATCGCAGTGGCCTCATTAAAGGCAATATGGCATGTAGGTTTTCCGCGACGAAGGTCATCGTCGTCCATTGCTGGAAGGTCATCGTGAACGAGACTATATGAGTGTAAGCATTCTAATGCGCAGGCAACCGGGTCTAATTTACCCAGATCCATTAATGGATTAACGGCGGTGGCGGCGGCATAAGCAAGAATCGGACGGATGCGCTTGCCGCCATTAAACAGGCTGTAGCGCATAGCGGAACGGAGCTGGGTTGGGTCATCTAATTCGGGGAAAAAACAATCCAGGGCGCCCTCAATGCGGTGACGACAATGGAGGGTGAATTCAGTGAAGTCCATGGTCATCAAGCGTCGCCTTCTTCTGGGTCGAAGGCAGCTAGGTTGAGGTTGCCTTGGTTTTCTATGAGTTTGTTTACCTGTTGTTCTGCGGCGGCCAGGCGGGCTTGGCATTCTCGGGTAAGCCCAATACCCGTTTCAAATGCTCGTAACGATTCTTCCAGAGTCATTTCCCCCTCCTCCATCCGATTCACCAATTCTTCCAGCGCAATAAGTGATTGCTCGAAATCAATACTTTTTTTCTTTGGCGGCATGCTGACGATCTCAGAGCGGGTAATGGGGGAGAGGGATTATAAACCTCGCGGAGTAAAACTGCAGGGTTTTGGCGTACAACTTTGTGAGATATTTCCTACAAAACTTACCGACTTTGACCACTATTGCATGACGTCTGATTCATCAATAATGCCAGTCATTGGAGATTGCTACAGGATGTGGCAACAGCAAGGAATACAATGGAGTCGAGCACGTTTACCGCTAGGATTTGGCATGTCATCCTGTAAAGACCCTGGTTGCCCCCTCTTGCAATCAGGGTTTTTCGTTTATTGGGCGGCTGTTTTTGTGTCTTTTGTCGCACATTTCACTTAAATTGAAACTTAAATACTATCTTGCCGTCGAAAAGGCGTTGAAACTTGCGCTTTTTGGATTCTCTACACCCTGCGTTCTCTTACCTTTTGCCACAGATGTAGAGTAGAATCTCATAGCTTTGATAAACATAACGCACTAAGCTTTTGATACGACTGATAATTACCTATCTGATCCTGTCGTAAACCCAGTGTGAAGGACTCAGTCTCACCCATGTCAGAAAAGTCATTTGCAAATAATTTGGCCTTCGCCCAGCGAGCAGCTCAACTGGAGCTTTTGCTGCAGCGTCTCTTTGGTGTTTTCAGCCGGGTGCCGCTAGAACGATGGCAGTTTTTGATTGTCCTATTGTTGGTTATTTGGTTGAGTCATAGCGTGGCGCGCCTTTTTTGGTTAGTAATTCCTAACCCTAGCATTCCTCCCGCCACTGCTGTGTCAGTCTCAGCTGCAGCAACCGGGGCGAGCACTGCTGCTGCAGAAGCAATTAATATTGCCCAGGTTAAAAATCTAGCACCATTTGGCGAAACGGTGGTTGAGCCTCCAGCACCGGTTGAGGTGCAGCCTGCTCCCGCGACCCAGGGAATAGAAAATAACGCGGCCGATACGCAATTGAATTTGGTTTTGCGCGGGGTGCTGTCAAGTAATGATGAAAAAGCGGCTCGAGCCATTATTGCTACGGGTGACAGGGCTGACGTTTATGGCATCGGCGATGCGATACCTGTTGGCAACAACGTGACTTTGGCAAAAGTGTTGGATTTGCGTGTCATTATTAACAATAACGGCGCGTTTGAGTCTCTGTGGATGTATAAAGATGACCCTGCGGCCAAGCTTGGTAGCGCAGTAGCAAATATTCCAGCCGCTAACTCAAATGGTTTTGCAAATCCTCCTTATCAAACACCACCCCAAGTATTTGCCGACCGTCCGCCGCGTTTCGAATCGCCAGCTCCGGTAGCAGCGGGGGATGCTGCCATGGCGCAAGTGGGTAAGACCCTGGCCGACGTGGTGGCGATGAGCATCTATCGTGAGAATGGCCAGGTTGTGGGTTATAAGATTCGCCCTGGTCGTAATGCGGAGCTATTTAGCTCCCTCGGGTTGCAAACAGATGACATTGTCACGGCGGTGAACGGTGTGCCTTTAAGTAGCCCGGGAAAGATTATGGAAATATACAAAAGCATGGGGAGTGCCACGTCGGCGAACCTGGAGATCAGGCGCGGTGGCGGTACAGTTAACTTAGATTTAACGCTCAAGTGAGGTTGTCGTGATCCGTTCGAATGGTCGTAACAATAACAAGATTATTGCCAGTTTGATGCTGGCAGCGATTATCAGTGGCGCCACTCATCTTGCAGGGGCGCAGGTTGAGCCTGCCGGCCAGAATGCGGCGGGTGAGCAGGCCTGGACAGTAAACTTTAATGACTCCGATATTCAGGAAGTGATTAAGTTTATTGCGGGCGCTACCGGTAAGACCATCATCATTGATCCTAAGGTGCGGGGGCCAATCAAGGTAATTAATACCAAGCCACTCAATGCCAAGGAGTTGTATGAGCTTTTTCTCGCCTCGTTGGATGTGCACGGCTTTACTGCTGTGGAGAGTGGCAATATCGTTCGTATTGTGATGAACCGCGATGCGCGTAACTTACCTATCCCGACTGAAAATAATGTTAAAAACAAAGATGACTTGTACATTACTCAAGTGATCCCACTAAAAAACACCAGTGCGGCAAAAATTCTGGCTGCGCTGCGCCCTTTAGTACCGCAATACGGCCACCTGACGACCTACGAACCCAGCAATGCCCTGATTATCACCGATACCCGTGCCAACGTGGCGCGTATGAATGAATTGGTAATTCAACTGGATAAAATTGGTATGACGCATACCGATGTGATTCCATTGAAATATGCCAATGCCGCAGACGTGGTAGCAATGCTGAGCCAATTGGAAAAGCCCGATCCAAACCGTGGTATGACCACATCTCCTCCCGTGATTGTGGCTGACAAGCGGACAAACGCTGTGGTTGTTAGTGGCGATGACCTGACTCGCCAGCGCCTCAAATTGTTGATTGATGATTTGGATCGTCCGCAAACCCGCAACAGCAATGTGCGTGTGATCTATCTGAAATATGCCAAGTCCGAAGAGGTTGCCAAGGTACTTTCGGGAATGTTACAGAGTGTCGGTGGCAAGCCTGCTGAGGGCGCGCCAGCCAATTCCGGTCAGGCAGCCGTTCAGGCGGATGAGGCCACCAACTCAGTGCTGATTACGGCTGATATAGAAACTATGGATACCCTGCTGTCGATTGTCGATAGTCTGGATATCCGTAGGGCGCAGGTGTTAGTTGAGGCAATTATTGTTGAAGTAACTGGTAAAAATCAGAAAGAAATAGGCATTGAGTGGATGTATCAAGCCAATGATGCTGGCTTCGGCGGATTTACGTCAGGTGGCGCTTTGGCCAAGGTAGGGACTCCAGCATTAAGCCTGTTAGATGATCCAAATAGCGATACCGCATTGGCGTCGTTGGCGGGTGGAATTACTTCCGTTGGTTCTCCTGTTTTTGGGGTTGGCCGACTGGGTAAAAGCCTTGATTTTTTGTCGGTATTGAAACTGCTGCAGACAAAGGAGTCGACGAATATTCTATCTACACCCAGTTTGCTGACAACGGACAACAGCGAGGCATCAATTCTTGTTGGGCAACAGGTTCCTTTTGTGAGTGGCTCCTACTCAGGGCTTAGTGGCGGCACCACATCAGGCGGCACCAGTGGATTTGCAAGCCCATTTAACACCGTAAACCGTGAAGATGTGGGTATTAAATTGCAGGTTACTCCCCACGTTAATGGAGGTGACAGCCTTGTACTTGATATTGAACAAGAAATATCGTCGGTACTGGGTGCGACAGTTAATTCTCCGAATGGACCCACAACCAGCAAGCGTGAGATAAAAACGCAAATTTTGGCTGGCGATGGCCAAACCGTCGTATTAGGTGGTTTGATAGAGGATCAGGTAAGTAATAATGACTCCCGGGTTCCTGTTTTGGGCAGTATTCCAGTGTTGGGACACCTTTTTCGCTCCCAGGCAGGAGAGAAGCGTAAAACGAATTTGTTGATCTTCCTGAAGCCAACCATCATTCGAACTGATGAAGTGCTCACCGGTGCTACTGCAGAGAAATATCGCACATTGCGCGATCAACAGGTTCAATTCCAGCGCAATCGCGGCATTTTGATGAACAAGCGCGATGTGCCTGTATTGCCAGAATGGGAAGAGACAATTCGCGAATTCCAGCAAAAAAGCCAACAAGCTGAAGATATCCAGACAGAGGAATAAGCTGTGAGCGAGCAAGCGCTGGAACCGACACTAGGGGTGGATTTTCCGCTCGAAGACGAACTTACACCTGCCCCGCAGTCGACGTTAGAGCGCCTGCCGTTCAGTTTTGCCTCTACCCATGGTGTGATGTTGGAAGATGTGGCAACCGGGGTTACGCCTAAGATATTACACAAACCTGGATTGACCTTGGATGTACTGCTGGAGTTACAGCGAGTTCTGGGTGTCGGATTTGAGTTGGAAGAACTGCCCGCTGAAGATTTTCAGAAGCGCCTCACACGCGAATATCAAAGTGGCGATGGAGCTGCCCAGCGTGCCGCGGAAGATCTGGGCAATGAATTCGATTTATCCTCAATGGCGGATGATCTGGCGGATCGCACCGACCTTTTGGCGGGTGATGATGACGCACCGATTATTCGTCTTATTAACGCCATTCTGTCGCAAGCGGTGCGCGAAGGCGCCTCGGATATCCACCTGGAGCCATTCGAAGATCGAGTTTCTGTGCGCTTCCGGATCGATGGTGTATTAACTGAAGTGCTGTCGCCCAAGGCTGAACTGGCGCCGGTCCTGGTGTCACGTCTTAAGGTAATGGCGCGCTTGGACATCGCCGAAAAACGCCTTCCACAGGATGGTCGTATTACCGTGCGTCTGGCCGGTCATGCGGTTGATATACGTGTTTCCACCATTCCCTCTGCGTTTGGCGAACGTATTGTATTGCGTATTCTCGATCAGGCTGCCGGCCAGTTGCGTTTGGAACAGTTACAGATGCCACCTCAGGTCTACGAGCGCCTAACCAAGAACTTGATCAAACCCCACGGTATTATTTTGGTCACAGGGCCGACGGGCTCAGGTAAAACCACGACGCTTTACGCCAGTTTAAGCCATATCAATACTCGCAGTCGGAATATCCTGACTATCGAGGACCCCGTAGAGTATCTGTTACCCGGAATTGGTCAGACCCAAGTCAACGCGAAAGTGGAAATGACCTTTGCCCGAGGTTTGCGTGCCATTTTGCGTCAGGATCCAGACGTAGTTATGGTGGGTGAGATCCGCGACGGCGAAACGGCCGAAATCGCGATTCAAGCGTCCTTGACCGGTCACTTGGTGCTGTCGACCCTGCACACCAATACTGCCATCGGCGCTGTATTGCGCTTGAAGGATATGGGCGTTGAACCATTCCTACTCGCTTCGAGTCTTGAAGTGGTTATGGCTCAGCGTCTTGTGCGCGTGCTCTGTACTCACTGTAAGGAACAATATCTGCCGAGCGATGCTGAGCGAGATATGCTCAAACTACCTGTCGATACCCCCATCTGGCGTCCTGCACCAAGTGGTTGTAAACACTGTAACCATCAGGGCTATCGCGGTCGTAAGGGTATCTACGAATTAATCGAAATCACTGAGCGCCTGCGCCATCTCATTCACGAACAGGCCGGCGAACAAGAGCTCCTGGCCGAAGCCCGCAAGCATAGCGCTTCGATGAGTGATGATGGTCGAACTTGCGTACTTAATGGCATCACCAGTATTGAAGAAGTTCTGCGTGTCACCACGCAGCTCTAAGGAATAGATCATGGGTGCCTATAGTTACAAAGCGCTGAACGAAGAAGGAAAAACCGTTAAGGGGATCTTGGAGGGCGATTCCGAAAGGCATATTCGCAGTCAGTTGCGCGCAAAAAAGTTGAAACCCCTGGAAGTTTCCAGTGCAACGGCGGAAGCAGCTACCGCTAGTAATGGTGAAGGATTAAATCTATCTGCAAGCTTTCGGCGTCGCGCCGCCAAGTTGAGCGTGCGTGATTTGAGTTTGATTACTCGCCAATTGGCCTCGTTAGTGAAATCTGGTTTGCCACTGGACGAGGCGCTACATGCCACCGCCAAACAATCGCAAAAAGCCAACGTCAAACGCGTTGTCTTGCAAGTTCGTACACGTGTTTTAGAAGGCTTCAGTTTAGCTCAGGCAATGGGAGACAATCCGGCGGCTTTTAACGATATGTACCGGGCGTTGGTGCGTGCCGGTGAGGGTTCTGGTTATCTGAGCCCGGTGTTAGAGCGTTTGGCAGACTACACCCAGACTAGCCAGCAACTGCAACAGCGAATCAAGATGGCCATGATCTACCCGATAGTTATGCTGGTGGTGAGTTTGGCAGTGATTGTCGCGCTAATGGTGTTGGTGGTTCCCAAACTGGTAAAGATATTTGAGCAGGGTAAGCGCGAGCTGCCGGCGCTCACAGAGGCCTTGATTGCCACCAGTAATTTCCTGATTAGCTATGGTGTTTATCTATTTGTAGCGTTAATCGGTGTTTACTACTTGATTAAGCATTTAATGAAAGATCCCAAACGTCTGCGCACCTGGCATGTCGTGCAATTGAAGCTGCCGGTCATTGGCGAGTTGGTCAAACAGATTAACTCAGCGCGCTTTGCGGCTACGCTCAGTCTGTTATCAGCGAGTGGGGTGCCACTGTTGCAAGCGCTGAACATTTCGGGTCAGGTAATGACTAATAAGATATTGCAAGAAGCCTGTGACCAGGTCGCGGCCGCCGTCCGCGAGGGGATGAGCTTAAGTCGGGCGATGGAAAATACCGGCAACTTCCCCCCGCTGTTAGTACAGCTAGTGGCAAGTGGCGAAACTAATGGAACCCTGCCTCAACAACTAGACAATGCATCGAAAGATCAAGA
>JACCED010985110.1_pt1 | contig 11880 bp, 9 predicted proteins | sample 7455021 | NCBI WGS metagenome assembly JACCED01 (sample SAMN15323456, study PRJNA562643) | freshwater metagenome | isolation source: river surface water | place: USA:Blue River Watershed | collected 2017-08-19
ACAGTAGCCTAAAGCTATACATCAACGTTGATAGCACAGCCACTAGAGTACAGTTCAACGATGTGTCTAGTATTACCAACGCCACTCGCTTGGTAAATTTTGCTGGCGGCATTATGTCGTTTGAAAACCAAGGCACATTTGGTATTGAAATTACCAGCTTAAACGGCCTAGATTATGAATTAGTTGATCTAGATCGTCGTAAGATCGATGCTACAGAACAAACAGTCAGCGCCGTGGGTATCAGCGGTGACTTTGCAGATTTAGTCAATGTTCCTAACGCCAGTTCCAGTACCAAAGGTGTTGTACAGGTTGGCTATGGACTACAGGCCACTAACGGTGTGGTCAGCATCAACACAGCACAGATCGAAGCTATTGCTGCCTATGTAGATATCGCTACAACTGAAACAGCGGGTGTGGTTAAGATTGGTGAAGGACTGGAAATTTTACCAGACGGTACCCTAAATGCTGTGGCAACCAGCACTTATGTTCTACCTTCTGCCAGTACTGGCACCTTAGGTGGCGTTAAGATTGGCAGCGGTATTGAAATTGACGTAGATGGCGTGATCAGTGTTGTCAGCGGATTCGGTGCTACTGGTCTAACAGGTGCTACTGGCACACAGGGCGTACAAGGTGGAACTGGAGCGACTGGCATTGGTTCGGGCAGTGCCAGCTCAACTTCAAACAGTATTTCTACAGGGCAGAAACAGTTTGCTCTAGACAATTTGACCAGCTTTGTAGTAGGTCAGCGTGTTCGTGCTAAGAACGTCAGCAGTTTAATTCCAGTCAATGATTGGGTAGAAGGACAGATTACAGATATCAACACAGGTTCTAACATTATTACAGTTAATGTTGATAGAACACAGGGTGTTAGTGTTGGAGTTACAACTTGGTTTGTTACAGTAGTAGGAGACCTAGGCAGTACAGGTGCAACTGGTCCCGTAGGACCTGCTGGTGCTACCGGTAGTGGTAGTACTGGTGCTACAGGACCACAGGGTTCTATTGGCGCACAAGGTTATCAAGGTAGTACAGGTGCCACAGGGCGCGGTGCTACAGGTGCCACAGGACCACAAGGCCCATTGGGACAAACAGGTGCAACTGGTCAAATGGGTGCTACTGGTGTCGGTGCAACTGGCTCTACTGGTTTAACTGGTGCAACCGGTCCAAGTGGCGGTCCAACTGGTGCCACTGGTTACGAAGGATCAACAGGTAGCACAGGTGCAACTGGACCTCAAGGTGAAATTGGTTCTACTGGTGTGCAGGGTGCTACAGGTTATCAGGGTGCAACTGGCGCTGTCGGTTCAACAGGTTTAACTGGCGCTACTGGTAGTGGTGCTACTGGTAGCACAGGTATTACAGGTAACGATGGTGCTACTGGAGCTACAGGCGAAACAGGTGCTACTGGTGCAGGCGCTACTGGTGCAACTGGTGCAGAAGGTCCGCAAGGAGCTACAGGTGCAATCGGCGAAACAGGTGCTACTGGTGCAGGAGCAACTGGTGCTACAGGCGAAACTGGTGCGACTGGTGCTCAAGGACCAGCTGGTCAGGACGGTATTATTGGTGTTGATGGCGCAACAGGACCTATTGGTGCTACTGGTGCCGCAGGTGTTGATGGTGCTACTGGTGCTACTGGACCTGCTGGTGCTACTGGCGAAACTGGTGCTACTGGACCTGCCGGAACAGGCGGTAATTTAAGCACATCAAGTAAAGTTTTAATTTCGGATTTAAGAGCTACATACGGTATCGGTCTTGCTAATCCTGGAATATTTTTTGTTGATGATACATCAACATATCTTTCAACTACTTCAAACACACTATATGCTACTAATAGAATTCGAGCACATACCGGTATTAACGGGCCGAGCGGAGAATATCTATACGTCGATGGCATAACATTTGAAACTGATTATATTGAAGATCATGACGGTCCGCAATTTCAGTTTAGATACGGCGGTGGATTTTTAGGTCAAGCATCGGTATTCAATGTGTTTTCTGAAGATAGTCAATTCTCCGGAAAACTTACTGCTACCGGCCAACTAGTTGCAAATGATGGTGCAAATTCTACTTCAACAACTACAGGAGCGTTAGTAGTTAATGGCGGCGTTGGCATTACTGAAAATTTAAATGTTGGAGGAGATTCTACAGTTAATGGTGTTTTAACCGTTAATGATTTTATTAGTGCAACCAGTTTATCTAGTGCAGGAAACTTAGATATATACTCTGGTTATGATCTATCATTAGAAGCATTAAACAGCATAGCAATTCTAGGCGGTGCAAATTTTGCTGGACCAGGTAGTACTATCCAGTTACTTGCAGGTGCAGGTGGAGAAAGTTCCATTGACCCTGAAACATTACCAGGTGAGAAGGGCGGAAGTATATCTATTTCGGGCGGCGCTGGCGGTAACGGATTTGGCGGTTTTGGCGACGGTGGAGATGTATTAATTTCTGGCGGAACTGGTAATAATGACGGTTATGTTTGGATCAATAACTTTAGACTACCTAATACAAACGGAACAACTGGTCAAACACTTGTTGTGACTACTGCATCTGGAAGCACTGCAACATTAGGTTGGTCCACTATTTCAGGATCAACTGGTGCTACTGGACCAACAGGTAATGACGGTGCTACAGGTGCTACTGGTAATGACGGTGCAACCGGATCTGTCGGATTTGACGGTGCAACTGGTGCTACAGGTTTAACTGGTGCTACTGGACCTCAAGGTATTCCAGGTACTGCAAGTGCAATGGGTGGGACTGGTGCCACTGGCGAGTTTGGATCCACAGGTGCTACTGGACCGCAGGGTGCAACAGGTAGCGGAGCAACAGGTGCCGAAGGTGCAACAGGACCAACTGGACCTGCAGGTGCTACCGGCGCACAAGGCGCAACAGGACCGCAAGGTGCAACTGGAATTGGTTCCACTGGTGCTACTGGCGCACAGGGCGAAACTGGTGCTACCGGACCACAAGGCGAAGGTGCTACTGGTGCAACTGGTATAGGTTCAACTGGTGCTACTGGCGCAACTGGCGCACAGGGACAGCAAGGTGAAACTGGTGCTACTGGCGCTACAGGTTTAACTGGTGCTACAGGTCTATATGTTATCAGTGCAACAGTTACTGGAACAGTATTGAGCTTTACTCTTAACGACAGCAGTGTCCTTACTGCGGGTAGTGTTGCAGGCGCAACTGGTTCAACAGGACCTGCAGGTGCAACTGGCGCTGAAGGAACCTTTGGTGCTACTGGTGCTACCGGTCCAGACGGTGCTACCGGTCCAGAAGGATCTACAGGTGCTACAGGTCCACAAGGTGCTACAGGTATCCAAGGTGCTACTGGAGAGCAGGGCGCAACAGGTGCAGGTGCTACTGGTGCTACTGGTATCCAAGGTGCAAGCGGATTGCCGGGTAGAAATGTTACAACTGCAACTATTACAAACACAAATCTAATCTTTACACTGAGTGATTCTAGTGAGATTAATGTTGGAAATGTTACTGGTGCAACAGGTGCAACAGGAGCTGGTGCAACAGGAGCTGAAGGCCCAATAGGTGCTACTGGTGGATTAGGTGCTACAGGTGCTACAGGTATTCAAGGACCGTTAGGCGGTAACGGAGGTACAGGTGCTACAGGTGCTACAGGCGGATTAGGCGCTACCGGCGCTACCGGATTACAAGGTCCGACAGGTGAAACTGGTGCTACAGGACCAGAAGCTCGTGCATTTATTCTGTATAGTACTTCTACAATGAGTTTATCGACCGGTTCGACTACCTTTGGTTTTGTAGATATCAACGGTAATCCAGAACGCGGCGGTTATATTCAAGGTATGCGTGTGCGTGTAGGGGGATTAAACTCTGTACCTTACGTATATATGGAAGGTCTTGTTACTAACATCAATGATCCTGCCGCAACAATGACCGTTCTAGTTGATCGAGTTTATGGTACTGGATCAACTTCAAGCTGGTTTATTAGCCCAACAGGTGATGTAGGTGCTACTGGCTTAGGTTATTATGCAACTTCTAACTCTTCTCAGAGTTATCCGTTTGCAAACACATTAAGTTTTACTGTAGTTGAATCCGATACTGCTTTTACTTCGGGTAACAGAATTCGTGCTATTGCTAAAGATAATGCATCGTACCTAACATACCTCGAAGGATCATTGACTAAAAATGGTACGTCGTACTCAGTTACTGTTGATGAACAGTTTAGAGAAGATGGAGAAACATTAACTACATTTAGCTCATGGACTTTTGCAATCGCAGGTAGTAGAACTACTAATAGTGCAACACAATTAATTTTATTGAGTACTTCATCTGCGGCAAATACTGCAACTGGTGCGTTGGTTGTTAAGGGTGGCGTAGGAATTGGTAAAAATATTTACTCAGGTAGTCTGCAAGGTTTAGGTACTAGATCTGTTTATTCTACGCAACAAGGTGAATTAACTAATACATCATCTGATGAAAATTTAAAGAAGAATATAACTTCTTTTGATATGGGGCTAACTGCTACTATTGCACTAAGCCCTGTCTATTACAATTGGAAAGATGAAGATAAATTCGGATCACAAAGAGAAGTAGGATTTATTGCACAACAAGTACAACAAATCCTACCAGAGGCTGTTGGAATTAATGCAGACGGAACACTAAGTTTAGATTATCCTAGATTAGTTCCAATGCTAGTTAATTCTATTAAAGACTTAAAAACTCAAATAGACGATCTAACTACAAGAGTTCAAAACTTAGAATCTAGGTAATTAAATGAGTGAGAGCAGGATCTGCTCTTGCTCATACAGTACCTTTAGCTGATCTAGCGCCTCTCCATAGTACTTGGTTACACGAACTGCAAGGCCGCCTGCCTCTTTCCAGCCTTGACAATTATCAAGTCGGTCATCAACTAAGATATCACCAGGTTTGGTATGATTGCGTTTGTCCTGACTATATGGACCAAAATGCACAGGAATATCTGGATAGCGCTCATGTGCCCACATTACTTTATCATAGTAGGCCCAATGGATATCATTATAGTGCGGAACCGCAGTTAGAAATATCAATTCCCAACCTAGTTCATCACGAAACTTTCGAGCAAGTTCGACCAGCTCGTCGGCACGTTTCATTTTTGGTAGGTTACGGAATATTCGTTGATGGCTACGAATTTTTGCCCAGTCACTAGGCGGATAAGGTTTTTCTGGGTACTCAGAAACATATCCGACTAATTCGGCTGCACCTGCTTCCCAATCGGCTACAACGCCGTCCATGTCTAAGTAAATTGTTCTCATAGTTTATTATAGCATAAACTAAGAAAAAATCAAATACTTAATTGCTCATCTTTTAAATTGCGAACGGCGTCTATTAGCTTTCCTACATATCCGTCATTGCGTAGGCTTTTAAATGCAAGGTTGGCGGGATTCATTTCTCCGCTTTTATCTAGTCCTGCCTGCCGGAACGATCTCAGTAGATCTTTTACAGAGATACAGACGGAAAGTTCTCTAGTTGCTATTGCTTTGTCGATAATCCTTTCCCAAAGCTCAACTAATCTCATTACTTCTTTTTTATCGTATCCTGCCTTAATTGGTACTGGCTTTTTAAGCCATTCGCCGCGTACTACAGAGTAAGTAGAACCAGTTACGGGCTCATCAACATCTTCTGCGTATAATTCTACAGGTACTCCGTGAATCGAAATATCGTGAGTTGAACGCCATAAATCTCTTTTAGTTTTAAACAGTTGATCTATTCCCATATCACACTGAACTTTATCATACGGAACGACCAGGTGTAGGTCTAGATCGGAATATTTGGTATAGTTAAAATTTGCTTGACTGCCCGTAATAATAACATCCATTAACGTTACATTGATGTCTAAAAATTTATAGTACTCTTTAGCAATCTTTAGTAATGCTACTCGAACATCAGATCGTAGGTGTTCCCCGTCCCAAATGTCTGGATTTAGTGTATCATGGATATCGATAGGATCAGTGAATTCAACAACGCTCATACCATTTATTTATTTTAGTAAATATCTGAATGAGTAATAGTAGTTTAGCAGGACATATTTTAGTATCGCAACCCAGGAGCGAGGATCCTTATTTTTCTAAGAGTGTTATCTTAATGGCCAAGCACGGTCCGCAAGGTGCGTGGGGTATTATGATTAATAAATCAACACCTAACTTAACATTAGGTACAATAATGCAGGCAGTAGGGATTGATTCAAATAAACAGGATAGAGTTTATGTCGGAGGGCCTGTAGATACACATAGAGTATTCATTGTTCATAGTATGGACTGGCAAAGTCACAATACTATACAGGTTACTAAAGATATAGGAATAACGAACGAGATGCAGGTGTTAGCCGCAATTAGCACCGGAGAAGGTCCTGCACTATATAGGACCTGTGTGGGCAGTGCAGGTTGGGGCCCGGGACAATTAGACGGTGAATATAGAGGAGAGCCGCCCTGGAAAACGGCAAATAGATGGCTAGATGCTCCTGCTACAATAGAATCTGTGTTTAGCCTTAGTCAAGATGACCAATGGCAAAAGTGTATTGAATTAGTAGCACAACACAAAGTTTCTTTCTGGCTTTAATCTTTTTCCGGACTAAAACTACTTAAAATATCTCTAACACTTCTCATAGTAGGTTGTGCCTGTTTAGGTTTAGGTGCAGACAATCCCTTAGTCAAATCAATTTCACCAGTTTCCGGATCTACATTAGTAGCAGTTACAACACTGGTCTTTTTCAATCCGTCAATTAATGCATTACTGGCCGCACTACGCTGTTGGCTAAAACTATTTTCTTCTTCGTCCCCAAGGTCTTTAATTCTAAGACTGTCGATATCAAATTCTAAGTCGAGTTTTTGTCCGACACCCGATGACGAACGTGTCTTCATAAACTGAATTTGATAACGTCCTCGCTCACGCATAGCACGACTGGTAAAGATACCAATAACGTTGTCAGCAGTTTGAATCTTACTTAAACCGCCCGAAATGTGACTGTGATCGAATTCAACTTCTTCAACGGCAGCACGGTTTAACTGAGCGGCAGTTACTACTACACATTGAGTTTCCATAGCTAGGTTACGCAACTCTTCCGAAACATATTTGTCTTTAACAAACAGGTCACTAGGGCTAACTTTAACACTTAATGGCATCATTAAGTCTAGGTAATCAACTAATAGAACATCTGGCTTCTTACCTGTTTTAACTTGATATTCTTTTAGGTAAGATCTCAAATCATTACAGTTTTTGCCGGATGGTAGATACTTGATCTGCATTCCGCCTGCACGTTTGCCTGTAAGTTTAACCTTCATTTCAACATCATCAAGATTCTTAAAGATGTCTTTTGATGCCACACCGGTTAGCATACTATCCACACGCATACCTACTAACTCTTCACTAAGTTCGAAGGTAAAGTAAATGACATTTAAGCCTGCGAGAGCAAAATTAACACCAAGATTAGCCAAGAACAAGCTCTTACCACCGCCCGAGCCAGCACACCAAATATTGAGTTCGCCTCGCTTGAAACCTCCATAGAGTTTCTTATCGATACTAGGGTATCCAGTAGATATTTGACCATTATTATCTTTCAATTTCATTAAACGAGCACGGGGATCTGCCCAGTAGTCTGTGCCCATGTCTTTGTTTAGACTAATCTGAATAGCGTCCTTGATTAGTTTTTCAACTGGACTGTATTCTCCCTTTTCCAGCATGTCTGCTGACTTTAGAATAGCACGTTCCAATCCTTTGTGCCTACTAAAGTTTTCAAACTCATCCATTAACCAATCATAGTTTTCTTTGGGTAATGTTACAGATTGAAAGTCAGTTTGACATGAAGCATTAACAATACTAACTTCAGGCATGACCTTGTAATCATCTACATACTTTGTGATGAAAGAGGATGCATCTTGATATCTCTTGTCAAAGTTTTCTGGGTCAAAAATATTTTGACATCGAACAAAAGTCTCTGCATCGGATAGGAACATCTCTAAATAGAGTTTTTGCATGTCTGCGTTATAGTTAGGTTTCGTCATCTTCTAGTGCTTCTAATTTCTTTTGATATAGTTTTATTTTTATCTCGTTAGTCTCTACATAGTGCAGAATACTGAATAAAGTATAAAGCCTGCCGTATTTTTTTACAGCATCCGCAGAGTCCTTTATGTCGTCTTCCCACTGCGGCATCGACACTGCCCAGCCTTGTTCGAGTGCATGTTGCACTAACTTAGCGCCAGGCTTATCTCTGTCAGGCAGTACAATAACTTTCTTGCCAAGGCGATTAATTCTAGCAATCTGCGTAGCGTTGGGCTCGTTAGTCATAATTGCTACGCCATCTATAGCAATAGCATCAAATTGGCCTTCAACTACAATTACATATTCTCTAGAGTCAGTCTGGCGATCAACATTGAATACATATCCGCTTTGACTGTCTGTGAGGTATTTGGGCTTACCAGGTTTGATTTTACGCCCAGTATAGCCCACTACCACTCCGTCCTGATAGAAAGGGATCATCACTCGATCGCGGTACCCGTTTTCACTAGACCACATCCAAGGATACCAGTCAAGTTCCATTCCTCTACCAGTAAGATAATCAACTACTGCTATTACTTCATCATTTGGCTCAGCCTCCAGCCATTCTAATATTGACCTACAGTCTCCCGGCAAAGTTCTGGGCTCTTGATGAAAGTTAATAGTGGGTTTAGCCACTGGTTGATCCTCTTTGGATCGCAATGCCTCAAGATTCAGTTTATTAATTTCATCACTTGGCATTCCCATCCAGTTGAATAAGCTCTTGGTATTCTTACTTAACAACCTTCCGGGTGTCCAGCCTGCTTTGAATCCACAGTTAAAACAATGATATTGGAATCCTTCGTTGCTGAACAGCACGCCACCACGCTTTCTTGTATCTTGATGATCTCCATTGTGATGGCAACAGACTGCGTTAAAACTTATCCAGCCGCTAGGAGTTGTCTTCCTTTTAGGAGGCAAGAAAGTTTGTACGGAAGCCTGTATGAGATTCATACATATAGTTTAGCTTCGCACAATTAACTTGTCAATTTTTCCGTTAGGATAATAAGCCGTTCCGGGAGTAGGATTGCCCGGCATTTCAGGACTGTAGAAGTTTAATAGTCCGGGAAGATCGGAATTGTCTGGGTACCATTTAACACGAACATCACTCCAAGTTCCTTCGGCGTTGGCATAATCAACGCCGGTGAAGTTGGTATAAGTTTTGGTTTCTAAAGTTGCATAGTTACCGAAGTTCGAAGGAGCATTATCCAATGTTGCCTGCACTTCTACGGTTCCTGTATAGTTGGTAAAGTACATGGCAACGGTAGTCAATTGACTGGCTTCTGGATTAGCACGTAGGTTGCCGGAGTAAAATTCGTATCGGTTAGGTTCTACATCTCTATTGGCAAAATACTTGAAAGAAGTTGTTTCAATACCTGCACTTAATACTGGAACAAGATCGCCGGCTAGTCTTGCAGTGCCGTCAATACTGTAGTAGGTATTTGAATATGCAGGTAATCTTTCTCCGTCGCTATCTGCTAGTGTAACTGAAAACTTATAGTAACTGTTATGCAGTTCTCTTGTGTCGTTATCTGATAAAGATAGCAATGCAATACCTCTGGTTGCAGTTGTGACACCATCGTCTATAACCTCAAGTGTTTTCTGGACAACCATTCTATTTTGCTCAGCGTCGAACATTGAAAATACAAAATTATGATTGAAAGTAATTGAGGTGCCTGAATTGATGTCTGTAGTAATAGGAGATAAAAACTGGTCTAAGTCAGCATCGTATAGGGGATCTAAGTTGCTAAGAGTTAAGGTATTTGAATCAATTGCAGAAATATAAGTACCGGCAGACACATTATCGCTATTAACTGACATGCCTAGCTGAACATTGGATGCATCGGACACTACAAGAACATTGGATGCAGATGTTGCAGTTCCTACAGTTTCTGTGGATGCTAGTACCCTGACACGTTTTTGATCAGAGTTCATAAACTGAATTTGCACTTTGTTCTTCATGCCTCTCTGAAGTTTAAGTTCGCGTTGGTACATAACGTTATTTGTCCTTTTCTCGTAGTCGTCCAAATCTAATTGTACAGTTAGTAAATTGGAGTATAAATAGACTGGTAATTTCTGCATAGATATATTTATTGTAATGACCAGCAAGGACGAGTTTCAGAAAAAATTTCCGTTTATAACGTGTATTAAAACGTCAGAAAACGAGTATTTAGGCATCATTGTGAATCACGATGACAATGTCACCAGCATATACAACTATGCAGACATACGGACCGAAACACAAAAGCAACTATTCTTAGAAATGGGCGAAGTGTGGTGGTGGGAAAGTAATAGGAAAATTCCTATTAACATTTTCCTAAAATCGGAGATGATCGACTTCCGTCCGTTTATTAAGACATTTAACAGCAAGGACGTAGAAGTACTATTTGGACCAGTAGTAAATCTAGGCGAAATTGCAGAAAAACGAGTTAAACGTAAAAGTATTCAGTTAGTTAGAAGTGTTAAGCGAAAGGGTAGCTAACGCTTTCACATAACAGGTTAAGTTGAACTACAATTACATGAGCATACGCAATAGCATGAGCCTTCTTAAAGAAATAAGCATCATCCGTTTTAGTCCATATCTCTTGCTTGATACCTTGGAAGCCTTCTTTTTCACATACTGGGATGAGATGCTTTTTGCCGGGTCTGAGCAGCGCAAGGAACATGGCTAACTCCTCAATTGATCTAGGCTTTAGTTTAGCAATCAGTTGATGATATCCATTAATATGAAACATTTGATCACAGACTGCCTGGTCCTCTAACAAGTCCCATAACGGTTCAACACCTAATAGATGTTTAAGGTGTTCCTCATTCTTAACACCATTGTAGGCATTGACATTTAAAAAGTCAATTTTAAAGTAACCCCTATCCTCTGCTTCTTTATAGTTGATGTTTGCAAGCCCGGTTAAGGGATTCTGCGGAATAACATGACAATATACACCTGTGTTATGCTTCTTCCCATCTTCAAGACTGGCGGGAACATGATCGATTATATCAAGAATAGAAGACCTGTTTAAAAAGTCAATATCGATATCAGGCAATTCCTGTCTCCTTACAAACTTCTTTTACAAATGCAACATCTGCTGGTTGATCTTTAAATTTTTTTGACCAAAATGCAAAGTCTAGAATTTGATTAACTAGATCTAATTGTTCATCATTGAACTTTCGCATGAGCTCAACTCCGCTGGCGCTGTTTAATACTAACCACGGACTAACTTTGCCATCACGAATATGATGCACTGCTCTATTGAGATTTACATAACTGAAGTAATGTGCAAAGTTTGCATTTTGTTCTTCGCCCCACTCCATCATATATTGCAGGCTGCGTTCAACTGCACTTTCCACTGGTTCAATTTTAATCAAGTCAGACAGATATTGTTCATATAGAGAATCTCTGCACCAATGATCAAGTTTAACTCCGCTTTTGATTACAAAGTCAATAAATCGCTCTGGGTACAGCGGATCTACATTATTAATAAAGCTGCCAAATTTTACAAAGGCATTGTAGTATGCGCTCTTACAAAAATCACTGTATGACTTTTGCTTCTTGGCATTTTGTGTTAGCTGATAGAATCTGTTATAAGCAAAGAAACCCATCTGAACACGTTTCTCGTCTTTTTGCAAGACTCGACGTTTTTGTTCGCACATGTGCGCGACAAGTGTTTTTTCTTTCATAAACATCTTGCCGCAATGAACACACTTAAATGGCTGATCCACTAAATCAATCATCTTTTTCAACGCCGTATTTTTTAACCATTCGATATAAAGGATCTTGTTCAATAATCAAAAGTCTTTCAGGAAATCTTATTGCTTGTTTGCTGTCGTCGAGATAAATTTTGCCAT
>JACCED011287322.1_pt1 | contig 11878 bp, 12 predicted proteins | sample 7455021 | NCBI WGS metagenome assembly JACCED01 (sample SAMN15323456, study PRJNA562643) | freshwater metagenome | isolation source: river surface water | place: USA:Blue River Watershed | collected 2017-08-19
CCGGCGGCGTCGCGCCCTGATAAGCGTAGTACATCGGGAAACTCATCCACTCGCCCAGGGCTTCGAGCATGGACACATCGATGTGACTGCCCTGCCCGGTCTTGCCGCGCAACAACAGCGCCGACAAGATGTTGGTGTAGGCGTACATCCCGGCCGCGATATCAGCCACCGAGTTGCCCGCCTTGCTGGGGGTCTCGGGCGTGCCGGTCACCGACAAAAAACCAGCCTCGCTTTGAATCAGCAGGTCATACGCTTTTTTGTCGCGGTAGGGGCCGTTGTCGCCATAGCCCGAAATGTCACACACAATCAGGCGCGGCAATGAGGTGTGCAGAGCCTCAAAAGACAGACCCATGCGGGCAGCGGCACCAGGGGCCAGGTTTTGCACCAGAACGTCAGCGCCGGCCAGTAACTTCATCAGAGCTGCCAGGGCTTGCGGATTCTTCAGATCGAGCGTCAGGCTTTCTTTGGACCGGTTGGTCCAGACGAAGTGCGAGGACTCCCCGTTGACGCGGGTGTCGTAAGCGCGTGCAAAATCGCCCGCGCCCGGCCGCTCGACCTTGATCACGCGCGCGCCCAGATCGGCCAATTGGCGGGTGCAAAACGGGGCCGCGATCGCGTGCTCCAGCGAAACCACAGTGATGCCATCGAGCGGTCGGGTCATGGTCATCTTTCAGAACGAACGGGGCAAGCCCAACACGTGCTCGGCGATGTAAGAGTAAATCAGGTTGGTCGAGATCGGGGCCACCTGATACAGGCGGGTTTCACGGAACTTGCGCTCGACGTCGTACTCGCAGGCAAAGCCAAACCCGCCGTGGTATTGGATGCACACATTGGCCGCTTCCCACGACGCCTTGGCGGCGAGGTACTTGGCCATGTTGGCCTCGGCACCGCAAGGCTGGTGCTGGTCGAACAATTGACAAGCCTTGAAGCGCATCAGGTTGGCGGCTTCGACCTCGATGTAAGCCTCAGCGATCGGAAACTGCACGCCCTGGTTTTGGCCGATCGGGCGGCCAAACACGACGCGCTCCTTGGCGTATTTGGCGACACGGTCAATGAACCAATAACCGTCGCCGATGCACTCGGCCGCGATCAGGGTGCGCTCTGCATTGAGCCCGTCGAGGATGTACTTGAAGCCCTGCCCTTCCTGGCCGATCAGGTTCTCGACCGGGATTTCGAGGTTTTCAAAGAACAACTCGTTGGTCTCGTGATTGACCATGTTCAGAATCGGGCGCACGGTCAGGCCGTTGCCGATGGCTTGTCTGAGGTCGACCATGAAAATCGACATGCCTTCGGACTTGCGCTGCACCTCGGCCAACGGCGTGGTGCGGGCCAGCAAGATCATCCAGTCCGAGTGCTGCACGCGCGAAATCCAGACCTTTTGGCCATTGATCACATAGCGGTCACCCTTTTTGACCGCGGTGGTTTTGATCTTGGTGGTGTCGGTACCCGTGGTGGGCTCGGTCACCCCCATGGACTGCAAGCGCCACTCGCCACTGGCAATCTTGGGCAAATAAAATTCTTTTTGCGCTTTCGAGCCGTGCCGCAACAGCGTGCCCATGTTGTACATCTGGCCGTGGCATGCGCCCGAATTGCCGCCATTGCGGTTGATTTCTTCCATGATGACCGAGGCTTCGGTCAGGCCCAGACCCGAGCCACCGTACTCCTGGGGAATCAGCGCAGCCATCCAGCCGGCCTTGGTGAGGGCGTCGACGAAGGCTTCTGGGTAAGCGCGTTGCTCGTCGATCTGGCGGTGGTATTCGTCCGGAAATTGTTGGCACAGGTCGCGCACGGCGTCGCGAATGTCTTGGTATGCGTCGGGAATGTGTGTCATGTTCGGGTCAAAAAATCAGGCCAAAGTGGCGGTGGCTTGCATGGTCAGCCAGCCTTCATGGTCTTGCGCCCACAGGCGGATGGTTTTACCGTCGGCGCCGGGTTGGCCGTTGAGGCGGAAGGGATGCAGGTCGAAGGTGGGTCGCACGGCTTTGAATTCAAATCGGGTCACCCAAGCGTCTGGAGCATGACGGCGCAACAGGTCCATGAGCAAGCTGGCGATCAGCGGTCCGTGGACGATCAGGCCGGGGTAACCCTCGACCTCGGTGACGTAGCGGCGATCGTAGTGGATGCGATGGCCATTGAAGGTCAGGGCCGAGTAGCGAAACAGCAGCACATCGTCCGGGGTGACCTCGCGTTGCCAGGCGGCTCCCGTCTCGGCAGCCGTGGGGGCAGGCACCGGGTCGCCGGGTTGGGCGGCGGCGCGGTAAACGATGTCGTGCTCTTCCGTCAAAGCCAGGCCCTTTGCGTTGCTGACCTGATGCTGCACCAACACAAACAACAGGTCACCGGTGCGCCCCGATTTGTGGGTAACCGACTGAATGGTCGACAGCCTTTGAACCTCCTGCCCCACGCAAAGCGGATTGCCGGCTTGCCAACTCAGTCGACCACCGGCCCACATCCGCCGTGGCAAGGGGACGGGCGGCAAAAAACCACCCCGCTTGGCATGGCCGTCGGGGCCAATCTCGCTTTGGCGATGGTGCGGCAAAAAAAACAGCCAGTGCCACAAAAAGGGCAAGGCGGTCCCGGGCTCGGGTTGAGGGTCATCGCGATCAAGCGTCGCCGCCATGGCCCGCAACGGCGCTGGCGTGATCAGATCGCGCAAGGTTTCGGTGCGTCCGGTCCATTGCTGCAACTGGGGCAACAAGGCCGGATCAAGGTGTCGGGCTTCTTGCATACCGGCATTTTAGGTCTTCACCCATGGCCCTGATGGACACGCAGGGAACGGTATTCAGTGTCCGGGAAACAGGCTTTCTAAAGGGTTAGTTCGGTGCCCAACACCGCCGTCGATTGGCTCGATAGGGTGCCCCCGTTGCCATGGACCAGCGCCGTTTGCGCCCCGGCCACCTGCCGGGCCCCGCAATCGCCGCGCAACTGGCGCACCGCTTCGATCAGGCAAAAGATGCCGTACATGCCCGGGTGAACGCACGACAGGCCGCCTCCGTTGGTGTTGACCGCCAAGCGTCCCCCGGGGGCAATCCCGCCGCCTTGGACAAATGCACCGCCCTCGCCTTTTTGGCAAAAACCCAGATCTTCCAAAAACAAAAGCGTGTTGATGGTGAAGGCGTCGTACAGGGCCAACACATCGATGTCGGCGGGTCCCAAACCGGCCATGGCGTAAGCCTCTTTCCCGGATTGGGCAGCGGCGGTCACCGTCAGATCGGGCATGCAGGCGATCTGGCGGTGCCAGGTGGCGGTGGCTGAACCCAGCACATAGACCGGCTTTTGCTTCAGGTGCCGGGCGCGGTCGGCGCGCACCAGCACATAGGCGCCACCACCATCGGTGACCAGACAACAATCGCGCACGCTCAAGGGGTCAGACACCATGCGCGAATCAAGCACCTCGGACAGCGTCAGGGGATCGCGACTGAACGCCTCGGGATTGAGTTGCGCCCAGGCACGCGCCGCCACCGCCACCTCGGCCAATTGCTCGCGGGTGGTGCCGTACTGGTGCATGTGCCGGGAGGCAGCCAGAGCGTAGGCGCTGGCTGGCATCAGGGGCTGGTAAGGATGCTCAAACGGCATCGGATCCAAAAATTTGCGGCTGGCATTGATTTCTTTGCGACCAAAGGTGGCGGTACGCTGAGTACTGCCATAGCAAACCAGCACAGCATGGCACTGGCCACTGTCAAGCGCCAACATGGCGGGCAACAAATGGGCCACAAAACTCGACCCGCCGATCATGGTGCTGTCGATGAAGCGGGCGTTCAGGCCCAGGTACTCGGGCACGGCCAGGCCCCACATGGCCGACGAGACACTGGCGGTGCAGACTCCATCGATGTCTTTCATGCTCAAGCCGGCCTCGCGCACAGCCTGCCGGGCCGAGTGGGCCAGCAACTCCATGTCGGTGTAACCGTGCGCCTCGCCACAACCGAAGGTGCCCACCCCGACCACGGCCGTCTGGCCCCGCAAATCGTTCAGGTTCATGGTTGAACTCCCTGGGCATCAAAGACCAGCAGACTCTGCCCCTGCTCTTGCACAACACGGGCGCGCACCCGCAAACCAATGCGCACCTGCTCAGGCGTCAGGTTGACCACCCGGCTCATCAGGCGCGGGCCCTCATCGAGATCAATCAAGGATACGTTGAGATCCCCGCCGGCTTCGGGTTTGCGCCGCACCGTGGTCACGGCATACACCGTGCCCATGCCACTGGCAGGCTCGAAGGCCAGATCGTCGCTGCCGCAATGCGGACAGATTTCTCGCGGGTAGTGGACGGCCTGTGCGCAACCGCCGCAGCGCTGGAGGACAAAATGCCCCTCGTCCAGGGCTTGTTGGTATTGGGCTTGAACGCCCATTTTGACGCTGCTCATGGATGGCCTTTCAAATCGGGTCCCAGCTGAACACATCGGCCGAACGATCGAGGCCGAAATAACTGGCTTGCAAGGCCGGCAAGGCGTGCGACAGCACGTCTTGCGGGGTCCAGCCCGCGCCGCGATGCACCGAGCGCACCGGGCGCGGCTGGCTGATGAGAAAAATTTCGTTGTTGCGGACCGCAAAAATCTGGCCGTTGGTGTCGCGCGCCGCATCGCTGGCCAGGGCCACCGCCAGCGGGGCGATTTTGGCCGGGGTCATCTGCTTGATGCGCTCGACCCGGGCCTGCTGCTCAGGGGTGTCGGTCGGGATCGATCCGATCATGCGGCTCCAGGCAAAGGGCGAAATGCAATTGGAGCGCACATTGAACTTTTGCATGTCCAGGGCGATCGATTTGGACAATGCGGCGATGCCCAGCTTGGCTGCCGCATAGTTGGCCTGGCCGAAATTGCCCACCAAACCCGAAGTCGACGTCATGTGGATGTAGCAACCCGATGACTGCTCTTTGAAGTGAGTCGCTGCCGCACGGCTGACAAAATACGCCCCATAGAGGTGGACTTTGATCACCGCATCCCACTCGTCGGTGCTCATCTTGTGAAAAAACCGGTCGCGCAAGATGCCGGCGTTGTTCACGACCACATCGATGCGGCCAAAATGATCCAGGGCGCATTGCACGATGCGTGCGGCACTGGCGGCGTCAGCCACGCTGTCGGTGTTGGCCACCGCCTGGGCGCCCAGCGCCTTGATGTCGTTGACCACTTGCTGGGCCGGACCGTCGTCTTTCCCCTCGCCACTGACCGAGGCGCCGATGTCATTCACCACCACCCGGGCGCCTTCGCGCGCCATGGCCATGGCGATGTCGCGCCCGATGCCGCCACCGGCACCGGTGACCAGCACCACTTTGTCCTGAACCAGCTTGCTGGCTTGTGTCATGTTGTCTCCTGCGTGCAGGCGGTCCATCAGGGACCCGCCTTGCAGAGGATTATGGTCAAGAAAACGGGCCGGGCAAGACCACCCAGCGCTGTGCTGTCCCATGGGTGTCGATGGCGTGAAAAGACAAGCGCATCCCGAATGCATCTTGCAAGGCCTCGCGGGTGCTTGCGTCACCGGGCTGGCCCTGGTGCAACAGCCGGCCCTGCTTCATGACCAGCAAACCATCGGCGGCCAGGGCGTGATGAAGTTCATGCATCACCGTGATGACCGCAGTTCCCCCGGCACACGCCCGTCGCAAGCTCTGCAAACAGGCCTGTTGGTGGGGCAAGTCCAGGTGATTCAAAGGTTCATCCAGCAGTAACACGCGGGCTTGTCCCGTCAAAGCCCGCGCCAGCAAGGCGCGCTGGCACTCGCCGCCGGACAACTGACCCAGGGTGCGGTCGGCCAAATCGAGCAAGCTCAGGTCGCTCAAAACCTGGTGCACCACTGCCTCGCCGCTGGCCGAATCCGAGGTCCCGCCAGGATCGTGCGGCCAACGCCCCAGGCGCGCCACGTCCCGAACGGTCAAATCTTGCGGCACCGGCTGGGCCTGCCCCATCCAGCTGAGGTGCCGGGCCCGCTGCAGTGGCGAAACGACATGCAGGGACTGGCCCAGCAGGCTGAGATGGCCACCATGAGCTTGCAAACCCGCCAAGGTGCGCAACAAAGTGGATTTACCAGAACCGTTGGGTCCGCACACGCACCACCAGGCCCCGGCGGGCAGATCGAATCCGATGCCGTTGAGCACCTGGCGCGACCCGATCCGCACGTTCAGGTCACGCGCGCTCAACACCGGCTGGCTGGAAGTCACGGAACTCACATTGACTCCCGGCGCCGCAGGCAGTACAGCAAGTACAGGCCGCCCATCAGGGCGGTAAACACCCCCACCGGCCACTCCAGCGGCGACCACCACCCGCGCGAGATCAGATCGGCCATGGCGAGCAGCAAACCACCCGCCCAAGCCGACAGAGCGGGCAAGACCGAGGGGCGAGTCAGCCCCAGCGTTCGCACCAAGTGGGGCGCGGCCAAACCGACAAACGCGATCAGGCCGGTGTGCGACACCGCCAACGAAGTGGCCAACGTCATGCTGAGCAACAAAGCGGCGCGACTGCGCCCCAGGTTGAGCCCCAAGGATTGGGCCGTGGCCTCCCCCAAACTCAGCACATCGAGCACCCGGGCCCAGCGCAAAGCCACGGCCAGACAAATCAGCAAGCCCAATGCGAGCACCGCCAGCGCCGGCAGATCCATGGCCTGGGTCGTGCCCAACATGAACGACTGAAACCCAGCCCAAGCCTGCGGCACTGCAAGCATCAGCGCCGATGTGGCGGCAGACAACACCACCCCCACCACCACACCGGCCAGCAACAAGCGGGGGGTGTGGGTCAATCCGCGGGACCACCACAACGCCAGCGCCAGCGCCAGCCACGCTCCGGCAAAGGCCAAGCCACCACTGCCCCAACGCAGCCAGATGGGTGCCCCTCCCACCAGCCCGTGGGTCGCCAACAGACCCAGCGCCACGCCCAAACCGGCGCCGGCTGCGCTGCCCAACAAATAAGGATCCGCCAAAGGGTTGCGAAACAGCGATTGACCCAACGCTCCGGCAAGTCCCAACAGGGCTCCGGCCAACCAGGCCCCCAAAGATCGGGGCAAACGCAACTCCCACACCATGATGTGGCCGACGTCCCCATCGGGCCATCCCCAGCCCCCGCTGCCCACCGCCAGCCCCGTCACCACAACGACCAGGCCCGCCAAGATCAAGGCAGCGTGCCAAACCGCCAAACGGATGGCTGGCGGTGTGTTCATCCCCAAATCAGTGTTCATGACCCTCATTGTGTCCGAGCCTGCAGGCAATCGAGGATCGCCCCGATGCCTTCGTGCAAACGCGGCCCGGGCCGTACCAAAGTGTCCATCTGATCGGCGGACAGCACACACACCCGTTGGCCTTGAACCGCAGCCAATTGCCCCCAGCCGGGCCGGCGCGGGACAGGCGTGGCCGTGCTGCCCAAAACAATCCAGTCGGGCCCGGCACGCCAGACCCACTCGGGACTCAGGCGCGGAAAAGGTCCCCAATCGCCGGGCACGGCAGAGCGCAGGCCGACCCGACGCAACCCTTCACCCATGAACGAGGTCTCGGCGGCCACATAAGGACCTTCGCCCACTTCGATGTACACACTCGCCTGTCGCCACCGAGGGGGCGTGCGTGCCGCCAACGCCAGCCAAGCCGATTGCTGTCGTTGCTCGTAAGCCGTCCAAGCCGACAAAGAGCCCGTCAACGCCATCGACAGACTGCGCGCCATGCGTTCGGTGTCTGGCAGGTCGCGCGGCTCAAAAACCATCACCCGCAGCCCCAGGCTTTGCAAGCGCGGCAAGAGGCGGGCCGAGCCCGCCACCAACACCAAGTCGGGTTGCAGTTTCAAAACGGTTTCAAGCGGGGTGTCTTCCAGACCGCCCAAACGCGGCAAGCCGCGCACCGTGGTCGGGTGGTTCGAGTGCCGGTCGACCCCCACCAGGCGGTCGCAGGCCCCCAATTCGCAGACCATCTCGGTGATGGCCGGCAACAGGCTGACGATGCGCTGCGGCGGCGCCGAAAAAAGGGTGGGACGGCGGGTGTCGTCACGCACCACCGTTTGCCCCCAGGCAGTGGACAAAAAAGCGGCACCCACCAGTGCCCAAGCCGCCCACGCGCGCCTGTGAGTCCGCGCCTCAAGCATGTCGATGCACCCATTGCGCCATCCGCGCGTGCAATTGACGCACGCCATCGGTCAACGCTGCCGGGCCGGGCTGCAAGATGTCGGCCGACTTGATCTCAAACAACTGCCCATGGCGCACCGCGGGCACATCGGCCCAACCGGGTCGGGCGGCCACCCGCTCGGGCCGGAATTTTTTGCCGCACCAAGAACCGATGATCAGATCCGGGGCGGCAGCCCGAATGCGGTCGTCGTTGGCCAAAATGCGGTCTTTGCCCATGGCTTGCAGCGCCAGGTCGGGGAAGATGTCGTCGCCGCCGGCGATGTCGATCAATTCAGACACCCACCGAATGGCGGAGATGCGTGGCTCGTCCCACTCTTCAAAGTAGACCTTGGGGCGGCGCGGCCACGATGCGCTGGCTTGGCGCAACACCTCCATCTCGGCCCGAAAACCGTCGAGCAGGGTTTTGCCCGGCCCGGCCTGATCGACCATGGCGGCGATCTGAAACAACACCGAAAAAATGTCTTCGACGCTGCGCTGGTTGAACACCGTCACCTGCACCCCGGCTCGAATGAGCGCAGCAGCGATGTCGGCCTGCAAATCTGAAAAACCAAACACGCAGTCGGGCTCCAACGCCAGAATCTTGTCGATCTTGGCGCTCAGGAACGCGCTGACACGGGGCTTTTCTTCGCGGGCACGGCGTGGCCGCACCGTGTAGCCCGAAATACCCACAATGCGGTGCTGCTGACCCAGCAAATACAACCACTCGGTGGTTTCTTCGGTCAGGCAGACGATGCGTTGGGGGCCCAAACTCATAGGTTCACACGAATTCCAGTCAGGATCGAACGGCGTGAGGCACGATAACCGTATGCTGGAGAATAGTCCTTATCCATCAGGTTATCCACGCGGGCATACCACACCGATTTTTCGCTGAGGGGATGAGAAACCCCGAGATCGAATAACCAGTAAGCATCCAGTGTTTTGTCATTCCCTCGATAACGATCCGACCGGGCTCCGGTAAAGCGGGCCGAGGTCTCCACTTGCCAACGTTGGATGCGTTGCGAATATCCTGCCGAAAAAACATGGGAGGCGCGCTTGAGCAAGGGCGTGTTGGCCACATCGTCTTTGGGCTCTTGATGCACCCAAGTCATGCGCACCGACCCTTGACTGATGAGGCGCCGATACGTGACCTCTTGACCGAGATTGCTTGCTGAGCCAATGTTGATCCGATTGAAGGGCTGATCCGGGTTGTCCGCGATCAGGTTGCGATAGCTGTTTCTGAACACCACTGCCCGCAACGTTTGTTGTCCATCACCCCACTGAAAGCCTGCTTCATTAGAACGGGATTTTTCCGGCTTGAGTTGAACATTGCCACCGTAACACTGAAAGCAGCCTGCATAGTCGTACTCGGGCATGGGGTCATAGGTCGTCGCAGGGTAATACAGATCATTGAATGTGGGCACTGCAAAACCTGTGGACTGAGAAACCAAAACGCGCCACTCCGGGGTGACAAAGTACTGGTATCCCAGGTAGTAGGTTCGGGCGCTGTCGAAACCTTGGTATTCATCCTGACGAACATTGACCTGAACCACATGTTTTTCGCTGTTGAACTGATGACCAGCACGCAAAGCTTGCCCGGTGCGAGTGGTCTGGGTATAAGCCGTTGTGGGGCTTGCGATTTCCTGCCAGGTTTTTTCAAATCCCACCGTGCTGATGTGTTGGCCTGACCAGCGCTGCTTGATTCCCAATCTCAACTGGTCCTTGGCATTGTTGACGGCATAAGGTGTGGCCGTCCGATGAGCGTTGAGATTGTCGACGTAGTGGCTCAGGCCCCATTCCAATTGGGTCTCACGACTTAGGTCGTACTGGCCTGAAAAATGAGCGTTGCGCAAAGTGTATTTGGATTCATCAGTTTGCCCAACGGGCCCGAACTCGCTGTCGTATTGCGACGTCATTTTCGTTTCGGACAGCGCAAAACGCCAAGACATCCGATCCTTTTTTTGCGATGCCTGAACTTGGGCAATCTCTCTCTGAGCCCCATCACGATCAGGGTTGGTGCCAGGCCTGAGATCCTGACGAATCGCATTGAAACCTGAAGTGCGCAGACGCTCCAGTCCCGCCTGGATCTGGATGCCATTGTCCAAAACTTTTCCGCCAGAAAATGAAGCAGCCCCCAACCGGTGGCTGCCCGCCTCAAACCGATATTGGGCCCAATCCTTGGTCATGTCGGATCGGGTGAAAATCTGGATCACTCCGCCCATGGCGGAGCTGCCATACAAGGCCGAGACATTGCCCCGAACGACTTCGATGCGCTCAATGCCAAACAAAGGAATCGCCTCCAAAGGCGTGGTGTTGAAGTTCAGGTTGTTGATGGGGATGCCATCCACGATGACCATGGTGTGGCGGGACTCGGCCCCGCGAATGAAAGCGCTGGCATTGGTGCCCAATCCCCCGTTTTGCGACAACTCGATACCGGCAAATTGTCGCAGCAACGAAGGCAAATCGACCGCACCAGAGCGCTCAATGTCTTGTCTTTTGATCAAGACCGTGGCCGGAATCGCGTCTTCCACCGCTTGCTCGATCAAACTGGCTGAAACAATGGTTTCGGGAAGCGTTTGGGGGCTGCTCTTTTGAGCAAAGACATTGAAGGAAAAAGAAAATGCCACAACGCCAGCAAAAATGCAGCGCGATGCACGAAGGGTGATCAGCATGATGAACTCGCATAACAGTGTCCTCACCGCCTTCCCCGACAGTGCATGGACGATATGGCTTGGGGTTTGACACCCAAGCCCCCTGTTGGCCGGTATCCGGGCTGGCGAAAACAACCGCGTCCGCCTTCCCAAGAGCTTGTTCAAGGCCCTCAGTGGCTGTGTGGGACGGGGCGAGTCGGAAAGACTGTTCGCTTGACCGTTGCGGGGGCAGCGCAGGCTAGAGGGTGCGGGGTCGGCCCGAACCCCCCTCCTGCTTCCCGTTGAACTTCACCCTGTGAACCAGGGTGCGAGCACCAACAAGATGGATTCTAGACTTTAGGCTTTCACGAAACTGATGCGTGCAGGTGCTTGATTTTTGGGAATTTTCACTAGAATAGGGGGATGAGTGCCTTGTTGCCCCAAATCACGGATCGCGTCGAGCGCCTGCTCGTGCGCCATCAGGAATTGCAACGCACCAATGAATTGTTGGCCCAGCAAGTGGCGCAACTGACTCAGGAACGCGATGCCCTCAAAGGTCGCCTGCAAACGGCCCGCAATCGCATCGATGCTTTGCTCGAACGCCTGCCCGAAGAAACCCCTGACGCCACCCCATGAAGCAAGTTGAAGTTCAAATCATGGGACAGGGCTATGTTCTGGGGTGCCCGGAGGGCGGCGAAGCCCGTTTGCAGCAGGCCGTGCAATCGGTTGATCAGGCCATGTGCGGCATCCGCGACGCCGGCAAGATCAAAGCGCGCGACCGCATCGCCGTTTTGGCTGCTCTGAATCTGGCTTTCAGCCTGACCGATCAAAGCGCCGCAACGCCCGCCCCCGAAACCGCGGCGGCACCCCCCGACGACGCCGCTCTGGCCGACTTGTTGCAGCGCCTTGATGCGGCACTGGGCTCGGACGGCCAGTTGCTTTGACCGACTGTTTCGTTCCAACTCAGCCGATTCGACTTCGCTGCCGCAAGTTCTGGCTTTAAAATCGCCTCGTCTGCAAAACCGTCGGGCTTTATATTTCCTTGAACCAATGCTCTTTAGAGCCAGGGCTTGGAACATTGGCTGGTGAGCGTGATCGTCTCGCGTCAGATGAACCCAACGCCAGTCTGCCCTCGCCCACCTGAACCCCTGCGTTCAGGATGACGGTCCGGTGGCTTTTGCAGACAC
>JACCED011332416.1_pt1 | contig 11878 bp, 14 predicted proteins | sample 7455021 | NCBI WGS metagenome assembly JACCED01 (sample SAMN15323456, study PRJNA562643) | freshwater metagenome | isolation source: river surface water | place: USA:Blue River Watershed | collected 2017-08-19
ACGATTTGAAACTTTATAGTAACCAACATTTGGCTCTGTGTCTGGACTTGCGCTGGTAGAGGTGGTGTTTCCAGATTTACCCGTAATGAAAGAATAATCGGCACCAAGACCTAGGGTGAATTGATTTGTAAGGGAGAAGGTATAGCCAAGACCAGCAATGAGGGGCGCATTGCTAAAGTTAACGCTTGGATTGCTGTAAACCGGGCCACTAGCACTCTGGCCATTAGCGCCATTTAGAGCGAAAGAGGTGGTACTGCTTTGAACATTGTTTGTTTCATAGCCAGTAGCGATCTGACCATAAAAACCTTCAAAAGCACTCTTTTGCGCAAATGCAGAAGTGGCAACCAAGCCAGATGCAGCCAGAGCTACTAATAACTTTGCTGATTTCATAAATTTCCCTTGTTGATGTAATTAAAATTATTGTGTTTATAAGCTTTGGCTGTATAACCAAAGACCTATTAAATCTGAAATTGATTATAGAAGTTATAGATTCCTTTGCTGGGCTCTATAGGGTGAAAATACCCGGCAAATACCGACTTAGTGGCAATAAAACAACAAAATATGGCCCACGCCACAGACTATTGCCGCCACCCCAACTATCTAGCACCACAGAGATTTATTGCCAACCCTTTAACTTCATGCAATTGATCCATTGCCGGTAATGAACCCCGGAGCCAAGCTCTGGATAGTCCTCTCGGCACTCTTTGAGATCTTTGTTATAGGTCGCCTGGTTGTTTCTGGCGGGATCTTGATTAACGGTGGGCATGCTGGTGCAAGCGGTAGAGGCAATCAAGCATGCACCCAGGAAAATCATCGAAAAGGCTTTGGAAGAAAGTGTCGCCTTCATTTCTACCTGGACCCTCGGGTGGTAATTTTCATGTAAGAACCGTGGTTTGCGCAGGCCCTATTAAATGCTACGGCAGGTAATGAATCTTTAGTCCCGATTGCTCCAGTAGATTTTTCAGCCCCTTGCGAAACTAAGTTAAAGGTATTGTTTTGGCAGTTTGCAGTGAAAAGATAGTCAGCCTGCTTAGGAAAATCTTTTTCCATTAAATAGGAACTAATCTTCATTTGGCGCACATCATTTTTTGCATCAATCACAGTGACTTCGTTATTAATGACCTCATAAAACACAGGGGTCTTCTCTGCTAGCACTTCTATTGGCGGCGGAGGTAGCGGTTCAGTCGGAATACTTTTTGCAACACTTTTTTGCGCTTTCGAATCTTTTAGCGCTTTTGCTCTCTCTTCTTCTAACTGCATTTCTTTTTGATATTGCGCAGCATCTCTAATCACTTCCTTACGGGCTTGGATCAAGGAGACGGGCTGTGACTGATATAAAAAATAGTTGATATTTTGATCATCAATGAACTTTCTACCGCACACCCGGGTGCGTACATAAGCCATTGCCGTCCGGCTTTTAATCTTGACCCAGCCTGAGCCATTGATAGGCTTAACTCCAACTAGATCGGGGGTCTTGGGTACTATGTTTTTTGTATAGAGCGTTTCAGACCATTGATAGTTACCAAAGCAATCGATCTTTTGACGAAAGGGTCCCACCACAGTGGCATTGAATAACTGAAGGTTGTTTTGCTCCCGTGGGGCAAACAACATATCGAATGAAATGATGCCCTCCTGATCTTCGCTGATGGTATAGGGGTCATAAAACCAAAGTTTGTTTTTTGACTCAGCCAATAAAATCCATGAACGGCCATCAAAGTCTTTTTGATTTAAAGCCGGCACATAAAAAAATGGGGAATCCACTTTTTCATTGATGATGGTTTGGTAGTCTTGACGCCTAGGCCCCGTGCTGCAACCCACAACGCAGAGGACAAGCAGAATCAGGAGTGTTTTCATTACCTTATTTACGATCAATCAAAGCCAGAAATTCCCGGCGCAAGTTTGAATCTTTCAAGAAGGCACCCCGCATCACACTATTAATCATCTTGGAATCGCGGTCCTTCACACCTCGCCACTGCATACAAAAATGATCGGCATCCATGACAACTGCAACCCCAATAGGCTTAATCTTTTTCTCAAGCATATCGGCTAACTCCACTACCGCCTCCTCCTGAATCTGAGGGCGACACATGACCCACTCGGTCAAACGCGAATACTTGGAGAGACCAATCAAAGCGGATTCTTTGCTAGGAAGGACTCCAATCCAAATACGGCCCATGATGGGACATAAATGATGCGAGCAGGCACTGCGAACGGTAATGGGGCCAATAATCATCAGCTCATTTAAACGACTCACGTTAGGAAACTTCGTGAGGGCAGGCTGCTCAACGTAGCGCCCATTGAAAACTTCCTGGACATACATTTTTGCAACTCGGCGGCTCGTATTTTGAGTGTTGTGATCATTTTTCGTATCGATCACTAAGCTCTCCAAGACGGCCTGCATCTTTTGGGCAACCTCTTCGACTAAGCCCTCAAGCTCACCGGGCTTAATAAATGCCGAAATATTGTCATTGGCATGAAAGCGCGCATTTTGCGCTTCGATACGGCGCCGGATTACTAAGGATAATGGCGTCCCATCATCCTCTTGACCACCAACTTCATCCAATGTCTTGCTAGATTTTTGGGTAGCAGTTTTTTTGCCAAGTGTGTTTACTGTCTTAGTTATCTTTTTTGAAGGCATCAGATTCTTCTTATCTCAAATAATGTTGGGAATGATTTTGATCATACTCACTTCGGTATAGCTGGGTTTCATCAGCTAGGTTAAATCTGAAGCATTTAAATCTGTAAAAATAAAGCGACTACACAAATAAATCCTGCCAACCAAACAATCGTTCGCGTGGTTGGCCAATTGGCGATATAGCAAACCAGATAGGCGATGCGCGCCGCTACAAAGCCCAACGCAAGCAAATCAATCCTAGCTTGCGGAACATTCATGATCGAAGCGATGATGACTGCGGCAAAAAACAAAGGCAGCGACTCGAATAAGTTAGCTTGAGCTGCATTTGCCCGAGCTCTGAAGCCGGTTTGCGCAGCGAGCCATTGCCTAGGCATACTGTTGTCGTATCCCTGAAAGCCTTTTTTGGCAATGCCGGCGGCTACGATCGGCAAAAAGCCCATAAATAGAATGCAAGCATAGGCAATAGTCATAGTGGTCTTCTCAAGTAGGGGTATATCAAGCGGTGATTTGAAATTACGAAGATTTTTTCTTACTACCAATGCGGGTCTCGGTACCATTGAGTAAGTTCTGAATATTGCTACGGTGACGCCAGATCAGCAACACACAGATTACTAAAAGTGCTAAACCCATTGGCTGCAAACCAAACAAGAAAACAAAATAGATTGGGCCAAAGACTGCAGCAGCCAGAGCAGCGAGCGAGGAGTAACGCATAAAGGTGGCCACAATGATCCAGGTACTTAAAGTCGCTAAACCTAAAATCCAATTGATGCCAAACAAAATACCGCAGGCCGTTGCAACTCCCTTGCCGCCTTTAAAGCCATGAAAGACTGGAAAGAGGTGGCCCAAAAAGACTGCTAACACCACGCCGCATAAAACCCATGAATCAAGAGTGGAAGTTAAAGAGTGCTCCCCCAATACCAGGCGGGCGAGCACCACGGCAAAAAAGCCTTTGAGTGCGTCGCCGATCAAGGTCAGAACTGCGGCGGTCTTATTTCCGGTGCGCAATACATTGGTCGCGCCCGGATTACCCGAGCCATAGGAATGAGGATCTGGTAAGCGCATGCACTTACTCACCACCACCGCAAAAGAAACGGAGCCGATCAAATAAGCCAGGGGGATCAGAAGAAGGTCTAAGGTCAAGTCCATAGTGCTATCTTAAACACTTGTAGGGGCTCTTAAAAAAGAGGGGCTCAAGATCCCCGTGGGTGATGCTGCTGGTGAATGGATTTCAGCCTTTCCCTTGCTACGTGGGTGTAGATCTGGGTAGTCGAGATATCGGCATGCCCCAACAGCAACTGGACCACCCTCAAGTCAGCGCCATGATTGAGTAAATGGGTTGCAAAAGCATGGCGTAAGGTATGGGGCGATAGGGCCACTGGAATTTGGGCAATGACGGCATAGCGTTTAATGAGCGCCCAAAAAGCCTGACGCGTGAGTCCAGTACCGGTATGACGACCCACAAATACCGCATCGCTTGTTTTGCCCTCGAGCAACGGTGTGCGCGCTTCCGACAGATAACGCCTTAACCACTGACCTGCCTCACCTCCAAAAGGAATGAGTCGCTCTTTGCCGCCTTTGCCGTTGACTACTCGTACCACACCCTCATTTAATCCAAGGGCTACTGTTTTTAAGGAAACGATTTCTGAAACGCGCAAACCACTGGCATACATGAGTTCTAACATCGTACGATCACGCAGTCCTAAGGGCGTATCCACATCAGGCGCATTCAGTAAGGCTGTCACCTGATCTTCACTAAGCGTCTTGGGAAAACGCAAGGCCTGTTTGGCAGCGCGCAAGCCAATACAAGGATCAGCCTTCACCAGATTCATGCGCAGAGCATGTCGATAAAAGCGCTTAAATACTGTTAAACGACGATTGGCAGTGGTAGCTTTATCGGCCCTGCGATGCGCGATATAGGCTGTGAGATCTTTCTCTGTCACGCCATACAAATCCATTCCGGATTCTGTATGGAGCCACTGCGCCAATAACCACAGATCTCTACGATAGGCATTCAGACTATTTTGGGCCAGGCCATCCTCTAGCCAGCAAGCATCACAAAAGCGTTCAATGGCTTCTTGGCTTGCTGGAGCTATCGTCAATGAGGATGCATTAGTCACGGAAATTGTTAAAGCCCAAGGGTGCTTCAGTGACTTCCTTTTTCAGCAACGCCATCGTCTCTTGCAAGTCATCACGCTTAGCACCAGTGACTCGCACCGCATCCCCCTGAATACTGGCCTGAACTTTCAACTTACTGTCTTTAATGATGCGTACCACTTTTTTAGCCAACTCCGAAGTGATTCCTTTTTGGATTTTCATCGTTTGCTTGCGTTTGTCACCACCAATCGTTTCTGTTTTGTCATCCTTCAGATAACGCACATCCACATTACGCTTTGCCATTTTATTAATTAATACATCGCGCACTTGACCCAACTTAAAGTCATCATCACCGAACAAAATCAAAGCTTCCTCTTTTTGCTCAACACGACTATCAGATCCCTTAAAGTCAAAGCGATTAGAAATTTCTTTATTCGATTGCTCAATCGCATTTTTGAGCTCGACCATATCAGGCTCACAAACAACGTCAAATGATGGCATTTTTACTCCTTATGTATTCTCTGAATGACTTGAACTTCTCAATATTTAGCTTCTCTTACAGAGCCTAGCGGTAAAAAATAGGCTCTGGTTTCTTTTACGAATAAGATTGTGGCATGAACCGTGCTCAAAATGCGCCTGCGCCAGCAAAATTGATCCCCAACTTCGGATTAAAAGACCGCAATACCTTTGGCTTTGATGCCCATGCTGAGCTCGCTTATGTCATCACCGCGCCTGAGCAAATTCCCGTAATCCTCCAAGAAATTCATGCGCAACAATTACCATGGCGGGTATTGGGCAGTGGCAGCAATGTTGTTCTCCCTCGCCTCTTACCAGGCGCCACCCTGCTGATGGATATTGTCGGCCAAGAAATCCTCTCTAGCGATGCCAGCGCCACCCTGCTCTCTGCGGGGGCTGGTGTCAATTGGCATGAACTAGTAGCCTGGACATTAGAAAATCATTTACCGGGTTTAGAAAATTTAGCTCTGATTCCAGGAACAGTAGGTGCAGCGCCGATCCAAAACATTGGTGCTTATGGCGTTGAAGTTGCGGACTACATTTACAGCATCGAAGCCTTTGATGCAAACCAGCAATCCTTTGTCACCCTAGCAAAAGATGCTTGCCGCTTTGCCTATCGCGATAGCTACTTCAAGCAAAATCCCCAGCGCTTTATCGTGACAAAGGTCGTCTTTAGAATTCCGAAAACGTGGCGGGCTCGAGTTCATTATGCCGATTTAGCCAAGCAATTTGCAGCAACTACCAATCCCAGTCCAGAAGATATTTTTTTAGCAGTCTGCAAAATTCGGACTCATAAACTCCCTGATCCAAAAGTGATTGGTAATGCAGGCAGTTTCTTTCAGAACCCGATTGTGCCGATTGAGCAATTTGAAACCTTGCTCAAAGCCAATGCGGGACTGGTTTCCTATCCTGATGCGCCAGGTAAACGGAAGTTGGCAGCAGGCTGGTTAATTGATCAATGTGGGTTTAAAGGACAGAGTATGGGCACTGTCGGTGTTTATGAAAACCAAGCCCTCGTTCTTGTCAATCATGGCGGTGGTACGGCGCAGGATATTTTAGGTCTAGCCAAATGCATTCAAGATAAGGTGCGTGCAGAATTTGGTGTCAGTCTGCAGATTGAGCCTCATATTTTTTAAGTCTTCAGTTCAGACCCATCACTTCGCTTCGAGTACTTTGATCTCTCTCAAATGTACCTCTGCTTCACCCTCTGCCAAACGCACTTGAAATGGAGCAGCTTCATTTAGCTCGCTGGGTTTTCGCACAGCGTGCAAGGAGTCTTGGTTTTTACTCAGAATGACGGCATAACCTCGCTCTAAAGTACGTTGTGGATTGAGCAGGTCAAGCTGGGATTGATAGTGAGACTGATTGCGTTGCCAATTTTGCATACACACAGACCAAGCCTGATTAAGGCGTTGTTGCCATCCTCGAATTTGTTCACGCATACGCTCCGGGTTAGGTAAAGCATGACTTAATCGCAGGGCCAGTTGATCCAAGGTCTGCGCCTCACGCTCGACTTTTTGTCCAAGTCGTTGCAATAAAGCGTTTTGAATGGATGCTAACTCTTGTAGCATTTGATCTCTGCGAGGTGCCGCTAGCTCTGCGGCGCCCGTTGGGGTTGGGGCACGCAAGTCTGCGACAAAGTCAGCAATCGTGAAATCGGTTTCATGACCTACTCCGCTCACAACTGGAATAGATGAATCTGCAATTGCATATGCCAGTTGTTCATCATTAAATGCCCAGAGATCCTCAATGCTGCCACCACCGCGAACTAGCAAAATGACATCGACTGCATTTTCTTTTTCAGCACTCTTGAGCGCAGCAATGATTCCGCCAGGAGCATCAGGACCTTGCACTAGAGTGGGATAAATCACAATCGGAATGTGCGGCGCCCTTCTAGCCAAGGTACTTAAGACATCTTTTAAAGCGGCCGCTTGTAAAGAGGTAATAATGCCAATTGCTCTGGGATGCGTTGGGATTTCTCGCTTACGCTCTTCATCAAATAAACCCTCTTGAGCCAGCTTGGTTTTGAGTTTTAAAAATGCTTCATAAAGGCCGCCCATTCCGGCACGGCGCAACGTTTGAATCGTCAGTTGAATATCTCCGCGGGGAACATACATGCCCAGGTTGGCACTGACCTCAACTAAATCGCCCGACTGGGGCATAAATCCAACCTGGCCATTACGACCACGGAACATGACACAACGAATTTGCCCCTCTTCATCCTTTAAGGAGAAGTACCAGTGCCCGCTGTCATAAGCCTTGAAGTTCGAAATCTCCCCGCTGACCCAAACGGTATCAAAACGATCCTCCAAGGAGGCAGCAATGGCGCGGTTGAGGTCCCCAACACTCAGAATTTCTCTTGATATTTCCGACATTTTTTCTCTTTAATCACGCAGCCATCTGACTTTGGCAGCAATAAATATCCACAGACCCTGATTAGCCCTAGGTCGTATGTTCATAAGTAAGTAATTACTGACCCAAAACGTCTCATAAATCCAACATATAAATTACAAGTCATTGATTTATATAGAAATTAATCCAGGCATAAAATAGTAATTCTCACCATGCATCACGCAATTCACGATCAATCAAGGACTTACAAGACCCCTGCAAAAAAGTTTTGCACAGAGTTATCCACAGCTTGGCTTTCCGAAACAGCCTTTTTAATTCAGCTAAAGTACTGAGCTTATGTACTCCATCTTACTATCCGCTGGCTGGCCCATTTGGCCCCTTCTCATTATTTCGATTTTGGGCCTTGCTATCGCCCTGGAGCGTGGCTGGTATTTACGCCAAACGCATATTTTCCCGAAAAACTGCTTGGAAACCGCCTTTTCCCTCTCCAATCAAATGGTTGGGAAACAATCCGGCAATGCAGTGAGCGATTTACAGATTGCGGACTTCGCGCAAACGTCTCCAGTGAGCCCTTTACTCGCTTGCGCCCTAAAAGAAAAATTCAATGGCAGTACTGCGGAAGCGGCATTAGAAGAACTACAAGCAACTGCGCAAACGACCTGGCTCAAGTTGGACCGCTATCTTGGTGCACTAGCGACGATCGCGACGATCGCTCCTTTACTAGGCTTATTTGGCACAGTAGTAGGCATGATTGAAATTTTCGGCAGTCAAGGGGTGATCAATGGCAGCGCTGGCAACCCGCAACAATTGGCACACGGAATTTCTGTTGCTTTGTATAACACTGCCTTTGGTTTATTAATTGCCATTCCTGCATTAGCGGCTTGGCGTGGATTACGCGCTATGGCAAATCAGCGGCAACGTGAGTGTGAAGAGTTTACGCGTCAGATTTTTAAAAAGCTGTATCCCAGCGATTCTTCTCAATGAGTTGGTTAGATTCACCTCTCAACAACAAAAGACGATTCTCTCTTGGGGGAAGCACCACTGCTGTAGAGCCTGAAATCAATCTCATTCCTTTTATCGACGTATTGTTAGTGGTCTTGATTTTTTTAATGATTTCGACCACCTTCACACGCTATCAAGAATTAGCAATTACCTTACCAACTGCCAATGGCAATGAAAGTCAATTGGAAGTCAAACAAATTCATCTCGCAGTGAGCCGTGACGGGCGTTTTGCAATCAACGGCAAAGTGACAGACCGCTCCCAGTTGAGTAGCGCGCTAACTCAGCTTAGCGCTCAAACTAATCCCAAAGAAGGGGTCAACTCTCTTCAGATCAATATCGATGCAGACGCTAAAGCCCCCCATCAAGCAGTGATGAGCGCACTTGAGGCGGCACGAGACGCCAATCTATCGAATATTGTCTTTAGTAGCCAATCGAATTATCAAACCAAGAAATAATCACTGAATAAAGAAAAAATCATTTTTATGTCCTTTTCTTTTTTCCGCAAAGCACCCTCATTTTGGGAGAGGCGTGGTCCTCTCAGTTTGCTCCTATGGCCTTTATCTTGGCTTTATGGAATCGTTTTACGTGTCCGTAAACTCATTGGGGACACGGGCCTGATCAAACAAAAACCCGTTTCTGTACCCATCATTATTGTTGGCAATATTCGTGTTGGCGGTACAGGCAAAACACCCATCGTGATCGCCTTAGCAGAACGCTTACAGCAACTAGGCTGGAAGCCGGGCATTATCAGCAGGGGCTATGGTTCCGCTTCACAGCCCACACCCCTGCAAGTAAATCGCTCTTCAGATCCTGCTGTGGTGGGCGACGAGCCTGTCTTGATTGCAAAACGCACCCATGATCAATTTCCGATTTGGGTGTTTCCCCAGCGCCAGAAAAGTATCCAAAGCCTCCTTAAACATGCGCCTCATACTGATGTCATCATTAGTGATGATGGTCTGCAGCATGCCGGTTTAGCGCGTTGGCCTGCCCGTGAAGGCGGTCGGGATATTGAGTTGGTTGTGCGAGATGAGCGTGGCGAAGGTAATCGCTTTTTATTACCAGCAGGGCCATTAAGAGAACCTGCAAACCGTGAACGCGATGCCACCCTATTTACTGGGAAAGTACAAAATCATGCTCACACCATAGGGCATCAAGACGAATATTTTTTGGGTCGTCGCGCCTTCTCCCTCAGGGGTGCATTAGGATCCGCCTATCAGTTATGCAATCCCAACAATACACAAACGCTGAATCAAATTGCCAGCAGTTACTCATCCGATAGGATTACCAGCGTTGCAGCCCTTGGTAATCCACAGCGCTTTTTTGCAGATCTCCTACGAGATGGAATTGCTGGTCAGTGCATTCCACTTCCAGATCACGCCCCCTTTACACCCGAGTTCTTTGAGAATATCAATACTCCATGTATTCTGATCACCGAGAAAGATGCTGTGAAATGCTCTGCCATTACCGATGAACGCATTTGGGTCGTGCCGCTGAAGCTGACACTTCCCAATGATTTCGCTGATTGGCTGCAATCCATCCTACAAAGACCAGATCCTTACCGCTATACCTTGTAGTTTTTACTGACATGGCGCTACACTGTTCGATCATCTATTGAGAAACATCACTAAAAAACATGGATAAACGATTGCTTGATATATTGGTTTGCCCTTTGTGCAAAAGCCCATTGCATCTAGATCTGGCGAAGCAGGAGCTCATTTGTAAAGCGGATCGCCTTGCCTACCCAATTCGTGATGACATTCCGGTCATGCTCGTTGAAGAAGCACGTAGTCTCAGTGCAGATGAGTTGGCCTAATTACCGCTTTGCTGATTCACTAAGCCGACTTAATGAACGCTGATTCCAAATCTCCTGATTTTTTAGTGGTTATTCCAGCTAGATTAGGATCGACTCGCTTGCCGCGTAAACCACTAGCAGACATCGGCGGTAAACCAATGGTCATTCGGGTTGCTGAACGCGCTAAGCAATCACTTGCACAAAGTGTGGTGGTCGCTACTGACTCGACTGAGATACAAGCTGTTTGTGATGAGCATCGGATTGAGTGTTTAATGACTCGAGCAGATCACCCTACTGGGACCGATCGAATTGCTGAAGTGGCACAACTTCTCAAACTTCCCGATACTGCTTTCGTTGTCAATGTGCAAGGAGATGAGCCACTCATTCCTCCACAATTGATCAACCAAGTTGCAAGGACCTTGGCAGAACATCATCAGTGCGCTATCTCCACGGCTGCAGTGCCCATCAGAGATAAAGCTGAGATTCAAAACCCTAACGTTGTCAAAGTTGTTCTCAACCGCGCAGGTGAAGCGCTGTATTTTTCAAGAGCAGCCATTCCTTTCATCAGAGACTTACAAAGCGGACAAAAAATAGAGCATTTACGTCATTTAGGAATCTATGGCTACAGGGCCGACTTTTTGCAAGCCTATACCCGTTTAGATCCCGCACCTCCCGAGCAGGCTGAAGCCCTTGAGCAACTGCGAGCCCTCTGGAATGGCTACCGCATAGCCGTTCATACCGCCTCTGAGGCCCCTCCTGCGGGGGTAGATACCCCAGAGGATCTCGACAGAGTACGCCAGCTACTAGCCAATTCGTAAGTCAAAACAAGCTGCCCAGATCAAAACACGGCTAATTCAGGCTTCTCGGGGATAATCCTAGGCAATCATTTAAAAGGATCCCAACAAAATACGGGACAATGTCAGCTCTTCTAAGGGGAAAACAATGCGGTTAATTCTGCTCGGTGCACCAGGTGCTGGAAAAGGCACACAAGCTCAGTTTATTTGCGAAAAATTCGCTATTCCACAAATCTCCACTGGCGACATGTTGCGCGCTGCTGTGAAAGCGGGAACAGAACTGGGTGTTGCTGCTAAAAAAATTATGGATGCCGGCGGTTTAGTTTCTGACGACATCATCATTGGACTCGTAAAAGATCGTCTTACTCAACCTGATTGCAGCAAAGGTTATTTGTTTGATGGTTTCCCAAGAACAATCCCCCAAGCACAGGCCATGAAAGATGCTGGCGTGCCGATTGATTACGTTTTAGAAATCGATGTGCCATTTGATGCCATCATTGATCGCATGGGTGGCCGTCGTGTTCATCCGGCTTCTGGTCGCACTTATCACATCAAATACAACCCACCAAAGGTGGCGGGTAAAGATGATGTCACTGGTGAAGATCTTATTCAGCGTGATGACGATAAAGAAGAAACCGTTCGCAAACGCTTGCAGGTTTATGACGATCAGACTCGCCCATTGGTTGAGTACTA
>JACCED012492386.1_pt1 | contig 11874 bp, 9 predicted proteins | sample 7455021 | NCBI WGS metagenome assembly JACCED01 (sample SAMN15323456, study PRJNA562643) | freshwater metagenome | isolation source: river surface water | place: USA:Blue River Watershed | collected 2017-08-19
ATTGCCGCACGCGCAAGCGGCCCGCAACGCGCCTCAGGCCGGCTTCGTGCCTGCAACACGCCGCACATTCAGTGCAGTGAAGATCAAGGCCACCTGGGCACACGCCAAAGCGATCCAGACCGCCTGGTAATGCTTTCCGTCCATGAGGGGGCCATAAAACAGGGGTGCGAGCGCCTGTCCGATGTCCAATCCCGAATACACCACCCCATAGACCCGGCCCGAAGCATGCGCAGGCGTGGACCGCTTGATGATCAGGTCGCGCGACGGGCCGGCCATCCCTACAGCCATGCCCATGGCACCAAAGAGCACGGGGACGACCAGCGCAGGCAGGGGAAGCAGTGCCATGGCCAGCGAAATGGTCGCGGCACCTGCGATCGCGAAACCGATGATGCGCTCGCTCCGTGAGCCGTCGCCCACAAGAAAGCCCCCCACGATTCCACCGCCGGCGTTGGAGGCCATATAGACCGACAGGCATAGGGCTGCCCAGGCGACCGGAACCTCATGGATCTGGCTTGCCGCTTCGGGTGCAAAGGTTTGCACCGCGCTCAACGCGCAGGCGGACAGGAAGAAGAAGCCCCAACACATCCAAACTGCAGGAAGCCGCAGAAAGGACAGACCGTGACCTTCCGCGTCCGCACCCCTGACAGTTGCCGGGATGGGCGCAGGCGCCACGACGAGCTGCCCCCGCCTCAGCCAAACGAGCAGCCACACGCCCCAGACCAACAAGGCCGCGGCAAGCAGGGCCACACGCCACGAGAAAGCCACCGTCAAGGGCACAAGAATCATCGGCGCTACCGCCCAGCCCATGGCACCCGAGACGCCATGGACGCTGTAGGCATGCCCCAGCCGCTGGGCGCTCACCTTCCGGTTGATCAGGGTGTAGTCCACCGGGTGGAAGACGCCGTTGCCGAAACCAGCGACGACCGCGAAGCAAAGAAGCATCGGGTAGCTGGTCGATGCCGCGAAACCCAGCGCCGCTAGCCCCAACATCCCCAAACCGCCCAAGAGCACCGGCAGCGGACCGAATCGATCGACAAGGAAGCCGGAGGCCGCCTGGACCCCACAGGAGACGGCAAAAAATACCGTCATCAAAAAGCCCAGCTCGGTGTAGCCGACCTGAAACGCATCCTTCAGCCAGGGAAACAGGGGGGGCAGCAGAAGCTGGCAGAAATGGCTGACGAGGTGGGCAAGCCCGACCACCCCGATCACACCAGCGTCTTGCCGCAGGGGAACGGCGGACGCGGAAGTCGATGAAGAACTCATCCGCTGATGCTAACGGGAATTCCCCCCTGGCCGGACAGGGCCGGGGCGCCCCTTGTGAGCCCTTGTCGCCGAGGTGCGCCTGACCTGCAGGAGTGTCGATTTAGGATTGCGCAAGGGACAGACGGCAGCCTGAAGGTCGGAAGGCCGCCTGTCTGCGCAACGGGCCAACGCGTACTGCGCGGGTGGCCGAGGGAGCGACAGCCCGATCGATTCAATGGAGACGACAAATGGAAATCACAGGTAAGGTGGCGGTGGTCACCGGAGGCGGCAGCGGAATCGGCGCCGCCCTGGCCCGGCGCCTCGCGGAAGGCGGAGCGCGCGGCGTCGCAGTGGCCGACATTGACCTCGCCCGGGCCCAAGCAGTTGCGGACGAGATCAATCGCAGTCATGGTGAGCCAGGTGCTTGTGTTGCGCTGGCCGTCGCCTGCGACGTTGGCCGGGAAAGTGACATCCAGGCCTTGATTGGCGCAACCAAGGCACGCTTGGGCCAGATCGACCTGTTTTTTTCCAATGCCGGCATCATCGGCCGTCAGGGCGGCATCGAGCTGGAAGACGCGTTGTGGAACCGGATGTGGGACATCCACGTCATGGCCCATGTGTGGGCGGCACGCGCGGTGGTCCCCGAGATGGTGGCGCGAGGCGCAGGTGGCTTTGTCGTCACGGCCTCGGCAGCCGGGCTACTCAACATCGTCGAGTCAGCGCCGTATGGGGTGACCAAGCACGCCGCCGTTGGGTTTGCCGAGTGGCTGCGAATCGCCTATGGCCGCCAGGGTGTCCAGGTCGCTTGCCTGTGCCCTCAGGCGGTCGACACCGAGATGACGCGCGCCGGCGCGGGATCAGCGGGACTCAACGGTGTACTGCCCCCGGAGGACGTGGCCGAAGAGGCTGTTGCCGCACTTCGGGAGGGGCGCTTCCTTGCCCTGCCACACGCACAGGTCGCTGAGTACATTCAGGCCAAGGCCTCCGCCTACGACCGCTGGCTCGGGGGCATGCAAAAGCTGTACGCACAGTTCAAGGCAGTATCGGGGCTGGGCGCGTCCGGTTAAAGGGCCACTTGCAAGCCGGCCTTGGCGACGAGCTATCCTGAGCTGCGTCATGGCAGGCAGGCTGCAACTCAGTCTGAGAGCTCCTTCGCCGCGCTGAAGTGGAACACGCCCGGCTCGCGCACTGGGTCGACCTTGACCTCGATCGCGCTCTTGGGCGGAAACTTGCCCTCGAGGATGAGACGTGAGAGCGGGTTCTCGATCCGTTGTTGGATGGCCCGCTTGAGCGGGCGCGCACCGAACACCGGATCAAAACCGACCTTGGCCAACTCCTCCAGCGCGGAATCGGAGACATTGAGCTGCAGATCCATTCGTGCCAGACGCTGCTGCAAAGTCCCCAGCTGGATACGCCCGATACGGGCGATGTGCTGCGCATCAAGCCCATGGAACACCACTGTCTCATCGATCCGGTTGAGGAACTCGGGGCGAAAGTGGTTCTTCAGCTCGCCCCAGACCGCCTCCTTCACATCCTCGTAGGGCTGACCCACCATGGACTGGATCATGTGCGATCCGATATTGCTGGTCATGACGATCACTGCATTCTTGAAGTCCACAGTGCGGCCCTGGCCATCGGTCAGCCGGCCGTCGTCGAGCACCTGCAACAGCACATTGAAAACATCCGGGTGGGCCTTTTCCACCTCGTCAAGGAGGATCACGCTGTAGGGCTTGCGGCGCACCGCTTCGGTGAGGTAGCCGCCCTCCTCGTAGCCCACATAACCGGGTGGCGCGCCGATCAAGCGCGCGACCGAGTGCTTTTCCATGAACTCGCTCATGTCGATGCGGATCATGTGTTCTTCGCTGTCGAAGAGAAAATTGGCCAGCGCCTTGCAAAGCTCGGTCTTGCCGACGCCGGTGGGACCCAGGAACAGGAAGGAGCCAGTCGGCCGGTTGGGGTCAGACAGGCCGGAGCGTGAGCGGCGGATTGCATTGGCCACAGCGGAAATGGCTTCGTCCTGGCCGACCACCCGCTGGTGCAGGCGATCCTCCATGTGCAGGAGCTTCTCGCGCTCACCCTGCATCAGCTTGGACACCGGGATGCCGGTGGCGCGCGCCACCACCTCGGCAATCTCCTCCGCACCCACCTGGGTACGCAGCAACTGCGGCCTGCCGGCGGCGGACTTGCCGGTCTCCTGGGCCTGGGCGTCCTTGAGGCGCTTCTCCAGCTCGGGCAGGCGCCCGTACTGCAGCTCGGCGACCTTGTTGAAGTCTCCCTTGCGGGTGAGGCCCTCGATCTGCTGGCGCAGGCGGTCGATCTCCTCCTTGATCTGGGCGCTGCCCTGGGCCTGAGCCTTTTCGGACTTCCAGATTTCTTCCAGGTCGGCCAGTTCCTTGCGCAGCTTGGTGATCTCTTCCTCGATCAGGGAGAGGCGCTTCTTGGAGGAATCGTCGGTCTCCTTGCGCACGGCTTCGCGCTCGATCTGCAGCTGGATCAGGCGCCGGTCTAGCTTGTCCATCACCTCGGGTTTGGAGTCGATCTCGATCTTGATCTTGGACGCCGCTTCGTCGATGAGGTCAATGGCCTTGTCCGGCAGGAAGCGGTCGGTGATGTAGCGGTGCGAGAGCTCGGCAGCGGCGACGATGGCCGGGTCGGTGATCTCGACACCGTGGTGCACCTCGTACTTCTCCTGCAAGCCGCGCAGGATGGCGATGGTCGCCTCCACGGTCGGCTCACCGACCAGAATCTTCTGGAAGCGCCGCTCAAGGGCCGCGTCCTTCTCGATGTACTTGCGGTACTCGTTCAAGGTGGTCGCGCCCACACAGTGCAGCTCGCCACGGGCCAGGGCCGGCTTGAGCATATTGCCGGCGTCCATTGCGCCCTCGGCCTTGCCGGCACCCACCATGGTGTGGAGTTCGTCGATAAAGACGATGGTCTGGCCCTCATCCTTGGCCAGCTCACTCAGAACGTTCTTGAGACGCTCCTCAAACTCTCCCCGGAATTTGGCACCTGCGAGCAAGGCGGCCATGTCCAGTGACAGCACCCGCTTGTTCTTGAGGGACTCGGGCACTTCGCCGGCGACAATGCGCTGGGCCAAACCCTCGACGATGGCTGTTTTGCCCACGCCGGGTTCACCAATGAGCACGGGATTGTTCTTGGTGCGCCGCTGCAGCACCTGGATGGCCCGGCGGATCTCATCGTCGCGGCCGATCACCGGGTCGAGCTTGCCCTGGCGGGCGCGCTCGGTGAGGTCCATGCAGTACTTCTTGAGCGATTCGCGCTGGCCCTCGGCTTCGGCACTGTCCACCTTCTGCCCGCCCCGAACCGCCTCGACGGCGGTGGCGAAGGCCTTGCGCGAGAGGCCGTTCTCTCGCGCGATCCGGGCCAAGTCGGACTTGGCGTCGGCAAGGACCAGCAGAAATAGCTCGTTGGCGATGAACTGGTCGCCGCGCTTGAGACCTTCCTTCTCGGCGGCCTGTAGCAAGCCCACCAGTTCCCGGCCCACCTGGACCTGCTCTTGGCCCTGGACCTGAGGCCGCTTGTGCATGGCAGCCTCTGCGCTGGCCAGCAGGCCGGGCACGTTGACGCCTGCCCGCTGTAGCAGGGCCTGGGGGCCATCCTCCTGGCGCAGCATGGCCACCAGCAAATGCTCGGGCTCTATGTAGGCGTGGTCATTGGCCAGCGCGAGCGACTGGGCCTCGGACAGGGCTTCCTGGAATTTGGTCGTGAGTTTGTCGAGTCGCATGGATCCGCTCCCGGAGAACGCTCCGATTTGACTCCCAGCTTAGGCCCGGATGGCACTTTTCAAGGCCTGATCACCCTGGCTGGACTTGAGGTGGGTCAACCCGGCCCGCCTGGCCGGGTACCAAAGCCGGGGCACCCGAGCAGGGTGTCCTCCAAAGGCCGGGCAATCTCAAGAACATGCAGAGCCGGCATGCCAGAGACCGGTTCAACCCGCGGCCTGACTCCAACGGCTGAGCGCAGTGGCATCTGTCTCCCGCGCATCAACCCAACGGGCGGTGCCATCGGGCAGGGTCTCCTTCTTCCAGAACGGCGCCTGGGTCTTGAGATGGTCCATCAGAAACTCACAGGCGGCAAAGGCCTCGCCCCGATGGGCGGCGCTGACGGCGACAAGAACAATCGGGTCCAGCGGCGCCAATGGCCCGACCCGGTGAATGACGGTGGCGGAACGGATCCCAAAGCGCACCCCCGCGGCCTCTACCATCGCCCGGATGGCCTTCTCAGTCATGCCCGGGTAGTGCTCGAGCACCAGCGCGGTCACGCTCTGATCCGCATGCCGGTCGCGGACGGTCCCGACAAAGGTGCAAATGGCACCTACGCCAGCATCGCCAGCGCGTAGGTCCGCAACCTCGGCGGAGAGGTCGAACACCTCACGTTGGATCCGGATGTGGATACGGCGCAGGCCGTTGCTGTCCATACCCACGCTCAGCCCCCCGTCACCGGCGGAAAGAATGCCACCTCAGCGCCCGGGTGCAGGGCAACGCCCTCCTCGCACATCACCTGGTCCAAAGCCATGCGCAGCGGCCGATGCCGGCCCAGGGCCTGGGTGTAGACGCCACCTCGAGCAAGCAATTCATCGCGCAGAGCGCCCAGCGTGGGCGCCGCTGTGGCGACTGATTCCCCCGCACCCAGGGCCTCGCGTACCGAGGCAAAGTAAAGAACGTGAACTTCGATCACAGCCAATCCGCCAACGAAATAAAGCGCACCATGTCACCGCGTGCGATGGCTTGGCCCGGCGGGTTGTCCACCAAGCCATCTGCCCAGGCCATGGAAGTCAGCACGCCGGAGCCCTGGTTTGGGAACAGGTCAAGCGTACCTTGGGCGTTGCGCCGCACCCGCAAGAACTCGCGGCGCTTGTCGGGCCGAGGCCAGTCGAATCCGGCGGGCAAGCTGATGGACGGCGGCAACAGTTCGCTTGCACCTTGGAGTCGGAGCAGGAAGGGGCGAGCCAGGACGAGAAAGGTCAAGAAACTGGAGACCGGATTGCCTGGCAGGCCCATCACATGCGTCGCGCCAATCTGTCCGTAGGCGAACGGCTTGCCCGGTTTGACCGCCACCTGCCACAGGTCCAAGCGGCCCAGGGCCTGCACCGCCGGGCGCAGATGGTCTTCCTCGCCTACCGACACGCCGCCACTGGCCAGTACCAAGTCATGGCCCGCGGCCGCCTGGCCCAAGGCCTGCACGGTGGCGGCGAGGGTGTCGGGTACGTTGCCGAGGTCGCTGACCTCGCAGCCCGCGCGCTCCAGGAGCCGTCGCAGAAAGAAGCGGTTGCTGTTGTAGATCGCGCCTGCGGGCATCTGTGCGGGCGGCACCGTCCCAGGCATGACCAGTTCGTCGCCCGTCGACAGCAGCGCCACCCGGGGCCGGGCGGCTACCAGCAAACGATCAAGGCCCATGCTGGCCGCCAGGCCCAGTGCCGCGGGTCCGATGCGGTCACCCGCGCGCAGCACCACAGCGCCCTGCTGTACGTCCTCGCCGCTGAAACGCACGTTCTGTCCCTGCTTGGGCAGCTTGGTGAACCGAATCGTGCCTTCGGCTGCCGGCTCGGTTTCCTCCTGCATCACCACCGAATCAGCTCCCTCGGGCAAGGGCGCGCCGGTGAAGATGCGGGCAGCGGTGCCAAGCGCCAGCGGCAGGGGCGCCGTGCCGGCGGGAATGCGCTGGCTTACCGCCAGCACCGCACCAGACACGGCAACATCGGCGGCCCGAAGGGCGTAGCCGTCCATCGCGCTGTTGTCGTGGGGCGGCACTTGCAGCGGCGACACCAGGTCGTGGGCCAGGACGCGCCCGTCGGCCTCGACGAGCGGGACCGTCTCGGTACGGCTCAGGGGTCGGGCCTGCGCCAGAAGTTCGGCCAGGGCATCGTCCAGAGGCCGCAGGGGCGGACGCGAGGCCGGACGCAGCGCTTGGTGGTCAGGGGTGGAAGCTATCATCCCCCGCATTGTGGCGCGTCCGGCGTAAGGGCACGCCTGAACCGGGAAATGCGCCAAGGAGTGCCGCCGTGAGTTTGTTGTTCCAGGGCCTGGCCCTGCGTGAAGTCCAGCTTCCCAACCGCATCGGCGTCTCGCCCATGTGCCAGTACTCCGCACGGGACGGCCATGTGACCGACTGGCACCTTGTGCATTACGGTACCCGGGCCACCGGCGGAGCTGGCCTGTTGATCGTCGAGGCGACCGCGGTGGCGGCAGAGGGTCGCATCAGCCCCGGGGACCTCGGCCTGTGGCAGGAAAGCCAGGTCCAGGGCCTGGCGCAAGTTGCCAGGCAAGCCCGCGCGCAAGGCTGCGTGCCTGCGATCCAGTTGGCCCACGCCGGTCGCAAGGGCAGCCTGGCCCTGGGCTGGGAGCCGCAGCGCGGTCTGGGTCCATCCGAGGGAGGCTGGACCCCTGTCGCGCCCTCGGCCCTGGCGTTCAGCCCTGCCTTCCCGACCCCTGCCGAACTGGACGAAGCAGGCATTGCCGCGGTGATCGACAGCTTCGCCGCCGCCGCCCGGCGGGCACTGGCTGCTGGCTTCGAAGCGGTGGAGATCCATGGCGCCCACGGCTATCTGCTGCATCAGTTCATGTCGCCTCTGTCCAATCAGCGGACGGACCGCTGGGGCGGCAGCTTCGAGCACCGCACCCGCTTGGTTCGGGAAGTTGTGGGGGCCGTGCGTTCGGCCTGGCCGGAGCGCCTTCCCCTGCTGGTGCGCCTGTCCGCCACCGACTGGGTCGAAGGTGGGTGGGACATCGAGCAGACGGTGGAGCTGTGTCGGGTCCTCAAGCGCTCTGGTGTCGATCTGGTGGACATCTCCAGCGGCGGCAGCAGCGCGCAAGCCAAGATTCCGGTCGGCCCTGGCTACCAGGTGCCCTTCGCGGAGCGCGTTCGCCGTGAAGCGGGGATCCCGGTCGCCGCGGTGGGCATGATCACCGAACCCGCACAGGCCGAAGCCATCTTGGCCGAAGGCCAGGCCGATCTGGTGCTTGTAGGACGAGAGCTTCTGCGTAACCCCTACTGGCCGCTGCAGGCGGCCGAGGCACTGGGCAACACGCCGGCCTACCCGAAGCAGTACCTGCGCGCGGTACCGTTCAGGCGCAGTGCTGGGTGATGTAGCGCTTGATGCCGTCGACGTCCGCCGGCATCACGTGCACCCGCTTGGGCAACTGCTCGATGCCCTCAAAGCCGGCAGGCCGTTCCGGCTCCCGGCCCAGGGCCTCGACGATGGTCGAAGCGAACTTGATGGGCAAAGCGGTCTCAAGCACGATCATCGCCACGCCAGGCTGCACTTGCTCGCGCGCCACCTTCACGCCATCGGCCGTGTGGGTGTCGATGAGGGTGTCGAAGCGCTCGAAGGTATCTCGGATGGTGACCAAGCGGTTGGCATGCGTGCTCTTGCCACTGGCAAAGCCATAGCGGCTCCGGGCATCGGCCACCTCTGAGGCCAGAGAGAATTGCCCCTTGGTGGCCAACTCGGGCCCGAACAACTGGCGGGTGCGCTCGCCGTCACGGCCAAGCAGGTCGAACACGAAGCGCTCGAAGTTGCTCGCCTTGGAGATGTCCATCGAAGGGCTGGAGGTCTCGAAGGTGTCGGCGCTGCCGCGCACCCGGTAGGTGCCGGTGCGAAAGAATTCGTCGAGAACATCGTTCTCGTTGGTCGCCGCCACCAGACGCTCGACTGGCAGCCCCATCATGCGTGCGACATGGCCGGCGCAGATGTTGCCGAAGTTGCCTGAGGGAACGGCGAAGCTCACCTTTTGAGTGTTCGACTGCGTCGCTTGAAAATACCCAGCGAAGTAATACACCACCTGCGCCACCAGACGGGCCCAGTTGATTGAATTCACGGTGCCGATGCGCCACTGGCGCTTGAAGGCCAAGTCGTTGGAAACCGCCTTGACGATGTCCTGGCAATCGTCGAACACGCCTTCAATCGCGATGTTGTGGATATTGGCCTCTTGCAGGCTGAACATCTGCGCCTGCTGGAAAGGGCTCATTCGACCGTGTGGCGAGGTCATGAAAACGCGGATGCCCTTCTTGCCCTTCATCGCGTATTCGGCGGCGCTGCCGGTGTCGCCGGAGGTGGCGCCCAAGATGTTCAGCTCATCTCCTCGGCGGGCCAGCTCGTACTCGAACAGGTTGCCAAGCAGCTGCATGGCCATGTCCTTGAAGGCCAGCGTGGGGCCGTTGGACAGGGCTTCCAGATAGACGCCATCCTCGAGCTTGCGCAGGGGCACGATCGCAGCAGAGCCAAAAACTTCCGCGGTGTAGGTCTTGCGGCACAGGGCCCGAAGGTCCTCCGCTGGGATGTCGTCGATATAGAGGGAGAGAATTTCAAAGGCCAGGTCGGCATACGGCAGCCCGCGCCAGCGCGCCAGGGTGGCGGCGTCAACCTGCGGGTAGCGTTCGGGCAAATACAAGCCGCCATCGGGCGCCAAGCCCTCGAGCAGGATCTCGCAAAACCGCTTGCGGTCTGGGTGGCCGCGGGTCGACAGGTACTGCATCAGGCGAGCTCTTCCTTGCGGATTCGGGTGATCGGCGCCAACACCGTGGGCAGGGCTTGCAAGCGCGATAGCACCTCGTTCATCGTGCCCTCCCGGGCGTCGTGGGTCAGGATGATGAGGTCGGTCTGCTTCTCCCCTTCGCCGGCCTCGCGCTGAAGCACTGCGTCGATGCTGATGCCAGCACCGGCCAGCAGGCCCGTGACCTCGGCGAGGACGCCGGTCTGGTCAGCGACGCGCAAACGCAGGTAGTAGCTGGTCACCACGTCGGAGATGGGCAGCACAGGCTGGTCAGACATCTGGTCGGGCTGGAAAGCCAAATGCGGCACCCGGTGTGCAGGGTCACTGGTGTGCAGGCGGGTGATGTCCACCAGGTCGGCGATCACCGCGCTGGCGGTGGGCTCGCTGCCGGCGCCTTTGCCGTAGTAAAGCGTGGTACCGACGGCGTCCCCGTGGACCATCACCGCGTTCATCGCGCCCTCCACATTGGCCAGCAGGCGCTTGGCAGGCACCAGGCTGGGGTGTACCCGCAGCTCGATGCCCTTGGCGGTGCGCTTGGTGATCCCCAGGAGCTTGATGCGGTAGCCCAGTTGCTCGGCGTACCGGATGTCCTGCGCCGCCAACTGGGTGATGCCTTCCACGTAGGCCTTGTCAAATTGCACCGGGATGCCGAAGGCGATCGCGGACATGATGGTGGCTTTGTGGGCCGCGTCCACGCCTTCGATGTCGAAGGTCGGGGCGGCTTCGGCGTAACCCAGGCGCTGGGCCTCCTTGAGCACCACCGAAAAGTCCAGCCCCTTGTCCCGCATTTCGGAGAGGATGAAGTTGGTGGTGCCGTTGATGATGCCGGCCAGCCACTGCAGGCGGTTGGCGGTCAGGCCCTCGCGCAGGGCCTTGATGATGGGGATGCCACCGGCGACGGCCGCCTCGAAAGCCACCATGACGCCCTTCTTGTGCGCGGCGGCAAAAATCTCGGTGCCGTGCACCGCCAGCAACGCCTTGTTGGCGGTCACGACATGCTTGCCAGCCTCAATGGCCTCCATCACCAACTGGCGGGCAATTCCGTAGCCGCCGATCAGCTCAATGACGATGTCGATTTCGGGGTTGGCAATCACAGCACGGGCGTCGTTGACCACCTGCGCCTGGCTGCCCACCACCTGCTGGGCCCGGGCCGTGTCGAGGTCCGCCACCATGGTCACCTCGATGCCGCGGCCGGCGCGGCGCATGATTTCAGCCTGGTTTCTCTGGAGCACGTTGAAGACACCGCTACCGACGGTGCCGATGCCGAGGAGGCCGACTTGAATGGGTTTCATGACTTGCTGTGACGGTTGCGATAGTGCTCAAGGAAGCGCGCGATGCGGTTTACCGCCTCGCGCAGATCGTCTTCATGGGGCAGGAAGACGATACGGAAATGGTCAGGCGACGCCCAATTGAAGCCCGTGCCCTGCACCAGCATCACACGCGTCTCCTGCAATAGCTCAAGGAAGAACTGCCGGTCATCCTTGATCGGATAGACCGCCGGATCGAGGCGCGGAAACATGTACAACGCGGCCTGCGGTTTGACACAGCTCACACCAGGAATGGCGGTGATCAGCTCATAGGCGAGGTCACGCTGCCGGCGTAGGCGACCACCCGGCTTGACCAGGTCGTCGATGCTCTGGTAGCCGCCCAGGGCTGTTTGAATGGCCCACTGGCCAGGAACGTTGGCACACAGGCGCATATTCGAGAGCATGTTCAGGCCTTCGATGTAGTCGGCCGCGGCCTTCTTGTCGCCCGAGACCACCAGCCAGCCGGCGCGATAACCGCAGGAGCGGTAACTCTTGGACAGCGAATTGAAGGTCAGCGTGAGCACGTCCTCGGACAAGCTGGCGATCGCGGTATGCCGCACATCGTCGTAGAGCACCTTGTCGTAGACCTCGTCGGCCAGAATCACTAAACCGTGCTGGCGGGCGATCGCCACGATCTCGCGCAGCAGCGGCTCGGAGTACAGGGCGCCAGTCGGGTTATTTGGGTTGATGACCACGATACCCTTGGTCCGAGGCGTGATCTTCTTGCGGATGTCGTCAAGGTCTGGCATCCAGCCATTGGCCTCGTCGCACAGGTAATGCACTGGCTTGCCGCCCGAGAGTGTGGTGACCGC
>JACCED012195804.1_pt1 | contig 11872 bp, 15 predicted proteins | sample 7455021 | NCBI WGS metagenome assembly JACCED01 (sample SAMN15323456, study PRJNA562643) | freshwater metagenome | isolation source: river surface water | place: USA:Blue River Watershed | collected 2017-08-19
GGATTTACCAACGCCTGCAGGAGCACAGATACAGATGGACTTTCCACTTAACGCGGCTGTTGCTACTTGCTGTTGTTCTTTGTTAAGGCTATCCATAAAAATAAGTGGAAAGTTTCTGTTTTCTGCTAACAGGTTAATGGTAGACAGATTTGTACATTCTGTCGTTAAGTTCGATTAACTGTTTGTTTTTATTAAGCTGGCCTAGATAATAACGATAACCAGTCCAGTCTGGTCGGCCGTGTTGCATCTCGGAGAGTTCTGCAGAATACATCGCTGCATATTCCATAGGACCCTTTTCATAAAGCCAGAGTAGAGAATTAACTATTTCTGGACCTTTAGATTGAATTGCTAATTTTAAGAGACCGATAGTAGTTGCATATTTAATCGACTCGCCTTTAAATTGGGGAAACTCAATCGTTTTGCCTTTACCGTTAAAAATAGCTTCTAAATCTGGAACGTGTTTGTACTCTGTGATAAAAGCGTCAAATTCAGCTGCTGTTGCTGCGCCAACGGCTGGAGCGATCGAACATCCTGCTTTGTGTAATCTGTCTGCCATTTCCCAAGAGCGGGGAGAAGGCCATGCGTCCGAGTCGTCAAGAACTTTGTGTAAAAGTTCGGGGCGGAACTTAACAAACGCTGAGATCTCAGCTGTAAGATTTTCGATTGCAAAGTCTTGAAGCCAAACCTGGAGTTCTGGTTGCATCTCTAAGTGCAAGAAACGATTCCCTAACGACTTGATCATGCCAAATGAAGCAGAGCGGTCGCCGGTTCGGTTTCCTGCAGCCCAAATAAACCAGCCGGACGGGATGGAATAGTCGCCAACTTTACGATCGAGGACTAACTGTTGGGCGATTGCTTGTACTGCTGGTACTGCTTGAGTCAGTTCGTCCAGAAATAAAATGCCTTTAGGCCGATTTGGTTTGGGTAAAAAGTTGGGCGGAAGATATTTAAAGACGTTGTTATCTACGTCTACGGCAGGAATGCCTCTTAAATCCGTAGGCGCGATTTGAGATACGCGCAGATCGATAAATTCTAAATCGTTCTCTTTGGCAACTTGAGCGACGATAGTACTCTTAGCGCAGCCTGGAGCGCCAGAAATCATAATCGCATCTTTATTCTGATTGACTACTTGTTTGGTCAAAAACTGTTTGAGTTGACGAGAATTAACTTGCATGGTTTGTTGTATATAGATTGTAGGTGGTTAAAGTAAGTCTGATGCGGGCGTAATAGGTAGCAGTTTTGTCCGAAGGCCTTTGCGGGATTCTAGGATCGCTAGTGATTACTTTGGTTAATTTATAAGTTGACATCGTACTTTAGACTTTAAGAGGAATTGCTTTTCCAAACGGGTATTTGTTGGGCGGCAAAGCTGTTGTAAGCCAAAGAGTTTGTAACTCTCTTGGTGGTTCGGGGAAAGTACCATAGCCGTCAGTAAAGTAAACCGCGACCGAAGGCGGGATTTCCATCTTTTGGATGTCGTCAAAGAAAGGGACGAAAGATGTACCGCCGCCGCCTTTAGGCCTTGGAACTTGAGTGTTTTCTTTGAGTTCGTAAGGGCCGTACAAATCATGGTCTGCCCAATAGAAATAGCATTCTATCTGAGGATGACATCTTAAAATGGCTTTTAGCTCTGTAGTAAAAGTAGTAAGTTCTTCCGAACCGATCGAACCGCTAGTGTCTATGCAGACAGCTACGCGCAGTTTATCTCCTTGTAAAGCGTCTAAGTATAGATTTTGGTATAGAAAGCGGCGGTCGTAGTCTTTAAAATCGTTAGGGAAAGAGATTAAAAAGTTTTGAAGGATTTGCCGCCAATCGATCTTTTCTGCGGTCAGGGCTTTTAGTTCTCTTTCTAACCGGCCTGGAATCTCGCCTTTGCCTTTTGTTTTGGCTACGGTCTCGGCTCTTTGCAAAATGTTCTTGAACTCGCGTTCTAAACTTTCTAGCTCTTCTTTACTAAGATCTCCTGGTTTTAGTAGGTCGCTGATAGAGTTTTGAGATTCGCCGCAGCCGTTTTCATACTTCTTACATATGTCTGCCTCTTTTAAAAGTTCTTCGTAGATCTCTTCAGTCGTGTCTCGCCATAGCGCCGGTTCGTTAACAGCACTTTGTGGTAATTTACAGTAGTTAAGATCTGTAATAATTGTATTACAGTAGATATCTGCTGCAAGGTTCCAGATAAAGCGGTCGCGGTTACCGACTCGAAGAGCGTGTCTGAACACGACATGAAGCAGTTCGTGCAACAGTACTCCCATCCGTTCGGGTTTTGACATGGTCTCAAAGAACTCTTCGTTATAGATAACTCTTTTGCCGTCTGTTGCGGCTGTAGGGATCGAAGAGGAGGTCGAGAAGTCAATATTAAACGCTAAGGTTGCAAAGAACGGACTCTTTCTTTGCATTAGCAGTCTGAAATCGCTAATTAGCGAGTTTGGTGGTATATGTGCTCTCATAATATTCGCGCGTTTCGTTATCAAATAAAGGTTCTTCGTCCCAAGCAGTTAAAAGTTCTAACAAGGGGTCTAAACTTGTTTGAGTGTTGTAACTTACGCCTGCTTGCGGCGAGCAAAAGTCTAAATGTTGCTTGATTGGATTTAGTAATGGATACGCCCAGTCGATAAGATCTGTGATTATATAAGCGTGCCCTTTTAGACAGTGAAGTTTCACAAATTTTCCCAGTCGATCGCGTTCTGGGCGATTTACACCGACTAAAGAAACCTGATTTAGAAAATTAAAATGACCTCTTAGGTTTGCTTTTATCAAACACCCATTTGAAATCCATCCAATTTCTTCTGTTAGTGAGACAGTTGCGGGCCAACTGTAGAAAAGGCCAGTGTCGTGCATACGAATTTGCTTAGTTGGCTTTAAGGTTTTGATGTGTGTAAAGTACTCGTAGTCGTAGTCGTAGTCTGGCGGCATTTTATACAGCGCGGCTTAGTGGTAGTAAAAAGTTTAATAATTAAGGAAATCTAAAGAAATTATATGTTTGAATTTACAGACGGTGTTATTGTTATTAGTGAAGAAGGAACCATTGTTGAAGTTGGATCTGACTTAGAAGTATTGTTGGGAATAGCTAGCCTGGACTTAATCGATACTAAGCTAGGAACTATTTTAGACTTTGAAGGGTTTGAAGTTAGGAGTGAAGATTTGATCTTAGGAGATGCCAAAAGATTTAGACTTGCCAGACAAAGAGGGCAGCCAGCACTTCCGGCTATAAGATTCGGGAGATTTATAACTAGAAAGGGGCGGTTTGTTTTGGTTAGAACTAAATTGGAGCCTGCTGCTACTTGTCCGATCTTACGTCCTAGCTCTAGCTGCTTGAATCTTTTCTATTCGGTAATAGAATTACCTGAGTTAGCGGTTGCCAGTAAATTACCAGGTAATTGGGCGAACGCAATCAACTTTGTAGTAACTTTGTGGCAAAAGAACGCAATCTTAACTGCGCTCGTTATAGTTGCGATAACTACTACTACTGTTGCTTATATATCGAACTCTCTTGATAGTCTTGTAGACAACGTTAAATCTTTAGTTCGCCCGAAAGACTGATGCCCAGAATCCTTCACAAAGCTAAACAAGTGCTCTGGAGTGATGTTTACATTCCAGAGTATTCTATTTCCGACGAGGACACAGCAGTTCGTTATTGCGGTGACGACCTAGCTACTATATGGTTGCCAGACAGAGCGCGGAAAATTCGAATTTCTAATGCCAGCGATAAAAAGCTCAAAGTTAGAAGTTCTAGTACGTTCATTACGACTTACGCTAATCGTACCGACGTATTCTACTCTTTCTATGTAGTACCCAATACTACCGTCTGCCTTACCTCTTTTCACTGGTGCTATAAACATTGGATGCTGCTTTAGAAGTTCTATAAATTTACAACCGTTGTAAGAGCGAGATTCTAACCTTTACAGTCTTTATATTGTGGCGCGAGACCTCAGCTCTTTGATCGTAAACCTTGTATAAGCTGCTAGCAGATCGAAGAGGGTTGCGGATTAGGGTTTTGTTCATTGTTGTAGTTTTGGAAATTTAGTTTTCTGAGAACGCTAGAAATTATAAGGTTGTCTTTTTGCGGGCAGTACAAAGCTTTAAAATCTCTTGTTTTTGGTGGTTCGCAGCCGACTTGCTCTCGGTATTTTTTAATCACCGCTTTACTTATTTTTGCGAGCTCGGCGCGGTTTGGAGAGTATCCTAGGGTTTTTAAGTAAGATCCCAAAGATAAAAGTTCTGGGACTAGATCGTTGTCTACTTCTTGTAAGTTAAGGTTAATACAAGCTGTTTTAATTAACTTTGCGTGAACGTTGGTATATCGGCGGTCTGCTGGCGCCGGAATATTCCAATCAAAACAAAGTTCTTTAACTCTTTTAGCCAGCTTAATTAATACTGCAAGTTCCGGGACTTTATAACCCAAGGCTGCAATCCAATCTTTTAAAAAATGTGAATCTTCTTCCTCCTCCCACTCCCCATCCTCTTCTTCTTCTTCTTCTTCCTCTTTCTCTTCGTTCTGTTTTTCGTTATTGAGTTCGCACTCGTTTAATACTGATGATACATCTGCACCATAATCTACATCAGCAATTATTCGGTCTAATAAATGACGCAGTTTATCTTTGCCCGCCGCCGTAGCTTTACAATTATCGATTCGTTCGTATTTCTCTAGTAAGAATTCAATCGGGCTTACAGCTAGTTCTAACTTATTTATTAGTTGTTTAGAGTGCATATCTTAGTAATAGTTAAAGTGTACGTTTGATAGATGCTTTAAATCGCGGCCTGTAATAAAGGTCGGTTTAGAGGAGTAAAAAGTCCCTCTCTACTATATAATTAGTGCTAGAATTTACGAGTAATTCTTTTTTGTCTTAAGATTCTGTCAAAACCTTACAGTAGCTAGCTTGTAGGCTGAGTAGCTAACGTAAGGCGTAGGTCTTTTAAATTAAATAAGCTTACAATTATACCACTATTTATCAGTAAGCAAAAAAAGCGAGGTAGTCCCGCTTTTTTTGTTAGATGATTATATATACTAATAAGTGAAGTACGTTAATAATTGAAAACCCTGGAAACCTTGCTATATATATAGCCTAGCACAGAATTTTTAAAATTGCAAGCCTGATGTTTAAATTTCTGAGATTATTCTTTTAGCAGATTAAGTTACTTCATTGTATGCTTAAACCCTAATACATCCGATTATGAATAACAATAAGTCTGAAAAACATGCTCTTGTTAGTGACGTACTCCCCGCGATGAATCGACGGGGATTCTCAAAGGTTGCATTCCGGCAGGCTAAAGCCTACGGCTAGCCTTCATCCCTGGCTTGAAAGCACAGGGTTCTCGGCATGTTTTCTATAGTAACTTTAGGGCGGTTCATAGGCAGGAGTAGTGGGTTAGCGTAAGGCGAAAGCTAAAGCGAAAGCTACTGTGGGCGCGTTCTGCTAGAGCATTAGCATTGCTGCGCTTGAATGTATAACTTTTAGAACGCCGGCCAGCTAAAAGCCTTACAGTAATTCTGCGCTGGTTCCTTAGAGTAACTCTGGAGCGTTTCATGGTGCGATAAATTAAGGTCGGCCGAGTTTCGGCAGATTAGAATTAGGCGGGCTTGCTGAAGCATATCACTTTGCTGTGGAAATCTAAGAGTATGACCGCGCACGGCTTTGCGGCCGTCAGGGAGAAAGTACCCTTTAAGTTTGCCGGGAGTTTTTCGCATTGCGGGGTTGACGGCAGATTAAAGTAAGACGGAAAAGAATTTGGCGGTTAAGTCTAGCACGATCGTCTTTAAACCAGTTGAATCTCGCACGCTCGTTTCTAAAACCGTTATGCCTCATAGTAGCTTTAAGTTGTTTCATCTGGGCGGTGGATTAACGTCAAACGAGTTTGGGTTAAGGGGAAGGTATTGCGGCGGATTAGAGTTAGGCGCGCTTCGTAGAGCATATCAATTTGTTGGGGAAATCTAACGGTATGACCCCGTACGGCTTTATGATTCATATGGGCGGCGGTGGATCTTCGGATAAATTAACCTTTAATTGCTTTTAACAAGTACGATTCTGATTGTTGGGGCATTTCTGAAAATAAAGTCCCTATATTTATAAATTGCAATTCTGTCTAATTGCCTCTGGCTGCGCATAACTTTATACTCGTTCATTACTTTTTGCTCGTGTAGTATTGCCTTATTGCTTCCATTCTCAACTACTAGCTGTTTTTCCTAGGAAACTAAAAAATTCCATTGACGCTATTCTCAATAAGGAGGGTGTCAATTACGAGTTTGTAGCACTAAGCTCGAAAGGGAAGAATCAGCCGAAAGTGGCCTAGGGATTCAAAGTCGGGGTAATTAAGTCTTCTATTTTCAGAGAACCTCCTTGGTATATAAATTCTACTAAGCTTTAAGAAATCCATAACTTTTCAAGTACTGATGTATTGTTTAGATAGAAATCGATCCGAGCTGTGCTGCTAGTTAGGTGCGGTCGCTGACAATTAAAAGGCTAGACAGCAGGCAGCAACTTGGTTATAGAGATTTTGACTGCGGTTGCCGGGAAATTCCTGGTACTAACATACTGTTTAGATAGGAGCAGAAGAAGCTGGGAAGTTAGGGAGGGTAACTCTAAAGCAATCAAGATTGGCTTCTGGCATATCTATTCTGAAGAGTTTTAAAGAAGATCTTGTCGGGCGAAACTTATCGCACATAGGTTGTTGTTCACACATTAAGCTGGGACTGTAAGGTTTTAACGGTTGGCGACGATTAGGACGAGCCTATAGGTGTCTGTATGATAAAGACTGGAATTTTTTCTCTTCAAAGAAGTTCTGCTTAAGCTTCGGGTTTGTCTAATGGTAACTTTCGTCCAAGCGCGAGGATTGTCAAACATATTTAAATAGTGCGTGAGATTAAGATAAGTCTAACGTTGTCTTTAAGGATGCTGGCTCTAAAATTGTCTTTATCAACGCCTGTTCTTCTGAGATTCCATCGTTTTTGCACGGACTTATCGTTTGTCTCTGGCGCTGTACGGTTTTCAAGCATATCTGTTAATGAGGGTTAGGCGCAGGCGGGCTTCTACTGGAGCTACTTTCCAGTAACGATATCTTTTATACTGGCGAACTTGTTTGCAAGTTTTAAGTATCGAGTTCATTAGAAATATGCTGGAAGTTAGGAAACCCCGCGCTCTACTTGATAAGGTGAGCGACGGGTAGTTTAAAGATCGATCTTTTCCACGCGGCTGCCATTGGCATAGGCTTGGCGACCTACTGCTTCCTGGGGAGATCTTTGGTAGAATTTGACGTCGTATACTCTATACCAGCGTTCGTTTACTTTTACATAATCGCCGGAGACTTCAGAGATAGAACCGATTGGGACGCCGTCGTCTTTGATTGGAAACCAAGAGACTACTGTAGCGTAGCCGCCGTTAAGATTTAGCGTAATGTTACCTTGTTTGCCAATCGGGCGCGCGGGAGCGTTAGCCGTAACGAGTTCGCCTGTAGACAGATTCTTAACAGTGACGCTAGTAGGCGTACTGTTAATTAATTCGGCGGCGAACTTAACAGATCCGCTTTTAACATTAGCAAGTGGGGTGTCTAGTTTGATAGTGCGGGCGTTATTAGTCGCACCAAAGATTAGTAGGACTGGCAGGATAAAGATAATATATTTCATTGTGTATTAATATCGAACGAAGTTTTATACAGGCGTTTTGACAGCTAAACGAAAAGGGTCGCCCGCTTTGATAAATTCAACTGCGGGCGACCCCGTTCTTCTAAAATTTACAGCCTGGCGTTGACTTTTAAAGTCTTGGTTTAGAACTTCATAGTTTATATGTACGTTTCTATTTTCAATAGCGCGTTCTTCTAGATCGGAGCGGGCGTCTTCGATTGCGTTATCTAATTCGTCTGTGTCTGGAACGCGATCGAATGTTAGCGTCAAGTCTATAACTTCTGTGACTTCAACACGTACTTTGACTTCAAGCATGTTTACCTGGCAATTAAAGTTAATCTACAGCAGTCAAAAGTTGGAGTTCCTGGTAGGGGTTGATTCCGGCAACGCCTTTCGCACCGACTAGCTTTAAGTAGTCGCTTTGGTAAGTCTGGCTCAGATATGAAAACGTTACAGATTACGGCGGCTTTTAACTGTTGCTTTACGTTGTTGTAAGTTGGCAGCTCGTTGCAGAAAAGCGTTGCAAAGTTGACAGGGTTTTCAGGACTTATTCGATTAGCTAAGGTTAGGTAGCTGATGTGGATCGCAAACATTGGCGGGCCGGTATATAAGGCTTAGGCGGAATTTATAATACGCGGGTCTGAGTCCTGTCCTCGAAGATCTGGAGCTAAGGTCTGAGTTGATAGCTCTGCAGACCTTCTGATTGATAACACGGTCGCCACTACAAACGCCGAATACTTTTAATAGGTTATAGGAAGGGGCGGCATTTATAAGTTGTACGTACGTTGGCAGGGCATCGAATTCCATAAATAAGATATCCGGCCGCTGTAGGTCTGCTGGGTACGCAAGTACTTTAAAAGCATTAATAGGGGCCGCCGATTAAGTCACCGATTTCTTTTCGGCTTACGCCCAGATGTTGGAGAGCGCGTAAGTAAAGTTCTAATGGAATAGAGCAATCACCATCTTCCATTCTTAAGGCTCGGGTTTTCTGCATGTTGAGCGAAGCGGCAAGGTCTCGTACTCGAACGTCTTGTTGGTAACGCTGGCGCTTTATTTCTTTGCCTAGGTGCTCTTTTGCTACTTCTCCTAGGAAGGGCTCCGAGATGCCGATTCTATGGCCTAATGCTAACTGTTTCATAAAAATAAACCCCTGCTATAGTGCAGGGGTAGAGAGCAGGATAAGAGTTAAGAGTGGACTTTATTAGCTTAAACCATAACATCATCAAAGTTAAGCGTTTCACAAAGGTCGTCGATCTCTTCTAGGGATGGCGGCGAGTCTAGTTCGTGTTCTAAGTAAAGCGAGTGGGGTTCGGGTTGGCGTTGAGCGTTACGTAACGCCGCTAAGATGATGGCGACTTCGCGTTTTGTAAGTGTAAGAATGTGCACGTTCTGTTGATTAGTATGATTCTGGTTTGTAAGGGCTGGGAGGATGGTCCTACCCAGTTGTAGAGATATTCCCGACTATAAGATCTCGGGCGCGGAGTCCTTACTAATTTCTTTAGCATTTCTTTAGCATTACTTAATAATACCTTTGTATTTTAAAACGGCTGCGACAGAACACGCGGCTAGCAAGCAAAACAACAAAGGGAAGAAGACATTGCCGACGGGATCGTTATTCGGATCTGAGGGGGTGAAGTTAAGAAGATCTGTATGCAGCGAGCTAGGAATTGTCTGAGTATTCGTAGCTTTGCAAGGTTGCTGGTTTTGGTATGAAGGCATAGTTTAATCCTCAAAAAGAACGTCTAGTGCGGTAAGCGTAAAGGTTAGCGGATATCTGAGGTTGCTATCTTTTTTCTCGATCGGAAGGTCTGACTTATAACCGTTGTAATAAAAGTTGCTAGAAACCTTAGCTTACAGGAAACCGCTGTCCGATTAACGTAATGTAACCTTTGCTTTGATATTGTCTCACAAGGTTTAAGTAGATGCGGAATGGAGTACTGTCAAAGTCAGAACTTTGGCGGCCTTGAACCGCTGCTAAAAGTTCGTTCCTAACATTATGCTTTGAAAATGCGGCGTGTATTTTCTTAAGCGAGAACGGAGGGTTCTTCTTTTGCGCCTTGTAAAAGCTTACGACTTCCTGAATTAATTCGTCTGGTAACATTTTTAAACCTGAAGTATTGACAACTATGCTGTAACTATGTCATCCTGAGGAGCGAACACCCCAACACCCCAACACCTCCCATCTATGGCCTATAAATGGGTTCTTTCTTTTGTTTGTGTGTTAGCTGTCCTAGGTGCTCCCTCCCTCTCTCCAGTTCACCACCGTTGAGCCTCGGTCATCCCTTGTCCTGCCCCCTCCCGAAAATAAACAACTAGATTTATAGCTGCTTAGCCGACCCTTTACAGGTTGAAACGAAAGATATTAATTCGTCCGGCCACCCAAGTACGGGGTGAAGATTGACTTGGCTTAAACTCTTATCGAACTTAGAGTTTAAGGAGGTGTCGGGTCCCTCGGTTAGTCCTAGCGTTAGCTAGTTCAGGGCAAGCTGAAGTTCGGGCTTGCGGGCAACGAGTCTCAACGTATGGAGCCACCATCGCTTCGGTCAGTCGGCTCGGGCGTCCACGGTTGAAATCAACCGCTCTACTGCCCAAGCCCTACTAGTATAGCTTAAAGAGTAGTCATTTGTAAACTAGCGGGAGAGAACTTTAAATAGAGGCTTTCCGTCTTCGTAGAAGTCTGACTTAACAAACTTCCAGCCGCGCCAGGAGGAGTCGAGGCCTAAATCTCGTTCTATGAGCATCTCTAGCTCTGGTTTCGTCACCAACCATTTATTAGTGGCGAGTTTGTGTACCGCTTCTAATCGTTTAAAGTTGTCTTCTAAGTCTGGCTTTACAAGGAAGATCTTTTCTCTGCCGTTTCCAAATGCTAGCGCCGCAATATTAAGGAACTCGTCATCCCCAAGATCGACTTTAGATTCGACAACTTCTTCGGCGCTTTCTGTTATTTCTGGTGTTAGGCAAGCGTCGCGTACTAACTCTAAGGTGTTCTCCTTGTAATTACTGTAGGCAACGGCGATGAGATCGGCTCTTTCGTTACCTGGATCTCCAGAGTGCCCTTTAACCCACTTGAAATCTACAGCTTTGTTAAACTTTTTCTTAAACTTGCCGCTTAAAGCGACTAACGATTCCCAGTAGCTTTGGTTGAGAACTGCTTCGCCTTTAGAAGTTACCCAACCATTCTGGCGCCAATTCCAAACCCAATTGCTAAAACCCTTAACTACGTACTGCGAGTCAGAATAGACGGTCACCTTACAACTATTGCTTTTGACTGCATAGGTCATAGCGGCCACCGCCGCCTGCAATTCCATTTGATTATTGGTAACGTCTTCTACGCGACCCCCTTCTTCCCAGACGATCGTGTCGTCATCATAGACGACGATTGCCCAGCCGCCCGCCCCCGAACCTTTCCGAGCACCGTCAACGTAAATCTTTAGGTTTGACATAGGTTCCTTATTCTTTGGTTTTTACCACCAGCTGTCATAAAAGACAGCTAGACCATCATCGATCTTAGCGCGAGCATTCGAGACAAAGGCGAGGACTTCATTGACATCCTCGTCACAAAACTCTTCCAAATCGCCAAAGAAAAACCCTTCACAAGGTTTTAACTCTTTAGCGATCGCCGCTCGTCCTAGTTCGTCTAGATCGTCACGAGTCAGTCTGACTACATCGCAGTTGAAGTCTGGGTTCTGTCCGCCTTTGCTAAAGTATAGCTTTTCCATCCAACCGTGTAAGGCATTGAACTTGCGCCAATAGGCAAACTCTATTACGTCCTCATAGTCTTTTTCGGTGGCTGGATCTACTAATAACTCTTTAAAGTCAACTTGGCGCTCGCCGATGTAAGCTTGCGGTGCACTATATGCGTACATATCTAGTCCCATTTGTAAATTTAACTATCAACTGCTCGACTACTTAAGGCAACCAGCGTTCCTGCTTAGCAGGCGGCATCTTAACTTCGCCGGCCATCGCTCTGGCATACAACCGTTCCCCTTCAACCCAATCCTCTTCGGTACCATCGCTACTAACTCTAAAGATAGTCTCGTCAAATACTTCTGTTGCAGCCGTTAGTACGGCTACTACTACGACGTCGTAAGGTCTGTGATTTGTCTTACAAAAGCTAAAATCATTTCTTAAGTCTTCTAGCATCTCAAAGTTAATACTAAAGGTCTCGTAAGCGCCCTCATTAAATCCGTTAAAGGAGACTTGCGTACTATCTACTATCTCTTCATCCAATCCGTCTCCCCATATCCCAGCGATTTTTAC
>JACCED011984410.1_pt1 | contig 11870 bp, 13 predicted proteins | sample 7455021 | NCBI WGS metagenome assembly JACCED01 (sample SAMN15323456, study PRJNA562643) | freshwater metagenome | isolation source: river surface water | place: USA:Blue River Watershed | collected 2017-08-19
CAAACCCCACACCGTGCTCGGCCAGAAATCTCCCAGCTGGCGAGGTCTTCTTGATCGCGCCCGCTGGCGAGATGTGGTCGGTCGTCACCGAATCCCCAAAAATACCCAATGCCCGAGCTCCCGTGATGCCCTGAATGGTGCCAGCCTGCAGACTGAAGTCCTGGAAGAAGGGAGGTTCCTGAATGTAGGTGCTCTCGCTGTCCCACCCATAAATCACTCCCGTACTCGAGGGCACTTCATTCCACTTGGGATTCTGGCTCGCAAAATCAGAGTACAGCCTCCGGAACGACTCAGGCGACAAAGCCGATCGCATCGCCTCGCGCACTTCGTCCAGCGACGGCCAGACATCTCTGAGGTAAACTGGATTCCCAGAGGCATCCGTCCCAATCGGCTCAGCCGCCATATCGATGTCCACCCGGCCTGCCAACGCGAATGCGACCACCAACGGAGGTGACATCAGGAAGTTCGCCTTGATGTTCTGGTGCACGCGGGCCTCAAAGTTCCGGTTGCCCGAAAGCACGCTCGCGGCAACAAGATCACCCTTCACAATCGCATCCTCAATCTGAGGGTGAAGAGGGCCGCTGTTTCCAATGCATGTGGTGCATCCAAACCCAACGACCTGGAACCCAACCTTATCCAGATACGGTTGCAGACCCGTGCGATCCAAGTAGTCAGCAACCACCCGCGATCCCGGCCCCAGAGAGGTCTTCACCGCAGGATTCGCAACCAACCCCTTTTCCACCGCTTTCTTCGCCAACAGCCCAGCCGCCAGCATTACGCTCGGATTGCTCGTGTTCGTGCAACTCGTAATCGCAGCGATCAAGACGCTCCCGTGACCAACCGCCACCGTGCGCTTCCCATACGCCGCGGCAGCCGGATCGCTGCTTTCACTCAACTCAATCGACTGCCGCTCAGAAAGGCTCGCCCCCCCCTTTCCGTAACCACCCTCCGCAATCGGCTTGGCAAAAAGGTTCGAAAACCCCGACTTCAAGTCGCTCAACGGAATGTGGTCCTGAGGGCGCTTCGGGCCCGCCACTCCCGGAACCACCGTCGACAAATCAAGTTCCAACTCCACCGAGTAATCAATGTCCCCCTTGCGCGGAATACCCCACAACCCTTGAGCTCGGTAGTACGCCTCAAAATCAGCGCACAACTCATCGGATCGCCCCGTGTCCTTCAAATACTCAACCGTCTTCCCGTCCACTGGGAAGAAACCCATCGTCGCCCCGTACTCCGGAGCCATATTCGCAATCGTCGCGCGATCCGTCACCGGCAAGCTCTCAGCACCCACACCAAAGAACTCCACAAACTTCCCGACAACTTTCGCCTTCCGCAACATCTGCGTCACATGAAGCACAAGGTCCGTCGCCGTAACCCCTTCGCGCAACGCCCCCGTCAGATTGACCCCAACCACTTCCGGCGTCAGGAAGTACACTGGTTGCCCAAGCATCCCAGCCTCTGCCTCGATCCCTCCCACTCCCCATCCCACCACACCCAACCCATTGATCATCGTCGTGTGCGAGTCCGTACCCACCAACGTGTCCGGGAACAGAACACCGTCACGCTCGAGAACACCTTTTGCAAGGTACTCCAAGTTCACTTGATGCACGATCCCGATTCCCGGAGGCACAACCCCAAACGTCTTGAAAGCCTGCTGCCCCCATTTCAATAACTGGTAACGCTCACGATTCCGTTTGAACTCAAGATCAAGGTTCTGCTCGAGCGCGGTCGGGGAACCAAAATAATCAACCTGAACCGAGTGATCCACCACCAGATCCACAGGGACCAATGGTTCAATGATTCCCGCATCACGCCCCATCCGCGACACCGCAGAACGCATCGCCGCGAGATCGACCAGCAACGGCACCCCCGTAAAATCTTGAAGAACAATCCTCGCAACCACGAACGGGATTTCCACCTGAGCCGGAGCCTTCGCATTCCACGCAGCCAACTGCCGAACATCCTGTTCAGACACCTTCTTGCCATCGCAATTCCTCAAAACCGATTCCAGAACAATCCGGATACTCACCGGCAATCGGGAAACGTTGCCAAGGCCGGCAGCCTCGAGAGCGGGGATAGAGAAGTACTTGGCGGCTCGTCCGTTAGACAGCTGAAGGGAGGAAGGATTGAGGAATGATGCGCTCATGGTGACTCTTGATCCCGCCCATTGAAGCATCAAACAAGCCGAGTGACGACCCCAGAACAAGGTCGTCTATCAAGGTTATCACCCCACCCTGAAAAAACCATCCGCCCCCGAAGGACAGCTAACGCCGCCTCGCCCCCTGCTTTCGCAACACGCCTTTGGAAGATGCCCCCTTCGACGCCTGCTTCCCTCGCGATCCGTTCTCGACAGCACGCCCTTTGCCTGTCCCCTTTGGTGCCTCTGCAACGCGGCCTCCCGACGAACCGCGCGACTTCGTCACCTTCCCCCGCGGGGCAACCGGTCGAACTGGCACATCCCTCGATACCGGAGCACCTTTCGTCGGCGCACCCGACATCCCTTTCGCTGCCAATGGTTTCGAAAGTCCGCCTGTAATGGATGATCCATCAGAACCCGAAGACCGCTTGCCCGCCTCCAGCTTCCGGTAAAGTGTTGCCAAGGAGATTTGCAACAACTTCGCCGCCTTCTCGCGAGATCCATGACATGCAGCGATCGTCTCGCTGATGTACCGAGTCTCGACATGCTCCAAAAAAGCCGCCAGCGGTCGGCCCGTCATAAATCCCACCTGAGGAACCGCTGGGCTGGAGACGCCATCCGGCCCCTTCAGACTGAGGACCGTCGCCGGCAGATGGCCAGTCTGGATACGGCAGTTGTCGCAAAGCGCACACGCACGCTCCACCGCGTTCTCAAGCTCGCGAACGTTACCCGGCCAAGAATACTCCATCAAGCGCTCCAAAACCCCGCCGTCCATCGAGTACTCTGCGCACCGGGCACTCGATGCATTCCGACGCAGGAAATGAGCGACCAAATCAGGGATATCCTCCGGACGCTCCCTCAATGCCGGCATCTCGATCGGAATCACTGCAATCCGATAATACAGATCCTCACGAAACGTTCCGTTCCGCGTCTTTGGGTAAAGCGGTTCGTTCGTGGCCGTCAAAACCCGCACATTGATCTCGATACTCTTCGTGTCACCGACCCTTCGCACACGCCGCTCCTGTAAAACTCGCAACAGCTTGGTCTGAAGCGCCGGAGCCATGGAGTTGATCTCGTCCAAAAAAATAGTCCCGCCCTCCGCCTCCTCAAACAAGCCGATCTTGTCTTGGAACGCCCCCGTGAAAGCCCCCTTCTTGTGCCCGAATAACTCCGACTCCAAAAGGTTTTCGGGCAACGCCGAGCAGTTGATGGGAACGAACGCTTTGTCCGCACGGTGCGAGTTGAAATGCAACGCCCTCGCAACCAGCTCTTTCCCAGTCCCACTTTCTCCCTGAATCAGGATGGTCGAATCGAGATTAGCAACCTTGCTAATCAGATTGAACACCTCTTGCATCCGCTTCGAACTCCCAATGATGTTCAACGGCTTAGACGGGACCTCAGACCGCTTGGCACGCTCCTCATCCTCGGCAGCATCGAGAACAGCCCCCTTCTTCCGCGACAAAGCCCGCGAAATCGAACCCCTCAAATCCTCCACCTTGAACGGTTTCGTCACGTAGTCAAAAGCACCTGCCTTCAACGCCTGAACGCCATGCTCAACACCCTTGTCGCCCGTGACCACAATCACCGGCACGTCCGGCTTCACCTTTTTGCACGCCTTCAAAACCTCCATTCCCCCGCATCCTTCCATCCGCATGTCCGTGATCACCAAATGCACCGTCTGATCGGCCAAGTTCGTCAGCGCCCTCGTCCCAGAGTTGAACGCCACCGTCTCGTGACCGGACTCCCTGCAAAGCTCCGAGATCACTTGGACCATCGAAGGATCATCATCAACTACCAAAATTCTCGCCATAGGTTCTGTTTATCCGGGGAAATGAGTGGGGAACGGACACCGAGACCACCTCAATGCTCGAGTGTTCTTAGAAATGAGAAAGATATTTCTCACCATCGCAACATACCCCAACAATCCGCAAACGCTGCAAAGCCATAAGAGTCTCTCATTTTTGCAAAAAATAGGAGAGTCATGCTCTAAAGAATCCATTCTTAAGGCACTCTCCACACTTCCCCGCTCCGACAGACCCAGCAAAAAATCGACAGCCCCCGTCCCCTTCTGGAGACGCTCGACTTCCCAGTCCCCTTGAGCGCACCCTCAGCAAATGTTCGATCAACTCTTCTCGCTCAAAGGGAGAACCGCCTGGATCACGGGAGGATCCCAAGGACTCGGAAAGCACATGGCCGAAATCCTCGCCTCAGCCGGCGCTAACATTCTCATCAACGGTCGCAATGCCACATCCGCTCGCGACGCCGCATCCGATATCGCGACTCGCTTCGGCGTCAGCACCTTTGGATCCGGTGCAAATGTTGCCGACGAATCCGAGATTAACCAGTTCCTCTCCGAATCCAAATCCGCCGTCGGATCACCGGACATTCTCATCTGCAACGCCGGATTGAACTTCCGACTGCCGACCGTCGAAATGCCACTCGAACGGTGGGACGAAATCATCCGGACCAACCTGACCGGACCCTTCGTCTGCACCAAAGCCGCTCTCCCCACGATGCTGTCCAGCCGGTTCGGCAGGATTATCCACGTGTCATCCATCCTCGGGATGGTCGGACTCGCCGACCGCCCTCCCTACACCGCTAGCAAAGGCGGTGTCATCCAACTCATGCGAACCCAATCCCTCGAGACCGCAGGCACCGGCGTCACCGTCAATGCTCTCTGCCCCGGACCATTTGCCACTGAAATGAACCGCGCTCTTCTCGACGATCCCGTGAAATACGAACAGTTCCGATCCAAGATTCCCATGGGACGCTGGGGTGAAATCTCCGAACTCAGCGCAGCCATCCTGTTCCTTGCATCCCCCGCCAACAGCTTCATGACCGGTTCCTGCGTCACCGTTGATGGGGGATGGACCGCCCAATGACTTGCCTTTCCCACAGACTCTCAATCAGCACAGCGATTTCAGGGCGTCACTGAAAGCACACCAGTGTCCCGGAGAATTTCGAGGATGGCCTTCTTCTCAGCAGCCGGAATGTGATCAAACCCGCGTTCAGACGGATTAGAGAGCGCTCTCTCCAGCATCCGATTGAAGATTCTTAAAAAGCTCTCCGGCAACGCCTTGAACCCCTGCGTGTAAACCATGTAGCTGCACCGGTACCTGAACATCCGCGTCTGTAAATCCACATCCCGAAGACTCCGCCCATCCTTTGCCCTCACCGCGTTCCGAACGAAATCCCTCAGGAAAACCGGGTCAGGAAAGATTCCCGATTGAGGCAAAGCAGCCTCCTCTCGGAATAGCACGTAATCCAACAGGCGCCTTGCCAATCGCTCCAAAACATCCGCCTTGTCAGGACGATCCTCCCGCGCGTGATAAAGCGCCAGCGTCACCAAGTTGTGAAACCCCAACTGATGCTCATGCACAAAGTGCACAAAAAAATCGGATGTCCCAGTCGGATAGTGACTCCAATCAAAACTCTTACCAGGCACCAACCGACTGGTCGTGTACCCCCCACCCGCCGCCGTACCCAAAAGATTGCCATGATGCGTGCCCCCAGCATGCGGACCCGTCACATACCATCCTCCGAGTCGGTCCCGCACCGGAATCGTGTGGCCAGTTATCTCTCGCCGAAAGCCATCCAAACTGGCTCCCGTCGTCGTCGGAATCACCGACTCCGCCACCAACCCCGGAACCATCTCCGACGCCCTCCCTCCATGGCAGTTCATGCAACGATTCGTGCGCGAAACAGAAACTCGTCCACGCCCAGGCTCCACCAAGTAAAAAACAGGCCCCATCTCCGGGTCGATCGCCGCAACCTCCAATCGGCCTCCCGGCACATAACCCAGATAAACCTCGTCGCTGAAATACAATGCCCGCGGGTTGTCCGGGCGAATCAAGCCGCTCTGCAAACTCGTCGCGGAGTAGACCAAAAGCTGGGACGACGCCGGCAAGCCCATCGATCCAAGGAGATCTGCCAACGAGACCGCTCCAGGACTCGCAAAAAAATCACTCAACGCCTTCTCAACCATCCCAGACCGTCTTGCGAAAGCGTCCTTCGGCTCACGAGACCAATAATCGTGCGGCGGTTCCGCAAAGCGCTTCAACGGAAAATCTTTCGCTCCAACCTCACGCCCCCCGAGCACAGACCCCAACACCAGAGCTACAAATGCGACAATCCTCATCTTCAAAAAAAACAGGGAGCGCCCTGCGACGCTCCCTTTCTTAGTAAGCAAAACCGAGAGCGGCCTATTTTTCGACCTTCTCGCTCGCCTTCAGCCATCCGCTGATCCCAGCAGAGAGGTGCTTGATGTTCGTGTAACCGAGTTTCGACGCAGCATCCGCAGCGCGCTGATAAGCGTTGCAAGAAGGGCCGCCGCAGTACGCTACGACCAACGCATCCTTCTCCTTAGGAAGGACTTTAGAAAGATCGCCCTTGACGTCCGCAAAGTTCACTGCCGATGGGATGTGGCCGGACTTGAACGAGTCGGACCCGTTCACATCGATCAACACGACTTTCTTGTCATCGATCGCCTTCTTGAGCTCAGCAATGCTGATGTCGGGATAACTGCCGGCCAACGCCGTGATGGTGGTAAACGCAATACCCGCGAGGGTGGTGAGCAACTTCTTCATTTGATTCAATGGGTTCTGAGGTTTGATTTCCGGCAAAACCGAAACGGGCACTCGCCCGACGAACACCGGACTCACCCGCCGTTCTGCCCCAGTTGACCTCGGATGCAAGCCCCAATAACGATCCCGCACTCGGACAACAAAAAGACCCCCAAGCGAATGCTGGGGGCCTCATGTTGTTTAGAGTTAGACGTTGGTCCGGCACAGAGCCGCCCAAACTATTTTTTCTTGGCCTTCGCTGCGGGCTTCGCGGCAGGTTTCACCCCCTTAACGAGCTTCGGCGTGAGCTTCAACACCTTTTCGCGCATGATTTTACCCGCCTTGAACTTGACGGTTGCACGAGCCGGAATGTTGAACTTGCTACCGGGTTCGTTCGGGTTGCGGCCAATCCGCGGCTTCGTCACGCGCACCTCAAGAACGCCAAAGTTACGAAGTTCCACATTTTCGCCCTCTGCAAGAGCATCTGTAATCTTATCGAGAGTGGCTTGAACCACATCGAACACCACAGATTGTGCGTTTCCTGTCTCACTGCTGATTTGGACCACAAGGTCCCTTTTGGTAAGTGTCCCCATACGATAAGAAGTTCTAATGCAATGATTCCCCACTCGGCAAGGGTGGTTTCACAAAAAAATCAGGCGCAACCTCTGAAGCAGTTTTGAAGTGGGTTTTGGCAATATCCGTTAAAGCCGCTGCTCCAAAGCGCTTTACGATCTCCAAACCCGCCCGCTTCACCGCTCCAGACGCTCCCTTCGGCAGAACGAGACCCAACCGCAATCCGGCGTCAGATATCCATTCAACAAACTTATCCCGTGCAAGAATTGAGGCCGCAGCAACCGCGATATCACTCTCCGCTTTCGTCCGCTGCTCCAGCACAATCCCGCGTCCACGGGTCATCAACGCCCGCTTGATCAGCGAGGGGTGCGCGAACTGATCGCTCAATGCGCGCGGACAATCAGGGCGCCGCTCGAGCACATTCTCGATCACTCGAGCATGCCCCCACGCCAACATCCGATTCAAGTTCTTGAAGCTCCCGTAGAGTTCGTTGTATTTCGCAGGCGCTAGGACAAGTGTTTCGCTCTCAACTCCGGAAGTTGTCCGAATCCCTCGAGCCAAAACCCTGATCCTCTCGTCGGACCCAATCCGCTTACTATCCATCACCCCGAGGTCCCTCAACCGGCGCGCAATCGTCGGATTCACAAAAACTGCGGCGACCACAAGCGGACCAAAAAAATCGCCTTTTCCACTCTCATCCACCCCGATGTGTCCCCCGGACTCCTCTTGGTCCTCACCACAATCACCACCCACACTCTCTGAAGCCAACACCCCAGTCACCTCCGGTTCCAAAATGAACTCCAAGAACTCAGAGGTCCCCTTCCCCTGAACCACAATCTTCGGCCCCTTCGTGTAAACGGAAACACTTAACTCCGGACGCTTCGCAAAAAATTCCATGTGCGCCCGTTGCTCGAGCAACCAGCCCCGTCCAAGGAGCACTGACCGCAACCGCTCCACTTCAATCGCCGACAAATCCCGAGTGAACAGTGACGCAGCAGCCAAAGACTTTGCGCTCACATCACTCGCCTGCAACCGTTTCGGACGCTCCCCAAGCGGCGGAACATCTCGATCCACGGCACCACCTTCTCCCGAAAATAATTCCAACTCCGCCGAACTGTCCGTCTGCCCTCGTTTCTTTCGTGGTGCCATAGTGCTCAGCCCGCATTCAAATCGTGCGAGAACCGCAAAGCGAGGTTCCCGTCACCGCAGCCACCTCCAGAGGGAGCCGAGCAGAGCGGGATATCCCATCAATCACTTCTCAAGTCTCTCCGAGAAAGCATATACCGCTACGCTCCCAACCATGTCGCAACCCAACGGCAATCCCCAAAAATTCTCGGACTACAACCGCCTCACAACGGAGCTCACGGATTGGTTCTCGCGCAGCGCCCGCTCCCTGCCTTGGCGAGAAACACGCGATCCTTACCAAGTCCTCATCTCTGAGTTCATGCTCCAACAAACACAGGTCGCAACCGTCATTCCTTACTTCAAACGGTGGATCCAACAGTTCCCGACCTTCGAATCCCTCGCAAACGCTGACGAACAAGTCGTCCTCCGAGCATGGGAAGGTCTAGGCTACTACTCACGCGCCCGAAATCTTCATCGCGCCGCCCAAGAAGTCCTCCGCAAGCACGGAGGCAACCTCCCCGCCGACACCCCCGCCATCCGTTCCCTCCCCGGTGTCGGTCCCTACACCGCAGGCGCCATCTCCAGTTTCGCTTTCGATATCCCCGAACCAGCCATCGACGCCAATGTGCAACGCGTGCTCGCACGCTTGTTCAATATTCGCGACGACATTTCGTCCACCGGCGCCAGATCCAAACTCGATGACCATGCGCGAAAACTTCTCGCATCAGCCTCTCCCAACCATGGCGCTATCAACGCCGCAATCATGGAACTCGGAGCCCTGATTTGCACCTCAGGAACTCCCGAATGCCATCGATGCCCAGTCAGCGCACGCTGCATGAATAGGGACAAAGCAAGCGACCTCCCCGTGAAGCGACCCAAGCCGAAACCCACTCAAATAAATGAGTTCGCACTGTGGGATCTCTCTTCGGGAGGGATTCTTCTGGAACTCAGACACGGACCGCGGTGGCGCGGCCTGTGGACGCTCCCAGAACTGCCCGCTCCCCCAACCCCAGTCGCCCCCCTCCTCGTTCAGCGATTCGCAGTCACACGCTTTCACATCTCCCTCCACATCCTCCCTACAGGACATCCCACCTCAAAAAGTCGACAAATCGATGGCCCCGGGCTCCAGCGCATCCCCCTCTCCAACCTGCCAGACTTGCCGCTAGCGGCCCCCCACCGCCGTGCCCTCGAAAACCTGCAAGGACAACTCGAACTCATCCTCCCGCTCCCGGAGAACCCATCTGCATAGCAACAGGTTGAAAACCGCAAGTGTTCAACTAGTTTCCAGCCCCAATGTCATTCATCAATCTCCTCGTCAGAAACGACGATGGCCGCGAGGCGCTCAGTCAGGTTCCCCCAGGCTCCTACGTCATCGGTAGGGAACTGACCTGCGACGTCGTCATCGCATCGCAAGGCGTCTCACGCCGCCACGCCATCATCCACGTGTCGGAAGACGCGGTCACGGTTGAGGATCTCGGCAGCTCATCGGGGACACTCATCGATGGAGAAATGGTCTCGGGGCAAGTCACACGCGCCCTGCCGGTTCTGCTCAATCTCGGACATTACCCCATCAAGATTTTCAACGCAAAACACCCGTTCCTGCCGCAGACATCCGTCTCCCTAGGGGGAATCGACTCTCCCTACGAGATCGGTCTTACGCTGAGTGCCGCCTCCAAAGGAGCTCCCGATTTCAAAGGGGTTGACGCCCGCATGCGCGAACGACTCGAGATGCTCTACCAACTCCCGCTCCAGTTCGCCGCAGAGCGTAACCTAGAGACCCTCTTCAATCTCATCCTCCAGCGCGTCCTAGACCTTATTCCAGGCGCTGTCCGAGGCGCGCTTCTCGTCCGTGAAAAAGAGTCAGGCAAACTCACCATCCGAGCGAGCATCCCCGCCGACAGCCCGCCAATCAGCAGAACCCTGATCCGACGAGCCGCTCTCGAGCAATCCGGCTTCATCTGGGAAGACTCCGGAACCGAACAGAAGGATCTCACCGCCAGCATGGCAGCCATCGGCGTTCGAACCGGCATGTACGCCCCGCTCGTCTGGAATGAGGAGGCCATCGGCGTCATCTTTGTCGACAACCCGAAACGGCGCGGCGCCTTCAGTGAGGACGATCTTCAGTTTCTCCTCTCCGTCGCACATTATGCCGCGGCGTCCGTCGCTAACCAGATGCTCCAAGAGGAAATCCAGCAGAACAATAAAACCCTCCAGCACCTTCTCGCCAACTTCTCGCCGAAAATTCGTGACCGTCTCCTTCAAAAATCGCGTGAGGGAAAACTTCAACCCGGCGGAGAAAAGTCCAACGTGACCATCCTCCTCTCCGACCTGCGAGGCTTCACCAAAACGAGTGCATCCCTCGATTCGGGAGTCGTCGTCGACATGCTGAACGACTACTTCCAAGTGCTTGGTGCAGAGATTTTCAAGAATGATGGGACCATCGACAAGTTCATCGGCGACGCCATTCTTGCTGTTTTCGGCAGCCCTGAACCGGATGCGGATCACGCACTCCACGCCGTGACCGCGGCGATCGGCATGCAAGTCCGGATGAGCGAAGTGAACCAACGCCGCAAAGCCAGCGGACTCCCCACCTGCGACCTCGGAATCGGCGTCTACACCGGTGAAGTCCTCCACGGATTCATCGGAGCCGAAGACTGCCTCGAATACACCGTCATCGGAGACACTGTGAACAAAGCGAGCCGCTACTGTGACGGAGCTGCCGGTGGCGATATTGTCGTCGGCACGCTGACGAATGATCTGCTCAGTGCGCGGATTGCAACCGCTCCCGTCTCAATCAAAACCAAGCACGAAGGCGAACTCCCCGCATTCAAAGTCATCACCGAGGCGCACCCGTGAACCCAGTCGTCGCTTGACCTCCCCGCCCACCATCACCATCGACACCCTCGCGGGAGATCACGACGAAACCGTCGCGCAACTTCTGCACCGTTCGCTCTCCAGTTGGTACGACATCCACCTCAATCAAGGATCTCGCTTCGGAGCTTCCCATCTCCCCTTCATCCACTTTCCCGCCCTGTACCGCCAGTTGGACCCGGAACACTCACTCGGTGCTTGGATCGACCAACGCCTCGTCGGAGTCGCCTTTCTTCACCCAAGACCGACCCATGTCTCCGCAGGAATCATCGCGACAGACCCCGCTCTCGCACGACGCGGAATTGCGAAGATGCTCATGGCGCGCGCATGCGCCCTCGCCGACCAACTCAATCTCCCGCTCAGGCTCGTCTCCAGCCTCCTGAACCTCGACTCGTTTTCTCTCTACTCACGTTGCGGCTTCCGTCCCGTGACCATTTACCAAGACCTTCACCTGTCCGTCCCCGCACAAGGCATCGCCCCACCCGAACTCGCAGGCATCCGCATCCTTCCCGCTGGCCCCGAACACGCCAACGAGATCGCTCGCGCCGAACACGAACTCTGCGGCCTCTCACGCCAACAAGACCACCAAGCACTCCTTTCAC
>JACCED011046292.1_pt1 | contig 11869 bp, 14 predicted proteins | sample 7455021 | NCBI WGS metagenome assembly JACCED01 (sample SAMN15323456, study PRJNA562643) | freshwater metagenome | isolation source: river surface water | place: USA:Blue River Watershed | collected 2017-08-19
CTTGCGATCTTGAACAAAGCTGCTGCACAGGCATTCAACGCTCCATGAAAGAAGACCAGAGCGTCATGCGATGCACGCGCTTCGCACTTGTTCGGCGCAGAGGTGAATGGATGGCCCGTCACTTGTGCCATTCGATGCGCAAAACCAAGGGCAAAGTCAGGATGAGTATTCACTCCGGTGCCGACCGCGGTGCCTCCCTGCGCGAGCATCATCAGATCCTGCAGAGCATGTGTGATGCGTCGCATTCCATGACGCAATTGCGAGGCATAGCCGGACAATTCCTGGCCGAATGTGATTGGTGTTGCATCTTGCAAATGGGTACGACCAATTTTGACGACATTTGCGAAATGCTGCGCCTTGAGTTCGAGAGCATAGGCAAGCCGATCAAGAGCTGGCAGCAAATGCTGAACCGTCTGCTGCACACAAGCGATATGCATTGCGGTTGGAAAACAGTCGTTCGATGACTGCCCCAAATTGACGTGATCATTGGGGTGAACGGGATCTTTCGTACCAAGAGGCTGGCCTAGAATTTCATTGGCCCTATTCGCTATCACTTCATTCACATTCATATTACTCTGCGTACCTGAACCGGTTTGCCAGACAAGCAAGGGAAAATGCGTTGCAAAGCGCCCATCTACAACCTCCTGCGCGGCTTGCATGATGGCCTGAGCACGTTCAAGATCAATCAGCCCCAGTTGTAAATTGACCTCTGCGGCCACGCGTTTGATGAGCGCCAGCGCTTCAATGATGGCCAGCGGCATCGGCTCGCAACCAATGCGAAAATTGCGGCGCGCGCGCTCTGTCTGGGCGCCCCAGTAGCGGTCTGCTGCAACTTCAATGGGACCCAGGCTATCTGTTTCAACCCGTATTCCGGCCATCAATCACTGCCGGTACGAGAAAAACGCTGACCCATGATGAGCGAGTCGATGCCTGACTGCCAGTCAGTGTCTGCTGCATAATCAGAACTGGACACGATGGCGAGCAACTCCACAAGGCGATTGCGTGCACGATTGACCCGGCTCTTCATCGTACCAACTGCACAATTGCAAACGCCCGCTGCTTCCTCATAAGAAAGCCCAGACGCTCCAATCAGGATAAGGGCTTCGCGCTGGTCTGGTGGCAATTTCTGGAGAGCTTCGCGGAAGTCCAGAAAATCCATATGGCCCGACTGAGCAGGTGCTGTTGCAAGGCGTGCTGCAATAGCGCCGTCGGAATCCGCGACTTCACGTCTGCGCTTGCGATATTCTGAATAGTAAATGTTACGCAGAATGGTGAAGAGCCATGCTGCGAGGTTGGTACCTTCGGCAAAGCTGGACAAATTGCTCCAGGCTTTTACCAGTGTTTCTTGCACAAGATCATCCGCGCGATCAGGATTGCCACAAAGGGAGACCGCGAAAGCGCGCAAATTGGGAATGGCTGAAATAAGGTCGCTCTTGAGCTGAGGGCTGACGGTCATTGCGCATCCTCTTCCTTCGAGACAGGTTCGCTGAGCTGATTGAGCAGCTCGACAAAACGATCCGGGATGGGTTGGCTGAGCACATCATCGTAAACGGCCTTCAACTGCTGGCCGATGTGATCATCGAGTGGAAGCTTTGGCTGGTCTTTATGCAGCTTTGCTTGCGGGCGTGTTTTGCGTGGAACCAAGGGAATAATCTCCGCCACATGCCCCTCCGGACGGATGCGCGGCTCTGGCAAGGATTTCAGAAAAGCCACTTCAGCCTCGCGTCGGATAATGCCAAGCCGCAGCCTGCCAACGGGCGTCTTCTTCAAAGGTTCATCCATCATTGCCCCTCCACCAAAGCGGCTCTTGCCGTCTTGTGAAAAAAGTCGCAGTTTGATTGTCTGCTTGCCGCACTCCCGGGCTGTTCAACGCAGCCGCAGACCAAGAGTTCCAGCAAGCAGGGAACTTTCCGGCAGCTCGCTGGTTTTCGTTGCAAGCTCGACCGTGTTCATTCGTTCCGGGGATCAAAACAGTATGTCCGTATCGCAGGAAATTTCCGCGCATATTCCTTATCTGCGCCGTTTCGCGCGCGCGCTCACTGGCAGCCAAAGCGGTGGGGACGCCTATGTTCTTGCGACACTGGAGGCGATCGTTGCTGATCCTGAGGCCTTCCGCAGCGGCGGCGAAACGCGGACTTCGCTGTATCGGACATTCCTCGCCGTATGGGGCTCCATGCCCGTCAACGAACATGTGGACCCCAACATCACATCGCCCGATGAGCGGGGCGCGCGGCGTAACCTTGACGCTATTTCTCTGCGCCCGCGTGTGGCGTTCCTTCTCGCATCGCTGGAAGGGTTCGACACTGGCGAAGTCGCCAGTATTTTGGGCGTGCGCACGCAAGACGCCACAGACCTCATCGACCAAGCTGGCAAAGAGATTGCCAATCAGATCCGAACCGATGTGCTCATCATCGAAGATGAGCCTTTCATCGCCCTCGATATTCAAACACTCGTCGAAGATCTTGGCCATCGTGTGGTCAACATAGCCCGCACACATAAAGAAGCAGTGCGCGCTGTGGAGACGGAACGTCCTGGCTTGATCTTGGCCGACATTCAGCTTGCTGATGGCAGCTCTGGCCTTGAGGCTGTCAATCAAATCCTTGGCCAATTCGAGGTACCAGTGATATTCATCACCGCCTATCCAGAGCGCTTCCTCACAGGTCGCCCGCCTGAGCCAGCCTTTCTCATCACAAAGCCCTTTGGCGTGGACAGTTTGAAGGCGGTGATATCGCAGGCACTGTTTTTCGATCGACGCTCTCATCGTCGTGGTCAGGAAGCGGCCAAAGCTTGAGTGGGGGCGTTTCTATAACCGCCCCATCAGCAGCAAGATCACCACGATCACGAGGATAATGCCGAGTAGGCCCGATGGCCCATAGCCCCATTCACGGCTATGCGGCCATGACGGAATCGCGCCCAGCAATAGCAACAGCAAAACAATGATGAGAATTGTGCCAAGGGTCATGAGCCACCGTCGAGCTTGCCTGCCCGAACAACGTGGAAAGTGATCAGGAGTTCCCATAAAGAAAACCCACGATGGCCGGGGGAGCCATCGCGGGTTGAAGTGCAAACCGGACGAGTGGGAGGGGATCAATATCCGATCTGCGGAAGGTGAACGTGCCTTGTAAAAGAGAGGTTCCCTTGCCTCGTCATGCAATGCGCACCTTCGGAACCGCGCTCACGAGCTTACGTTGTTCAGGCTGAACCTACGGAGGCTATGATGAGTGATATTCCCATGAGTTCAGCTGCTACCCATACGCGCGAGACGCATGATCTCATCTCAAGCGACAAGGTCGAAGGCACAGCTGTGCGTCGTCCCAATGGCGATAAAATCGGTGAGATCGAGCGCGTGATGATCGAAAAACGCAGCGGCAAGGTAGCCTATGCCGTCATGAGCTTTGGTGGCTTCCTTGGCATTGGCGAGGACTACTATCCGGTGCCATGGAACAGGCTGACATACAACACTTCGCTGGATGCCTATGAGCTGGACATCACAGAAGAGCAGTTGACAGGAGCGCCGAAATATTCCGCCGGCACAAATTTCGACTACTCACATGATAAAGGCGGCCGAGCCATCCACGACTATTATAACGTGCCACCCTATTGGATGTAGTTACTGCGAAGCCGTCACCTGCGTGGCGGCTTCCTTTTTCGGAGAGCGTTATGGCACCGCGCGCGCAATGGAAGGGCTATCTCAAACTTTCGCTCGTCTCCTGCCCGGTTGCACTTTTTTCAGCTGCCAGCACGAGTGAACGGATCTCCTTCCATTTGATCAATCGCGCGACTGGCAATCGCCTCAAACAGCAATATGTCGATTCTGTCACAGGTGATCTCGTTGAAACGGAGGATCGGATCCGCGGCTATGAAATCGGCAAGGGTCATTATATCCCTCTGGAGCCGGAGGAGATCAAAGGTGTACAGATCGAAAGTACGCACACAATCGACATCGACCAATTCGTGCCCTTGAGCGAGATTGATCCTGTCTATCTCGAAAGTCGTTATTATCTTGCGCCGGACGACAAGGTAGCGGAAGAGCCCTTCAGCGTTATTCGAGAAGCGATGCACAAGCGCGACATGGCGGGCTTGGCGCGTGTGGTGCTTTATGGGCGCGAGCGGATTCTCATGCTGCAACCGCGCGACAAGGGCATCATGGGGACGACCTTGCGCTATGCTTATGAGGTGCGAAATTCAGGCGCCTATTTCGATGAGATTCCGACTGTCGATTTGCCCAAGGAAATGATTGAGCTTGCATCCCATATTATCGACATGAAGAAGGGTCACTTTGATCCGTCACGATTTGAAGACCGGTATCAGGATGCGCTGGTTGAATTGATCAAAGCCAAACAGGCTGGGCAGCCTGCGCCTGCGCCAGTCGAACATCCGCGCAGCAATGTCGTCAATCTCATGGAGGCGCTGCGCCGCAGCCTAGAGGCCACCAAGCCCCCGCAAGAGGATTCGCCCAAACATGAACGCCGCACGCGCGCGAGCAAAAGCATGGCTGCACGCAAGCCAACAGGCAAGCGTCCTGCTGCTGGGGCAAGACGCAAGGCAGGGTAAGTCATGGCGCGTGGAAAAGCGCTCGACAAATATCAACGCAAACGGGACTTTTCAGTCACGCCGGAACCCACGCCGCGTGTCAGCCGACGCAAGGGGCATAGATTTGTCGTGCAGAAACATGCAGCCAGACGCCTGCATTACGACTTCCGGCTTGAACTCGATGGCGTGTTGAAAAGCTGGGCTGTGACGAGAGGCCCAAGCCTCGTTCCCGGTGACAAACGGCTCGCAGTCCATGTCGAAGATCATCCGCTCGACTATGGTGACTTTGAAGGAACCATTCCCGAAGGCCAATATGGTGCTGGCACGGTGATGGTGTGGGATGAAGGCAGCTGGGAGCCAGACGGCGATCCACATAAAGGTCTTGCAAAAGGTCATCTCGATTTCACATTGAAGGGCAAGAAACTTGGTGGGCGCTGGCATCTTGTCCGCATGCGTACACGACGCGGCGAAACAAAGGACAATTGGCTGCTCATCAAGTCTGAAGACGAGGCGGCGCGCCACCTTGGTGATCCAGATATTTTGGAGGAGAAGGATCGCTCGGTCTTGAGTGAGCGCCGGATAGATGAAATCGCCTCAAGTCCAAGATTGCGCCAATGGACGAGTGGAAAAGCAGCGCAAGAGGCGGGGGAAGCGAAGGGCCCGCGCTCGCGGCTGCGCGCTACGACCAAAGAGCCAATCAAAAAAACGGGTACCAGCCGTCGAAGACCAGAAAAGCAAAGCATCGAGGCGCCCAGCAATCTCAAGAAAGCCGCACAGCTTGCGTGGCATCCTCCACAGCTTGCGCTGTTATGTGACAAGCCACCGACAGATCGGAGCTTTATTCACGAGCTGAAATTCGACGGCTACCGGATACAGGGCATCGTGAAAAACGGAAGGGCCAGCCTTTGGACCCGCAAAGGGCTTGATTGGACGCTGCGCTTTCGTCGTATTGCAGATGATCTTGAATCGCTAGGACTTGATGGGCTGCATGTGGATGGCGAGATCGTGGTGGAAGATGAAAAGGGTATTGCAGATTTTGCTGCCCTCCAAATGGCGATCAAAAGGGCAGATCAGTCGCATCTGGTTTTTTACATTTTCGACCTCTTCGCCATAGAAGGCAAGGATACAACAAGACTTCCCCTGATTGAACGCAAACACCTCCTAGAAGCCATATTAAAAGCGCGCAATCATTCGCCTGACCTTCGCTACAGCGTCCATTTCGAAACATCTGGCGATGCCATGCTTGAACATGTTTGCCGGGCTGGAGCGGAAGGCATTGTCTCAAAGAAGAAGGACAAGCCAGTTGCACATGGTCGCAATGGAGATTGGCTGAAATCCAAATGCGTCAATCGACAGGAATTTGTTGTGGCTGGCTTTGTTGCCTCTTCAGCGAGCTCAAAAAGCATCGGTTCGCTCGTGCTGGGTCTTTATGAGGGAGACCGGCTTGTTCATGCAGGTCGGGTAGGGTCTGGCTTCTCACATCAACTTGCGCAAGATCTTTACAAGCAACTCAACGCGTCGCGCGTGATGGCTTCGCCCTTTTCTGACCCACTGCCGCGTGAAGCCTCTCGTCATGTTGTATTTGTCGAGCCCGAACTTGTTGCTGAAGTCTCCTTTCGCGGCTGGACGGGTGGACGTGTGTTACGCCAAGCCTCTTTCAAGGGCCTTCGCGAAGACAAGGATGCGCGTGAAGTGAAACGCGAAAACATCACTGTCTTGACAGGTCAGGTGGGCGCAGAAGATTTGCGCAAACATCTCACCCATCCAGACCGGCTGCTATGGCAGGATGCAGGTATCACAAAGGAGGGGCTTGCGGATTATTATGCACAGGCGTGGCGCTGGATAGAGCCCCATATCGTCAATCGTCCACTTGCTCTTGTGCGCTGTCCCCTTGGCGCGGGCCATTCCTGCTTTTTCCAGAAACATGAATGGAAAGGCATGGGGCAAAAAATCTTGCGTATTCGCGACCCGCATGACGAAGAGCCGCTAATTGCAATCCAGGATCTTGATGGCCTCATGGCGCTCGTGCAAGCAAGTGTGCTGGAAATTCATCCCTGGGGCTCAAATGCGGACAGGATTGAACAGCCCGACCGCATGATTTTTGATCTTGATCCCGGCGAGAATGTTCAATGGCCGATGATGATCGACGCCGCATGCGAAGTCTATGCACGTCTCAAAGAGAGCGGGCTTGAAAGCTTTGTAAAAACGACCGGGGGCAAGGGCTTGCATGTGGTTGCCCCGCTGACAGGCAGCAGCGGCTGGGACGAAGTGAAGGCCTTCAGCCACAAGCTCGCGCTTGAGATGGCCAAAGACACACCGCAGCGCTTTACCGCCACCATGGCGAAGCGTGAACGCAGCGGACGGATCTTCGTCGACTATCTACGCAATACACGTGGCGCAACAGCCGTTGCAGCCTATTCAACACGTGCGCGTCCGGATGCCGGCATCTCGGTCCCGTTGGACTGGAGTGAACTCACTGCCACGGTCTCAGCGGCGCAATTTACCCTGCTCAATATCGCGACACGTCTCGAACATCTGAAAGCTGACCCTTGGATGGAGTTGTGGAAACTGCGACAAAAGCTTCCCATCCGTTAGGCGCTCAATTCAGGAACTTACCCGTTACGGCCTTTGTTTTCTAGCGTCTCACCAAAGGAGCGCCCTATGGCCGTGAAATCCATGAATGACCTTTTTCTGCATACGCTGAAGGATATCTACTATGCAGAAAAGCAGATCCTGCGATCCATGCCCAAGATGATGAAGCAGGCGACGACGCAGGAGTTCAAGCAGGCTTTGGAGAAACACAAGGAGGAGACGGAAAGCCAAATCGAGCGGCTGGAGCAAGTGTTCGAATTGTGCGACAGCGCCGCACGCGGTGTGCGCTGCGAGGCCATGGATGGCATCATTGCCGAGGCTAAATATGTGATGGAGGAAGTAGAAGATGATCTCGTACGCGATGCGGGAATGCTCGCAGCAGCGCAAACCATCGAACATTACGAGATCTCACGCTATGGAACGCTCGTCGCATGGGCCAAGCAGATGGGCATGAAAGATGCCCAGATGTTGCTTCAGCAGAATCTTGAAGAAGAAAAGCGGACCGATCAACTGCTCACCAAGATTGCAGAGCAATCCTTGAACAAGCAAGCGCAGCATCAACAAGCCGCCAAGTAAGAGGTGCATCATGCAAGAAAGGCCGGACCATCCCGCACAGGCTCCGATTGTTAACCGCGATGCTGCACGTCAGGGTGTCAGGGGGCATGGTGTGTGGATTGTCCTTGCAAGCAGCCTGTTTCTTGCGCTGATCGCCTGGGGCCTGCTGGAATTTTTCGCTCGCTAGATGGAATAAAAAAGCCCCCTTTTCGGGGGCTTTTCTTTGATTTCCTCAGCGCTCGCACACGCGACCATAATAAGGATCGTGCCAGCAGCGAGGTGCTGCAGAGGCCCCCACGACAGCGCCCGTTGCAGCGCCGACCGCAGCACCCGCCAATGCACCGCCTGCATGGCCTGTGGCAACGCCACCAATGACCGCACCAGCAGCACCACCCACCGCAGCGCCAGTCAACGCGCTTTCTTGTCGAGTTGGTCCGCAACCTGCAAGGCTCAAAGCCACGCCAGCAATCAAGATCATTCGTTTCATTCTGACACTCCCTTCACTCAGGGCAGCACTGCTGCGGTTGCAGAAGCAACGTTGAGTTATGGAGCGGGGTTCCCTCGCCCACTTTCACGCACTGCCACGCTCAACAGGCGGAACCATTGGCCCACGGCTGCGTTTCTGTCGTGGCTGAACCGCAGCCGAAGAGGAGAACCAACATGCCCACGTCCACCCGCGGCTTTGCATCCATGGATCCGGAGAAGCAACGCGCCATCGCGCGCAAAGGGGGTGAAAGCGTGCCCAATGAGAAGCGTAGCTTCTCGCAGAACCCGGCTCTTGCTGCAGCAGCAGGACGCAAGGGTGGTCAATCGGTCAGCCCATCGAAACGCAGCTTTTCACAAAATCACGAACTGGCTTCCATGGCTGGACGCAAAGGCGGCCATGCTTCACATGGTGGCGCGCGCAAAAAGGTTTCAGGCGATACGAAGAGCGCGCAAGAGTGACTTCCACAGGAAGACGGGGTCGCAATCGCAACCCCGTCTCAGTCCCTATGAAAGGCAACTGCGCCCCTAGCGATTGCCTTCCGATGCAGCGCGCCTGCGGCCGTGGGAGGAGTGACCGCCCTTGCGGCCCGCTTCCGACGCGAGCTGGTGGTTTTGCGAGAAACTGCGTTTTTCATTCGGGACACTACGTCCCCCTTTACGGGCAATTTCGCGCTGCTTCTCTCGATCCATTGATGCGAATCCGCGCGTGGATGTCGAGGCTTTCCCTGCCTGCTGCATACCAAGCTCCTATATAAACCCCTGATTGCATAACCACGCGCCTCAATTGCGGTTCCGTTGCCGCAGCCTATCTGCGTAGCCGCGTGGTTTTTTCCGTTTCCGCGCGGTTTTCACCCGCTAGACTGCCTCTTCAACCCCACACTTGCTTGTGGATGCACGATCCATCGAGCTCAAAGTACGAGAGGTTTTTCAACCAGCAGTAGCAAGCCTTATCCTAAGCCTTGAGTGACTTCGTTGTTCCCTGCGCTCTGGGGAAATGTCACTGCGAGCGCATGAAGGTATGTAAAGCGCAGAACAGGATCGCTGGAATTACAACTCGGAGTGGCGCTGGCTGCGTGCGCGGAACAAGCCGCTTGCAGCTTTTGTTCTCATGGGAATGTGAGACCAAAGGCAAATGGCCGAAATCAGGACTGCGCGCCCCGCCTCTTCTGCAGCCACGATCCGGGCCGCCTCATCTCATGAAGCGCGGATGCTCGAAACGCTCACTCTGGTGATTGCGGCTGCCTTGGTCGTCGCGGCCTTGTCATTAGGTCGTCATTTTTTCATTCCCATGGCGATTTCTGTTCTCTTGAGTTTCGTACTGGCCGCACCTGTTCGCTGGATGCGCTCGCTAGGCGTCCCACGGGCCTTGAGTGTCATTCTTGTTGTGACCTTTGCCTGCGCTATAGTTGCCCTTGTCAGCCTGTTACTGGTTCGGCAGGCAACGCAGCTTGCAGTCGATCTACCCAATTATCAAACCGTCATCAGCAGCAAGGTCGAAAATCTGCGTTCGGGCCTCAGTCATTCGCAGATTTTCGAACGCATATCACAAACCTTTCGAAGCATCGAAAAACAGGCACGCGGATCTGAAGATCCAGAAAAAAAGACTGGTCGCGAACCAAAGCCGGCAGCGCCACAGCCCGTGCCAGTTGAAATTCATCAACCCGGTCCAAGCCCGCTGGATGTTCTTTTGCGGTTTGGCGCCACGGCATTTGAATATCTAGCAACAGCAGGCATTGTGATCATCTTTGTCGCTTTCATCCTCTTGCAGCGTGAGGATCTGCGTGATCGCCTGATTAGGCTTGCCGGGGCACGTGATCTGTCGCGCACCACCGCAGCTATTGATGATGCGGCCCAGAGATTGAGCCGCTATCTGGCGGTTCAGACGTTGCTCAATGCCGGTTTCGGCGTTGTGGTGGGCGTGGGCCTTGCGCTGATCGGCGTTCCAAGCCCTCTGCTTTGGGCCATCCTTGCGATGCTGATGCGCTTTGTCCCCTATATCGGCGCCATCATTGCTGCAGCCTTTCCCATTCTGCTCGCCGCTGCTGTTGATCCCGGATGGAGCATGGTTGCCCTGACACTAACCCTGTTCCTCATCACCGAGCCATTAATCGGACATGTGATTGAGCCGCTGGTTTATGGACATTCAACCGGCCTGTCGCCCTTGGCTGTCGTCGTCTCAGCTATTTTCTGGACATGGCTATGGGGGCCTGTCGGCCTGCTGCTCGCAACGCCACTCACCGTCTGTCTTGTTGTCATGGGGCGCCATGTGGAGCGCTTGTCGTTTCTGGATGTCATGCTGGGCGATCAGCCACCTCTCTCAGCCCATGAAAGCTTTTACCAAAGGATGCTCGCGGGTCACGCAGCAGAGGCAGCAGAAGATGCGCAAATGGCGACACGCGAAATGGCATTGATCAACTGGTATGACGGTGTGGTGCGTGATGGTTTGCTCCTGGCGCAGGCAGATTTCGAACGTGGCGTTCTTGACCAAGAGCAACAGGACAAAATCAGGGAGACGTTCTCAGATGTGCTTGAAGATCTCGAAGCGATTGAGGAGCGCATTCCCGGTGAAGTGGAAAATGTACTCATTCTCTCGCCCCTCTCGCATGATGAGTTGAAGGAGGAGTGGCGTGGTCCTGCCCCTATTCTCATTGTGCCCGCGCGGGGCGCTCTCGATGAGATGGCCTGTTCTGTCTTTGCGCAATTATGTGCAACACATGGCTTGCCTGCGCGTGTGATTGAACCGACGCGATTAAGCGCAATGCGTGTTCAGTCGATTGATCTTTCTGGCACGGCGATGGCCTGTCTTGTCTGCGTTGGCAGTGTGATCAGCCATGCAGGTTTGCGCTTTGCCATGCGGCGCATCCGTCGTCGCTTGCCGAAAAGCGAAATGATGTTGCTGAGCTGGAGCGAAGCGCTCGATCCACCCTTGGCAGAGATTGCAACCAGCCTGGGCGCCAAGGCCACCGCATCCATGTCACAGGCCTTGCAGCTGACGCTTGCTTCCGCCAAGCATCAATCATCAGAGGAGATTAAAGCCTGATCGGCGGGCGCCGCCTCAAGCGGGCCGTGCATGTTTGGCTGCCAGTTCAGCAGGCTTTCGATCCGGTGCGCGAGTTCAAGATCGCGCTCACTGACTCCGCCCAGATCATGCGTGGTCAATTTCACCAGAATGCGGGCATAGGAGATTTCAAGATCAGGGTGGTGCCAGCTCTGCTCGGCCAGATGGGCAATCGCATTGACCAGCAACATCGTCGCCCGCCAGTTAGCTGTGCGATAGAGCCGCACAATATGGCCCTGTTCGAAACGCCAATGACGCAAGTCACCCACGAGGCGGGATTTGATGACGGCATCATCGAGGAGATGGAGCTGCGCAGTCATGGGGCACCCTCCAAAAGAAAAAGGCGCGCCGAAATGGCGCGCCCTCAATCCTGCGCTTATTCAGCGCCGCTACCATCCGGCTTGATCTGCTTCAGATAGGCAACGAGATTTTCGAGCTGGTTCTCACGCTGGATGCCGGGGAAGACCATCTTGGTGCCGGGCATCTTGGCGCGCGGGTTCTTCAGATATTCCTTCAGCGTGGCCTCATCCCAGGTCAGGCCGGAATTCTTGTTCGCGTCGGAATAATTGTAGCCAGCCACTTCGCCAGCCTTGCGACCGACAATGCCGTTCAGCATAGGGCCAACGCCGTTCTTCGCCTCAGGGC
>JACCED010550936.1_pt1 | contig 11864 bp, 1 predicted proteins | sample 7455021 | NCBI WGS metagenome assembly JACCED01 (sample SAMN15323456, study PRJNA562643) | freshwater metagenome | isolation source: river surface water | place: USA:Blue River Watershed | collected 2017-08-19
GCCGGACGGCACGCGCAAGCCGCTGCTGCTCCTGATCTCGGGGGAGAGCCAGAACTTCGCTCCGGTGCTGAAGGCGCCGTTGCGGCCGGACCGGCGGCCGTTCCGGTTCCAGAAGGCGATCGTGGGCTTCGTGATCGAGTAGACCCGCGGGCGACCGCCGCCGCTCCCCTCGCAGGGGGCCCCGCGCTGGACGAACCCACTGAAGCAAAGGCTGACCCTGGCTGAAAAGACGCGCTCCCGACGGGAGACCACAGGTCACCGGAGCGGTGCACCCTGCGTTCCCTGGATCCGCCTACGGTCCAGGTGCAAATCCGTCCTCCGTCCCCGCTTGCACCCGGTACTGGCCGGTACGCGTCATCCCGGAGCGGTAATTGTAGAGTTCGATGACGCGCGTGAGCTCCAGAAGGGAAACGCTTCCGTCCCGACTCGAATCCGCCGAGTGATAACGAACCGCCGGGACCACCGCGGACGCCAACCGCTCCGGATCGGGCGCAAACCCGTCCTCGGTGGCGGCCTGCGGCACACCATAGCACCCGGTGCGGGCGGACCCGTTGCGGGTGTTGTAGAGTTCGATCACGCGGGTGAGCTCGAGCAGGCTCAGGCGGCCGTCGCGGTTGGTGTCGGCGCTGTGGTAGCGGGCGAGCGTGGCCGCGCCCGTGCGCACCAGATCGGGCGCGAACCCGTCTTCGACGCCGGGTGTCCCGACCGCGTAGGCGCCCGTGCGCAGGTTGCCGGCGCGCGCGTTGTAGAGCTGGATCACGCGCAGCAACTCGACCAGGTCCAACGCATAGTCGCGGTTCGTATCCGCGGCGTGGTGCGCGCCCGGCCCCAGCACCAAAGGATCGGGCGACGCCAGCACGCGACTGGCCGGCGGCCCGCCATACCGCAGGATCATCACGCCGGCAAAATCCACCGTCCCGGTTTGGGCGGCAGGCACGTTGAGCGTGAAATCAAACGACAGGGATCCGGCCGGAATCGCCGACCACGACCATTCCGCCGCGCCGACCTGCAAAGCGGCGGGGCGCGAACTCGGGCCGACGGCGGTATCGGAGTCGAAGCTCCAGCCGTCGGGCAGCAATACCTGGAAGGCCAAGGCACTCGGCGTGCCTGAATAGGACAAGTTGACCTGCAGGCCCACTTTGCCGCCGGCGAGATAACCGGGCCCGACCGGGGCCCACCCCGCGCTCGCACCGGGCGGAATCACATTGAGCGACGCCGGCTCGGAAAGCGTGCTGCCGATCGCGTTCGTGACCGTCACCCGGTAGGCCCCGCCGTCGGCAAGTTGGACGGAGTCGAGCGAAAGCGACGAGCGCGTCGCGCCGGGCAAGGGGTCGCCTTCCCTGCTCCACTGATAGGTCAACGTCCCCGTGCCTGTGGCAACCACCGTAAACTGCGCGGTGCCGCCGGCCGCGACCGTCAGTCCCTGAGGGTGGGCAGTGATGATCGGCGCACTCGTCACGGTGAGCTGCGCGACCGTGCTCGCCACCGGTCCGCCGGCCGCGTTTGCGACGAGACATCGGAATTGGTCGCCGTCCATGCCGAGACTCGCCGCGACGGAAAGGGACGCGGTGGAAACTCCCGCATACGCGCCGCCGGCCGCCAGATCGACGAAGTCGGCGCTCCCCGCCGCCCGCCTTTGCCAGCGGTAGGTCGGTGCGGGCGTGCCGGTGGCCGCGACGGTGAAGACCGCGTTCTCGCCGGCCCGGACCACCGTGTCGGCGGGTTGAGTCGTGAACGCCGGAGGAACCGGCTCAATCACGGTCACCGCGATGCCAGTGGAAGTCTGGGAGTTGCCGAGATCGTCCGAGGCTCGCGCCGTCAGCGTCACGGCCCCGGCGGAGACCGGAGTCCAGACGAGAGCGTAGGGCGCCACGGTGTCCGTGCCCAGACTCGTGCCGTTCGCGAAAAACTCGACGCCCGCCAACGTCCGCCCCGACGCGGGCGCCGCGGTCACCGCCACCGATACCGGCTGGCCCAAGAGCAGCGTCGACCCGGCGGCCGGCGCCGAGACCGCCACGGTCGGCGGCGTGGCGGCCCCGACCGTGATCGCGATCCCCGCCGAATCTGCGGTCAGGCCGGAGTTGTCCGTGGCGCGCGCAAAAACGGTCACCGGACCCGCCCCCGACGGGGTGAAGGTGAAACTATACGGCGGCGCCGTCACCGTGCCGAGCAGCGCGCCGTTGGCGAAGAACGCTACCTGTGCGACGGTGCCGTCCGCATCGCTCGCGTTCGCCGAGAGCACGATGGGCGTCCCGACCAGCACCTGGGCACCCGCAGCCGGCGAGGTGAGCGCAACGACCGGCGGCTCGCCTGTCACCGCGCGCAGGCGAGCGAACGTGCCGGTGGAGAAAATGGCGACACTCTGGCCACTGGGTAGCACCGCCGACCGATCCGTGATCGCGCTGAACTCCGCCTCGATGTCGATCTCGGCCCCGGCCGCGAGCGACCCGGCCGGGATCGTGAACACCAGCGGTGCGGTCGACGGATTCGCCGAATACAACCGCGTGAGCACCTGTTCGTCGGCCACGTAGAGCGCGAGATGATCGTCAAGACTGCGGCCGAATCCGGCATGCGGGGTCACGCTGACCACCACCGGCGTCGTGCGGTTGAAGGTGTAGACACCGCCGGACCAGGATCCGCCCGATAGCGCGATGTGCAGGCGTTGCGGATACAGGTCTTCGGCCAAATTCAGCGCCACGTTCACGCCGGCGAAACTCACGGTATAGACGCCCGGGGCGAAGAGTTGGTTGACGGCTTCCTGACTCTCCGCACCCCACCGGCCGCCGTAGCCGATCGTCCAGCCCTGACCGTCCAGCCGCATGATGCCGCTGTTGAACCAGGCCGGCTGGACCGAGGGCATGGTCGACCGGGCCGGCAACGTGATCACGGGGGCGGGCAATCCGCCCAGGTTCCGACCGTCGATAAACGCGCCGAAGCCAAAAGGCGTGGACCGGAGCTGGGCGACCGACGGCCCGGTCTGGGAAAACCGCATGCTCTTTTCGACGATCAAGACGTCCACCGTCGCCGGGGTCGCGGCCGGCCCGACGGTCAGCACGACCGGCGCGGACTCGGTTTGCGCGCCACCGTTGTCGGTGGCGCGGGCGACCAGCGTGTAGGAACCCGCGATACCGGGTGTCCAGTTCACGCCAAAGGGAGCCGACGCATCTCCGGCCACCCACGCGCCGTTCACGAAGAAGTCGACGCGAACCACGGCACCGTCGGCGTCCGACGCGGCAGCCGAGATGGTGACCGTCGATCCGGCCGTAACAGACGTGCCGGTCGCCGGGGCGGAAATCGCCACCGCCGGAAGCGCTCCGGAAACGGGGCGGATTCGCAGTTCGGTGCTGCGCTCGTAGAGCGCGGCGCCGAGGGCCGACGGCACCGCGTTCGATTTGGCCACGATCGCGGCAAAGTTTGCGTGCACCACCACCTCTGCGCCGGAGGGCAACGTGTTGGCGGGAATCGTGTGGGTGAGCGGCGCGACCGACGGGTCGACCGAGGCCAAGCGCTGCGCGACCTCGTTGTCTCCCACCGTCAGCGAGACCACGTCGTCGACATGGGTGCCGAACCCCGGGTAGACCGGCACCGACAGGGCAAGCGGCTGGCTGCGCGGATACTGGTAGACCCCGCCGATCCAGGTGCCGCCAGAGACGGTGAACGCGGGGATCGACGGATAGGCATCGCCGGTCAGCGCCAGCGGAACATCCACCCCGAGCACCCGCACCGTGTAGGTGCCGTTGGGAAACCGGGAATCGATCCGGGCACGACTGGTCGCACCGGAATTATCGGCGGGGAGCGGCGTGAAATCGGGCGGCCCCGTGTTTGCGCCCGAGCCCAGCAACCACGCGCCGTCATTGTAGCCGAGCAATCCGTCGTTGAACCACTGCACGTGATCGGCGGCGATGGTGATGCCCGGCGGCAAGGTCACCTGCGGCGTCGGGAGCAACGCCAGATCCCGGCCCGCGACCTCCACGCCGAAGCCGAACGGCCCGCCATAATAGGGGGCGTCAGGAAGGGTCATCCGCAAGCCGAACGTTGCCGCGCCGGTCTGGACATGGGCGATCGACTTGCGCACGAAGACGAACTCGACCACCGGCTGCGGCGCGACCGTGATCGTGGCAGCGGCGCTGTCCGCCGTCCCCAATGCGTTCGTGATCCGCACCCAATAGCTCGCGGTCGCCGTCAGGACGGGCGTGATGAAACTCGGCGCGGTGGCGCCGGCCACCGGCTGCGACGTGTCGCCGCTGGGTCCGCGATACCACTGATAGCGCAGGTAGCCGCCGTTCGCCTGGACCGCGAGTGTCCGGGTCGTGCCCGTCACGATCGTGGCGGAGGCCGGGGCGAGATCGACGGAGGGGGGCGTGAGCCGGAGGAGCAGGCTGTGCTCGGCGCCGGCGCCGACCTCGACCACCTGGGTGCTGACCGGCACCGGCACGGTGGAATTGACCCGGGATCCATCGCCCAATTGGCCGCGCGTGTTGCGCCCCATGGACCAGGCGGTGCGATCCGCCTTCACCAGCAGGCTGTGCCAGCGTCCGGCCGCGGCCCGGGTCACTTCCTGGGCGACCATCACCGGCGCAGTGCGGGAGGTCGTGGTGCCGTCGCCGAGTTGCCCGTCGCTGTTCGCTCCCATCGACCAGAGCGTGCCGTCCGTTTTTAGGTAGAGACTATGCGAGCCGCCGGCGGCGGCGAGCGCCACCCCGTCGGCGATTTTTCCGAGCGTGGCGCGGGATGACGTGGTGCCATCCCCCAGTTGGCCGGACGTGTTGCGGCCCACGCCCCAGAGGCTCCCGTCCGTCTTGACCAGCAAGGTGTGTTCGTCGCCGGCGGTCATTTCCATCACCCCCGTGGCGATCTGCACGGGTGACGTGCGGTTCCCGGCCCCGCTTACCCCGAGTTGCCCTTGGGCGTTGGCCCCCAGTCCCCACAGCGTGCCGTCCGTCGTGAGGAAAAGCGCGTGGGCCTGTCCGGCAGCGATGCGCGAGACGCCGCTCGCCACCTGCACTTGCAGGAAGCTCCGCGCGGTGAACGTGCTGTCGCCGAGTTGCCCCGCGTCGTTGCGGCCGAAACTCCACAGCGTGCCGTCCGATTTCAGCACGAGACCGAAGGTCGCGCCCGCACGGACAGCGACCGCGGCGCTGGGTGTTTCATTGGGAAAAGGACCGGAAACCCCGTTTAGCCCGCCGCGGAACGTGACCTTTCCCGCCGCGGACGCGAAGAGGGAAAACGTATCCCCGCCGTCAGCCGACACGACGTCCGACACATGAATGACGACCGTGCCGCCGGGCCCGGTCTGGGACGACGCGATCGCCTGAGCCGGCGACAAGCGGTCGACGCCCGAGTTATCGCCCAGCTGGAAACTAGCGTTCGATCCCATCGCGAAGAGCGGCGTGCCCTCGACCGGTTGCGGCTGCAGCACCACGGGAGCGCTGTCGACGGAGCCGCTGACATTGGTCACCCGGACCCAGTAGGACTGCCCGGAAGCGGCCGCAGGCGTGAGCAAGAACGGCCCGGTGGCACCGGCCACCGGCTGAGTCGTATCCCCGACGACGCCTCGATACCATTGGTAGGCAAGGCCACCGCCCGTGGCGGACACCCGAATCGGCACCGGACGGCCCAGCACCACATCGGCCGCCACCGGCTGCGCCACGATCACGGGCGGAACCGTGACCGTCAAAGTCGCGGCCGCGCTGTCGGCAGAACCAAGCGCATTGGTCACGCGCACCCAAAAGGACGACGTGGTCGCCACCGGCCCCGTGGCGTAGGACGCGGCCGTGGCGCCGGGCACGGGTGAGGTCGTGTCGCCGCTGGCGCCGCGATACCACTGGTAGGTCAACGCCCCGCTGCCTTTCGCGGCGACGGTGAGGTTGCGGGCATCCCCGGCGACGAGAAACGCGGAAGCCGGAGGCGCGACGATGGCCGGAGGCACCGGGGTCAGGACCACGGTATGCCCCCCAAGGCTGGACGAAACAGCGCGCGCCGGCGGCAAGATCTCGACCGCGGCGAGACGCTGCGCGGTGGTGCCGTCGCCGAGCTCGCCGAACTGATTCCCGCCCACCGCCCAACGCGTGCCGCCCGATTTGATGAAGTGGCTGGAGAACGCACCGGCCGAGGCTTCGACGACATCGCCGGCCACCAGCACGGGCGGAAAGCCGACGCCGGCGATGCCGTTGCCCAGCTGGCCGGAGCCGGTGGCGCCCATGCCCCACAGGGTGCCGTCCGGGCGGAGAATAAGACTGTGGGAATTGCCCGCATACACCCGGGCCACGCCTTCGGTGATCGGCGCCAGCGCAAACGTGGCGCCCCCGTAGGCCCCGGTCGCCCAGAGGGCGCCACCCGCTTTGACGTAGAGCGTATGGTTCGAACCGGCGGCCACCTGCCCGACGCCGGTGGCGATTTGGGTCGGAGCGTTGTAGCGGGTCGCTTCGCCGCCGATTCTGCCGTTGGAATTGTCCCCGATCCCCCAAGCGGAACCGTCGGTTTTTAGAAAAACGCTGTGGATGGCACCCGCGGAACAGGCTGCGACGTTCGTAGCCACCTGCACCGGTGTTGTGACGTTCGCCGGAAAAGCATCGCCAAGTTGCCCTCCGGAATTGGCGCCAAAGCCCCAGAGCGTGCCGTCGGCTTTCAGGAACAGGCCGTGATTGGCCCCGGCGGAAATCCGCACGACGCCCGTGGCACGCTGGGTCGCGACCGCGCCGCCGACCGTGCCGCCGCCCGACCACAGGGAGCCGTCGGCTTTGAGATACAGGGTGAACGTGCCGCCCGCCGCGGCCTCGACCACATCCGAAGCGACGGGGACCGGGGCGGACCGATTGACCGTGGTGCCGTCGCCCAGTTGACCGCTGTCGTTGCGGCCAAATCCGATCAGGCCGAACACCTCGGTCGCCAAACGCGGGGCGGTCGAGAGGGTGATCGTGCTGCTGTCGACACTGCCGGCGGCGTTGGTTACGCGCACCCAATACGAAGCGGCAGCGAGCGGTCCGGGCACCGCAATACTCGGACCGGTCCCGTCCGGCACCGGCGTGGCAGTGTCGCCGCTCGCCCCCACATACCAGCGATACGTGAGCACCCCGCCGTCAGCCGATACAGATAGCGTGGCCGCCCGATCCGGCGCAACCGTGGCCGACGGGGAAAGCGCAATGATCCGCGGCGGCTGGACGACGGTCACCGCGACCGAGACGCTGTCGACGCTCCCGACGGGATTGGAGACCCGCACCCAGTAGGTCGCGCTCGCGGCGAGCGCCGGGGTGGTAAAGCCGGCGGACGTCGCCCCGGCGACTGGCTGCGCCGTATCGCCGCTCGCGCCCGCAAACCACTGGAACGTCAACGGCTCCAGCCCCGCCGCCACGACCGCGAGGGTCGCCTGCCCGGACGCGGGAATCGCCGCCGCGACGGGTTGGGAAACAATGCGCGGCGGCGGGTATTGCAGGAACAGCGAATACGCGCTGCCGGCCGCAAACTCGGCGACATGATCGGCGATCCGCACGGGTATCGCGCTGGCACTCGTGCCGCCCGTGCCGAGCTGCCCCATTGATCCGGCACCCATCCCCCAGAGCGATCCGTCGGATTTCAGAAAGAGACTGTGATTGTCCCCGGCCGCGGCCCGCGCCACGCCGGTCGCGATCTGCACCGGACTGGTGCGCCGGGTCGTCGTGCCGTCGCCGAGCCGGCCCGAGTCGTTGTTGCCCATGGCGTGAAGCGTGCCGTCGAGCTTCAGCACCAAGCTGTGTTCTTCGCCGGCCGCGGCCTGGAAAACCCCGGTGGCGATCTGCACCGGCGAAACCTGCTGAGTGAGCGAGCCGTTGCCGAGTTGCCCGGACGAATTGCGCCCCATCGCCCACAACGTGCCGTCTCCTTTGACAAAGAGTGTGAAGTAGGATCCCGCGGACACCGCACTCACGCCGGTCGCAACCTGCACCGGCACCGAGCGATGGGTCGTGGTGCCGTCACCCAGCTGGCCATATTGATTGTGCCCCATCGCCCACAACGTGCCGTCGCTCCGAATGAACAGGCTGTGCTCCAAGCCGGCCGCCACGCCGATCGCGCCGGCCGCAACCTGAACCGGCGCGAAACGCTGCGTCGTGGTGCCGTCGCCCAGTTGCCCGAACAGATTGCGCCCCGCCGTCCACACCGTGCCGTCACCGTGCAGCCAAAGGCTGTGGCCGTAGCCGGCCGCCACGGCCGCCACCTTGGTCCCGACCGAGATCGCCGAGACCTGGAGCGAGCTCGCGGAACTCCCCAGGCCCAACTGCCCGAAAGAATTGTCGCCCACCACAAACGAGGATCCGTCGGACTTGAGCAGCAAGGTATGACTCCGGCCGGCATCGAACCGCGAGTAGTGCGTGCCGACCGGGACGGGCACCAGGCGATTGTCGACCGTGCCGTCGCCGAGCTGGCCGCGGTCGTTGACCCCCATCGCATGCAACACGAGTCCGTCGAGCCGCGTGATGTCCACCGCAGGACTGTCCGCCGTGCCGGCGACATTGGTGACCCGCACCCAAAGGCGCATCGAGCCCTGATTGGCCGGAATCACGTAGATGGATGCCGTCGCACCGACAACCGGATTGGCGGTATCCCCGCTTTCTCCGGAATACCACTGGTAACTCAGCGACCCGCCCGAAGCGCTTACCCAAACTGTATGCGGAACCCCCGCCGGCCGCACCGCGGCGAGGGGCGCCTGCACCACGACCGGCGCCACCGCGACGGCCACCGCGGCCGCCCGACTGTCGGTCGACCCCGCGGCATTGCTGATGCGCACCCAGAACGAGGCCGGAGCCGAGAGCGCACCGGTAACAAGGTTGGCCGCAGTGCTTCCCGCCAGCGGAGTCGAGGTGTCGCCCGCGGTCCCGCGATACCATTGGTAAGTCATCGGAATCGACGAGTCGGCCGACACCGCCAGCGTGGCGCTCCCGCCCGCCACCACGGCCGTATCCTGCGGCTGCGACCCGATGGCCGGCGGCATATGCTGCAAAAAGAAGGTGGTGTCCGCTCCGGCGAAAATCGCCGACACCGCGCCCGCGATCTGCGCCGGCGCCTCCAGCGTCGAGGTGCTGCCATTGCCCAGTTGGCCGAAGACGTTCCCTCCCATGGCCCACAGCGTCTGGTCCTGCTTGCGAAACACGGAGTGGCTCGCGCCCGTCACCACTTCGGCGACCCCCGTCGCCACCTGGGTCGGGGTGCGATTGATTCCGGTGGTGGGCAAGCCGAGCACACGGCTGTCGTTGCGTCCCATGGCCCAAAGACTGCCGTCGGTCTTGCGATAGAGCGTGTGGGTGATTCCCGCGGCCACTTCGGCGACGCCCGAGGCGATCTGGACCGGAGTCGGCCGTGTCGTCGTCGTGCCGTCGCCGAGCTGGCCGTAGAAGTTGTCGCCCATAGCCCAGAGCGTGCCGTCGGTCTTCAGAAAGAATGTGTGCGCGTCCTGCGGAATCACCCGCAGCACCTCGGTCGCGACCTGCACCGGGGCCGGCCGATTGGTGGCGCCCCCGGCGCCCAGCTTGCCGGACTCCCCGTGCCCTGCCGCCCAAAGCGTTCCGTCGGTCTTGATGAAAAACAGCTGATACCACTTCGCGTAAACCTGGGCCACGCCGGACGCCACCGCGACCGGCGTCGCACGATTGACCAGGGTGCCGTCGCCCAGTTGCCCCACGCTGTTTCGGCCCATCGCCCAGAGGGTGCCATCGGTCTTGAGAAAGGCCGCGTGTTCATACCCGGCCGCCACCTGGGCGACGCCGGTCGCCACGGTGACCGGGACCGTGCGGGCGGTGAGCGACCCGTCGCCGAGCTGGCCATACTCGTTGCTCCCCACCGCGCGCAGCACGCCGCCGGTCGTCACGAAGTAGGTGCGACCGAGCGCCGGGAGCACCTGCGCGATGTCCGCCCCGATCGACACCGGCTGGGTGGGAATAGTGGTCGTTCCATCCCCGAGCTCGCCCTGCAAATTGAGTCCCATGGCCCGGTAGTGTCCGTCGCCGGCCTTGAAGTAAGTCTGGTTGGCCGCCGCCGTCACGGCTGCGACCGGGACTGCGATCTGGGTCGGACTGGAACGATTGACGGTCGTGCCGTCTCCGAGTTGGCCGTAGCGATTGTCTCCCATCGCCATGAGGCGCTGCCCCGGCGCGGGGGCGACCGGTGCCGGCTCGGCGACGAGCGCAACATTGTCGACGAGCAGGAAATTGTTTCCCGGCCCGGCGGAGTCGGACACCTGCCAGGTGAGATCGAAGAAACCCATGGTCTTGCCGAACCCGGCGGACCCGATGAATGGTTGCCGCTCGAAGAGCACGGTTCCGTCGATCCGCAGCGACCAGACGTCGGCCGAAAAATCGATGCGGATCACGACCCGGTGAATCGTCGCGTTGGCAAAACGGAATCCGGTGTCGGCAAACGTCCCGCTTGCCCGGGAGATGGCGGCGACCTTCAGCGTGGCATTGTCGAAACGCACCGCCGCGAGCCACTGGCCGGCCGCATTGCGCACCTGCACGCCGAAAAGGTCGTAGCGCGCGTTGGTCGAATCGATGATCGCGAGATCCGCCGCGACGACCAGCACCCCGGAGGAAAGCGCCGGCGACGCCGCCGTATGCGTGGCCGAAGCGAAGGTTTGGCCGGCCGGAAGGGAGAGGCCGAGCCATGCCGCTTTGCCCAGCGTATCGATTCCCGAGCTGGCCACCGCGCTGGAGACGGTCGGGCTCGCCGACCAGCCCTCGAAACCGTGCAGCAAAACCGCACCGGCCGGCGCCGACTCGAAATCCGTGGCGTAAATCGTCTGCGGGGTCTGCGCACGAGCCGCCGCCACCCAGAGGAGCGCCGCCAGCACGATGCGGAACACCCGTGCCGCTGGCCGGAGACATCCGGCGAAGGCGCCCCGCCCTGCCCCGTTGGTTGCGGCACCGGTTGCCCACCCGGCGTTGGCTCCCGCACCCGCAGCAGCGAAAACCCGGCAAATCTCGGAACGTCGGACTGCGAAATCGGGGCGGAGCAGCAGGTGCATGGGAGCGTATCGGGTCGGGGGTTCTGGTGGTTACGCGATTGCCGGAATGCGAAGCGGGACGCGCCGTCGGTGGTTCTCACGACCACACCCGGTGCGGTCGTGGGGTGGTATCCGCATCGGTCGTCGGCGGCCCTCGATTGTGCCCCGGGCCGATCGGCAACCGTCGACACGCGGGCAGGCCCGGGCCCGGGAAGGGCGGCGACCGCGGGGAGCCGGAACGGCAGGGGGCGGGGCGGCTCGGTGTTTCATTTCGGGGACAACGCGCGCGGTCACCGAAGTCAGGTCCGAGTTCACGGATACTCCGGCGGGGGCAGTGCAGCATTTCGGCGCAGCGAGCACCACCGTGACAAGTCCGCAGCCCGGTGTTTCGTTTTTTCCCGTATCCATAGGCCGGACACACGGCGCGGCGGATGCCCCGCCGGCGGCGGCCGAAGCGGCCGCCGCACGCCTTCGGGGCCGGGCCCAACCGAAGGATGCGCTCCGCCGTTCAGCCGGGAAAAAAGCAAACGCGCCGGACCCAGGCCCAAACGGGCCGGATCCGGCGCGGCGAAGCGCGAGCGCGCGTGGCTAGCGGCCGTTCAGGGCGTTCACGGCCCGAGGCCGTAGCCGTCCTCGGTGCCGGACTGGATCCGGTATTGGCCGGTGCGATTGGCGCCGACGCGGTAGTTGTAGAGCTCGATCACGCGCGTGAGTTCGAGCAGGCTCAGGCGGCCGTCGCGGTTGGAGTCGGCGCTGTGGTAGCGGGCGAGCGTGGCCGCGCCCGTGCGCACCAGATCGGGCGCGAACCCGTCTTCGACGCCGGGCGTCCCGACCGCGTAGGCGCCCGTGCGCAGGTTGCCGGCGCGCGCGTTGTAGAGCTGGATCACGCGCAGCA
>JACCED010923695.1_pt1 | contig 11864 bp, 12 predicted proteins | sample 7455021 | NCBI WGS metagenome assembly JACCED01 (sample SAMN15323456, study PRJNA562643) | freshwater metagenome | isolation source: river surface water | place: USA:Blue River Watershed | collected 2017-08-19
ATCAGTGCCATCCACCGCCTCTCTTCGTTGGAGGCTCCGACAAAACATTAAGAGGTCAGGATCATTCAGCGAAAAATATACCGACAACTGGGTACCCGGTTCGATCAGGCATACCCCATCACCAAAACGTTGCTAACCAGACTGCTGGCTGCTTGCGCAGATGACCTCCACGGATTGCGGGATCGCGCATTGCTGCTGGTTGCCTACGACTCGATGCGAAGGCGCACTGAGTTGATATCTCTCCGTGTCGAAGATATCGAATGGATCCCGAATAGTGGGGCATCAATACTTCTTCGCAAAAGCAAAACTGATCAGCAAGGTTGTGGGAAGTGGATACACCTGACATGCCAGTCATCGGAGGCTCTGCATCAATGGTTATCGGCTGCAAAAATCAACGAGGGGTTAATTTTTAGAGGAGTAAGATCATCAGGCGTGATCACTGACAGTCTATGCGAAAGTCGCATCTCTCGAATCTACAAGACTCTTGCGAGAAAGGCAGGACTGAGCGAATCAGTCGTGCAGAGCATCAGCGGACACTCTATGCGCGTTGGGGGCGCACAAGATCTACTTAGTTGTGGCGCAAGTTTGCCTCAAATTATGGTCAAGGGTGGCTGGACAAAGACTGATACCGTAATGAGATATGTGGAAAGAACTCAGCTTACCAGCTTTGCGCAACGCTCTATTAATCAAAATAAACGCGATTTAATCAATTAAAAATTATTTAATTAATCCAGCAACTAACCATATATATTTTATTTTGACTTAACCACATCACCCGAACCCTTACCACCAACCGTCATGAAAATATATTTGAAATAGGCTGATACCGTCAGCTCATTGAGCATACGTGCGTCTGTTTCCGCCAGCAGCCTAGGTGTCGACATGTCAATGTTATTGACCTGTGCTAGCCCCGTGATGCCCGGCCTGGCATTGAAAACCTCGCAAGACGCCCGCTCCCTGATTAATTCGGTTTGATTGAACAAGCAAGGCCGGGGGCCGACCAAGCTCATTTCACCCTTGACGACATTCCAGAGTTGCGGCAACTCATCAAGCTTGGTTCGCCGCAAGAATGCCCCCAAAGGCGTTATGGCTGAAGCATCGGCGAGGTGAGAAGCCACTGATGCCGTGTCGGGGCGCATGGTACGAAATTTCACCAGCGTGAAAGGCTTTTGGTAACGCCCTACCCGCTCTTGACGAAAAATCGGCGAACCCGTATCAAACAGGCCAATCGCGAAGATGACCAACAGCACCGGCCCCCCGAGAATCAAGCCGAACAAAGAAATTAAAAAATCAAATATTCGTAACATTGCATTCGCTTTACAGCCTGCGCGTGCTTTTATCTACTGCTACTGACGGCTTCCAATCCAGCAGCTAACACCTGTAGTGGACGTCCACCTGCAATGGCCCAGAAAACGCGGCAAAATCACTTTCTGACTAAGCAATCCCGCCATACCTCATACTGACACCCTAAGCTAATGGGCCGGCAGCCCCAATGTATTGCCGATCTTTTTGAGCTGCTCATCGTAAAAAAGTTTTCACCATCAGAAATCAAAAAAGTCTGATTTACCGCCTTGAAGTGGTCAGCTCAAACCAGAATCAGATCCGCTAGATTATCCAGGCCCACCAAGCTGCGGCGATTGTGGATCACACCGATAAGGGTCAAGGGGACAATTACCATGACCGATCCAGGAGAGACAAAAGCTAATTAAATACGCAACTCATGCAGCGCCATCTTTTTTAGTTGCTCGTCCATCGAAACCACTGGTTTCCAGCCGACTAAGTCACGGGCTTTGGAGGAATCGACCACCAGAGACCCTAACAGCCGGTCGGCTACAACGCGCTTGCCTAACAATCGAGCAAAGACTTGGATCCAGCTGACGGGTATTGGCAGTAAACGCGGGGTAGCATTATATGCATTAGCTACCTTGTGAAAAAGCTCAGTCGTAGAAACGTCTTCGCCATCCGAAATCAAGAACACCTTATTCGCTGCGCGAGGTGAACGCTCAGGCTCTGCGCACAGGGCGATGAAATCGACCAGATTTTCAAGGGCAATCAGCGAACGTTTGTTATGCACAGCACCCAGCGGCAGTGGTATGCCTTTGCGTATCCAGCGCACTAGCAAAGCGAAGTTGCCCTTCACCCCCGGCCCATAGACCAACGGAGGGCGAATGATCACCACCTCCATACCAGTTTCAGTGGCAATCTGGCACAACATCTGTTCCGCCTCGTGCTTGGAGATACCGTAAGGGTCTTGGGGCGCAGGCTTGTCGTCAGCTTTAAACGGCTTCCCAACCGAACTAGTTTCACCGTTCACCTTAATTGAACTTAAATACACAAGGCGTTCGACGCCAGCTGCGGCTGCCTGTCGTGCAAGATTCAGAGAACCCTCAACATTGACTGCCCTATAAGATTCCAAAGGATCGGCTTCATCATCTTTCATTAGATGTACCCGAGCAGCGAGATGAACGACGACTTCTGGTTGTGTAGCTAACGCTCCCCGCCAATCTGTTTCTTGCCCGATATCCCCAACAGCGATCTCATCTCCGACAGGCGCCCCCCGAACGGTCGGCACTACGTCAACCCCACGAGATGCTAGCGTGTCGCAGAGCCCGCGTCCGATGAAGCCGGCCGCCCCAGTGACCAGAACTTTCAAACTCCCCCCTATCGCGGCAGCCGCCAGGCATGCTTCACGAAGTAACGTAACATACTGAAAATGTGCCACTTCATATAGCGCAACCTCCTTCGGCTCGCTCGCTGAGCGGCGTGTATCACCGTCACACCCGGATGCAGAATAACGCGTCGGCCACTCCGCCAGAGCCTAGCGCATATATCGACATCTTCGTAATAAAGAAAGAAACTTTTGTCGAAGCCTTCGAGTTCGCTATATACGCTTGCCGGGAAAAGAAGGAACATTCCAGCTGTCCAGTCGACCTCCTGCGGCATTGCTCCATTAGTCAAAATGCGGCCATCTCCGAGTCCCATCAATTTTCGTAACAAGCGCAGCGGTGTCGGAAAAGTACGCGCACTGTCTTCAAGATCGCCACTGGGATTTCTAACCGCTGGCGCAACTACCCCCACTGAGCAAATCTCGAGAGCTCGAGCCAATTGTGGAAACGGATCGTCCCTAAGCCGAATATCCGGATTGAGCACTGCAAACATTGCGGTTTCACAGAATCTGAAGGCCTGATTGTGATTAGCAGCGAAGCCGCGAGGATGCTCGTTACAGATCACTCGCAATCGCGGCTGCAGAGACTCAGGGCATGGAATATCGTCTTCGGGAATATTTTGGGTCAGAACAACCGCCGATACATTCTGGCAACAAGCCAGGTCTTCGAGCAACGTAGCTACAAGCTGACCTTGGCCATGACTGACAACGGATACAGTAATGGACTGATGAGAAGGCTCAGTCACGCTTAAATACTCCATACAGGCAGTACTGGCGCACACGAGCATCCAGCCATGCTGACTTGAATGGCATATGGAATAACTGTTGGAGGCGAAAACCTGCAGTTCCCAAAGTCGAAACAAGCGTGGCCTCGTCATAGAAAATCTTGTGGTCCGCGTCCGCAGCGTACCCACGCTGTCCAGGCACACCTACCACTAAGGAACTATGTGGACGCAGAACACGACCTATTTCACTGAGCAATTCATCAGGGTCGGCAAGATGCTCCAACACATTGTCTAAAATTGCGCTGTCAAAACTGCCATCTTGAAATGGCAGCACGTTAGGCGACATTTGGTATGCATCCAAACCCCTACTGCGACACCATTCAACCGTTGCAGGGTTGATATCAACGCCCACCGTCTCGGTACGATGGTTCAGGAAATCGCCGATTCCGCAACCAACATCAAGAGTCTTGCCATCGAGATATCGGCAAAGGCTTGGATACAGCCAATATCGCCGATACAACCAACCGATGCGACTGCGCCCCCTGAGATACTCGAAATATTCCTCAGGGGCGGTCATATCGAGCCTTCGAAAATTTGCAGATACTGCATCGCTGCCGTAGTTTGCCTGAACGAAGGAGGTAGCAAACATGATTTTATAGAGCGTGTGCGGCCACGACTTGCAGCCTCAATCATTGCACAAGAAAGATCGATATCACTCGAAAATAGTTTCCCTGCCATCGGGTTGCTCAACAGTTCAGCATTACCGTCCACATTACGAAGCACACAAGGTACTCCTAAATACAAAGCTTCGAGTGCCGCCCTTGAAACACCTTCAGAACGTGATGGCAGTACAAATGCATCGGCACTAGCAATGAGCGAGTATGGGTCGCCTACTTGGCCATGCAGTTGAACATGTTCCTGCAAACCGTTTTTCACCACCATGGCTGATAAACTCTCTCTTAGAGGACCATCGCCAATCAAGTCTAATTTGACATCATAGCCTTGACTTATCAAAAGTTTGATCGCTTGCACAATTAGGGCAGGTTGCTTTCGATGCGTCAAAGAACCAACGTAAACAAAGCGGAATCCTCCCTTAAAATATGGAGACGCCCTCCGGAAGCATTCAAGGGCCTGCTCGTCTACAAAGTTACCTACGATCTTGGACCTTACCCCTGCAATAGAGTGAATTTGCGTGGCCATGGCTTCTGTCATGGCAAACACATGGTCGAACGAACGAAGCGCCAGCAGATGAGCAAAAGCCAAACAGGGGCCAATCACTCCATAATCATGGCGATAGTTCTGCGGTAGATTTCCCCTCACACTCGAAAAGATAACTGCAACCTCAGAGCAAAATCGGTTAAAAAAATCAGCTGATAAGCACATTGAGAGCGATACCACGTTTTCTCGCACTCCGCATTCCTGAAGAAGTCTTTTATAGATACGCAACCGGCCCCACCAACTACCGGGACTATTGGCTAGTGAAATTTCTTCGACACGAGTATCAAGATCAGCATCAACGCCAGGCCCATCTTTCAGGTAAACCAATACTACGCGACGGATGGGTGCCAAGGCATTCGCCAAGGCAAATGCCCCCTTAACTGGCCCTGTTGGATGTGGTGATGGAACTAATATGAAAATATCTCTCTTCATAGTTCTTGACCAGCCGCAATTATTTTTTCAGCGCGAGAATTCCATGTATGCTCTCTCTGATATTGAAAATGAGCATTCAAACTAATATATTCTGAAAATTCAGTATTATTAATTATTCTATCTAAAGCGGTAATCCAGGAACTCACATCCGCAGGAGATACAAGAATACAATTTTTTTCATTTATTAAAATCTCACGCAATACGGGAAGATCAGAAGAAATAATTGGCACTCCAGCAGCGAGATACTCGAACATTTTCATGGGAGACATCCATCGTGCCGTATCATGGCCCTTTATACCAATCGAAACACTTCGCTGATAAGGCATCAAAAGAACGTCAACCGTTCGTTGTAAGCTTTGTGCAAATTGATGCGATACATGACCCATAAATTTTAGATTTTTCGGCGCGTTAATACGCCTGGAAATAACATCGCTATCATTGCCACCAACTACTAAAAATAGACAAGATGGCCTAGCAGTAGCCATTGCCTCAATTATTTCTATTCCGCGTCCAGAATATAAGTGACCAAAATATCCACAAACTCCGCTCCAATGGGCCAGATCGCTAACGGGCATATTTAGTAATGCTGCCAATCCTTCCCTTCGGTACTTAGGCAATAGTCTAACAATTCCAGCAGGTGCAGCATCGTGTAGTACTAAAGGATTGTGAAGTCTGATTGAATGGTGTTCCTCAAGACAGTCAACTAGACAATCAGATATCAATATTGTACGTACCCATGGTCGCGTCATGATCCATCTTTGCATATATTTACGAATACCATATTCAAGTTGATGCGTTTCAAATAGGATCGGGCGCCGTGCAGTGGCCAGTAGCCAGGCGGCGTGAAGATTTCGAGACAGTACGATTTCGCAACGCTGCGTACGAAGTATAGGACCTACTGCCATTAACGCAATGCGAAGGGTGTCAGCATGCGAAATTTCGCTATGAAAGGTATTTAGATGCCAGTTACGTGTATCGATCCCATAGCATTCTTGTAGTTGCGAAGTCAAATCGAAAGATTCAGGTTGCGTACGTTTTGCATACAATGTTACCTTCACCCCTGTCTGAGCAAGACCATTGCATTGGTGCATCACGTGCACAGAATTGGCAGAACGGGAAGGCAATAATGACGGGGAGATATAATGTAAGCGAGTCATATTCAGTAGTCCCTACTGAGGCTTGGGTGAAACCCAATACCTGGGAAATTTATGAACCCCCATGACTTTGTGTGTTCAGGGTTAAAAGCGCAATCAATTCTTGCCACGGTGAGCATACGAAACCAAGAGTCCCAAAGGTCGGATTCACCCCATTCACGCGAATAGTCACTCCAATGTGTGTGGATACGGTCGTGCTTGGGGCGCAACAAAGTTAAAGCGAGGCGGAGTCGTTCTGTCCGAGCACGTCCGCGTCCATTAAATGCATGTAAGAAACTTGCGAAAATATTTGCTAGCGAACGAGGACGAACGCGCAGCGATTCACAGAAGCCTCCGTCTTCATTTTGCTCACTGATAATCGAGAGCGCCGTCAACATTAAGAGATCTCGGTGGCGGACTGTTGTTTCTTTGGTACCCGTAATAATAAATACAGCATCGTAGTCGTAGCACCCACCTCCTCCTGGATAGGGAGCAAAATGACCCTTTGCATCAGCCAAAGAAGAAACTGCATCGGCCGCATTACTCCAAGGCACACCGTCACTTTGAAGGTATTCGAGAAGTTCGTACTGGTGATATCCATTCTGAAACTGTAGGTGTGACATCGAATTAGATTGACCCCAAAAGCCGAATGAATTCATCTCATTCAGATGCAGATAGACCCAGCGGTCAATATCGCGTTGAGTATCAATACCTAAATAATCACGAGCATAAATTAGTAATATTCCCATAAACATTGCTTGATTACCAGAGCGCGCAACACCTTCAAAAACCTTAGCATCTTTTAAAGAAGAATCTAGATCTGACGGCAAAAGAGGCAGAACATGGTCAACGAGCGGCTCGCGAGATAAGGTGCCTAGAATAGACAATGCACTGAGGGTGAAAGTAAGTAGTTGCAGATACGGTTTATCCTGAGATAGCCGTGCTTCACGTTCTCGCTTTGCTTGCAACATATTCAAGTTTTCACGCAATTTTTGATCCCAAATATTCCGATGCCGATCAATTACATCAATAGCCCGAACTAGGTGATAACCGAAAATCGCAAAACACAATGCGTACGAACTTATGTCCGCGCGAGTCGTCAGACGAAAATTGTTATCATCAGTTTTGCAAGAATCAATATATCGAAAGTAATTAACTTTAGCTAAAGTCAATTGCCGAATGAAATCGGACATTTTGTGTATTGTGACGTCTGCCATAAAAAATATTATTTTAAAATATTAGATTCCGTGGATGAAGTGGACATCTCCTGGCCTAGTGGATAAAACTTGACCTAACACGTAGGCGCATTCAAATGCCTGGGGTTTGATGCCTCGAAGATGGCTGAGGCGAGTTGATCGGTTGTTGAAGACCTCGAAGTAATCGAAGATATCTGACTGGGCCACTTCCTGATTTTTTCAAAAATCTACTTTCCGATTATCTCTGTTTAATGCTGCTAATAAATGACTCGGCAACGGCATTGTCCTAGCAATCGCCCTTAGACTCATGTTTGATTACAGATTGTAGGATAAATAAAAGCGTCTGATATCATCACTACCAAACTGGCTGCCCTAATCTTGATGCACAAGAACCACGGTGTTCCCATATTTACTGCCTCCTATACTTAAAGGATAGGGCAAGGTTGTCTAGCTTACCAAGAGCAGCGCACACGTTCTTAACAAATAGTCTATGAAATCAGAATCAGTCATCAAATTATAAATCAAACCACCCCTATAAGCAAACCCCATTTTTAGTCGGCTAATCTTATTTGCATTTAATGTGTTAAAGACTGTAGCACACGTTGGCTCCGGACACCAGACTCTAGGCATAAAAATATTATAGCATATACTGGGATATAATTTAGAAAAATCAATATTGGCACCGCAAATAATATTGCCGGGCGCAAACCACTTAAATCGGTTATACTTGATTGAGAAAATGATTTGTACAAGCCTAGAATTGAAAGTGATAAAAAACAGACTCCCAACACTCCAAAACTGGCAATGTACAAAAAAATAAAAGAGTGGATTCCTTCCCCCAGAACCTTTATGGAATATGCTAGCGCAGTACCAATCCCTACAATTGGATATTCAAAAAAATACATCAATCCAAGATAATTTGTAAAGAATCTTGAAGCCGAACTGATTACGCCATCTGAATGCGATTCAGAGTCTCTATTAATTTCGATAGCTTTTAAATTATTTAGATCAATTACAGTACTGTCAAGGCTATCTATAATCTCCTCGACGAGCTCTCCATCATAGAATCCGTACTCACTATTGACAGGCTCTTGATCGGTTTGAAATACAAAAAACGCAACAAGCCCCATCATGACAATAAGCATCGACACTATATATAATTTTAGTTTTGAGATTACACCCTTTATTCCCCAATTATTAAATGCTTCGACTAATGCATACAATACAGCACACATCAAAGCGCCTCTTGTTGTATTTAACGCGATAATTATGGCGGATGTTATATAAATAAATAATTTTTTGCTATTGTTAAACCGCAAAATGGCATTATGTCTGTATACGCTATAGGCGCAAAATAAGCAGGCATATGACAAATGATTATTATTTAAATAATTATTCCTCGCCACCCCACTCGCGGGAAATATATTAGAATACACAGCCAACCAGAAAATTATATATAATAGACCAAATACGGCGATTATACCAATACCTGAGCGCGCATAGAATATTTTAAGTGGATCACTTAACATACTGAGATAAAGACCAAACAGAATAGCATTTATTGTTGGCATTATAAGCGGATTATACAAGATATGCCGGACGAAATCAAGGTCATCAATTGCCGCGTTTCGTATGTTATAGTTCAATGCCTCAATTATTACTATCGCAATAATGCTTACGAATGGATAAATATTAAGGACCGCATACTTATCCTGACTAAATCTAAATATTATTATATAAATAAGGCATCCAAATGTTACATAATCCGCAGAATAATAAACCCCGTTATCCGGACTTATGATTGCTGTAAAGAATTTATACGCATACGATAAAATTACCGCAATGAACCAATCAATTTTAATAAGCCTTAGCAATACAATCGATAATTTAGCACCACCCCTTATCTCTGCGGCTATGGCATTAATAACTCCGTTAAATAACTGACTCATATATCTTATGGTCTATATAAATTTAATATTATTTTTAAGATCTGATAAAATTGACCTTATTAAATCACCACTACGTTCTTCGGGTCTAATAATTTTTAGTTTTCTAGTATCAGTAGAAATATCATCATTACAAAATGGAACCCCAAAATATTGCAGATTTAGATCAAGCAAGTTGTCAGATTTTTTATTTAGCAGCTCAGAGCTACCGTACCGGTTCGACATGTCCACACAGTTGTAGAAAGGTAATTCAAAATATAGGGCCCCCCAAATAGTATTGGAAAGTCCGCCAATAACCCCTTTTTTTACCGCTGGCAGAAACACTTCAAGCGATACCCCTGCGCTACTAGTAATCGTCGTCAAAGCTTTAGAACGGCGCAGAACAGCCTGATGTAATTTACATGTAAATACACGTTCAGCCTGCAACTGCAACCAGCGGAACGATGAACGTCGAATCGACTCTAAAAGAGCCGAACCTCTTGGCACTCGATCGATGCAGGCAGCTAGAAAGTAGTATGTGCGTGGCGCAAAATAGTCTCTGTAATGACCGTTGTGCGATTTATAGATCACCACTTCATCTGCTGGAATCTGACTGAGTATCTTTAATACTGAATTCAAAAACTGCTGTTTTCCTGCTTCATGATTGAAACTAAAAAGTGTTGGAGCAGCAATAATCCAATCAGCAGAGAACTCAGGGAACACTGGATAATTGGCAAAAGGCAAGCCAACCTCGACCATCTGGACACCACAATAACTGCGCTGTGCTTCACGCTTTTGCAGTAAAAACGATGTAAAGTTAATGTTTGGGACGTATACCCTACGGATGCAAAACTGCTCGAGAAAATTATCATGCTTGGTTACTCCAGCCATCGCTAGAGTCAACAAACCAACCCTACGCTCCATTTTTATACTGCGCTGAATCGATTCAACGACTTTATCTTCGTAAGGAAACTGCTGAATGACCCCTAACTTAGCACTGGCCGATTCGCCTTGTTCGAGAATATAGGCTCCAAAACTCCGGCAAATATCGATGAAGTCAAGATGCGCTTGCTCGGTTTTGCTCAGCAGCGTAGATTCAACCTCGGCAAATAACATAGCTATGCTCAGTGAACTGCCAAGCTCTCGGACGACCGACAAAAACGAGGCGGCGGTCCTAAAATAACCAACAATTAAAATAAGATCGTAATGTTTCAAGAAATTACACTCGATAGCGTAACACCATGACGTCCGAAAATATCGTTGACGTCATAGCGCGGAATCTCATACGGATCATGAGTTTGCGACAAATCGTGCAGTCTGCGTCCCAGGGTATAACCCTGAGGGATATCACGGCTGCCCAAAATTGCCTTGGTATCGTCGTTCCAGGTGCCTGGCACGCCATAGGGATAGGACAAGTGATAGTCTCCTGGCCCGAGCAGCTGTAAGAAGTAATCGTGACAGGTTGCAATTTCCTCCTCTTGCCCCGCAGCATCCAGACGACCCAGCATGAAGTGGCTGTGCGTGTGCAGGCCTATCTGCATGCCCGCATCTCGGGCCCGCAGGATCTCGTCATCGGACATGTATATGGAACGCGCCAACTCAGCCTGTGGACCGAACTCAGCCTCTAGCAGATGGTCCAACACCTGAGTGACGACCGGGTAAGGTATTCGGACGTTGAGCATCATTTTGAACGCTCTAACCTCCTCGGTGTCATATCGATAGATAGGTCCGAGATGGAATCGCGCGGGATCGTCCAGTTCGTGAAACCGCTGGACAGCCTGCCACGCATCCATGAACCGCGAGCGAAAGTTATCCAGTCCCAACTTCGCCTGCAGCAGATGGATCTTAGTCACGTTGAGCAAACGTTTCTCTACCAGTGGAAGGCTGCAGAAGAATAGTAAGGACGTCATCTTATGTTGCTTCAAAACGGGAACCGCGTTGCGCCAGACATCACGGGTCCCATCGTCAAACGTCAGCAGAGGCGTCACGCCGCATTCTTCAGGCAGATGCGCCAACTGCTCCACCTGTTGGGCAAAGTTATCCGGCGGCACCGCTGTGCGCGCCAGATACGGGTTTTCGTCCTCTGCCACACAGTAGTGATAGTTAACGATCAAGACGCGTTGCCCATCCATGGTGGAGCACCCCGTATTCAAGACTGGACCTCCCCTTGACGAGATCGCAAATAGGCCATCTCAGCGATGTCGAACTCCATCGACGTGTTCACATCGTAGCTCTCGCCCTCAGGAATCTCGATCAGGGCAGGGTCGTCATGCGTCAGAGTCCAATACTGGTAGTCCTTTAGGAAGAACTCCTTGCGTATAACGTGAAAAGCGTGAGCAACTTTGAAGAACTGCTGCGAGTGGGCCGTTGAGAGCATGGTCGCCTGGGTATTAGTGACCGCGTTGCCTTGCCCATCAAAAATCCAGTCGGTCGTGGGTACGACAGAGGTGTAACTGTTGTGTCTAGTAGCCAGCACATGATCAACAGCATGGCGCAAGGTATCCAGGCTCAGCAAAGGATGGCAAGGGTTGAGCCACATGATGTACTCAGATTCAACCCGAGCGTAGTGG
>JACCED010142169.1_pt1 | contig 11863 bp, 14 predicted proteins | sample 7455021 | NCBI WGS metagenome assembly JACCED01 (sample SAMN15323456, study PRJNA562643) | freshwater metagenome | isolation source: river surface water | place: USA:Blue River Watershed | collected 2017-08-19
AATCTCGTTTTTCGCGAAAAGTACCCTGGAATGGTCCAAGGGCGGCTGTCGCAACTGACCTCAAGGAAAAGATCATGAAAGAAGGCATTCACCCCAACTACCGAGAAGTTTGCTTCTTGGATTTGTCTAACGGCTTCAAGTTCGTCACACGTTCTTGCGTCAATGCCAAAGAAATGGTGAAAATGGACGACGGCCGCGAGTTGCCTTTGTTCAAACTCGATACCTCCAGCGAATCACACCCCTTCTACACAGGTACACAAAAATCTGTGGACAACATGGGTGGCCGCGTTGAGAAATTCCGCAACCGCTTCGGCAAGACAAGCGTTACCAAGTAATTTCAAATTACGTCACGCTAAAACCCTCACAGGGCAGACCGGGAAACCGGCCTGCCCTTGTTTTTTGGGTTCAATGAAAAAATCAATTTTCAATTTTTCTCTGCTATCTTTCGATTTGTGACTAGCCCTACTTCTAATTCAAGTTCCAACCCCGCCATCGTGGCGCAAAGTGCCGTGAGGCGTTTGCCTCGCTGGGTGTTGTTGATGCTGTGTCTGGCTTACATACTTCCTGGCTTTGTGGGCCGCACCCCCTGGAAAGCAGACGACATGGAAGCCTTTGGTTTCATGTTGCATTTGGCTCAGGCCTACGGACCAGAAACTGTCTCTTGGTTAAAGCCCACACTTCTTCAACAACAAGACACCCATTCAGCACTGCTGCCCTATTGGTTGGGCGCTTGGGCCATACAGCTTGCGCCACAGGGTGTTCCGCTTGATGCCGCTGCGCACCTGCCGTTCATGGGCTTGCTGGCCTTGACCTTGGCAGCAACTTGGTACGGTGTTTACGCATTGGCCCGCAGCCCAGCAGCACAACCTGTGACATTTGCTTTTGGCGGCGAAGCCAAGCCTGCAGACTACGCCCGCGCTGTTGCCGATGGCGGATTGCTAGCCTTATTGGCTTGCTTGGGTTTGGCCAGGTTGTCGCATGAAGCGACACCGGCACTGGCGCAGTTGTCGTTTTCATCTCTGCTCTTTTATGCCTTGGCCAGCTTAAGTCGCAATCGATTGGTCGCCTTGGCCTGTGCATTTGTTGCCATCTTTGGCATGGCGCTGTCAGGTGCCCCTGCATTGGCACTTATATTGGGTGTGGGTGGCGCCTTGATCATGGCAATGGACGCCAACAAACCCTTCTCCTTGAGAGTGCGCCGTGTCGATGTTGCATGGGTACTTCTCATTTGTTTGGCCAGTGCCGCTGTGGTAACCGCACTGGGTCTTTGGCAATGGCGCGTCTCTGGCCTGCAACTGTTTGAATTCAAGTCAATGACTCGGCTGTTGCTTTGGTTCACTTGGCCTGCTTGGCCACTGGCAATTTGGACTTTGTGGCGGTGGCGCTACCAACTCAAACAGCTAATGGCCAACCCACATTTGTCATTGCCTTTGTGGTTCGTGGTGGTGATCGTCTTGAGCACTTGGCTTTCGGGCATGAGTGACAGATCGTTGTTGTTGGCCTTGCCAGCCATGGCCACGCTAGCAGCCTTTGCGTTGCCCACCCTTCAAAGAAGTGTGAGCGCTTTTCTAGATTGGTTCACCTTGCTGTTTTTCAGCGCAGGCGCTCTCATCATTTGGATCGTTTGGTTGTCGCTGCACACAGGCATTCCCGCGCAACCTGCCATCAATGTCGGCCGACTTGCACCAGGCTTTGTGCCACAGTTTTCCGCCACGGCTTTTTGCATTGCCCTGTTAGGCACATTGGCATGGGCAAGCTTGGTCAAGTGGCGCGCCGGCCGTCATCAATCTGTGATTTGGAAGAGTTTGGCCCTGCCAGCAGGGGGCGCAACCTTGTGTTGGCTGCTGGTCATGACGCTCTGGTTACCCGTACTTGATTTCGGTAGAAGCTACGCGCCTTTGGTGGTCAAGGTGAGAAGCATGATGGGAGAGACTCAATGCGTGCATTTTTATGGCCTCACAAAGGCACAGGGTGCAGCTTTTGAATTTCATGGGCAACTTCATTTAAAGCCTTTAACCAACACACCTGCCCTGAAAACATCACAGATATCTGAATGTCCTTGGTTGATTGTGGACACACAGTCGATGAACGCTTTGGCCAAAGAGGTTGACCTTTCGAATTGGACTCAGCATGCCACTGTGCGTCGCCCATCAGACAACAACGAAGACATTGTTTTATTCAGAAAAACTGTTGCCACGAGCGCGTCCACTCAGTAAAGATGCGGCCTTGAATGTTTGAAGCAAGAACCATCCTTCGCCATGCCTCTACGGTTTTGGTAGGGCAACTGGCCGTGATGGCTTTTGGTATTGCCGATACGGTCATTGCGGGCCGTTATGCGGCCTCTGCATTGGCAGCTTTGTCTGTCGGGTCGTCTATTTACATCAGCATTTATGTGGCCTTGAACGGCTTGATGCATGCGCTATTGCCGGTATGGTCAGAGCTTCGAGGCGCAGGACAACACAAAGCACTGGGAAGGTCTGTTCGACAGGCCCTGTATTTGTGCGCATCGGTCAGCTTGGTCGGCACCTTGGCGCTGCTTTACCCAGACCCTTGGTTAAAGTACACACAAGTCCCCCCTGAACTTCAGGCAGATGTTCGGGCGTACTTGCAAATTTTGGCAGTTGCAGTGGGCCCCTCCTTGCTGTTTAGGATGTATGCCACTTTGAACCAAAGTTTGGGAAAACCAATGTGGGTCACAGGCCTGCAAATTGCGGCCTTGGGTCTGAAGATACCGCTCTCAATTGCCTTGACTTTGGGTTTCTGGGACTTCCCAGCACTAGGGGTTGTCGGGTGTGCTTGGGCCACTCTGATTGTGAATTTATGGTTAATGGGCATGGGCATTTTTTATGTGCGCTATTTGCCTCTTTATGCCGACTTTCAAATTTGGAAACCGATGGAGCCGCCCCATTGGGCCACCCTGAAACAGTTTTTGAAGTTGGGCGTGCCTTCAGCCTTGTCCTTGATGGTGGAAGTTACTGCGTTCACCATGATGGCCTTGTTCATTTCGAGGCAAGGTGTGGTGGCTGCAGCCAGCCATCAAATTGCCACCAGTTTGGCCACCGTGTTGTACATGGTGCCTTTGTCATTGGGCATTGCATGCAGTGCGCGCGTGGGCTATTGGATGGGCGCAAATCAAGCACGCCATGCCGAACAAGCAGCACACACCGGACTTCAATTGGCCCTGATTTTGGCGCTGGCTTGCAGCGCAACGCTGGCCTATTTCAATCAAACATTGGCAGCCCTTTTTTCAACCGATGCGGCGGTTGTCATGGGCGCATCTGCCGTCTTAGCTTGGGTGGCTTTCTATCATTTGATGGACGCCATGCAAGCCGTCAGCGTCTTTATTTTGAGGTGCTACAGAATGACTTTCTTGCCCTTGGTCATTTATTGTTTGATGCTTTGGGGTGTGGGTCTTTATGGCGCGTATGTTTTGGCCTACGAAGGTTTTGCGGGATGGCCTGCCAAACCTGAAGTGATTACCTTTTGGGCCACCAGCAGTTTTGCCTTGGGCTTGGTCAGCGTGGCATTTGTGTCGCTGGTGTTGTGGTCAGCCAAACAACGCAGAATTGACATGGCCCAGCCTGCTAACCCTTAAAATGAGCACTGATTTTTTTTAACATTGAAAGTCGAACATGATTCTTGAACTGGCAGACATTCGCATTCAACCTGGCAAGCAGGCCGAGTTTGAAAAAGCCATTGCATTGGGTCTGGAAACAGTCATTGCACGCGCCAAAGGCTTTCAAGGTGCCAAGGTCAATCATGGCATTGAAAGTCCAGAGCGCTATGTGTTGCAAATATTCTGGGACACCCTAGAAGATCACACCGTTGGCTTCAGAGAGTCTGCCTTGTTCACAGAATGGCGCGGCATTGTGGGACCATTTTTTGCCGCTCCTCCTTCGGTTGAGCACTTTGAATTGACTTACAAAAGTTAAGCAGCGCAACCGCGCGGCCTAGGCCTTATTCTTTTGTAGGCTCTGTGGCCAATTTGTCGTTCTCGTGCCCTGCGACCACTTTGGCCAACAAAGCCGTCAAGGTTTCAGCATCTTGCGAGTTGAGGGGCGCCAATAAATTGGCTTGTACACGCTCAACGGCTTGCTTCATTTGCACCGTTGCATCATGCCCTGCTGATGTCAACCACAAAATTTTGCGCCTTCTATCGGCCTGATCGGGTTCACGCCGTATCCAGCCCTTGGTTTCCAAGCGGCCAATGACTGAGCCCGAAGTGGCCGCATCAAATGCAACCCTGCCGGCCAGCGTCACCTGATCAATGCCGGGTGTGTCCATGACCGCGTTCAAGAGGGCAAACTGAACAGGCGTGACATCTTCACCGCTTAACTCCGTCATGAAAAGTGCCACGGCGATTTGATGCGCCCTGCGGATAAGGTGACCAGGGGCCTGCGCAAAATCAAAACTTTGAGTCATACAATTTAAGTTGAATATTTGAGACAAGGCTCTCGATTAATAAGTATACTTACGAAAATGCCTTATTTCAAACGACATTTGGTTCAAACGTAGAAAGGTTCCTATGAGTTTAGTGTTTCAACTGGCCCCACAACCCTCTGTTCCTGTTCTAGGTCAGGCAGAAAAGTTCCCTGTCAGACGCATTTATTGCGTAGGCCGCAACTACGAAGAACACGCCAAAGAAATGGGATTCACAGGACGTGAGCCACCCTTTTTCTTTTTGAAGCCTGCTGACGCATTGGTGGTGGTCAATGAAGGTACGACTGGTGAAATGGCCTACCCCAGCTTGACTCAAAACCTGCACCATGAAATTGAATTGGTCGTGGCCATTGGCACAGGCGGTCGAAACATCAAAGCCGCAGACGCAGAAAAGCACATTTATGGCTACGCCGTCGGCTTGGACATGACACGCCGCGATTTACAAAACGAGATGAAAAAACAAGGCCGTCCATGGTGCATTGGTAAGGCCTTTGACGAGTCAGCCCCCATGGGTCCTATTACCCTCAAGGCACAAGCTGGTGACGTCAATCATGCAGACCTCGAAGTTGCTGTCAATGGTGCCATTCGCCAATCGAGCAATGTCTCGAAACTCATTTGGAATGTGGCAGAAACCATTGAGCATTTGTCCAGCGCATGGGAGTTGCAACCTGGCGACTTGATCTTCACAGGGACCCCAGAAGGTGTTGCAGCCGTGGTGCCTGGCGATGTGTTGGTCGGAAAAGTTGCCGGTCTGGGAACTTTGACAGTCAAGGTCAACCCCGCAAAATAAATTCGAGCAATGAATGCCTGCTTCTGCAGGCATTTTTCTTTTGCTGACGGGAGATTTTTTTTTGAAAATTCTGGAACAACTGGCCAAGCTGTGCAGCATTTTGTCGGGTGCTTTGCTCACATTCATTACCCTCATGACCTGCTACAGCCTCATCGGTCGCAACACCACTGGTGACACCATCACAGGCGACTTTGAACTGACGGGGGTTGCAACTGGCGCGGCCATTGCTTTGTTCATGCCGCTCTGCCAACTCAGAAAAGCTAACATTATTGTGGACTTCTTCACAGCCAAAGCCAGCGCACACACTGTGTCACAACTGGACAGGCTGGGCGCCCTTTTCATGGCTGCTGCTTTTGCGTTGCTCACATGGCGAACTTATTTGGGCGGTATGAATGCTTGGGTGTCACAGTCAGGCTCCATGATGTTGGGTTTTCCAGAATGGATCGTCTACGCCGCAATGACCCCTCCCTTGGGTTTGAGTGCCGTCATTGCCTTAACCCAAGCCATCATGGGCGACAAGTTCACTGCAAGTGAAGGAGACGCCGCATGAGCGCTTTAAGTTTGTGTCTGATTATTTTTGGTGCCATGTTGCTCCTCATGGCCATCAGGGTTCCTATCGCTGTGGCCATGTTTAGCGCGGGCACTTTGGGTTACCTCCTTCAAACGGGCTGGGGTCCCTATTCAAGCTTCCTCAACAACTTGGCATTTGCACGTTTTGCAAGCTATGACTTGTCCGTCATTCCTCTGTTCATTTTGATGGGCCACTTTGCAACGCAGGGCGGCATTAGCAAGGCCTTGTTCCAATTTGCCGCTAGCGTCATGGGGCGATTCAAAGGCGGCTTGGCCATGGCAGCAGTTTTGGCCAGCGCTGCGTTTGGCTCTATTTGCGGTTCTTCTGTGGCCACAGCGGCCACCATCACTGGTGTTGCCTTGCCTGAAATGAAACGTCATGGCTACTCAGGCCGTTTATCGACTGGCACTTTGGCTGCCGGCGGTACGCTGGGCATCTTGATTCCACCCTCTGTCCCCTTGGTCATTTATGCCATCTTGACGGAGCAAAACATTGCCAAATTGTTTGCCGCAGCCATGATCCCGGGCATCATTGCCATGCTCGGCTACATGGTCGCCATTGCCATTTATGTTCGACTGGTACCAGGCCAAGCGCCAGAGGTCGATGACAACATCGAAAAGTTTTCAATGGCAGCCATTACGGGCATCATCCCGATCGCCACCATTTTTGTCATTGTGTTTGGTGGCATTTATGGCGGCCTGTTTACACCCACTGAAGGCGCAGGTGTGGGTGCTGCTTCAACATTTGTCGCAGCCCTCCTCAAACGCGAAATAACTTGGGCTAAGTTTAAAAAATGCTTTTACGCCACCGCTGAAAGCTCGGCCATGATCTTCATGATCTTCATTGGCGCCGATGTGATGAACTCCTCACTGGCCTTGACCCAAGTACCCAATCAATTGGCAGCAACGGTCAGCGCTTGGGGACTTTCACCTCTGATGGTGGTCACCGCCATATTGCTTTTCTATGTGGTGCTGGGCGCCGTCATGGATGAACTCAGCATGATTTTGCTCACCATTCCTATTTTCTTTCCCATGGTCATGGGATTGGACTTTGGAATGTCCAAGGAGTACACCGCCATTTGGTTTGGCATCATGGTGTTGATGACCGTCGGATTTGGCTTGTTGGCCCCGCCAGTGGGCTTGAATGTTTATGTGGTTAACAGCATGGCCAAGGATGTTCCCATCTCTGAAAGCTACAAAGGCGTCATGCCTTTCTTGGTCAGCGACACCCTCAGAACCATCGTGTTGCTGTTGTTCCCCGGGATTTCCCTATGGCTGATTCAATACGTCGCCTAGTTTCATTGCCCACTTCACGTGAATGATCCGTTAACATTCACCTCATTGCTTATTGGAGACTTTCATGATCAAACGTCGCTCGCTTTTAAAAACTGGTGCAGCAGCTGCCATTGCTGCGCCAGCCATCACGGGCTTTGCCCAACAAACAGTCACGCTCAAGTTTCACACCTTCATGGCACCACAATCCAATGTGTGGCTGAACATGCACAAAGCATGGATGAACAAGGTTGAAAAAGAATCTGGCGGCCGTATCAAGTTTGAAGCCTATCCCGCCATGCAATTGGGCGGTACGCCCGTTCAACTTTACGATCAAGCGCGCGATGGCGTGGTGGACATCATTTGGACACTTCCAGGTAACACGGCAGGTCGCTTCCCTCGCGTTGAAGTGTTTGAACTGCCTTTCATGATGACCAACGCCGAAGCAACTTCCAAGGCTTACTGGGAATACGTTCAAACCATGGCTGCTGATGAGTTCAAAGAAACTCATGTCATTGCTTTGCAAGTTCACGGCCCTGGCGTGATTCACACCGTCGACAAGCCCGTAAAGAGTGTGGCCGATATGAGAGGCTTGAAGATGCGTGCTCCAACGCGTCAAGTGACCAAACTGATGGGTGCTCTGGGTGCTATTCCTGTGGGCATGCCTCTGCCCGGCATTCCAGATGCTTTGTCTAAAGGCACCATCAACGGCGCCGTCATTCCTTGGGAAGTGGTTCCTGCCGTCAAGGTGCACGAACTGACCAAATTTCATGCAGAGTTTGACCCTGCCGGTGGCAGCTTGTACTCCACAACGTTTGTGATGGCCATGAACAAAGCCAAGTACAACTCACTGCCCCCCGACTTGAAGAAAATCATTGACAACAACACCGGCATGGAAACCTCTGCTTGGCTTGGCAAGGTTCAACAAGAAGGTGATATTCCGGGTCGTAAATCTGCCACCGACCGCAACAACACCATCTTCACAGTGGGCCCAGAAGAGGCACAAGAGTTCCGCCGCAAATCACGCGCATTGGAAGTGGAATGGGTAGAGGACATGAACAAGCGTGGCTACGATGGCCGGAAGTTGCTCGACACGGCGCGTGCCTTGATTGAGAAACACACCAAAGCTTCCGCCGCCAAATCACCGGCCAAAAAAGCTTGAGCTACCAACGCCAATTGATCAAACACTGCCGAGCCTGTGGCTCGGCAGTTTTGTATCGGCTTCCAGACGATGGCGATACCAAAGAGCGCGCTGTTTGCAGCACATGCCATTTGGTCCATTATGAGAACCCGCTCAATGTGGTTGGCACCGTCCCCTACTTAGGGGGACGTGTTTTACTTTGCAAACGAAACATCGAACCTCGAAAGGGCAAATGGACCTTGCCAGCTGGTTTTATGGAGTTGGGAGAAAGTACTTCACAGGGGGCCGCGCGTGAAACCACCGAGGAAGCTGGCGCCAATTTCAACATGGGCAATTTGTTTACTGTGATGAGTGTGCCTAGAGTGGGTCAGGTGCACCTCTATTATTTGGCTGAACTCCTCAACGAAGACTTCCAGCCTGGATTTGAAACACAAGAAGCCAGAATGTTTTCAGAAGCCGAAATTCCGTGGGACGAATTGGCATTTAGAACGGTTCAAGAAACCCTGAAACATTATTTTGAAGATCAAAAATCAGGCAAGTTTGAGGTTCATGCCTTCAACATTGATTGAAGTCAAGAAGACCCGGTTCTTATTCGTTGTATCCTCAAAGGGTTTCGTTTTTTAGGAAGTTTCATGTACAAATTGATCGTGGCCACTGTCCTCAGCACCTTGGCATTGGTTTCTGTAGCTCAAACCCCAGCTCCTACAGCCCCCGTCATACCCGCTGCACCTGCTGCTGCACCGGCACCCGCCCCTGCGGCAACGCCTTCGGCGGCCCCTGCCAACAAAGCTGCCTCAGAAGCACCCAAAGCTGCAAAGAAAGCAGCCAAAAAGAAAAAGGCCAAGGCCAAAAAGAAATCAGCTTGATTTTTGATGGACCCCAAAGCCCTGCAATGCAGGGCTTTTTTTTGCTTCAGCATGGCTGAACTTGAGTGAAAATAGCCTCGTGGCCATACCTCAATCTTTCATCCAAGAATTGCTCTCCCGCGTTGATGTCGTGGAGGTCGTGGGTCGCTACGTCCAACTCAAAAAAGGCGGCGCCAACTTCATGGGGCTCTGCCCTTTCCATGGCGAAAAATCTCCCAGTTTTACGGTCAGTCCCACAAAACAGTTTTTCCATTGTTTTGGCTGTGGCAAGAATGGAAACGCCATCGGCTTCTTGATGGAGCATGCAGGCATGACCTTCATTGAAGCCGTGAAAGACTTGGCACAACAGACAGGCATGACAGTCCCCGAAGACGATCTTTCGCCACAAGATCGCGCCAAAGCAGCAGAACAAAAACAAAAACAAACCACCTTGATCGACATGCTTGAAAAAGCAGGCGAGTCTTACCGACAACATCTCAAAACGGCACCGCAAGCGGTTGCCTACCTCAAAGGTCGTGGCCTGTCGGGTCAAATTGCCAAACGGTTTGGTCTGGGCTATGCGCCAGAGGGTTGGCGCAGTTTGGCCAGTGTTTTTCCAAATTACGACGACCCCTTGTTGGTTGAAACAGGTCTGGTCATCGTCAATGAAGAAGACGGCAAACGCTACGATCGGTTTAGAGACCGCGTCATGTTTCCGATTCGAAATATCAAGGGCGAATGCATCGGATTTGGAGGTCGTGTCATGGGCGATGGCACACCCAAATATCTCAATTCACCCGAAACACCGGTCTTTCACAAAGGTCGTGAACTCTATGGCTTGTTCGAAGCCAGAGACAGCATTCATGCCGAGGGCTATGTGCTAGTGACAGAAGGCTACATGGACGTGGTGGCCTTGGCGCAATGGGGGTTCCCCAATGCAGTTGCCACCTTGGGCACCGCATGCACACCAGATCATGTTCAAAAATTGTTTCGATTTACAGATTCTGTGGTCTTCAGTTTCGATGGTGACAATGCGGGCAGACGTGCCGCCAGAAAAGCATTGGATGGCGCGCTTGCTTATGCGTCCGATGTGAGGAGCATCAAATTTTTGTTTCTGCCCCAAGAACACGACCCTGACAGCTTCATTCGTGAAAAAGGCTCAGAAGCATTTTCAAACTGCGTGGCACAGGCCACACCTTTGTCAAAGTTTTTGATTGAAGTGGCCTCAGACGGCTGTGACCTGGAATCTGCTGAAGGCCGCGCTCGCTTGTCTAGCAACGCCAGTCCATTGTGGCGAGCCCTCCCCGATGGCGCCCTAAAAAGGCAGTTGCTGTCCGAATTGGCCCAGCTCATTCAACTCGACCCTGCAGAATTGGCCGGCTTGTGGCTTCAACAAGCGGAGGCGCAAGCAGCTCGAAGCATGCCTCGCAATATTGGCATTGGTCGAACGGCAAGTGGCTTGCAAACTGGCACTGCAAATGCTGGTGTGCCTTTGAATCCAAGTGCTGCTTACGACCCAGAGTCAACGCCGTCGCCCTACCAGGCCACCCGCAGCAACTACGCCAACACGACAGCTCGCCGCGCAAGGCCAGATGGCAAAACATGGCAACAAGATGCTCAGGGCAAATGGCGCTTGGTTGGTGGCACGTCGGATTTGAACATGGGGACTTTGGGTCCTAGAACGCAACCTGCCAGCCGTGCCGACCATGCCATTCGCTTGGTTTTGTCCAACATGGCTTTGTGGGACAGTCTTTCGGCAGAAGACCAAGCCATGTTGTGCGATCTACCTGGTCAACATGGCCAACTCATGCGTTGGCTGGAAAGCCAGTTTCATGACCATGGCCCGCTTGCTTGGGGTACCCTACAAGAAGAAATCAAACCCCAACCTTTTGCAAGCTTTGCCCAAAAACTGATGGCCGAGCATGCCCCCACAGAACCGGGCACCAACCCCGACTTTGAACCCGGTGAGGCGCATCAAGAGCTTCGTTTGCTGCTCAACTTGATGCTCATTGACAGGCTCAAAGAGCTTGAAACAGAGGCGCTAAAGGCCGCTGAAACCAGCCAAGATCCTGAGGCCTTGAATCGGTGGCGTGAACTCCACCAAAGAAGACGGGCCCTCATGAATTCAGAAATTCATTGAGTTTTTTTGAGGGTTTTGGGTATAATCCACCCCTCAGGCAAGAGCGACAGCAGCACCTCCGGACCCGACCAAAGCCTCAGCGCAAACCCATCCAGGGACGGTCAATTTACCGCAAGGACTGCATTCCAAATGTTCGCCCAGACATCTTGCCTCTAAAACCCATGCATGCCATTTGATCTGTTCGCAGGTCGGTGTATGCATTTCCTCTCGCGCCAGAAGTTTGTGGCGCAGCGTTTGTTTCCTAGCCAGTTTGAAGTATTGAGGTCCATCATGCCCGCTCAAAAGCCGAAGAAGCCCGTTAAAGCACAAGCCCCCTCTGGCAAAAAATCAGCCAAGCCCGTTGCCAAGGCACCCGCAAAACCATTGGCCAAGCCAGTGGCCAAAGCGGCCGCCAAAGTCAACGCGAAACCAAGTCCAGCCAAAGCCAAGACACCGGTCAAAACACCTGCTAAAGCGCCCGTCAAAACAGTTGCAAAAGCTATTGCAAAACCAGTTGCAAAACCTGTTTCTAAAACGGTCGCCAAGCCTGCAGTCAAACCCGTTGTCAAATCTGCGCCGGCAAAGAAAGTTATTTCAGTGCCCGTTACAAAAAAATCGACGCCTTCTACCAAAGCGCCAGTTAAAGCCACTCCCAAGGCTGCCACTGTTGCAGCCAAAAAGTCAGT
>JACCED011392166.1_pt1 | contig 11860 bp, 6 predicted proteins | sample 7455021 | NCBI WGS metagenome assembly JACCED01 (sample SAMN15323456, study PRJNA562643) | freshwater metagenome | isolation source: river surface water | place: USA:Blue River Watershed | collected 2017-08-19
ATAAGTACTTTACAATTTTTAAAAATATTTACACTTGAACAATTTACATTTTATATTTCTTCATCTTTTAAACATTCACCAACTGCTTATATTTTATTAAATAAATATTTTTCAACAAATGTTTTTGATAATACTGACTTTATTCAATTATTATATACTATTATTTCAAAGATTGATTTAGATTATATTAAAAAAGAAGATAATATTTATTTATTATGCATCCATATACTTAAAACATTTATTCAAAAAGATGATAAAAAAGAAGAGGAAAATCAAAAAGAAGAAAATAATATTGTTCAAGAATTAATAAATAATATTCAAAAAAATAATAATAGTGATAGTGATGAACTTTTAAATATTTATAAAACAATTAATAATATATGTAGTAATATGAAAAGTTCCAAAAATGATGGACACAATAGTTTAATTCAATTAACATCAGATAATTCTATAAATAATATGCTTAGAAAATTAAATGATCATGGTGAATTTATTAATAATGATAAATCGTGTATATTACCATCACCAATTAGTGATGAAACATATAATGATATTTATTTTACTCCATCTTATACACCATATTCAAACGCTGCTCAAAATGTATTAAATAAATATTCATTTCTTGAAAATGAAAATAAACAAGATGGTATATTATATTTTAAATCAGCTAAACATGTTATGTTTGATAGTGAATACATAAACAAAATAAAAGAAAAAAATAATCCTACACAAACTATTTTTATACTATATCACAAAACAAGTAAAACACTCATTGTTTTTAATTATTATCTTTCATATGATATTACAAATATATTAAATAAAACTATTTATGATTATTTTGATATCTTTTATGGAAACGAATTTTCATTTATTGATACTTTAAAAACAAATTCTATTGATGTATCATATGGAACTGTTTATACTGATTTACACGATAAAAAATTTATTAATCGTAATGAAGCATATGAATATTATAAATATATTTCTAAAAATTATAAAAAAGAAGTTATTATTCAAAAATCAGAAGTTACACTTAGTGTTGATAAATATTGCCAAATTATTCGCAAATATTATAATATTGATACAAATGTTGAACATCGTATTCGTTCAACTGAATTATCAACAAAGATGATTGATGTTATTAATTCTGATTTAATAGACTGTCATCAATATATTAATGAAGACCATTTTATATCAAAATTCCCTGAAATTGTTGTTGAATTAGGATTATCTAAAAAACGATATGCTACTGGAAATTATTATTATGGTATTTCTAAAAAAGAAATAAAAAATAATGATTCAAATATATTTACTTTATTAAATGTTGAAAAAATACCTGAAAATGTAAATGTGGATAATTATAATAAAGATGTATTAAATGTAATTAATAAAATGGAAAGTGAATTAAATGCTCTTAAAAATAAGTTTAAAACCATTCCTGAAAAAGAAAAAGAAACCATTTATAGTTTAAATAATGAATTAAAGTTTAATAATGCTATTCCTATACGACCAGTTTCATCAAACAATGATGTAAATCAATATAAACAAAGTCAAAATTATCAACATAATCAAGATAATCGTAATAAAGCACTTTTATTAAGAAAAGAAGCACCTAATCCAAATGCTGTTGTAACTCCGTGGTTAGGTTAATCTAAATTTGTTATTTTATTTTTATCTTTTTTATTTAGTTATAAATTATTAAATTATATATTTTTAAAAAATATATAATTTGTAAAAAAGAAAAATGCTTTATTTTATAACGCACATGGAAAAGAAAAAATATGAATATGGTGCTGGTTCGAGTTTTGAAGCATCTTTTAAAAAATATAATAATACTGAAACACCATACGAATTAATTATTCTTCAAAATCATTTAGCTCATTACGATGATTATAATAAAATTGTTCAAGTATATTCTTATTTAAAAAGTAAAGATTGTGTAGCCAAAAATGATGATGATATTTTTTTATATATTGATATTTCAAACAGTTTAGTAATGAAAAAATTAGATGATAATATTGAAAAAAGTTTTAAAGAAAGTAATGAAGATATAATTTTTGGAGCAAATAATATTTTTAAATATATATATCCTGAAGCAGCTTCTTATTATGAAAATCGTTATAAAGGAATACAAAACAAATTTTTAGATTTCGGCTTTTATATTGGTTATAAAAGAGCAATTATACAATATTTCGGTTTTATTATGAATAAATTAATGTATTATCCAAAATCAGATGGAAAAATGATTTCACAACGTGTTGTTGGATATGTTTTTTATCAAAAAGATGCAAAAGAACATAGTAGCACAAATAAAGCTTTACAAAATTTAAAATTAAATTTAGATACACAAAATAATTATTTTTTAGCACATAATGAAAATAAAAATATTTATGAATTACTTTTATGCAATTCCTATTTTTTACATTTTCCTGATTTAGATAAACAAAAACAAAAAGCTTCCTTTATGCTTGTTTCTAAATTGAAAGATTTATAAAATAAGGAACCGCTTGAACGCGAAGCGTCAAGGTTCCCTCCTATGGGAATGAACTTTCTTTTATATTGGATTTTTGTTCAGTACGAAATCGTTATAAAGATCTTAAAGATAAAAATTCTTTTTAATTATTTTTTTGTTTTTTTTTATGATTAAATGAAATTACATTTTTACAAATATAATTCATTCTTTTTTGTTTGCGTTTTTAATTTGTATATTTACATTAAATTTACATATTTACATTAAATTTACATATTTTTATTTTTTATTTTTATTTTTATTTTTTTTATATATTAATTAAAAAAATTATATAATACAATATTGTAAAAATCATTTATATTTTCACCAGTTGGTAAATCATATACATAATCTTTAATTATTTTATTAAAATATTTCTTTTTATCTTTATTATTCATATTTTTAGTTTTTTCTTTTATTTCATCCAATACTTGTGGTAATGATGAATTTTCAAAATTTGTACTATAATATGTACATAAATAATTATTTGCATTTAATATTTTTATTTCTTTTTTATTTTCTTGTTTATTTTCTTCAACTTCATTTTCTGTACAAATATAATTATTACAAAATAGTCGTTGTCTATATCTTAATATTTCATCTAAATCATCATCAACCGAATATAAACTATTCCAATATAGAATATTATCATAATGGTCTTCATAATCATCATAATCTTCATAACTATTATCATATATATCATAACCATAATCATCATCATCATTATTACTACAATATTCAGATTCAGATTCAGTATCATTATCGCAATTTCGTAAAATTCGACACATACATCCTTTGCTCATTTGACAATCTTCGCAACCGTAATCGGACTCGTTATCAGAATCGTAAAAAGGCATTTTATTTATTAAAATTAAATAATAAAAATCGTAAGAAAAAAATAAAAGTTTTATTAAACTAAATATTTTATTAAAAAAAAGTTAAATTAAACAAAATTAAATTAGATTAATTTGTTTCTGAACGCTTGCGGAAATTAAAATTAAAATACTATTGTAAATTAACTTCAATATCCTAGTAATGATTTCTGTTTGTAATTTGTAATTTGTAATTGGAAATCATATATAATAATTATTATATTAATCTATTATTAAGAAATAATAACTGTCATTTTTTTTATGATTAAATGAGATTACATTTTTATCATTTTTACAAATATAATTCATTTTTTTTTATGATTAAATGAAATTACATTTTTACAAATATAATCCATTCTTTTTTGTTTGCGTTTTTAATTTGTATATTTACATATTTACATTAAATTTATATTAAATTTACATATTTACATTAAATTTACATATTTACATTAAATTTACATATTTACATTAAATTTACATTAAATTTACATTAAATTTACATATTTTTATTTTTATTTAAATATTAATTGAAAAAATTATATAATACAATATTGTAAAAATCACTTATGTTTTCACCAGTTGGTAAATCATATACATAATCTTTCATTATTTTATTAAAATATTTTTTTCTATTTTTATTGTCCATATTTTTAGTTTTTTCTTTTATTTCATCCAATATTTGTGGTAATGGTGAATTTTCAAAAGTTGTTCTATAATATGCACATAAATATTCATTTCCATTTAATATTTCTTTTGTTTTTTGTTGATATTCATCATAATTTACAAAATCATGATAATCATCCATATTTGACAAACAAGTACAATATTCCTCATAATGAGAACATCTATTGCATCTTATGTCACAATCATATTCATAATCAAGCATTGCTTGTTGTATATCATTGTAATCAAAACTATTTCTACACATTTTTGTATATATTATAGATTAAATCGTAAGAAAAATAAAAGTTTATTAACGCTTGCGGAAATTAAAATTAAAATACTATTGATACAACTGTATAATAATAAATTAACTTCAATGACCTGTAATAGTTTCTGTTTGTATTTGGAACTATATATAATATTATTATTTAACATAATAAATATATTAATTATTATCCATCATTTTTTTACTTTCTTTACGTTACATTTTTAACAAATTATTATTTATAAACAAAGTAACGTAAATAAAATGAAAAAAATGTAAATTAGTTATAATCTATATAAAAAAATATTTTTATTAATTAATAAGTATTATTAATTAGTAAAATAAAAATAAAAAATGAGTAAAAAAGAAGATTTTTATGATTTATTAGAAGTAGATAAAAAAGCAAGTGAAGAAGAAATTCGCAAAGCTTACAAAAAAGCTGCCTTAAAATATCATCCCGACAAAAATCCCAATAATCCCGAAGCTGAAGATCGCTTTAAACTCATTGCCGAAGCATACGCAACCTTAAGCGACCCACAAAAACGTCGCACTTATGATATGTTTGGATCTGATGATTTAAATAATAGTGACTTTTCTGGAACACCGTTTAATCCTTTTGATGTTTTTAATTCAATGTTTCAAGGTCAATCATTTGTTTTTGAAAAAAATGTTGATTTAGGTGACATTTTAGGTGGAATTGGTGGAGGAAATGGGATTAAAATAAGTGTTCATACTTTTGGACCGACTTCAGATGCTTTCTCATTTTCAGAAGAAAGGAATCAAATGCCTTTTATTGATATTAATAAAATTCATTCTTATATGAGTGAATGTGGAATAAATGTTGATGAAGAGTTAGAAAATGCACGGAATTTTGGAATGCCTAATATTCAAGAAATGCTTTATAATGTACAATCTTTAAAAGCACAATTGTCTGAAAAATATTTGTCTAAAAAACATAATAAAAAAAAGAAAAAGAAAAATATAGAAGAGTATATATATGAAGGTGAAGAAGGTGAAGAATTAGAAGAAAAAGAAAATAAAAAAAAGAAAAATAAAGAAAAAGAAATAAATAATAAAAATAAAGAAGAAATAAATAATAAAAATAAAAGTAAAAAAATAGAAATTATTTATTCCGGAAAACCCGAACCAATTGTTTATGATTTATATACTTCATTAAAAGATATTTATAATAATGAAACAAAAAACGTTTCTTACACAATTTATAAAGAAAATAATGAAGTGAAAAAATCTTTAAATATACCTCTTAAAGGTAAAATGGTATTACTTGAAAATGGCGGAAATTTATTTTCTAATTACGAACTTCGCGGTGATGTGATTTTTAATATTTATCAAAAAGAAGAAGAGTGCACAAACGATACATTATGTTACGGATTTACTCGCATTAATGAATATGATTTACTTATTCATAAAAAATTTAATTTTAAAGATAATAAAGATAATTATTCATTTATTTATATTAACCTTTTTGATATATCTATATTAAAATGCACTTTTAATCCATATGAATTTAAACACCCTTATGTCGGAGTTATTCATAATTATGGATTAATGAATGATGAAGATATACGCGGAAATATTTATATACTATTTAGTGATAGTGATAGTGATAGTGATTCATCTGATGAATGTAAGGAAGAAATAGAAAATAAAAAAGTAGAAAATGTTAAAATAGAATTTTGTTCATATAAAGAATTATGGAAACAAATTTAATTACTTTTTAGTAACTTTCTTTTTATTACTTTTAACTTTCTTCTTTTTACTTATTACTTTTGTTTTTATAACTTTCTTTTTAGCACCACCTGCTGTTTTAGGACTAATTCCTGTATTTATTAATAAAAATATATTTGGATAAAATCCACTTGATTCTAAATTAAATTTATTTGCATTTGCACCACTTAATGGAAGAACATTTGTCATATCATCATATTTATACCATATTCCATTACGCATATTTAATGAAATATAATGACCATTTGAAGCATATACAATATCAGATAATTGATAATAATTCCCATTTATTAAATACAATTTATCAAAATCATAATCTTTAAATGAATGTAAATCTCCAACTGAAAATAATATATATTTATTTTTTGTCATATTTTGTTGTTGAAGATTGGTCTGAAGATTAGTAATAAGAGCATTTAATGAAAATATTATTGTTGAAGTTGGATAATATAATGTTGTTAAATAAGTATTATTATTTGTTTTTAATTTATCTAAAAATTCAGTACTAAAAATAGAATCATTATGTAATAAATCATATAAATACATTTGCGCATTACCATATGATTTATATATTGAATTAATCATTTTGTCAAAATAAATTTCTGCTCTTATTCTCTTATTTTGCGGTTGCTCAATTTGTACACTATGCATTAAATTATTTTTAAATGCTTCATAAAAATCATTTGAACTTTTAATATTTTCATTTAAAGATGGATAATATGTATATAATTCTTGAAAATCTGAAATATTTATTCCATTTATATTTAATTTAAATCTATAATCATCTATTACAAAATAGTTACTATCATCTTTTGAAAAATTTGATATTAAAGTAAGTAATGGATTATATGTATTTAATATATTTTGTTTATGAGTAGGTTTATTTTTAACATAATCTTTTAAAAAAGTTATTAAGTTTCTTTTCGGTGTTTCAAAGTTACTTATACTTATGTTAAATGCTTTATTAAGATTTTCATTTTTAAAAGAATTTTTTGAAAAATCTTCATTATGTAATAATGTTAATAATAAATGAATTACACTATTTCTGTAACAATTGTTTGAATTGTTTAATAAATTTTCTTCAGGAACACTATTTATAATAAGTTTTGACTTTTGAGCAGCTTCTGTAATTGAACTTTTATTTGTTGATGTTACTAATGATGATGATGTATCTGGTAATGTAGAAATAATTTTACTTTTATTTGATTTTAAACTTTTTTCATAAGAAGTCATTAATGATGATTTATTTGAAACTGAATTTCTTATATTTGATTCATTTATTTTTTGATTACCATAAACAATGTTTCCTAAACTTTGTTGTACCATACCATAAGTACTTAATAAAAATCGCAAATCACGAATCATCTTTTTTCGCTCATTTTGATTTGCTATTTTAAAATAACTATTTTCATAATGTGTTAATAATTGATTTGTATAAGCATTTAAAGATTGAGCTATTTCAAGCATTTCACTATTTACATTTCCATTTGCTATATTTTTTTGTGCAATTTGGGTTTCATTTACTAATCTTTTTACTTTGTTTTGAATATCATTTTTAATGGGTGCAAATTTTGTTCTAAATAAATCTTTTATTTCATTTTCTTTTGCACTTTTATTTTTAGCACTATCATTTATAATAACTTTTAATGATTCAAAAAAATCTTTAACAGCTTCACTTTTATCATATTCTTTAAAAGGTTTACCTAAATACGTTATTTCTCTTTTATTCATTTTTTATATTATAAATTTTATATTTTATATTTTATATTATAAATAAATTATATATTATATAATTTCACTAATTATATAATAGATTTTTAATCATTTACTTTTTAATAATTTATTATTTATATATTTATATATTTTTTATTTTTTATTTTTTTTAATTAGTAGTTAAAGATATATAAATTCGTGATAAAGTACCTAAATTATTTTTATCTTTCTTATCTTCTAATAATGTATTTTTTAAAATAGTTTCATCAAAATATATGCGTTGCGGTTTTTCACTTTTTGTTATACTTAATGATGATGGGTTTGATGCATTTATTGTATATTTATACATATAAAAATCATTATTTCTTTTAGTAATAATTGTATCAATACGTCCTGCAGGATTTGTATTATCAATATAATATAATGAAATTAAATTACTTAAAGTTATGGAATCTTTATTTGGTGTACCAGATTGTATACTATAATTAATACCATTTGAAGTACTTTTTGGATTAAATACATGTGTAGTTGCTTTACCAGTAGAATTTTTTGAAATTATATTTACTTGTAAAGGTCCAATTGTAGTATTACTATTTTTTGCTCCTAATACATAATTATCATAATCAACTTTAACTTTTGCTTGTGGTATTAATGAATCTTTTAAATATCTTAAAAAGTGATGATAATAATAAAATTGATTAATAATAGTTCCTACTTTAATAGGTGGTTCAACATATTGAAAATTAATAAGTTTAAAAAGCTTTTCGCGAATTGCAATAAATTTTTTAACAATTAATCGGAAACCATTTAATTTTTTAATAACAGCACGTTTATTTTCAGTATTAACACGTGATTTAATTAATTGATTAAATTCTGCTTTTTTAAGAAAAATGTATTTTTGCAATTTATTAAAAAGAAGAAATAAAGTAAATATAGATTTATCAATTTTTGCAAAATTATTATTTGTTACACTTTTACCATTTGATGTTCTAATACGTGATTTAAAAAAATTAGTATTTTCAGAACTTAATTTAGTATTACCTATTTTTGAATTAGTAATAAATTGTTCAGGAGTTGCTAAAAAAGATTTAAAATTAAATGAATTTTCAGCAGATTTAATAGAATTTTTTGTACTCATATTGAAACTTTCAAACATATTTAAAATATTTTTATGAACAGATGCTAAATTATATATTTTTCTAAAAAGCTTTTTAAATTTTTTTAAATCATCCGGTTTACTAAAAATATCATTTATTGGTTTATTTAATAATTGTAATTCTTCTTCATTAAGTAAATAATCATTTATTTTTTTACCGTATATAATATTTTGTGACATATTTTTTTGATATAATAGATTTCTATTATATGAATGATATTATTTTTTTTAGAAAAAGAGGGAAAGAAGAAGATTATTTAAGAAGCTTAATATTTCTTTCAATATCTCTAATAAGGTTTAAAAGTTCTGCTTTTCCTTCTACAGGTTTATCGTTTACACTATTTGGAATATAAGTATTATTACCTCTTAATTTAAAACCTTTTAATGTAATCATATATTGAGAATAATTTTGTATATTTCTTTGATTTTTATTTTTTTTTGAATAATTACTTTCTGTAATTTTTATTAATATATTTCCATATTCCATACCAAGATTTATTATTTGTTCATCACTTAATTCATATTTATTTTCATCATAAAAAGCTTTTATTTTATCTAATTTTTGAAGTGATGAGTTTGCACTTGAAGTATTTTTTACATTAGCTAATAAATTAGCAACTTTACTATTTATTGAATTATTTTCAGAAGTTGTTTGTTTATTATTAACTAATTCTGTATTTGATATAACATTAGTAGAAGAACTTTGTGTAGGATTTAAAATAGCGTTAGCACGACTAATTAGTTTATTTTTATTTAAAACACTACTTTTATTAACATTTGTTTTACCTACAAATTCGTTATAAGCAGATTTTAAAGCAGATTTTTTATTTTCACTTTGATTTGAATTGTATGTATTTAAAGCATTTCTTAAACTTTTACCGTGATTAATTTTTTCAGTAACTGTTGAATTTGTTTGACGACCTTCACTCATAAAACTAAGTCCATAATTATTATTTCCAGAATTTGTAGGTTGAGTATTTTTTTTAGGTATTTGATTTACTGCGTTTTTAACTAATTGATTACGAATAGTATTTAAATTAGAAAGTTTATATTTGTTACTTGTTCTAATTTGTTGTAATATTTGTAAAACTTCATTCTCATTAGTAATATTAGCTCTGTTTTTCTTTACATTTTCAATTAATCCTTTTAAAGCATTATTTGCATTTTTAATTACTTCAGTAGCTTGAGTTACAACTTCATTAGGATTAGTTTCATTTGTAAGGTTTTGTAGAGTTTCATTTGCTTTTACAATAGATTCATTAACTTTTGGTGTAATTAATGAATGGTCAGTTTCTTGTAAAAGAGCAGTAGCTTCATTTGTTATTTTTACAGTTTCTTTAGCTTGTGCTACAACTGTTTGAGCAGCATTTACAACACTTTGATTTACAACTGCTTGTTGAGTAGAAGCATTTAATGAAGTATTACCAGATGTTGTTAATTGAGCTGAAGCAGAAAGATTACTACTAGACTTTAAATTATAATTTATACTAGCTTTCTTTGCTTGAGCTCTTTGTATTAAATTTGTTTCTTTATTATTTATTTCTCTTAATAATGTATTAATAGCTGCTTTAATGTTACGTTTATTTTGGTTATTTTTCATATTTTTAATATTTTTTAATAATAATGATTCAAGTTCTACTTTTTTGTTACTTTTAATTGAATTTTGTGCTTTTTTCATACCTTCTTTTATTATATTATTTATAGCATTACTTGTTGCTTCTTGTACACTTTGTGCTATTTCACTACTAACTGGAGCCACTAAATCAGATATTTTTTTGTCATACATTTCTTTAAAACTAATATTAACATTTGAATAAGATCCATATTTTTCTGCAAATGGTATAAGTGCTTTCATAATTGCTACTCTTTTATTTTCAGGAGTTGCATTAGGTGATATATTCATTTGTAATTTATTTATACTATTTGGTATACTAGCAATAAAGTTTTGGAAAGAAGTATTATTGTTACCACCACGCATTTTTTTATTACCACCAACAACTTTAAAATTAGGAGCAGTACCTTTACCACTTGCAGCATTTACATATTTTGCAAAATCTTTATTTTTATACATTTCTTCTAAACCATTTGATAATTCTTTAGTAAATGTTTGATAAGGAACAAGATTAGATTTAGCTGTAGCAAGGTCAGTTTGAGCTTGAGTAAGAGTAGCTTGAGTTTTATCAAGGTCCATTTTAATAGCTACTTTTTCTTGACTAATTCTTGTAATATCGTGTAATATTTGAATATATGCTTCAGTACTTCCACTTGGTGATGTTATAACATTTACTAAAAAGGAACTATTGTAAATAGATGTATGAATATTAATAGCAGTAGCATCTTTAATTTCACCTGTAATATGGTTATAATTATCAAATTTAATCATTGGGTGATAAGCATATTTCTTTAAAAAAGTTTGTAGAGGTACTTGACCAGTTCCAATTGCATTATTATTAAAATCAGCAATAACATATCCTGATGTAGGTGTTGTTGGTACTGCCATATTTGTTTCAGCTGGTACTTTATTAAATAAGTATTCTGCATACTTTTCTAAATTAGCGTATATTTTATCCTCATTAGGAATACCAAGTGAAGTAATTTTACCATATGTAGCATTACTACTATTCATATCAATTGTATACATTGGTAATCTAATTTTTCTAATAATGTCTTTAAGGAATGAAACATTTGAATCAAATTTAATACGAAGCGCACTTACATAAGTTGTTGCAGTAGTGGCTAAATCAGTAACTGTATTACTAATAGCTGTAACTATACCAGCGTCACGATTATCTTTCCAAACAGGATTATTAACTTTATCATTAATAATTTCTGCAAAAGCTTGTGCTACAGCAGCTGCAATATCAGCATCATTAGCTGCATTAGCAGCAGTTTCTGAAGCCATAATAATTGCATATGTAATATATTTAACAACA